>JGI25331J36430_1000216_pt1 | contig 36278 bp, 37 predicted proteins | sample HigsolmetaAR206D_FD_36430 | JGI IMG/M metagenome (IMG submission 36430) | reverse complement strand
TTGTGGCCGCCGGAGGCGGCGCGGGCCAGCTGGTAGGAGACCAGGTCGTTCATGCGCCGCAGCTGCGCGTCCAGCTCTTCGCGCAGGGTGGCCTCGCCCACCCCGGCGTCGAGCTGGGTGCGCAGCACCGCCAGCGGCGTCTTCAGGCTGTGCGCCAGGTCGGCCAGGGTGTTGCGCTGCCGCTCCAGGTTCTGCCGCTCGCTCTCGATCAGGGCGTTGATGCTGTCGGTCAGCGGCGCCAGCTCGCGCGGGTGCAGGTCGCTCATGCGCTGCAGCTGGCCGCGCTGCACCCGGATCAGCTCGGCGATCACGCGCTTGAGCGGGCGCAGGCTCCACTGCAGGATCACCGCCTGCAGCAGCAGCAGGATCACGCCGGCGCCGCCCAGGTAGATCCAAAGCGCGCCGCGGAACACGCGCACCTGGGCATCCAGGGTCTGCGTGTCCTCCATCACGTAGATGGTGTACGGGAACTCGGCGTCGGGGCCGCGCTCGCCCCAGACCAGGCCGATGCCGTAGCGGTAGACCTCGCCCTGGCTGCCGTCGATCTGGGTCATCGGCAGCGGGCCCTCGAAGCGCTCCTCGCGCGGCTCCAGCATGCCGGGCACTTCCGGCAGCAGCGGGCCTTCGGCCGAGAGCGAGGCCCAGTGCCCGTTGGGCAGCACGACCTCGGCGTAAAGGCCGCTGCCGGGGCGGTGGAAGCGCGGGTCCGGGCCCAGCTCGGGGGTGTACAGCGAACCGTCGCGGCCGAAGTCGATGTTGTCCGCGTACGCCATGGCGTAGCTCTTCAGCCGCTGGCGCAGGTTGTTCTCCGCGGTCTCGGCGAAGGCCCGGTCCAGCGCNTAGCCGGCCAGCATCAGGAACGCCAGCAGGCCCAGGCTGGCGGCGGTCAGCTGCCGCGCCTTCAGCGAGCGCGGCCGCCAGGGCCGGAACCCGGTCTTGCCGTTCACCCGAGCACAGGCTCCCGGATCAGCCTTCGTTGCGCGGGATGGCGAAGCGGTANCCGCGGCCGCGCACGGTCTCGATCGGCTTCAGCTCGCCATCCGGGTCCAGCTTCTTGCGCAGGCGGCCGATGAAGACCTCCAGCACGTTGGAGTCGCGGTCGAAGTCCTGCTGGTAGATGTGCTCGGTCAGGTCGGCCTTCGAGACCAGCTCGCCGGCGTGCATCATCAGGTACTCGAGCACCTTGTACTCGTAGCTGGTCAGGTCCACGTTCTGGCCGTTGACACTGACCGTCTGCGCGGCCAGGTCCAGCGCCACCGGGCCACACTCCAGCACCGGCTTGGACCAGCCGGCGGCNCGCCGCACCAGGGCGTTGAGGCGGGCCAGCAGCTCCTCGACGTGGAACGGCTTGACCAGATAGTCGTCGGCGCCCTGCTTCAGGCCCTCGACCTTGTCCTGCCAGCTGGAGCGGGCGGTGAGGATCAGCACCGGGAAGGTCTTGCCCTCGTCGCGCAGCGCCTTGATCAGCTCCATGCCCGACATCTTGGGCAGGCCCAGGTCGATGATGGCCACGTCGAACGGCACCTCGCGGCCCATGTACAGGCCTTCCTCACCGTCCTGCGCGGCGTCGACCGCGAAACCCTCGCGCTTGAGCCGCGCCGCCAGCGTCTCCCGCAGCGGCGCCTCGTCTTCGACCAGAAGGATACGCATGCACTCTCCCTGAGTTGCGGTAACGGGTGGCGCCCGGGGGCGCATCCCATCGTCTATGGATCGTCGTTATCGTCGCGTCGCGGGCCCCCGCGGGCGCGGCGTTCGCCGCCCGGACCCGGATTGTCCATGTACCGCACCCGGCCGCGGTGGTCCATGTACTTGACCCGGGTGATGCTGCGGCCTTCGAACGGCACCTGCTCGGCGCCGAGGATCTGGCCGCCGGTGGAGCGCTGCACCCAGCGCACCGCCTCGGAGATCGACAACTGGCGCGCCGCCGGGGTTTCCCCGGCCGGGCGGGACGCGGCCGGGCGCTCCGGACGCGGCGCCTGCGCGCGGTTGAGCCCCGGCGCGGCCGATGGTGCCCCGGCCTGGCCTGCGGCCTGCGGCGCGGCCACTCCCGCGGGCAGCAGGAGCATCGTCAGCAGCAGACAGTAGGTGCGGCGGATCGGGCGGGACATCGACGGCATCCTAACGGATTGGCGGTGCCGGTTCGCGTCCCGACCGCACGGCAGGGCATGGAACCAGCGGCTGAGGACGATGGTCGTGAGAAGGCGGTGAATCCGGTCTGAACTTATCCACATGCTGCCACGGGACCGGCCTCGGTGGCCTGCAGCGCTTGCTCCACCAGGGCCCAGCCGGCGCCGGCCCGGTGCGCGCCCTCGCTGAGGATCTGGCGGAAGGCGCGTCCGCCCGGACGGCCGTGGAACAGGCCCAGCACGTGGCGGACGATGTGCTTGAGCGCCACCCCGCGCGCCAGCTGCGCCTCCACGTAGGGGCGCAGCGCGCGCAGCAGCTCGCCGCGCCCGCGCAGGGTGCCGCCGTACAGGGCCACGTCCAGGCGGTGCAGCAGGTACGGGTCGTGGTAGGCGGCCCGGCCCAGCATCACACCGTCGGTGTGCTGCAGCTGGGCCTGCGCCTGCTCCAGCGAGGCGATGCCGCCGTTGACCGTCACCTGCAGGTCCGGGCGCTCGCGCTTGAGCCGCCAGGCCCACTCGTAGCGCAGCGGCGGCACCTCGCGGTTCTCCTTGGGCGACAGGCCCTGCAGCCAGGCGTTGCGGGCGTGGACCACGAAGGTCCGGCAGCCGGCCGCGGCCACCGTGTCGATGAAGGCGCGGAAGCGGTCGTAGTCGTGCTCGTCGTCCACNCCCAGCCGGCACTTCACCGTCACCGGCACGTCCGCCGCCGCGGCCATGGCCGCCACGCAGTCGGCCACCAGCGCAGGCTCCTTCATCAGGCAGGCGCCGAAGCGGCCGGCCTGGACCCGGTCCGAGGGGCAGCCGCAGTTGAGGTTGATCTCGTCATAGCCCCAGTCGGCGCCGATGCGCGCGGCCTGGGCCAGCACCTGCGGCTCGCTGCCGCCCAGCTGCAGGGCCACCGGATGCTCCACCGGGTCGAAGCCCAGCAGGCGCGCGCGGTCGCCCAGCACCACCGCGTTGGCGTGCACCATCTCGGTGTACAGCCGCGCGTGCGGCGCCAGCACCCGGTGGAACACCCGGCAGTGGGTGTCGGTCCAGTCCATCATCGGGGCGACGGCCAGGCGCAGCGAGGCTTGGTAGGCGCTGGAAACGGGGGTCATGGCGGATCTTTCAAGCGGGAGGCGATTGTCCCCCGAGCCCGCGCCGCTTGCCTAACCGGGCGCCAACTGGGAAGCTGCGGCACGGGCGGCGGGCCACGGTGGCCTGCCCCGGGGAAGGAGCCGACCCGATGGACGCACAGACCGCCACCGCCTCCCGACGCGCCCCATCCCGGGGGCAGAGAGTAGTGCTGCTGGCCCTGGCCGGGGCCGCCACGGCACTGGCGCTGCTGGGTCACCGCGGTGTGGCGGCGCTGGCACCGGCCACCCGGCTGGACGGCCTGGACAACGTGTTCCTGGCCGCGCTGCTCCTGGGCCTGGCGGTGCTGGACGGCATGGGACGGCTGTTGCCGGAGGGCGGCGCCCCCGGCGCGCGCCGCCTGCGCCGGGCACTGTGGCTGGCCTTCGCGGCCGCCGTCCTGGCGTTCGGCGCCGATGCGCTGGGCTGGATCCTGGCGGCCGAGCTGGTGTTCGACGCCCTTTGCGCGGTGCGCGCGATGCGCAGCGGCGGCCGGGACACGGACGGCGGAACGTCCTGAGCCGCGCTCAACGGCGATTGGTGCCACCGTCGGTGGCATTGCCCTGGCGCAATCCGCGCTGGCGCAGGGCACGCTGCAGGGCCGCGTCCGGCTGCAGCGGCCGGTCCCAGCGGCGGTAGCTGTCGGCCAGGGCCAGGCGCACCGCCTGGCGGGCCTGGCTGCCGGCCTGCAGGGCCGTGGCGACCTCCTCCCAGGTGGCGTCGCGGCCCGCGCGGGTGCGGGCACGCACCACCTCGCGACAGCCCAGCTCCAGCGCGCGCGCCAGGAAGCAGGCATACCAGGCGTCGCCGGCACGCCAGCCGGGCCGGCCGAGCAGCGCGCGCACGTAGTCGCGGCGGATGCCGGCGTAGCGCTCCAGTTCGGCGAGGAAGGCCTCCGGGTAGCGCGCCGCGTAGCGGTCGATGTCGGCCAGGCGCCCGTCCAGCCACGCATCGCCGGTTGCGTAGGCCGGGGCTTGGGCCTGCGCGGCCGCCTCCTGCGGCTGCGGCGCCGCGTGCAGCGCCGGCGTGGCCGCCAGCGCGCCCAGCCACAGACACATCGGCAGGAAAAGGCGGCGCATGCGGCGATTGTGCCGGAGGCCGGTGGCCGTGTCAGGCCGGCCGAAACACGGCGGCCGCCGCGTTGCCGCGACGGCCGCCATGTGCGTGGTGCTGCCGGCGCCGGCCGGGCGGCGCCTCAGCGCCCGTGGCCACGGCCATGCCGCTTGCCGGGATGGCGGTCCGGACCGCGCCAGCTGGCCCGGTGGTCGTGGTGGAGCGGCGGCGGCGGGGCATGGTGGTGCACCACCACCTTGCGCGGCGGCGGCGGGGCGTGATGGTGGTGATGGACCACCACCGGCCGCGGCACGTAGCGGTAGTACACAGGCCGGTGCCAGTGGTCGTACTCGACCACCACCGGATGGTAGTGGCCGNGCTCGTAGTAGTACGGGCGGCCGCTGCGGAAGATCAGCTCGGCCACGTCGACCAGGACGCGCACCTGCACGTCGGCGGCCTTGGCCGGCGCCGGCGCGAACGCGGCGCCCGCACCCAGGGCCACGGCCAGAAGCGCGGCGGGGATCCAGCGGGGCTTGGAATGGGTCGCGGTCATGGNGGTGCGCTCCACGGAAGTATCCGGTGCTGTGAACTTGCTTGGACCGTGGTGAACGGCGATTTAACCGCGCCNCCCGTAACCGTTTTCCGGCAGAAGCCGGTCAACTCCGCGTCAGGAAGCGGCGATGCGCTCCAGCGCCTGCGGCAGCTCGGCGGCGGTTGCCACGTGCAGCACGCGCGGGTGGGCCTCGGCCAGGCCGTGCTCGGCCTCGTGCGCCCAGGTGATCGCGTAGGGAATGTGCACGCCCCACCCGCCCAGCCGTACCACCGGCTCGATGTCCGAGCGCAGCGAGTTGCCGACCATGACGAAGTGCTCGGCGCCGATGCCNAACTCCGCCAGCACCCGCGCGTAGGTGCGCGGATCCTTCTCCGAGACGATCTCGATGCGCGGGAACAGGTCGGCCAGGCCGGAAGCGGCGATCTTGGCCTCCTGGTGGAACAGGTCGCCCTTGGTGATCAGCACCACCGGCCAGCGCGCGGCCACCGCCTCCACCGCCTCGCGGATGCCCTCCAGCAGCTCCACCGGATGGGCCAGGGTGTCGCGGCCGATCTCGATCACCTGGCGCAGGTCGTGGGCGCTGATGCGCCCGTCGGTCAGCTCGATCGCGGCCTCGAGCATGGACAGGGTCATGCCCTTGACGCCGTAGCCGAAGATCCTGAGGTTGCGCCGCTCCACCTCCAGCAGGTGGCGCAGGGTGTTGGCATCCTGCAGGTCGATGTAGCGGCCTACGATCTCCTCGTAGCGCTTCTCCGCGGCGCGGTAATAGTCCTCGCTGCGCCAGAGGGTGTCGTCGCCGTCGAAGCCGACCAGGCGGATGTCCTGCATGGGTGCGGTACCGGTGTGGACGCGGGCGCGCAGGATACCAGCACCTGCCGACCCGGCCATGGCCGGGTCGGCACACAGGTACGGGAGCGGACCGGTCCGCTCCCGCGAGACGGCCTACTCCTGGGCCGCGCCGCCCTGCTGCTTCTGCACGAAGGCGCGGTACTCCTCCGGCGTCAGCTGGCCGTCGCCGTCGCCGTCGGCCTCGTCGAACACGCTGGCCAGGCCCGGATGCCGCTGCGACTCCTGCTTGCTGATGTTGCCGTCGGCGTCGGTGTCCAGCGCGGCCCAGCTGGTGCCCTGCTCCTGCGGCGCGGCCTGCGCCTGCGGTTCCGGGGCGGCCTGGCCCTGGGCGTCCTGCGCGAAGGCCAGCGGCGAGGCCAGGCCCAGGGCGACCAGCGCGGTGGCGATACGGTAGGTGGTGGTCATGTGCTGCTCCGTTGTGCGAATGGATGGGCGGCCCGCAGGCCGCGAACGGAACATGCAACGGCGCAGATGAATCGCGATTGCCACACGGTCGCCGCGTGCACGCGGGATTAACCACTTCCGGCGCCGGCCACGTTAGGCCAGGCGTTAGGCGGCGGTGAACCGCCGGTAAGACGGCGGTTCAATGCGTGACCCGGTGCCGCTTTCAGTGCCCGCCGGAGGCGTGCCGTCCGGCCAGACCGCCGCTGAACCGCCACCAGCCCAGCACCACGCCGGCCAGCGCGCCGACGATCTCCAGCAGCACGCGCGTGCCCAGCGAATCGGCATCGTGGATGCCGGCCAGGGCCAGGCGCGCGTACAGCGGCGACTCCAGCCTGGAGATGCCCAGGTAGAACAGGTTCCAGGCGTCGATGCCGGCGCCGATGGCCACCGCGATGGCCGCGCCCCAGCCCACCGCGTGGCCGATGCGCAGCCCGGTGCGCCGGCACACCCAGGCCCAGCCCGCGTACACCAGCACACCGACCAGGAAGGCGATCATTCCGGCCTCGAGGGCGCCAAGCAGTCCGGTGTGCAGCGGCAGGTTCATGCGGTGCGGGGCTCGTGGAAGGGGCGCCACAGTCTAGCCGGCGCGCCCCCGTGCCGTGCCCTCAGCGCACCGGGAAGTCGTAGGCGGTGTCCGGGTCCGGCTCCGGATCGAGGGTGAAGTGCCACCATTCCATCGGGTAGTTGCGCAGGCCCTCGGCGGCCATGGCCGCCCGCAGGCGCTCGCGGTTGGCACGCTGCCCGGGGCTGGGGCGCGGGTCGTCGGTGTTGGCCAGGGTGTCGAAGAAGTCGAACGGGGTGCCCATGTCCAGCGGCGCGCAGGCCCCGTCCCGACACTCGGCCAGGGTCAGGTCCACGGTGGCGCCGCGGCTGTGCCCGGAGGTCTCGGCGATGTAGCCGTCCAGCAGCGCCGGCTTGGCGATGTTGGGATACCAGCGCGCCTTCTGCGCCGGATCGTCCGGGCCGTGCGCCCAGGCCACGAAGTGGCGCACCGCGTGCGCCGGGCGGTAGCAGTCGTACACCACCAGGCCCAGGCCCTGCTCCCGCAGCCGCGCCTGCACCCGCGCCACCGCCTCGGCGGCCGGACGCAGCAGGTAGCAGCGGTTGGCCTCGTAGCCGGGCACCGGCGCGCCGGTGAAGTTGTCGTGGCCCGCGTAGCGCATCTCCACCACGATGTCCGGGGCCAGCGCCTGCACGTCCACCATGCCGGCCTCGTCCGGGCCGGTCGCCGGCGACAGCCGCGGCGGCGCGGCCGCGGCCAGGCCGGTCCAGGCCAGGCACGCGGCCAGCAGCAGGGCGCGCCCGCCGTGCCTACGGACAGGCGCGGACGCGCACGAATGCCAGGTCGTCGTAGTCATAGCTGAAGTCCGCCTCCGGATCGACGTGCGACAGGGTAAGCGTAGCGTCCTTGCCGGTGCCGGCCGGCGGATGCAGCCAGGCCTCGGCGTCCACGCTGTCCTCGTCCCAGTCCACCAGCCACCGCTCGTCCACCCGCATCAGCCGGCCGCGCATCAGCGGCGAGCGCGCCGAGGCGAAGCCGACGCCGTCGGCACGCGGGCAGATGGCCACCTCGCCGAACCACGGGTCGCGCCACACGCCCAGCAGGGCGCGGGCCTCCTCGCGGCTGGCCGGACGGCGCGCGGAGGTGTCCGGCNGCGGCCGGGCCTGGCGGCGCGCCTGCCGTTCCTGGTCCAGCAGCGCGGCGTAGTGGGCCACGCCCAGGCCGCTGCCGGGCGCGGTGTAGCGCTTCTGCAGCGCCTGCCCGAGCGCGGTGCGCGCGGCCTCGGCCGGGCCGTTGACCAGGATGACGATGCCCACGCCCAGGTCCGGCAGCAGGATCACCGAGGAATACATGCCGTCCAGCGTGCCGGTGTGGGCCACCTTCCACTGCCCGTCCACGTCGGACAGGCGCCAGCCGTAGCCGTAGGCGTAGAAGTGGGTGTTGTCCCACCGGCGCATGCGCTCGCTGATCGGCATGGGCATGTGCCCGGTCCATACCTCGCGGCGCTGCTGCGGCGACAGCCACGGGTGCCCCGGGTCCAGCCACATGCGCACCCACTTGAGCATGTCCTCCAGGCTGCAGCGTATGCCGCCGGCGGCCATCGAGGTGATGTCCGGCACCACCTCGCCGTCCTCCTCCACCGGCAGGTTGCGGCCGTCCACGCGGCGGTGCGGGCGGGCGACGGGACCGGCCTCGTCGATGCGCCAGCTGCCCACGCGGCAGCCGTCCATGCCCAGCGGGGCGAACAGCTCCTCGCGCACCAGCTGGTCGTAGGGCTTGCCGGCCGCGGCCGCGGCGACCTCGCCGGCGACCACGTACAGCAGGTTGTCGTAGGCGTAGCGCGAGCGGAAGCTGGTCACCGGCTTCAGGTGCGCCAGGCCGGCGATGATGTCGGCGCGGGTGAAGCCGTTGGGCTCGGGCCAGAGCATCAGGTCGCCCGCGCCCAGGCCCAGGCCGCTGTTGTGGATCAGCAGGTCGCGCACCTGCATGTGCCGCGTCACCCACGGATCGTGCATGCGGAACCGCGGCAGGTACTTCGTCACCGGGTCGTCCCAGCGCAGCCTGCCCTGGTCGACCAGGCGCGCCAGCACGCCGGCGGTCATGGCTTTGGTGTTGGAGGCGATCTTGAACAGCGTCTGCGCGGTCACCGGCTCGCCGCCGCCGGCGGCCAGCTCGCCGCGGGTGACCACGGCCACCACCTCGCCCTTCTCGACCACGCCCACGGCAATGCCGGGCAGGTCGTAACGGGCCACGGCCGCGTCGACCTCGCGCTCGACCACGGCCTGCACGGACTCCGCCGCCGGCGCCGCGGCCGCGGCGGGGACGGAAAGAAAAGCGGCCGCCAGGGCGGCCGCGACAGGGAGGAAACGGGACATCCACCTGCTCCTGTGGTCCGGGACCTGCCGGCACGGGGCCGGCAGGTCCGGTTCCAGCTGCATCAGAAGTTCCAGGTCACGACCAGCTGGGTGTAGCGCGGCGACTGCCACCGGGTACCGGTGCCGAAGGTGTCGCGGCGCTGGCCCGGCTGGGCCTCGTAGCGGGCGCTGACGTTGATCACCTCCTGCTCGTTGAGCAGGTTGTAGACCGACAGGCGCGCCTTGAGGTCGATGCCCGGGACCGGCAGGGTCCAGGTCACGCTGGCGCCCAGGTTGTAGGTCCACGGCAGGCGGCCGAAGGCACCACGCGGCGACCACTCGTACACGCGCTCGTTGTACGGGCCCGAGCAGTTGGCCACGCACAGCCAGGCGGTGCCGCCACCGGAGCCGGTGGAGGTGTAGCTGGCCACGGCCAGNTCCTCGTCCGGCCAGGTCACNCCGAAGGCGGTGATCGGACCGCCGGACATGGCGGTCAGCGTGCCGCCGAAGGTCCACATGTCGTTCAGCTTGTAGCTGCCGCGCAGCTTGACCTGGTGGCGGTGGTCGTTGAACAGGTAGCCGTAGCGCTCGTTGTTGGCCGGATGGTCCCAGTGCTGGGTCATGCCGGTGTCGCCGTAGTTCGTGTCGGAGTTGACCGGGCCCTCGAAGTTGCCCTCCGACTTCGACCACAGGTACGAGGCGTTGAACGCCCACTTGTCATCCCAGGCGCGGTCGATCTGGAACTCGACCGCCTTGTAGGTGCGCTTGGGCTTGTGGTAGCCGATGATCCGGTTGCTGCCGGCGGTGATGTAGCCCTCCTTGGAGGTGTCGATCGTCACCCAGCCGTCCTGGGCGCAGCCCATGTCCGTGGTGCCCCACAGGGTCAGCTTCTCGCCCGGGTTGGCGATCGGCCACAGGTTGCCGTGACGCACGCCGCACAGCGCGTTGATGCGCATGTCGCCGATGTCCTTGTCCATGCGGCGGTAGGTGGCGTTGACGCCCCANGACCAGGCCTGGTTGATCATCTGCTGGAAGCCGAGGATGGCCTCGTCCTGGTACACCGCATCCAGGTCGCGGTCCACGCTCTGGCGGGTGTCGGCCGCGGACACGTTCATCGAGGTGTCCACCGGGCCGATCTGCTGGCCCAGCACCGGCGCCATGTACGAGGAGCCGGTCACCGGGTTGGTGGCCGGGGTCCAGCCGTCCAGCGCCCAGTAGGTGTACTCGTCGGTCAGGCCGCCGGCGAAGTTGTAGTTGATGATGCTCGGGATCGGCAGGTAGTAGCGGCCCAGGTTGCCGAACAGCTTCATGGTNCCGTCACCCTGCATGTCCCACGAGAAGCCGAAGCGCGGGGCCACCAGGTTGTCCTGCTTGATGAACGTCTTGCCGGTGGCGTCCATGTTCTCGAACGTGTCCACGCGCACGCCGAGGTTNAGCAGCAGGGTCGGGGTGATGCTCCACACGTCCTCGATGTAGAACGCGTTGGCGCTGGTGTCGAACTCGCCACCGTCGAAGCGGCGGCGGCCGGTGATCACGGCGGTGACGCCGTCCGGCACGCGGGCGCCGTTGCTCAGCAGGTCGCCCGGGTTCTGCGCGGTCACGGTGTAGCGCATGCCGTCGCCCGGGTACCTGGTGAAGCGCTCGGTGGTCATCTCCTCGCGGTCGAAGCCGAAGCGCAGCAGGTGGTCGCCAAGCGCCCACTCGAAGTCCAGGCGGCCCACCCTGCGCTCGTCGTGGTGGTCGACCACGGAGCTGGAGGTGCTCGGATGGCACGACACCGGCGGGCGCCCCATCGCCGTGTACACCGGGTTGTAGGTGGTGTTGATGACCACCTGCGAGCAGAGCAGGTCCGCCGGCGAGTAGGACAGGCTCTTGCTGCGGTTGATGCCCCACATCGCCTTGGCGGTGAAGTTCTCGCCGATGTGGGCGGTGTAGGTGATCGAACCGTTCTTGCCGCCGCCCTCGCTGGTGGTCTCGCCGACGTAGTCGCCGCGCTCGCGGTTGGCGAAATCGTACTCGTAGGTGTTGGTGACGGTCTCGCCCTCGTCGGAGAAGGCAAGCAGCTCCAGCAGGTGGTCGTCGGTGATCTGCCAGTCGAGCTTGGCGCCCCAGAAGCCGTTGCCGGCATCGGCGTAGGTCATGCGGTTGCCGAGCGAGTTCGTGTTGCGCGAGTCGGCGTCGCGGTACTCGTACATCGCGAACAGGAACAGCTTGTCCTTGACCAGCGGGCCGGACGCCCAGACGTTGGTCTTGGTGAAGCTCTCGCGGTCGTGGCTGCCCATCACGTTCGGGCTGCCGTCCGCGTAGTAGCGGTCACGCGGCGCCTCGCGCCAGGCGGAAGGCTCGAAGGTGACCTCGACGCCGCCCTCGAACTCGTTGGAGCCGCGGCGGGTCACCGCGTTGATCACGCCGCCGGTGCTGCGGCCGAACTCCACGGAGTAGCCGCCGGTCTTGACCTGGAACTCCTGGAAGAACGCGAACGGCGCGGTGGAGAAGCTGTGGCGGCGGTAGAAGTCGGTGACGTTGAGACCGTTGATGAACACCGAGTTCTCGGCGATGGACGAACCGCCGAAGGAGATGCCGCCCAGCGAGGAGTTGCCCTGGATCACGCCCGGGGCCAGCAGCGCCACCGAGGCGAAGTTCTGCTCCACCGGCATGCGCGCGATCTCCTCGCGGCGGATGTTGGTGGCCGACTCGGTGGAGAACACGTCCACGCGGTTGATCACGCGGGTGCCGACCACCTGCACCGACTCCAGGTCCACCATGCCGCCTTCGGACAGGTTGACCGTGGCGGTGCCGCCCAGCGGGACGGACACGCTGATCGGCTCGCCCACCGGACGGCCGTCGCGCAGCACCTGCAGCTGGTACTCGCCGACCGGCAGCTGGGCCATGCGGTAGCTGCCGTCGGCGCCGGCGGTCACCGTGCGGCTGGTGCCGGTGGCAGGGTTGGTGATGACGATGGTGTCGCCGGACGTGGCGCGGCCGGCCACGGCGCCGGTGGCGCTCTGCGCCATCGCCATCGGGGCCATCGCGCCCAGGCTCGCGCCGAGCGCCACCGCGAGTGCGGCCTTCCTGAATGTCCTGGTGTTCATTCCCCTCTCTCTCCCATACTGATGTTGGACGTTGTGCCCCCGTCCGTGGCGGCGTTAGTGGTCAATGGCAGCATCTGCCATTCAAACCGGTAATCCCACTGGTCGAAGTACAGGTTCCCNCCGCGCCACTCCGCCTCGCCGCGCTGCGAGTCCACGGTCTCAGAGCGGAAGTGGGTCTTGGCCGGGACGAAATCCCGCGAGTAGTCGTCGTTGAAGGCGATGCGATAGGCGTCCAGGCCGCCCAGGTAGAACCAGCGCAGCGCCGGGTCNTCGCTGGCCAGCTGGCCGGTGGTCACGTCCATCGGCACCCAGCCGTACGGGGCCAGGTACAGCCAGCCCCAGTCGTGCATGTTGTCGTAGCCGACCTCCTCGTCCGAGTACACCCAGCCGGACTGCCACCGCGCCGGGATGCCGTTCATGCGCAGCAGGGTGATCAGCAGCAGGGTCTGCTGGCCGCAGTCGGCGTGGCCTGCGTNGAACGCGTAGTCGCTGATGTTGGAGATGGTCGAATACTCGCGCGCGCCGGCCCACGGGATGCGGTCCACCGCGGCGAACAGCTTCTGCGCGATGCGGTAGGGATTGGTCTCCGTGCCCACCACCTGGCGCGAGAACTCGCGCAGGGCCGGGGTGAACACCACGTGCGGCGGGCGCTCCTCCAGGAACGGCGCCAGCTCCGGCGTCGGCTCCACCGGCACCACCCTGTCCGGGTCGATGTCGAAGCGGCGGGCGTACACCGTCAGCTCGTAGGTGACGGAGAACTCCGTCGGCTGCCCGGCCACCGCGGTCCGCTCCATGTAGGCGGTGCGCTGCAGGGTGTCCTCCGGGGCGATGAACGCGCCCTCCGGCACGCTGCCGACGAAGCGGATGTCCTCCTGCTGGCCGGGAATGGCACGCGGATACGGGATCCAGGCGCGCACGGTCTCGCCGGCCGGCACCGCGTCGGGCTTGACGACCAGCGACTGGGTCACACGCAACCGGCGCGGGGCCACGCTGGTGGCGCCGTCGCGCGCGGCCGCCACCACCTCGGCGTGGTGCGGGTGCAGGGTCTCGAACGGCCCCTCGGTGAACGGGCGCACCGGAGGCGCGCGCCGCGCCGCGGCCTCGGGGCTGAGCCGGAACAGGTTGGAGACCGCGCGCTTGAACCACCAGCGCTGGCCGTCGATGTCCATGTGCTCCAGCAGCCCGGCCGCGTCCCAGGCCTCGAACTCGGCCTCGCGCAGGTCCGGGATGTGGCGGCGCAGCTGCGCCAGCACCGCCTCGCGGTCGAGGCTGAAGTCCAGGCGGATGCGGCGCATGCGCTCGCGCTCGAACTCCAGCGCGCGGCGCGCCTGCGGCTCCAGCGCCGGATCGGCCAGCGCCCCGGCGATCGCCGCCTCGGCCTCGCGGAAACGGCCGGCGTCGACCTGGCGCACCACGTCCTCCGGCGACGCGGCGGCCAAGACGTGCATCGGGCTCCCCAGGCTCAATGCGACCGCCAGCAACAGAGGCCGCAGCCAGGCGGCACTCCGGTGCGGCTGGCCCGTGGCCACGGGCTGGCGGTAACCGGACTCCACAACGACACTCCCCTCTCGTGCGGTGGTTGGCAGCTGATGTAGCACGGCCCCGGTAGCGGGTCAATAATTTATTCTTGACGCAGCCAGATTTCGGAATAACTATTCTTCGGGCTCTTGTCCGGGAGGGGGAGAAGGCAGATGAAACCCGCGAACCGGGCGCCGGCCGCGGCGTCCCTGACCCGTTGCGTTCGGGATGGCCTGCTGGCCCTGTGCCTGCTGCTGCCGGCGCTGNCCGCGCCGGCCCGGGCGCCGGATCCGGCCACGCCGACGGCCGTGGTCGGCGTGCGCCTGGCCGACCTCGATCCGGAGCACTGGATTTCCCGCCTGGCCGAGCCCGACCGGCTGATCCTCGACCGCGCCGCCATCGAGGCGCACAACGCACGCATGCGCGCCGAGGACCCGTCCATCCTCGACCTGGCCACCCTGCCGGACCCGATGCCCGGCGAGTGGGTGCGGCAGCGCCTGCAGGCCCTGTCCGCCCCGCCCTCGCGTCCCCTGTATGACGTGCAGGGCAAGCCCGTGCCGGCCAGGCAGCTTGCCGCACTGCAGCAGGCACTGGCGCTGGACCGGATCCCGGCCAGCCGGCCGCTGCGCTGGGGCCTGGCGGTGCAGCGCACCGACCTGCGCGCCTTCCCGACCGCCCTGCGGGTGTTCAGCACTCCGGGCGACACCGACATCGACCGCTTCCAGGAGTCGGCCCTGTTCCCCGGCGACGCNGTGGCGGTGCTGCACGAGAGCCGCGACCGCCAGTGGCTGTTCGTGGCCAGCGAGCGCTACACCGCCTGGGTCCGCGCCGAGCACATCGCCACCGGCACGCGCGACACCGTGCTGGGCTACGCGCGGCGCGAGCCGTACGTGGTGGTGACCGGCGCCANCGTGCGCACCACCTACACGCCGGAGGAGCCGCGGGTGTCCTCGCTGCAGCTGGACATGGGCCTGCGCCTGCCGTTGCGCACCGACCTGGACCCCACGCGCCCGGTCAACGGCCAGCATCCGTTCGCCAGCCACGTGGTGGACCTGCCGGTGCGCGCCGCCGACGGCTCGCTGGAGATCGTCCCGGCACTGGTGCCGCGCTCGGCCGACGTCAGCCCCGACTACCTGCCGCTGACCCCGGCCAACCTGATCCGCCAGGCCTTCAAGTTCCTCGGCGAGCGCTACGGCTGGGGCCACTCCTACGGCACCCGCGACTGCAGCGGCTTCGTCTCCGAGGTCTACCGCAGCTTCGGCGTGCTGCTGCCGCGCAACACCCGCGACCAGGCGGTCAGCCCGGTGCTGGAGCGGGTCCTGGGCGAGGACGCGGACGCCNCGCAGCGCCAGCAGGCCGTGCGCGGGCTGCAGGTCGGCGACCTGGTGTACATCCCGGGCCACGTGATGATGGCCATCGGCCACCAGGACGGCATGGCCTACATGATCCACGACACCAGCGGCGGCAGCTGGCTCGGCGCCGACGGCAGCCGCGTGCGCGCCGGCCTCAACGGCGTGTCGGTCACGCCGCTGGAACCGCTGATGTTCAACGACACCCAGACCTACGTCGACCGCCTGACCAGCATCCAGAGGATCCGGGCACGGACCGCTCCATGAAGATCACCGAAATCGAGCTCGGCATGCTCCGCGTGCCGCTGAAGACCCCGTTCAAGACCGCCCTNCGCACCGTCGAAACGGTCGAGGACATCGTGGTGCGGATCCGCACCGACACCGGCCACACCGGCTACGGCGAGGCCCCGGCCACCGCGGTCATCACCGGCGACACCCACGGCTCCATCGTCGAGGCCATCGAGCGCTACATCAAGCCGCGCCTGCTCGGCCAGGACGTGTCCAACCTCAACCGCATCTGCAACCTGGTGCAGACCGCGCTGGAGCGCAACACCAGCGCCAAGGCCGCGGTGGAGATCGCCATCTACGACCTGTGGGGCCAGCTGTACGGCGCGCCGCTGTACAAGATGCTCGGCGGCGGCGACCCGGTGGTGACCACCGACATCACCATCAGCGTGGACCACATCGACAAGATGGTGGCCGACTCGATCGCCGCGGTGGAGCGCGGCTTCGACTCCCTGAAGATCAAGGTGGGCAAGGACATCGGCCTGGACATCGAGCGGGTCAAGGCCATCCACGCCGCGGTCGAGGGCCGCGCCCTGCTGCGCCTGGACGCCAACCAGGGCTGGACCGCCAAGCAGGCGGTCTACGCCATGCACGCGCTGGAGGACGCCGGGGTGATGCTCGAGCTGCTGGAGCAGCCGGTCAAGGCCGCCGACATCGACGGCCTGAAGTACGTCACCGACCGCGTGCACACCCCGGTGATGGCCGACGAGAGCGTGTTCGGCCCGACCCAGGTGTTCGACCTGATCCAGCGCCGCGCCGCCGACATCATCAACATCAAGCTGATGAAGACCGGCGGCATCTCCCACGCCGTGCGCATCGCCGACATCGCCTCGGCCTACGGCGTGCAGTGCATGATGGGCTGCATGCTGGAGTCGGCCATCTCGGTGGCCGCCGCGGTGCACGTGGCCGCCGCCAAGGCCGACACCATCACCAAGGTGGACCTGGACGGCCCCTCACTGGGCCAGTTCAACCCGGTGGACGGCGGGGTCATCTTCAACGAGGCCGAGATCAGCATCACCGACGCGCCGGGGCTGGGCATCCGCCAGATCCACGGGCTGGAACCGCTGGGGCGCTGACCGTTGCCTCCTCCGCCGGCCCGGATGAAGATCGCCACCATGTCGCCGCTGGTGAAGATCCGGTCCGAACGGGACCAGATGTCGGCGATCGAGCGCCGCATCGCCGACTTCATCCTGGAGAACGCCCACCTGCTGCGGGACTATTCCTCGCAGCAGCTGGCCAGCGCCCTGGGCGTGAGCCAGTCCTCGGTGGTCAAGTTCAGCCAGAAGTTCGGCTTCCGCGGCTACCCGGACCTGAAGTACAGCATCGGCCAGGCGCTGGCGCGCAACGGCGGCGACGTGCCGGCCGCGCCCGAGCAGGAGGCCGGCGACGACTATGCCCGGCTGGAGGAGGCCCTGCGCCGCAGCAAGGCCGCCGCCGAGGAGGAGACGCGCCTGCTCAACCCGCGCGAGCGGATGGAGGAGATCGTCCGCCTGGTGGACGGCGCCGCCCGGGTGTTCGTGTTCGGCCTGGGCGACGACGGCCTGTTCGCCCGCGAGTTCGCCATGCGCCTGTCGCTGCTGGGCGTGCTCACCGTGCACCACGCCGACCCGATCCTGATGATGGCCAACCTGTCGGCGGCCCGCGCCTGCGACGTGATGCTGCTGTTCTCCGAGTTCGGCCAGCTGCCGCAGCTGTCGCAGATCAGCCGGCAGTTCCAGGCCTGCGAGGGCAAGGTGGTGTCCATCACCCGGCACACCTCCAACCCGCTGCGCGCCCACGCCGACGCCTCGCTGGTGGTCTCGGCGCACGACCCGCAGCCGCACATCGAGGCGCTGCTGTACCGCAGCGCCCTGCAGTACCTTCTGGACTTCCTGTTCGTGCTGCTGTGCCAGGCCAATCCCGAGCGCCACCGGCAGCTGGGCATCAACCTGGAACGCATCCGCCACCTGCTGGAGACCTGAGCGCCCATGTCCCGCGCCCCGCGTCCCGCCCTCCGGGGCCTGCTGCCACGCCTGGCCCGCGCCGCGCTGCTGGCGCTGGCCGCCGCCGCTCTCCCGGCCCACGCCGCCGGCCCGCTGCAGGAGGCACGCCAGCTGGTGCTGGTGCTCACTGCGGACTGGGACGCGCCGCGCGGCACCCTGTACCGCTACGAGCGCGGGAGCGCGGACGCGCCCTGGCGCCAGGTGGGCGCCTTCGAGGTGGAGATCGGCCGCAACGGCAGCGCCTGGGGCATCGGTCTGCATGCGCCGGAGGACCAGGACGGGGGCCTGGTCAAGCGCGAGGGCGACGGCCGCAGCCCGGCCGGCGTGTTCGCGCTCGGCCCCGCCTTCGGCTACGCGCCGGGCGCCGCCACCGCCCTGCCCTACCTGGCGATGGAGGCCTCCCACTACTGCATGGACGTGCCGGACTCGCCGCTCTACAACCGCATCGTGGACGCGCGCGAGGTCGGCCGGGACGCGGTGGCCGGCTCCACCGAGCCGATGCGCCTGGATCTGCACAAGGATGGCGATCCGCGCTACGCGCGCGGCCTGGTGATCGCCCACAACCCGGACCACATCCCCGGCGCTGGCTCCTGCATCTTCGCCCACCTGCGCCGCCGCGCCGGCGAGGCCACGGCCGGCTGCACGGCGATGGACGCGGCCGACATGGACGGTCTGCTGGCCTGGCTGGATCCGGCTGCGCAGCCGCGCCTGGTGCTGCTGCCGCGCGCGCAGGCCCGGCGCCTGGCCGCCGCCTGGGGCCTGCCGGAGGTGGCCCGATGAGGTGGCCGGGACCGACCGCGCGCGTGCTGCTGGCGCTGGCCGCCGGCGCCATCGCCGGCCTGGCGCTGGCGCACTGGAGTCCGGAGCTGGCCCGCGGCGCGGCCGGCATCGCCCAGCCCGTCGGCCGGCTGTGGCTGAGCGCGCTGCAGATGACCGTGGTGCCGCTGGTACTGGCGNTGGTGGTGCTGGGCGTGGCCACCGCCTCCGACGCGGCCGCCTCCGGCCGCGTGGCGCGGCGCGCCCTGGTCGGTTTCATCGCCCTGCTGTCGCTGTTCGCCGCCTACGCCGCGCTGCTGACCCCGCTGCTGCTGGCCCTGGTGCCCAACGAGGGGCGCCTGGCCGACGTGCTGCAGGCCGGCCCCTCGGCCCCGGTCGCCGCCGCCGCGCCTTCGCTGGCCGAGTGGATCGGCGGCGTGGTGCCCAGCAACGCGATCATGGCCGCCGCGCAGGGCGCGATGCTGCCGCTGGTGGTCTTCGCCCTGTTCTTCGGCTTCGCCCTGACCCGCATCGAGGCCGAGCGCCGCGCGCAGATCACCGGCCTGGCCCAGGGCGTGGCCGACACCATGATCGTGATCGTGCGCTGGGTGCTGCTGGCCGCGCCGCTGGGCGTGTTCGCGCTGATGCTGGCGGTGTGCGCGCAGGCCGGCGTGGCCGTGGTCGGCGCGCTGGCCGGCTACATCGTCCTGCAGTGCGCCATGTACCTGGGCGCCACCGCGATCTGCTACGTGCTGGTGGCGGTGCTGGCGCGGCGTTCGCCGGCCGCGTTCGCCAGGGCGGCGCTGCCTGCGCAGGTGGTGGCGGCCAGTACCCAGTCCTCGNTGGCGTCGCTGCCGGCCATGCTGGAGAGCGCGCGCACGCGCATGGGCATCCCGCGCGCGGTGGCCGGCCTGGTGCTGCCGATGGCGGTGACCCTGTTCCGCATCACCAGCCCGATCCAGTACATCGTCGCCGCCTGCTTCGTGGCCTGGGCCTACGGCATCGAGCTGGGGCCGATGCAGCTGGCCGCCGGCGCGGCGCTGGCGGTGGTGATCAGCCTGGGCTCGGTGGGCCTGCCCGGCCAGGTCAGCTTCATGGCCACGGTGATGCCGGTGACCCAGTCCATGGGCCTGCCGGTGGAGCCGCTGGGCCTGCTGCTGGCGGTGGACACCATTCCCGACGTGTTCGCCACCACCGGCAACGTCACCGGCGACCTGGCCGCCACCGCGATCGTGGCCCGGCACAGCCCGGACGCGGCCGACGAGGATTCCTCCACGTCGCGCCCACCGGCCTGAANCCCGGCCACCGGGCTCACGCGCGGCTCACCGCGCGGCGCGGACAGTGGGCCTTCCCCCGCCCTGCGCCGTGATCCGCGATGAAACACCGCCACGTCTACAGCACTCCCAACCTGGCCGCCGCCCAGGCGGCCCTCGCCGCCGCCCGCGAGTCCGGGATCGACCCGGACGACCTGGCCCTGGTCGCGCGCTCGGACATCGAGATGGAAGCGGTGCCCGACGCGGTGCGCGACGGCGGCCGCACCGACACCCTGCCGGCTGCGCTGCGCGGTGCCGCCGGCGGTGGCGCGGTCGGCCTGGTTGCCGGGCTGGTCGCGGTGGCGGTGCCGGCCGTGGGCATCACCCTGGCCGGCGCCGGCCTGATCACCGCGGTCGGCGCGCTGATGGGCAGCTGGTCCTCGGCGCTGTTCGGCGCCGGCGTGCCCGATCCGGTACGGCGCCGCTTCGAGGACACCATCGAGTCCGGCCGCATCCTGCTGGTGGTGGACGCCGAGGAAGCGCAGGCCCGCGCGCCGAGGCCGCCGTGGTCCGCGCCGGTGCCACGCCGCTGCCCTACGACGCGCCCAGCGCGGTCAGCTGAAAACGCCCACGCCACGCTCACGCCGCCCTGCGCCGGTGCCCACGCGGCATCGGCCAGGATGGGCCCACACACGCCACAGGAGCTCGACGATGGGCACGCCCGGCTACCAGGTTCCCGGCCGCACGCCGGTGGACGCATTCCCCGATTCCGGCTACTGGTACCAGCAGTTCCGCAGTGAGCCGTACTACCGCGAAGGCGACACCTACGAGGATTACGAGGCGGCCTACCGCACCGGCCACGCCGACCGCAGCCGCCACCCCGGCCTGGACTTCGCCGCGGCCGAGACGCGGCTGCGCGAGGAATGGGAAGCCGGCAAGGGCCCCTCGCGCCTGGACTGGGACCGCGCCCGCCTGGCGGTGCAGCGCGCCTGGGAGCGTGCGCTCGGCCGCGGCGAAGGCGGCGGCATCCGATGAGAGCGGGCGCGCCCGGCGCGCCGTGCGCGCTCACGGCGGCGGCAGCAGCTCGAAGCGCGCCGGCTCGCCGGCGGCGGACGAGGGTGCGATCCACACGTCGAACGCGCCCGGCTCGGCGCCGTGGCTGCCGTCGGCACGCGTGAACGCCAGCTGCTCCCGGCGCAACTCGAACACCACCTCCACCTCCTGGCCCGGCTCCAGGCGCAGCTTGCGGAAGTCCTTCAGCTCGCGCACCGGCCGCACCCGGCTGGCCACGCGGTCGTGCACGTACAGCTGCACCACCTCCTCGGCGGCGTGCTGCCCGCTGTTGCGCACGCGGGCACGCACGCCGAGCACGCCATCCCAGGCCAGGGTGGGCGAATCCACCCGCGTGGGCCCGTACTCGATGCGGCCGTAGCCCAGGCCGTGGCCGAACGGGTACAGCGCCGCGTGCGGGTGCTCGCGCCAGCGCGCCTTGAACTCCGACATCTCCGGCGTCTCCGGCCGGCCGGTGCGCGGATGGTTGTAGAAGAACGGCTGCTGGCCGGAGTCGCGCGGGAAGCTGACCGGCAGGCGCCCGGAGGGGCTGNAGTCGCCGAACAGCACGTCGGCCACCGCATGGCCGGTCTGGGTGCCGAGGAACCAGGTGACCAGGATCGCCTGCGCGTCGCGCACCGCGCCCTGCAGGGCCAACGCGCGGCCGTTGCGCAACAGCACCACCACCGGCGTGCCGGTGGCGGCCACCGCCTCGGCCAGCGCCTGCTGCACCGGCGGCAGCACGATCTGCGTGCGCGACTGCGCCTCGCCGCTGTAGCACTGGGGCTCGCCCACCGCCAGCAGCACCACCTCGGCGCGGCGCGCGGCGGCCACCGCGGCCTCGATGCCGCCCTCCAGCGGCTGCTCGAACCCGCAGCCGTCCACCACCTCCAGCGCCGCACCCTCCGGCAGCGCGGCGCGGATGCCGGCCTCCAGGCTGACGTAGCGGCTGCGGTCGCCGAACAGCGTCCAGCAGCCTTCGATGTTGGCCAGGTCGCGCGCGAACGGGCCGACCAGGGCGATGCGCGCATCGCGGCGCAACGGCAGCAGCCCGCCCTCGTTCTTCAGCAGCACGATCGAGCGGCGCGCCGCCTCGCGCGCCAGCGCCTCGTGCGCCGGCCGCCACGAGGTGTCGGCCTCGCGCGCCGGATCGAGCGAGCGGTACGGGTCGTCGAACAGGCCGATGGCGGCCTTGAGCGAGAGCACCCGCCGCACCGCCGCATCCAGCGCCTCGACCGGCACCTCGCCGGACTCCACCAGGCCCGGCAGGTGGTCGGCGTAGAAGCCGCTCTGCATGCTCATGTCCAGGCCGGCCAGGAACGCCTTGCGCGTGGCGTCGCGCGCGTCCTCGGCGTAGCCGTGGGCGATCAGCTCCATGTCGGCGGTGTAGTCGGACACCACCACGCCGGCAAAGCCCCACTGCTCCCGCAGCAGTCCGGTCAGCAGGCCGCGGTGGGCACTGGCCGGGATGCCGTTGATGTCGTTGAAGGCGGTCATCACCGCCAGCGCGCCGGCCTCCAGCGCCGCCTTGAACGGCGGCAGGTGCACGTCGCGCAGTGTGCCCTCGGAGATCTCGACGAAGTTGTACTCCATGCCCGCGGTGACAGCCCCGTAGGCGACGAAGTGCTTGGGCGTGGCCAGCAGCGAGTCGTGCGCGCGCAGGTCCGGGCCCTGGAAGCCGCGCACCCGCGCGGCGGCGAAGGCCGCGCCCAGCACCGGATCCTCGCCGGCGCCCTCGGCGCCGCGGCCCCAGCGCTGGTCGCGCGCCACGTCCACCGCCGGCGCGTAGGTCCAGTGGATGCCGGCGGCGGTGGCCTCGATGGCGGTGGCGCGCGCGGTGCGCTCGGCCAAGTCCGGCTCGAAGCTGGCGGCCTCGCCGAGCGGGATCGGGAACACCGTGCGCATGCCGTGGATCACGTCGGCGGCCAGCAGCACGGGGATNCCCAGGCGGCTCTCCTCCACCGCCACGCGCTGGATCTGCCGGCCCAGTTCCGCGCCCACGCCGTTGAACAGCGCGCCCACGCGGCCTGCGCGCACCTGCTCCAGCACCTCGGCGGCGTTGCGCACGTTCGCCTCCGGGTTCACGTCCGGGGCGAAGGGCCGCACCATGTCGGCGAAGACACCCAGCTGCCCCACCTTCTCTTCGAGGGTCATGCGCGCGAGCAGCGACTCGACTCGTTCGTCGATGGGCATCGTTTCCATGTTCCCGNGGCGGAGGAAGGGTCCGATTCTAGCGGAGGCTTCCGCCACGACCAGCACGTGCGGCCGATGTAACACGCTGTAACGGACGCGGGCCGCGCGTGTGCGCAGGCCCGGTGCCCGGACATGAAAACGGCGCGGAGCCACGCAGGCTCCGCGCCGCCCGGTTTCCCGTCGTCACCCCGGGAAACCAGAAACCGCCAGGCGGATCAGTTGCCGCCGGTCTTGAGGGCGGAGACGTCCACCCGGCCCACACCCTCGATGCCTTCGGCCACGTCCTTGGCCTTGGCGATCTGCGCNGCGTTGTCCACCGTGCCACTCAGGTAGACCACGCCGTCGCGGGTGTCCACCTCGATGTCCAGGCCCGAGACGTCCTCGGCCGCCAGCAGGCTCGACTTCACCTTGGCGGTGATCCAGGTGTCGGCGACCGGCTGGCTGGAATCGCCGTCCGCTGCCGGATGCTTGGCCTCTTCCGTCATCGGCCGGTCGGCGTCGGTGCGGGGCGTGTCGTCGCCGGCCCACGCCGCACCCGCGCACAGGGCGGTCATCGCCACGAACAGCATTCCGTGATGCCTACGCATTGTCGTCTTCTCCTCGGGATGGTGCGGGCCAGTCTCCCGGGAGGGCCGTGCAGCAACGGTGAACGCCGCGGCGCGCGTTGCAGGCGGTTCAGAACGGTGAACACGCCGCGACCTCCGCCGCTCGCGCGCATGTGGGCCCGGCCTTACGACGCGCGCGCGATGCCGTGCCCGCCGAAACGGTGGCGCAGCGCGGCCAGNAGGCGGTCGGTGAAGGAATTGCGCTCGCGCGAGCGCAGCCGCTCCATCAGCGAGGCGGTGATCACCGGCGCCGGCACGTCCAGGTCGATGGCCTCGGCCACGGTCCAGCGCCCCTCGCCCGAATCGGCCACGTAGGGGGCGATGCCCTCCAGCCCGGGGTTGTCGGCCAGGGCGTCGGCGGCCAGGTCCAGCAGCCANGAGCGCACCACGCTGCCGTGCTGCCAGATCCGCGCCACCTGCGCCAGGTCCAGCCCCAGNTCCTGCTTGCGCGCCATCAGCGCGAAGCCCTCGGCGTAGGCCTGCATCATCCCGTACTCGATGCCGTTGTGGACCATCTTGGCGAAGTGCCCGGCGCCGCTGGGCCCCACATGGCCCCAACCGCGGTCCGGCGCCGGCGCCAGGGTCTCCAGCAGCGGGCGCAGACGCGCCACGGCATCGGCATCGCCACCGACCATCAGGCTGTAGCCCGCCTCCAGGCCCCAGACGCCGCCGCTGGTGCCGCAGTCGAGGAAGTGGACGCCCAGGTCCTGGCAGTGCGCGGCGCGGCGCTGGCTGTCGCGGTAGTGGGAGTTGCCGCCGTCCACCACCATGTCGCCCTGGCCCAGCAGGGGCAGCAGCGCCTCCAGGGTGGCGTCCACCGCCCCGGCCGGCACCATCAGCCACAGCACCCGCGGTGGCGCCAGCGCCGCCGCCAGGCCCGCCAGGGCATCCACCGTCTCCAGGCCATCCACCGCCGCGGCCTGGCGCGCCGCCTCCACCGGGTCGAAGCCGACCACGCGGTGCCCGCCCCGCCGCAGGCGGCGGGCCATGTTGGCGCCCATCCGGCCCAGGCCGACCATGCCGATCTCCATGCCGCCTCCGCAGTTGGTGCCTGCCCGGCAGCCTACGCCCGGCATGCCCGCCCGCTCCAGTCCCATGGCTAAAACCACAGCGTTCCCGGCCGCTAATGGGGCATCCTTCCGTCAACCCGTCCAGGCCTCCGCCCGGCCATACCCATGTCCCCTCCAGGCCCCATCGCCAGCCCGGCATCCTCNGATCCCGCGGCCCTGCTGACTGCCGCCAACGACCCGCGGGCGCTGCTGCGCGCCTACGCCGAGGGCATGGCCGGCCTGCCGGGCGAGCTGGGCGACCTGCTCGGCCGGCGCCTGCGCACGGCGGTGGCCGAGGAGGACTGGGCCAGCTGCGCGCGGGTGCTGCGCCAGTTCCTGGAGAAGTACCTGCACGACTTCGCCGCCAGCCTGGCCGGCGGCGGCGTCAACGAGTCCGAGCAGCTGCGCGAGCTGCTGCGCCAGGCCCTGGGCGTGGCCCTGGCCTCGCTGCTGGAGCCGGTGCCGGAGCTGGCCCGGGAATCGGCCGCCCTGGCCGAGGCGCTGCGGCGCTGGCGGCCGGGCGACGACCTGGCGGCACTGGCCCGGCGTGCGCGCGAGCTGTGCCACCAGGTCGGCGTGCACGCCGGCGAGGCCGCCGAACGCCAGGCGCTGCTGCTGAGCCTGTTCGACCTGCTGCTGGAGAACCTGTTCGAACTGCTGGAGGACGGCAGCTGGCTGCAGGCACAGGTGGCCGGCGTGCGCCAGCTGCTGCTGGCCGGGCCGGCCGACCGCCACACCCTGGAAGCCACCCGCCAGGGCCTGCGCGAGCTGGTCTACCAGCAGAGCCTGCTGCGCCAGGGCATCGCCCAGACCAAGGACGCCATGCGCGGGATGCTGGACACCTTCGTGGCGCGCATGGAGGGCATGGCCGACAGCACCGGCCAGTACCAGAGCCGGCTGGAGGCGCACCGCGAGGCGATCCGCCAGGCGCGCAGCATCACCGAGCTGGGCCGGCGCCTGGACGAGGTACTGGAGGACACCGCGCAGCTGCAGCGCCAGGCGCAGCGCGCACGCGAGGAACTGGTGGCCGCGCGCGAGGAGGTGGAGGCGGCCGAGGCACGGGTGCGGGCGCTGGAGGAACAGCTGCGCGAGGCCGGCGACCTGGTGCGGCGCGACCCGCTCACCGGCGCGCTCAACCTGCGCGGCCTGGAGGAACGCTACGCGGAGCTGGCCGCGCAGGCCGAACGCGAGGCGCGGCCGCTGGCACTGGCGATGGTGGACATGGACGGCTTCCGCGAGGTGAATTCCACCCACGGCCACGGCGGCGGCGACGCCGCGCTGCGCCACGTGGTGCAGGTGCTGCGCGAGGCCCTGCGCGGGGACGACTGCATCGCCCGCCACGGCGGCGACGAGTTCGTGCTGGTGCTGCCGGGCGCGGACCTGGACGAGGCCACGGCGCTGGTGCGCCGCGCCCAGCGCCTGCTGGCGGTGCGCGTGCTGGCCCACGAAGGCCGCCGCATCCCGGTCACCTTCAGCGCCGGCGTGGCGGTGCGCCAGCTCGGCGAAGCGCGCGAGGACCTGATCCGGCGCGCCGACCGCGCCATGTACCAGGCCAAGCGTGGCGGCCGCGACCGGGTGCAGGCCACCCGCTAGCCCGTCCCGTACGATCCGGCACACGGCGCGCAAGGCCGCGGGAACGCCGGCGCCCGCCCATGGCGGACGCCGGCCCGGCCGCGGGCCGGTCAGAAGTCCACGTAGTCCTTGAAGCTTTCCAGCAGCTGGCCAAACATCTCGACCTGGCTGCGCAGGTGCTTGGCCGCGTCGGTGTGCAGCACCTCGAAGTCGTACTGCACGTACGGATCCATTTCCTCGTCCAGGTACATGCGGACGTAGCGGTAGCGGCGGTTGAAGCGGTTGGCCGCCTGCAGACCCATGCCGTCCTCCAGGTCCACCGCGGTCTCCAGCTGCATGGAGCCGCAACGGCCCTCCGACTTCTTGCAGTCGTAGAACTTCAGCTGCGAGTGCAGCCCCGAGATCTGGAACATGATCAGCGGGTCACCCACCGAGTCGGTGCCCAGCTCCGGGGAGAACCCCATCGACCGCAGCACCGCCATCGCTTCCCTGCCGCTCATGCGCTCGGCCGAAGCATCGGCCGCCAGGAACGGCGACGCCAGCAGAAACGCCGCGCCCAGCAGGCGCGCCTTGGAACTCCCCAGCATGTTTCCCCCTTTGTTGTGCGAGGTGGCCCCGCCACCGTGACGGATGCGGGCCGACCGGAGCAGGCGCCGCCGCGGCCCGGCTGCGAGCATACCGTGACCGCGACCGATCTCACACTGGCGGCGGCCTGCTCCGCTTGCCGGCCGGCCCGCCATGGGTGCGCTTCCCGACGGATCCGCTACGCGAACCGGCCCGGTGGTCCGCCGCACCCATCGCATCGGCCGCTACGTCCACTGGCGCCTCCGGCAACGCGCGCAGCCGGGCCGGCGCGGCCGCGGGCCGCTTGGCCTCGTGGTACAGCTGCGGACGGGTGGCCGCCGCCGGCCACAGGCACAGGCCGCCGTCCAGGCGCCGCAGCCATCGCCCGGCGGCAGCTCCGCTTCCACGATCACCGGTCGAGGTCCACACCCGCCATCGCCTGCTCCGGCGGCTCAGCCGCCACGCCGGCGCCCGCGCCCGGGCGGCCGCGGCTCGCCGTTCGCGGTGTAGGCCGGCGGCGCGTAGAAGTTCACCGTCCGCAGGCGGGTGCGCCCGGTGTTGCGGATCATGTGCGTCTGTCCGCGCTCGATCAGCAGCAGACTGCCGGGCGCCAGGCGCAGCTTCACCCCGTCCACCACCGCCTCGCCGTGGCCACCGGCCACGTACAGCCACTGGTCGGCGCCGCGGTGCAGGTTGTCCGGCCCACCCTCGCAGGCACCCGGCTCCAGCACCATCTGCGCCGCCTGTACCCCGCGCCGGTCGAACAGCACGCGGAAGCCACGGCCGAAGCGCAATCTGCGGTACTCCATCGGCATGCCTCCCGGAACCGGCCGCCAGTCTGGCGCGCGGGCCGTGGACGCGGCGCATTCACCCCGCGCTTCCGGAATTTTCGCCCGCTGCGCACGCCCGCCCCGCAAAGATCGGGGCCAGCCACCCTCAGTCCCGTCCGCAGGAGCCGCGTCAGCGACGCCCCGGCGGCGCATCCGCAGCCCACTTCAACCGCCACGTGTCCCAGCCCGTCGCCCACCCAGGCCGCACGCACCAGGAGGCCCCCATGCCCGAAGCCCCCAAAAAACCGCCAGGCCCACCCGCCGATCAGGACAAGCCCGATACCCCGGACAAGTACCGCAACGACCACGCCCGCTGGAAGGACCGCGACATGCCCGACAGCGACCCGGACCGCAACCGCGCCAAACCCGAGGACTACGAGCGGCCACCGCCGCCGTGACACACGCCCTCCGATGTCCCTGCCCTGCAGGAACCGCGTACGTGGCGACGCGACGGACTTCCCCGGTCGCGTCGCAAACACCTGCGCACGTTCCGGTCACGTCGCATCCCCTGTGCGCCGAAGACGCTTCTCCATGCATTCCACGTGGCGGTCGAACGCAGGCCCGGACACGCCGGCCAGGTCGCCGCGTACGCGGCTCCTACAGGGGCGGCGCAAGGCGATTCAGCTGTAGGAGCCGCGTCAGCGGCGACGCGACGGACGTGCCGGTCGCATCTCAGCCACCTGCGCCGAGGGCGCATCCCCAAGCAATCCACGTGGCGGTTGAACGCGGGCCCGGACTGCCGGCCGGGTCGCCGCGTACGCGGCTCCCACAGAGAGGCGGCGCAAGGCGACGTCGTCCAAACGTTCCGCGTGCCGTTGCGGAGGATCAGGGCGACGGTGGATGATCGCGGACCCAGGCGCCGATGTCGGCCATGGGTGCCACCCAGTACTCGTCGCGATGCTNGGCCAGCCAGGCCAGCAGTTCCTCGTGCGCCTGCACGGAAACNCTCATGTAGTCGCCGCCGATGCCGTGGAAGGTGAACGCGGCCACCGTGCCGCGACGCCCGGCCTCCTCCACCATCGCGATCAGCTCCCGTCCGCTCACACCTTCCGGCGCGATGATCGGCACCGCGAACCGGTCGAAATCGGCCATGGAGGCCGCCTCGTGCGCGCCCTGGCTGACCTTGATCGCCACGAACACGTCCCGCAGCGCCTGCACGTAATCACCGTCGGCGGCCAGGCGGTCTCCGCAGGGCGATGTGAAGCTGCGCTCGCTGCGGCCGTCCAGCGCGCGCAGGAAGGTGTTGGCCACCTGGATCTGGTCATGCATCTGCGCCACCGTGGTGGTGTGCAGGTCGCGGTGCGGCACCACCCAGTCGCGTCCGGGGCGGGTGCCGTCGCACTGGTGGAACAGGGAATGGTTGCCCAGCTCGTGGCCGGCCTGCGCCACCGCGCGCCATTCATCCAGGCGCGCATCCAGGGTGCCCTGGCCGGGCGGGACGTAGAAGGTGGCCTTGAATCCGTGACGGGCCAGTGCCGGCACCGCATTGTCCAGCTGCGAGTCCAGGGCATCGTCATAGGCCAGGCTGACCGCGGCCTTGCGACCCTCCGGCCAGTAGCCGCCTCCCTCCGCCAGGGCACACAGCGGCAGCACCGCCAGGCACACGGCGGCCATACGACATAGTGCGTGCATCGCGCTCCCTCCGTTCTCCGGGCCCGCACCGATCATGTCCGGCGGGCCCGCGGACAGCAACACCCGCCCCCTGCCGGAGATGGCGGAATTCTGGTGTGGCATGGCTGCGCTGGGGCGTCGCCATGGCCCAATCAGGGACGCAGACACGATGAGAAGGCTGCACCCGGCGTGCTGGAGCACGGACGTCCAGAAGCCAACCTTCTTCCCGTAGGCATTGCTCACGGGCCAGCGGATCACGAAGAAGCACGGCAATACCGCGATATACCGCACCTCCTGGCATCCCAACATGTGGACCACCGTTACCACCGGCACGACCACGGCTGGCCCTTTCCGGGCAACCCCTTTTCGCTCCCCCGAGAAGGCGACTCGCCCCGGAACAGGAAAATGGTGTTCCCGACAACGGTGAAAGGACAGCAGAATGGCCCAGTGACTACGGCATGGTCCGCGCGGATCGTCGAGCCGGCTTGGCCAGCCAAGTGCGGGAAACAGCACATCAGGTGCCACCTCCGGGACGTTTCCAGCACCAGGCGCACAACGGCCAGCACGAGGTCCAAAACACCCGCCGGCCCCATGTCCACCAGCCTGCCCTTGATAGCTGGCGACGTCCGTGAAAGCCCCGAGGGTTTCGGATCGTTCACGGCTCACGTCCAGTCGATCATCGCCAGGTAGTTGTAGCCCGAGTGCAGGAGCACCGAGGCGACGAATCCCACGCGCCGGCGGCGCACGTTGGCGATCAGGTAGCAGACCGGAAAGAACAGGACGAGGATGGCCACATAACGTGGCTCAAGGTAGACCAGCATGTGGAGCACCGCCGCGATCGTCCCGACTGCCAACGGCCCCTTCCATCCTGCCCACGCCTTTCCCGAGAACGCGGTGCCCAGCCATAGCAGGCAGAACGCGTTTTCCACGACTGGCGAAACAACCAGGACATCGATCCACAGATAGGTCTCCTGCTGCGCCAGGATCCCCTCCATCCGGCTTGGGATGCCGGCCGCGCTGAACACCGCATCGACCGACACTTCGGCGACCTTCATCNCCAGCAGGCATGCCACCGAAAGGAGTGCGGCCCAGACCACCGCCCCCACCGGCCCCATGTCATGCAGCCGGCGACTGATGCCCGTTCCCAATGCCAGGACATTTCCCGGAAGGAATGCCACTGCCAGCTCCTCGTACCACTTCCCGCTCCGGAAAGGGGCCCGGGCAAGCGCCCAGGCCCCGGGCATGGAGCCTGCCGACAGGTCCTGGGCTACTCCGTGTAGCCATAGGCCCACTTGGCNTGGACCCAGAACTCGTGGCTGAACTCCTTGATCGCCTGGTAAGCCCGGTCGATCTTGTAGAGCACGTCGATGATGCCGCCGGACACGGCCTCCAGCTCGTCGTGCGAGAGNGCCCTGGGCATGCTGGTTTCACGCGCCATACTGCATCGCCCCCAGCATCGGATTGTCCAGGCCGTCGATGTACTTCTGGACCCTGGCGCCGGCACCGGCCATGGTGCCGAGCACCGCGCCCACGATGCCGACGATGCTCCGTCCGCCGGACACGGCGGCGACCTCTTCGCAGCTCAAGGTACGCATGTCACTTCCTCCTTGTGATGACGCAGCTTCCCTGCGCCCCGGTTTGCCGGACATCCGGCAAAGCGAGTTCCGATCCGGGGGAGCGGCCAGCGGGTCGGCTGGCCGTGCCTGAGCTGGCATCTTGGCGCGCCGCCCTGGAGCGGCAATCGTACGGGGCCGCCTGACCCTGTAGGAAATGACCCAGGCCGCTTGTCGGCCGCTGGCCGGATGTACCGTCAGGCGATGCTGCGGTTCTTCAGCAGCCAGCCGGTGCGCTGCCCCAGCCAGAGGCCGGCCAGGGCCGCCACCCACGTCCAGGAGGCGTGCGCGACGGGCAGGCACGCCAGCACCAGCAGCACCAGCGCCGGAACCAGCGCCAGCACCAGCACGGTGCCGCGGCCACCGCGGTGGTGGCCCAGAAACATGCTCTCGCCCGGCTTCAGGGTGAAGTACAGGATGGCGGTCATCGCCACCACCATGAGCAGCCAGGTCCGTAGCAGCGGCAGGCCCGCCTCCGGCCGCAGCAGCGCGGCCCCCAGCAGGACAACCACGACCGTGGCCAGTTCCACCCGGACCCCGAATCTGACGTTCTCGCGCATGGCCACGACCTCCTCCTCCACAGGCAGCCTGGCCCCATCCTAGCGCGCCCCGTCTGCCGGCTCCATCGGGCCGGGCGGCGACGGGGGCAGGGTCATGCCCGGGTACCAGCCGCTCTCGCGCAGGAAGGCTTCCGGGTCGTCCATCGCGATGATCCGCCTGATCGCCCCGCCCTTGTCCGCCGCCTGCACGTAGTAGGCCTTCACGATGCGGTAGCCGACCCAGTAGCCCAGGTCGTAGGGCTCGTCGCTGCCGGGCCGGTAGTTGAACAGCCAGCGCGACAGGTCGGTGCCGTGCATGTCGGCCACGAAGGCGGTCTCGATCTCCCGTTCGCGGCCGCGAGTCCATTCCGCATGGCGGCCGTTGCCCACCCCACCCGAGACCAGCTCGCCGATGAACTCGGCCGCGCCTTCCATCAGCGCCAGGCGCAGCACCGTCGCGCCCGGGTCGCCGGGCTCGATCTCCTCCGGCTGCAGGGTGTGCACGTACTCGTGCGCGATCACGTGGACGAAACGGTCCTCCGGATCCGGATGCATGAAGTCCGCCGCGCACAGCGCCTCCAGGCTGATGACGGCGCCCTCCGGACCCGCCATGCCCACCGGCCGGCCGCGGCCGACCACGATCGCCACCGGCGGATACTCCGCCTGCGGGTGGAGCTCCGACAGGCGCCGCAGTGCGTCCCCGAGCCGCCGCTCCACCGCCGGCAGCACCGCCAGGCAGCGGCGGGCGTCCTCGTACATCGCCGGGTTGGCCTGCAGCTGGGCGGCGATCCGCTCGCCGGTGATCCGGCGCAGGCGCGCGAACATGCGCAGGCTGTCGCTGCCCTGCGCGAGGTAGACGTCCAGCTGGTCCACGGTGGGGCGGCCGCCCGTGGCGTCGTACAGCGCATAGAAGCGGGCGACATCCCCGGTGTGCAGCTGCGGTCCGGCGGGCGTGGCGCCCGCACCGGCGGACACGCCGCACGCCGCCAGGAGGAGGAGGAGGCGGAGGGCCGTCTTCATGCGGCCCAAGCTACACCGCGCCGGCCGTGCTGTCAGCGCCTGCGGCAGGCGGCCACGCTCCCGGGCCGGGCATGTGCGGAACGGAACCCCCGGCCCATCCCTCCCTCGTCTAGACGGCGCGGCCACCCCCTAGAATCTGCCGGGCATACGCCGGGGAGAAATACGCATGGGCATGTTCTCGTGGACGGAGAAGTCGCCGGCCGTCCTGCAGGGCGGTGGCGTGGTCGGACCGGACGAGCGCCTGCCCTGGGGCCAGACCGGGCTGATGGGCGTGCAGCATGTGGTGGCCATGTTCGGGTCCACCGTGCTGGCGCCGCTGCTGATGGGCTTCGATCCCAACCTGGCGGTGCTGATGAGCGGCATCGGCACCCTGGTCTTCTTCCTGGTCACCGGCGGCAAGGTGCCCAGCTACCTGGGCTCGTCCGACGCACGCAGCACATCCACAAGGTCCAGCCCCGTCACGGCGCACCGCCCACCCCAGTAGCCGATCAGCGTCTTCCGGAAAACATCCTGGCCCACGCGCTGCCGCACCTCGCGCATGACCTCGGTCGCGTCCGGCATGGCGCCCGTCCTGGCCTGGAACTCCTGCATGCCGTCCTGATGCAAGGCACGCGAGATGGNAATCACCCGAGCCAGGATCCTGTGCAGGCGCACATAGCCATCAACGTCGAAGCACGCCCCCCAACCGCCCTCCCCCTGGCAAGCGGAAAGCTCGAACTCCTCACCAATCCGGCTTCCCACCCTGGCATCGGACAGCCCGAGGCGATAGGCGCCCGCCTGCATGACGGCCACGCCCACCCTCACCGGGAACTCAGCGGAACCAAAGATCGTCCATTCGCCTTCCAGCACCGGCGAAAGGTCCAGACCGGCATCGCAGGCCGCCTTGGCAATACGCGTCTGCTCGATCACAGCTCTCGCCTCCGGAGCCCAACCCACATATCAGGGCAATCTTCCGCGCCACCTCACTAGCCGGTTTGCGCTGAGCTCCAACATTCGCATGACAAGCGCCCGTCCAACTTGGCGTGACCAATTCAATTGGGCGCCACGCATCGATTCCACTCGATGCGCCGGCTTCGCCAATGATCGCCGATGGCCTGCGTGAACTCCGAGCGTACCAGCTTGGCCCGGGCGATGGACCAGTCGCCCGCGTCCTGTCGCACCACCACACCTTCCAGCGGACCAGTGCCGCAACGGCTGCGTTCCGTGGCGACCATGCGCTTCAGCTGATCCAGCCGAAAATGCCCCCGCGCCAGACGNGGCACACAGCGCAAACCCGCCGTCGCGGCCAGCGCATCGCGCCGCTCGACGCTCCAGAAACGGCCACTGTCACGATCATACACGTCGAACAGCAGCCACAAATCGGGCAAATTGTCGTAGTACAGAGAATGGCGTGCTGCGCACCACTCACCAAACAGAATCAACCCCGGCTTCAACACTGACACCAAGCCACCTTCGTGCATGGCAAGCCAAGACGGCAAGCGGGAAAACTGACCGCTGAAAGGTGGCATCAGATACTGCCCGCGATTCTGAACCTGCAAGCCTCCATCGGACGCGAGCGAAACGCCCAGGTTGGCGCCGTCCAGCTTTTCTTCTACCACAACCTCATTGGCCAGCAGCGCAGCAACCTCGGCGGGCGCCAGCACCTTGTCGTCGCGCGGAGCACCTTTTCCCAGCCAGGCCAGATGGGGGGTATGTGGAAATCGAAAAAAATCGTTCACGTCTCTGCGGGCAGCTCAGGAAGTGGTTTTTCTGGATATTTTCTACGGTAGAAATTGCAAGCTTCTTCTGGACACAGAAAATCCACCCGAACCCCCTTGGCGCTCAAGGCCCGCCACCAACCAAGCCATTTACTGTCGGCAGCTTGCCAAATGACAGGCTTCTCTGGATGCGCGTTTGCAACAGCAGCAAACACGCGATCCGGAGCGTCGAATTCCTGTTCCAAGGTCGGATCTGGAAACTCGTTAAAGCAATGCATCTCAACTTCTGTAAGCCCAACCATCTCGATCCAATCAGAATTTCTGGATCGCTGCANGAGCCATTTCAGAAAAGAATANCCCNCCCCTTTGCCTTTATTGNGATTGATATTCTTCTGGTATTCACGAAGAATCCTATATCCATCGTCAATCACAACAACACCAGATTTCTGCATATCTNGCAATCGACGCACACACTCCGATACACAGGCTGGAGACACTCCCTCATGCTGTCCGTTGGCCACCAGCAGCACATTGGTATCAATCACCGCCTTCATCATTCCTTGACCTCTTCGGCATGTTTTTGCTTGAGTTGCATTGCAGCCAATGTTCTGCCTGCAATATCGGCCATTTCGTCACCAAAGAAATTCTCCGGCCAATTCTCGATATCACCAAACATGTTCAACCGCAGGGGTTCCAGCTCTGTGACAGAACCTGCCCGGCGACAGAAATAGACAGCCACATCATCCGGGNGAATCCGCCCCTCCGCAACCCGTCTTTGCAGGCGATTCAGGAAGTGCTCTGAATGACTTTCCACGATTAATTGAACATGGCGCTCCTTGCCATTTTCCCTCGCTTGTGTCGCCGAGATGAACACATCAGCCAGCNCTGCCTGTACCTGCGGATGCAAGTGGATTTCAGGTTGCTCCATCCAGACCGTAGAGTTCGGAGGGCAATAGAAGACCTGAACCAATGCGGGCAATACCTGGGATACGCCGAACCCTACATCAGTGATCTTTACCAAGGGGGCGCCGCCATAAGCCCTCACCAATACTTCGTATTCTTTGCGTCCATCAGCAACTGGCTTGACGGCAAAGTCGTGGATCATTCCGAGTTCTTTGAGCCATGCGGCTATAAACTCGGAAAAACCCTTGGTATGGCCTTTTGCATATCTATTCAGGCGCCGCCCATCAGTATCGGCCGCCAGAATTGCCGGAATTGTGAGCTCGCCCATGGAGCCAACACTTGGTGGTGTTTCTCCTGACCATGGATAAATCCGCTTCGGATAATTGCGAAGTGGCCCAAGGTATGACAAGCGCTCCAGACATGCCTCGGTTGCAAGGGCAAAATCAGCCATAAAACCGGCATTTTTGAAGCGAGCGTTGGTCGTATCGGAAAGCCGGTAGAACTTCTCTGGCTCCTCCAGCGGCCATTTCCGGCCGTCTGCCATCTTGAATGAATAGCGATCCGAGCTGAGCGAGAATTTCCCGTCTTCGCGTCGCTGGAAGCTGACATCCAAGACGCACGCGTCGGCCTGGCTAAGCACATACTTCATGGACCGCACCTCAGGCTGCTGAAGCTTGCCGGCCACCAGCTCGACAGCCAATTGAAGATGGTCACCTTGATAGCGTCTGAACGGATCCAAGGGGTCCTTTACCTCAAGCNGCTTGGGCAACGTCCAACCAATTTCAAATTCAAGTGCTTGGCTCAGATCATGTCCGTGCAAGCAGTCCTCAAAGGTACCCAAATCGATGAGGGTACTAGAATCCCCCAAATGCAATGCACGTCTGCGGTCACTTGAGCGCGCGGTTTGCTGCAAAGCCAGCAGCANATGCCCTAGGCTGCTCTTTCCCGCGCTATTTGCGCCGAAAATGATTGTCAGCGGCGCCAAGCGGATTCGGCCGGTATCTTTCCAAGCNTTGAAATTCCTGATGTGCAAATGGGTCAGCATGCACGCACTCCTTCATGTTCCAGGTTATCCCAGGCCTCCAGCACCAGCCGGCGGGTGCGGTACTCGCCGAACTCGCGGATTTCGTTGTTCTTGAGCACGCGGAAGGTTTCGGACGGGTAGTCCTCGCCCATGACGTCCGCCGGATCGAGGATGTAGCGCAACTCGTCGCGGGTCAGGCCGTACAGGCGGGCGTAGTAGGCGTCCAGCTCGGCGCGCAGGGTGGCGCGGCGGTCGGGGTCATAAGGGAAAGGGGTGAGCGGCGAGCGGCGGATGGCCTCGGGGGTGCAGTGCTTCCAGTCGCCGGTTTCCGTTTTCCATGCGCTCACCAATTCCTCGGCCCAGGGCTGCAAATCCCGGGCGGTGTAGGTCAGCTCCAGTACGCGCGGGACGATGAAGTCGAGGTCGGCTTCGGTGTAACGGTCTGGGGGCAGAACGGGAAACTGCTTGATATAGAAGTAATTCAATGTTGTACCGCCAATCTTCTGCCGTGCAGCAAAATCCAGCGCAAGGCTGGACAAATTGGCGAGGAATGCTGCGGCTTGCGGCGCGTTCACCCAGTCGCCAAACAGAAACAGCGGGATCTTATTTCCCACGCCAGCCAACGGCACCACCGACGCAATGACTGTCCGCTCATCGGTCGCACGGCAAATATCCCGCCAACCCATCAACCACTGTGGGCAGGCGGCCTGCAGCCAGCGTTCAGCCAAGGCGAGCACGTCGGGTTCGTCCGCCAGCGGGGCTTCCGGCGCCGGCAG
>JGI25331J36430_1000210_pt1 | contig 36861 bp, 45 predicted proteins | sample HigsolmetaAR206D_FD_36430 | JGI IMG/M metagenome (IMG submission 36430) | reverse complement strand
TATAGAAATAATTAAATCCGAATATGGATTTTCCTCTCGCGTATCTATTCGCTCTTTTAAGGTTATTAACCCTGCATGATTTTCACGCAGATATTTAATTACTTGAAGTATATCAATTTGGGACCGGCCGAATCGTGTCAGGTCCTCACAAACAATTACATCTTTAAATCGTATTTTCTTTAATAATTTTTCAAACTCGGGACGTTCTTGGACGGCAGATTCTTTTTCAACCACAATATGTTCGCAACCAAAATTTTTAAGCTCCTCAATTTGCCGATCTAAATTTTGGTCAATAGAACTGACTCTTGCGTATCCAATAATCACGGTTTACCACCAACCATTAATTACTACATGTACTAAAATCAGTATAGATACTAATATGAATAAAACTACTAAATTTATTCAATGGATTAATTTACTATAAACCTTATTTTACACTATAATTTACATTGACTTTATCTTAGAATAGCACTTTTAAAGACGTAAAACAAGGGTATACCCTAATTTTACATGCGATCATATTCAACAAAATGATAATAATAGTATTTTGAATAACTTTAGTGCTATGAGTAATATTACTAAAATGTATATAAATAATAAAATTACTATTCAAACGATGAAATTTTTGATATAATAGGAATACAATAGAAGGTAACTCATGGGTGGCAGCACACCCCTTTAAGAAAGGGGGTGATGCTAATGTCCGTAGCCGACTCTTTAATGATTATGATTTCGTTTTCGACGCTCATCGTTACAACCATATCTGTGGTCGTAACGATCGTCGATGCTATGTTGTCGGATAAGGACAAAAAAGAAAAAAAATAATCCACTCATGAGTTCGCGGCTCGTCGAGNGGATTATTTTTATAATCCCTTGTACGTGCTGACGCCCGTGTAGGGGCCTTCTATTGTACCTTGACCGTCTGCGTTTGGAACGCAGGCGGTTTTATTTTCACCTTTTCTCAATTCGATTATACACCAAATAAAAAATAAAAACCACCTGCTGTTGGTGGTCCGACATGTTTTATATTTGCTCCTTATTCCTCAAACAACTACTATGGGTATAAATAGTAAAAAGGCTAAAATATAAATGTAGCAATATAATAAACGAAATAAACAAAACAACATAAGACAAAAATAGAAAGAACCATTCCAATAAATGAGGAAAAAAGGGTAAGAGCTGCAAGAAATCCTATTACAAAGATAATACTAATAAGAACCATCTTTGTAAAAAACACTAATAACACCATCAATGCAATGAGTAGGGCCAAAAGGAATATCCTTTTGGCATTTTTATTTTTCATCCTTTTTCTCCTTTCTTTTTTTACTTTTTTTGTCAATGTCAACGCATTCATCACAATAAACTTTTTTATCCCAGATTCTCCAATCGTCAATAACATCCCCGCAGCATGAACATTTTAAATATACCATGTATGACCCTCCTAAAACTAAAATTATTATCTATACTAATTTTATTGCAATTACTAAACTTAGTCAATATAGTTATTTGAGTGTTATTGATAAATTTACTACTTGAAATTAGGCGGGATGTCGTGTACCATAAAATTAGTCAAATTACTAAATAGACGTATTAGACGCATAAAACTAAAATGGTTAATATTATTAAAGGAGGTAAAATGAGTATGGCAATAGTCATTAACGTAGCCAACTTCAAAGGTGGCGTTGGAAAAACCACAACGGTTTGCTTGTTAGGTTATAGTTTGGCAGACTTAGGGTACAAAACGCTTGTAGTTGACATGGACCCACAAGCGAATGCTACGGAAATGCTTACCCGTACTTATAACATTGATCGCGTGGAAAAAACGTTATATCAAGCCATGCAACAAAAGGATTTGTCTTACTGTTTAATGGAATTAGGCAAAAACTTGCACCTAATTCCTGCGGAATTGGACCTTGTCGGTTTTCCAATGTTACTTAACGAGATGGCCGGCGAGGATACTTATAAGAGGGCATATTTCTTAGATTTCCTACTCACAAGTATAAAAGACGATTATGATTTTATAATCATTGATGTTCCACCGACGATAAGCGACTACACCAACAATGCAGTAGTCGCATCGGACTATGTTCTGATCGTAATGCAAACACACGAAAGAAGTCTTGCGGCGGCAGAAAAACTCATACCCTATTTAGAGGGCATGAATGAAAATTACAACGCAAATGTTTCTCTTCTTNGTGTAGTACCGGTCCTAATGAAAAATGATGGGACCGTCGATAACTACATCATTGAAGAATCGAAAAAATCATTTGGAAAAAACCTGCTTAATACTACTATTTTTATACGGGAAAGGATAAAAAGGTGGGACGTACACGGAATCACATCAGAAGACATTCACGATTGGCGTTCCCTGAACATGTACCATAAATTAACAAAGGAAATACTAGAAAGACTTGGCTTTAGAGAAGAAGAAAGGGTTGTGAATAATGGTTAAACNTTTGGAAAGAAAAAAAAGCGCTCCATCCGTTAATAATCCTTGGTTAGATGTAAAACCAACGATACAAAATAAGGAACACAAGGAAGAAGAACAATTAAAGACAATGAAGGTTCCAGAAAACATTCATGATAAACTTAAAGCATTAAGGGCTCTGAAAAAAGCAAAATTATATGAAATGGTTGATATACTTATAGAAAATTATGTATCCAATCTATCAGATCAAGAAAAGGCCATATATGAGTATTTGCTTTCCCAGAATTCCGAGAAAGAACAATAAAATCCGTGTCATTTAAGACACGGTTTCTTTTTTTGGTTGCCAAATTATAGATTATGAATTAATATAAAAACAAAGGTTAAAAAACATTTACAAAAGTAAATTTACAACATAAAAAGGAAGGAGTCCTCAACCGCCTACCAAGCACTTGGGACTCCCTGACCTCAATATTGTACCCTAATTATATATTACAGACATAATGTGTGTCAATTATAATTTACATTTTTATACTTTCAGTTTTCACACATTATTTATAGGGCATTTATACGGTCAGGGAAAGAGGCTCCTTCCATACTCCAAATGGAAAGGAGCTTTTAATATGGATAGCGGAAAAGGGACAGGAAAAAATAGTTTAACATCTTTTAGGAATGTCAGAAAAAGAAATTTTACAGCAGTTAACAATGATACAGTAAATAATAGCAATATATCGCTTGAAGCAAAGGGTTTACTTCTTGTTTTTTTGTCAAATAGTGAATCATGGAAGATTCAAATGTCAAACATAATTAAGCGTTCAAAAAATGGACGTGATGCCCATTATAGAGCATTAGATGAGTTGATAGAACATGGATATGTAGCACGGGTTGAGATCAGAACCAAAAATGGTAAGTACGAAAAAATCGAATACATTTTTTCTGATGAACCCGAAGATGTTGAAAAAGAGCTTGAACAAATGAAAATATGGGCTTCTCAAAATAATAGAATTTTAGTCATTACATATCGAGTTAAAAAGAAAAAGGGGAAAGCATCCAAGGCTAAGGCTAAGCCATTTCCTGAAAATCAGGAAACGGAGTTTCATCCATTTCCTGAAAACCCGGATACGGATAAACCGAATACGGAAAAACCGGATTCGGAAAATCAGGACATTAAAAATTACAATAGAGAAAATACTAATATAGAAAATATCAATGATAAAAATACTAATTTAGAAATAGAAGAAGAGGATAAAGAAGTTAATCCATTCGTCATTGATTTTCTGAAAAACGATTTAAGATATGATGAGTATATAGTGAACGATATTGTTCATCACATGAAAAACCGAGGAATTACCCATTTTACAAAAGATCAAATGGTTGCGCAGGATATTAGATCGAGATTATGGGTTTCCGAAAACAAAAAAGAGATAAGAGAATACGGCCAATTTTTTGTGAATGGTATTTTAAAGCATGAATTCAGTAGGAGGATTTTACAAGGGGGAAGGGAAAATCGTGGGGCAGATAGAACACCAATAGAAATGCCGTTAAAAAATTGGTGGGAAGACTAAACCCCAAAGGGATAAAGGGGACAAGAGAAAATTCCCTTTATCCCCATTAAAAAGCGAATCTAAAATCAATTTTATTTTTGCATTTCGTGTCCTGATTTTTTACTCGTTCATAAATCTGTTTAAGCCTTTTTTTTATAACTTTTTGTGGTACAAAGAACATATCAGACATTAGCTCAACTAAATCGGAACGGTTAAATTCAATGTAATTACGCATATGATAAGGAACAGCCACATAATGAGCAACTATATTAGCATCAAGTTCTTGACGCCATATAAAATAATGTTCTTCATTAAGTTGGTTACCAGAATGCAAAATAATATGTGCAAGTTCATGATAAAACATAAAATTCTGTTCTTTTGGATCTCCGTGTTTGTTTAGGACAATAGCTGTGTATTCACCCTTTTTATAGGAATAAGTAGATACATGATTATAAAAAATTTCAACACCAAACGCTTTAGACAAAGTTTCTTTTCTTAAATCCCTTGGATAGAGAATATTTTTTTGTATTAGAATGTCAGAAATGGCCTTTTCCAATCTTGAAGGAATATACTGCATAATATCACCCTGTTATGATAAAATCAGCCATTTCTTTTATCGTTGTTTTTTTGTTTTTGTTTAGCCCTTTTAATTGCTCTAGATCGTAGAAATTCAATTTGATTACGAACTATTTCAATTTCATCTTCTGATAGACCTTCAAGATTGAAGAAGAAAACATTTTCATTTTCTGCAGTTTCGTTGTACAGAGAACTTTCTTTTCTGTCATTTTCATCAATATATCCAGCTAATTCCATTAGCTTTTCCTTCGGAACATCAAGAGGTTTTGCCAATCTTGCTATGATCTTCGCTGATGGATGACGTTTTCCTCTTTCAACCAAAGATAAATAAGCAGGACTAATATCGGAAAATTCGGCTAATTTATTCAGAGTATAACCTTTCTGATTTCTCTTTTTTCTGATGTACTCTCCTAATTCGTTAGACATGTAATCACCACCTATCCATCATCATTATACGAAAAAGGTAAACGATATTGTTTACTTTTTTTTATTAAACATGAGTTGAAACCATATTTATTAACAAAATTAAACAAAACCATTTACAAAAATAAAAAACGGTGTTAAAATGGTTTCAGAAGAAATGAATGGTAAAAAGAATTTTACAGAAAGGAGGCACTAAATGGTCCTATTTAAAATAAAGCCGAATGAAATTTACAAAATTGAACTTGAAATCGCGATGCACGAAGGAACGAAAACAGAGTTTGCTAAAAAAATCGGTGTATCACTTTCCTATTTAAGTCGAGTACTAAGTGGAAAAGTCAATGTTGGCCCAAAAGTGGCCATTAAAATAGCTAATGGTCTCGGAAAAAGCGTAGACATGATATTTCATGAGGTCAGAAAAAGGTCTTGATTGGTTCCCGGAGGTGAGTTGAGTGAGCAGACATCGTGTTCATGTTATTTCAAGAAAAAAAGAGATAAAAGTAGGATCGGTCGAGTGGCAGCGAAAAGTAATTCGAGAAGAATTAAAGGAACTTATAGACAAAGAAATAGGGCATGGTAGTAGCTTTGGCAAAGCGAATGCGATGGTCAAAAAGTAAGAAGGAGGTAAGTAATGAGAAAACCCATTTATCTGCTATTAGAAAAGAAAATTAATAAAACGGAAACTATAAAGAGGGTAGAAAATTTACTCGATAGATATTGGTTGATAAAAATTAGATTGGAAGAGGACTATCCAAATATAACGTCTATTTTGTCACCGATTGGTGGAGGAGAATTCATTCCAGGTAAGAGTAAGGTCGAAAATTATGTTTTTCGTAAAGAGGACGCGATCAGATACTTAGAAACAATTGAGCATGCCGTCGAACAATTGCCAGAGTTGGAACGAAGGATTATTAAGGAAAAGTATCTGTCCAAAGAATATATTTCGGATATAGAGTTATACAAAAAATTAATGTTAAGTGAAAGATCGTATTATCGCTATCGTAATTCAGCGCTCATAAATCTCGGAATACTTTTGAACGTTGCAGTTTATGAATGAGTGAATGGTACCGATAAAAAATTTAGAGGGGAGAAGGAGATATGATAAAAAGAAAACTGTTTTCTAGTTTTATTATATCGTTGGCGTTGGTTGTATCGTTTGTATATACCGGTGGAAAGGCATTTGCTTATACTTTCCACACGCNTGACAATCCCGGTCATGCTACGATAACCATAACCGATAAAAATACAGGGTCAAATTATGCGTATGCGACGGGTGTTGTTGGGAAATTTCTAAAAGGAGGCTATGAGCCTTCTTCGGATGACTTTTTTGTGACGGGTGCCGTGGATATGTCGGTTCACAACGGTCAAAAGATTGAGGTATTTATTCCAGAGGGCAGCGAACAAGGAACGTTTATTGTCACAGTTCACACATTATATGTATCCAAAAACGAACCTACAACCCCGTCTCAACCGTCTCAACCGTCTCAACCGTCAAAGCCTAAGACGACGACAACAAAGCCGAAAAGCTCTAACCCGACACACACGACACAAACGTCCAATAGCAGTGGTCATACGTCGTCGTCCGAGTCTAATCATAAATCCAGTAATAATAATACACATTCATCGGGTAGCAAAACAAATCATTCAAGTTCAAATAAATCCGAACCGAAACGGATTATTGTAAAAACAGATAATAATGGTAGCGATTCTAATAAGAACACATCAGGGACGAAACCTGTAACACATACTCAAAATAAATCGTTAGGTAAAACTAAGCCATATACGTTTGAAGAGTTGAAAGATAAAGGTGCAAAAGTCATAAAAGAAGACGGCAGATATTTTGCTGTCGTTGATGGTAAAAAACAAGAGATAACGGAAGATGAAGCCAAAAAACTCGGCTATAAAGAAGATAACCAAGATAATGGTAACCAAGGAACCGTGAATAATAAAGATCAAAAAAATGACAACAACGATCAAGTAAGTAAAAATGAATCTAAAATATCGGCTCCCAAAGTTGCTGGAGTCGTGGTTGGTAGTGCCGCGGTTGTTACAGGTGGAACCGTTGGAGCGCTGTATTATTTCGGTCACCCTGGTACAAGAGAATTGATTCAAAAGATCATAGATTTCTTATTGAAGTGGAGAAAATAAATCTGTTTGCAGAAGGCCCTAAGTTACGCATGTGACTTAGGGCTTTACTTATGTCCTTAAAAACAGAATATTTAGTAAATGGCAGGGAATTGGCAGACATATGGCAGAAAGTTGGCAGGTGATGGGCAGAACTCATGTGCTATAATGCTAGTGTGAGAAAATAAGTCGATGAAACCCATAGGTTAAATACCTGTGGGTTTTTATTTTGGCAAAGTGGTGCCGGAATAAGGAGGGATGCTAATACATTTTCCTTCTCCCTTTAACCTTTGAAAGGAGGTGAATAATAGTGAGTGAAAAAATGAGTGCTTTAACCAATGTTCTTTTAGTTCTTCTCTTTTTTGTTGCGATCGGATCCGGTATTAAAGTGTTTGCTCCCGATCTTTGGAGCCAAATTACTGGTTATATTACTTCTAGTATTTCTTCTATCGGAAGTATCTAATGATAGTGGGTTATATTATGAAAAGAGCGCTGAAAAGCCGTCAGTTATGGAACTGGCGGCCTTTTTTTTAAGTGCCTTTAAACATTGGGGGTGTGTCCAGAAGGCCGTATGAAACGTTTACTTAGGACTATTTTATGTTTTACGGTTGTTAGCTGCCTGTCTATGTCGAATATCCCCAATCAAGTGAACAATGTGGATAATCATGCTAAAGCAGCCTCCTATTCGCCCTATGACGTCAATATGTATTATTTTAACAAGAAAACTAAGGCGAACAGGAGCGCTTCATTCACGTCCGGTAAAAAGTTAGTTTATGACGTTTATAAAAACGACAACAATAAAGGTGGTTGGGCGATCAAAAATAGGGATTATGGTAAGGGGAAACAACCTTATCTTGAATTTACGGGATGGTCGGCCATTGTAGGCTATCACAATCATTACAGTAATAACCAAGATACCTATATTTGGTTGAAAAATAAGTATGACGGCCGTGATAAGGTCTATAAAGCTGAAATGTTAAATTATGATGCTTCTAAAGACCTTGAATATAACCGACAAAGTAAAACAGGACCTATAAATAATCCATGTTCTGATAGTGTGTACAACGCAAGAAACGACAAATGCAACATGTACTACAAGTCCGTTGGTTTTCGTGCTCACATACCTTTAAATGAACTCTTTCCAAAAGGTAAAGAAAAGACACAATGGGTTATGTATATCGTGAAACGGGTCGGTTCAAAAGTGCTGTACGATGAATTGCGCGTTCCTTTCCAGTTTTCGGACCTTGAATTTGGCTTGGGAAAAATAAATCTAACCTCAGGAATTGACGCAGAAATTCTGCGAATGAACACAGGTGGAGTGGCAAGAAGAACAAAACCCCGTGAATCCGGGTATTCGGGTAAGTATTTTACGAAGAACAAAAAGTATCAAAAGCGCAAACAAGACCAAAGCTGGGTAGTTGTATGGTATGGAGTTGTTAGTCCGGAAGACGGAGGGGCTATTCGATGGGCAGCAAGCCCATATTGGACCTTTGGGGGCGAAATTGCGACTTTAAGTTATCAAATAAACAAAAAAGAATGTCCGGACGGTAGCGTGGTAAATGTCGATCAAGCATGTACCGTTAAAGTCACGATCTACCACAAAGATGCCGAGACCGGAAAGATTTTGCGGACTGACAATAAAAAAGCAACAGTGGGTAAAACGTACACCTACAAACCTGAACCTAAAGGGACGTTTAAGGATGCAAATGGTAATCCCTATGTGGCAACGCCGACCGGCCAAAAATTCACAGGAACAGTCCCCTCAAACAATATGACATTCACTTTCACTTACAAAACTAGTAAGCCTGACCCAAGTACAATCAAGGAAATGAGTGGGGCGACGGAAGGTAAAGCGCAAGGTAACATGCTGTGGAGGTTAAAAAAGGACGGCAATGATAGCGTCGTCTATTTAGAGAACAGCGCTAAAATCGCTGGGAAGCATTTTGCGACCCGGAATGTCGAGTATGACATTTCCTCTACTGCATTTAGTGAGAATGACAATATCCCACAAAGTTATATCATCGACCCTAACGTCGTGAAGAACAAAGAAATCAATTACTCTTTCAGCTATGAATACACGAATTATTATCGGGAAAATTACAAATGTGTAGAAAAACAGGGAAGTGATTGCTTTAAGTGGCAATTTGTTAATAACACACCCGTATGGGATGACCCATATAAGAAAACGGCAGTATGGAACGTTAAATTAGTCGCTAATCATCATGAAGGCGAAACGTTTGTTCTGTCCGATAGTCAAAAAAGCCAAAAGCTACTTGTAGGCCAAACAGCAACGTTAAACGGTGATCAAACGGCAATCACGAAAAAAGATTATTACGAATCGTTCTCCTTCCCGAATGCCAACGATTTCACATATTTGTATACACAAAGTTGGTTGAGTCTTATACAAGACATGGATTATCAAGTTGATTATCCCGACGAAACTTTGCATTATCAGCAAAATGACATGAATTACTATCCCGTCGATTTAGACAAAAATCTACGGGATAAATATGAAAACAATACACCGTATGGTTATTCGGATTACGCCATTCCATTATCTGTGAATGGAACAACTAAGAATGGTCAAGTGTGGCACGTTACTTTCGGACCTAAAGATGACTTTTATTTAACCAAAGATACCGGATTTCTTTTCTCGGTCCCGAAAGGTTCAAATGCGTCTGTGGTTAATAATGCAGCAAAGACGCAGTATGAAAATTACACAAAAACAACGTATGACGACACGGTGTTAATGGAAGGCGATCATTCACGCTATTATTTGCCGATTGATGGAAATTCAGAGCTAAAGCCCAATGAAATATACGAAAACGAAGTTGGCCTGGGTAAATTGGGTCTTAGCGATGTGACTTTCCATTTTGGAAGGAAATTTAGTTTCCAAAAATACCTAATCGGTAGCGTGTTTGATGACCCGGTCGTTAATGAACAGCATGAGTCAACCGTTAAAATAGACAAATATCCTCATACGGTTTACATCCCTTACGATGACGCGAAACAGCTTGCTAAAGATGCGATGAGTCGGGGGATGCTTTTACATTCATTCCGAACGATGGACGGACATGACTTATATCAAAAAGTGAGTCCGTATATCCAAAATTAAAGGAGGTGAAAACGTTGAATGTAGAACCGGTTCCTGTTTTAAACTCAATAGGAAATGAAGAAAAAAAGGAATCTAAAAAGAAAAACACTCGAAAAAAAAAGGCCAAACCTCCAAAATTTCAAGAGATGAAGAAGCTAGCCGAACTGGTTTTAAGTACTCAAAACATATCCTATGAGGATTGGCTGCACGAAAAACATCAAGAGCTTATCAGTGAATCCATTCCTAGTCTAATTAAAACTGTTGAAAAAGCCGTAGATAAAGGAGGCGACCATTAATGAATGGATTAGTCCAGACCTTGAATAACTTTTTGGAACTTATCAAGCTCCCGGTAATTCCCTTCATTGGAATAATGCTCGCGGTTGCCGGCATTTGCCATACAAAGATAGGAGGGGATAATGGTAAGCGCTGGGGAAACGGTATCTTAATTGGAGTTGTCATTTGCGCCATTTTGGTTTATGGGGGATTGGCCCTATCAAAAAGTCTGGTCGGGTCCATGTCGTTCAAATAATCCTAAACGTATAGCTGGGGTCATGTTATTCGGGGATTAAGATAAAAGAGGGCCATATTAGGGAGGCCCTCTTTTCTTTTACATGGAATTAAACTCTAATGGCATAACCATCATTTGGGGGTGAAAGTGTGAGGGAGTTATACATCCAATTTTCGAAAGAACCACCACGCATTCACTACATAGATGAGAAAAAAAGATATTTTGCCACAGAAGTGCAAAGCATTCTTGACCGTTTACGCGATGAGTTACAAAAAACAGGCACATTAGTTAAGAAAAAATACAATCTTTACGTCGATGGTGTTCATCTGTTGACCGCATATATCGACTTGGCAAAAGCCGATTTTGAAAACCAAATTAAAAATATTATTAAAAACGCAGATGTATGGAAGGATGATTTGAAGCAAAAATACCTAAACTATATAAGCGATTACATTCAGAGTGAAAAAGAGGCTTTTTTGGATGAAAACTTTCGAGAATTCGCATGTCACCTTGAAAACGAGTTCAGTAAATGGCCTATATCGATGTCGTTGAAACAATATAAAGTTCTATATCACGCTTTTTCACCAAAAATTACAGGTAACATTCTAAATTATGTTGACGGAATAGCCAAAAGTGTAATTGAGACCTTTGATATTCAGGTAAGGGATTTAGAGCTTGACGAAAAGAACGCAATTAATGAGTGGTTTACAGACGAGCAGAATTTTAAAGATTGGGTTCAGTTTTGTGTAGCCAAATACTTTAGTCATCCATATTCAAGGGTTGAGGAATACGCACAGAAAGATGATCTGTATTTAAAAAGCCAAGATTATTTGTTTCAAGTTATTGCACTCGAAAATTTTGAACGCGCTGACGATAAGAATGAATATGTTCAAGACCTGATTTACGAACGTTGGCTTTCTCTTTTGAAATCAGGAGCTATTATTGATACGGACGATAAAATTAAGGCTAACATCATTGAACCGGTAATTGAGGACTTTTTTAAAAAGGAATCACAGAATGAAAACATAAGCGATCGTGCAAAGAGATTTTTGGAGGAATTAGGTTTTTATAGGGTAAAAGACAATACTCTTCAAAGTAATGTTTTAAATGAAGTTATTCCAGTCGAGCAAAATGTGGTCCCTATTATTGAGGAAAAGGATAAAGAGGAAGACCAAAAGGAAAGCATTCATATAACAGAATTAATAAAGATGTATCGAGATAACGGGATTCAACCCGAACTCATATCGGCTATTCATGGGATGAAAGAGGAATATGACGCCAAAGAAATTGTAACGGAAATTAGTTTGTTGGTTGATAAGCTAGAAGAATTAAGGAGGTAGCGTATGTATCATTGGAATGAGTATGTCAATGAACAGATGACGAAAGAAATCGGAAAATATTGTTACGATCTAGCTTCGGAGTTTTGGGATAAAGCTAAAAGGGTATTCATGGAAGATTCGCGGTATTCACCGTATGTTTTTTATGACGCAGAAAAAAGACAATATATGTTTTCAGCTGGTAAAACAGAAGAAGATTTGGACAAGTTTTTTGGCTTGATCGACGATGCTCCTGAAGAATTAGCCATTACACCCATGACTTTAATTGATTTTTATGAGAAGAAAAACAAGTATCGTGATGAATATATTATTCATCAGTTAAGTCGCGATTTAGAAGAAAATATAAACATTCAGGTTGAAAAAGTTCGTTTTGGAAATTTTGCAAGAGATTTTACAAAGGGTATAGCCCAAACTACGGGGCTTTTTTTTATTGATACAGATAACAATAAAAAGCCTACCTATCCTAAAATCATTGATCAGATTATAGAAACCATAGAAAGAAAACAAAGACTACGCCTGCACGAATTAAATCGGGAGATGTGATGGTGATGATATGGAAGCGATAAAAGAAAATGTGCTTGTTTTTAAAGACTTAGATTCTATGCTGCAAACGTTAAATGCTGACCCATATCAGCGTTATTATTTATGCGATTGCCCGGAATGCAATCATCATGAAGCATATGTTTACAAAAACAATCCCTTTATTTTGCAATGTAATAGGCAAAAACGATGTGGTGTAACTTTTCATATTCGTTTTAAAGAAAACGCAAAAGAAATGACCGTTTACCACAATCCTAAGAAGGATGAGCGCCCTTTAACAGAAAAACAATTAAATCAAATTGATTGGTTGACCGATTTTTTAGACAGGGCTAAGGACTATTACCATAGTGATACGTTAGAAAATTTCAGAGGCTTGTCGCGCAAAACGACGAAACCTTACATTGTCGATTTAAAATCGGAAGCAGCAGTCAAATATATGTTTCTCATGACAAGAGAACTGTTTGCCAAGGACTATACAGGAATTGATTTTATGACAAAAAGGAACCTAATTTTCCCGATTAAAAACGAGCAAGGAAAAGTAGAGGGATTACTGCTTAGATCGACTTTAGACCCCTCTATCAAGAAAAAAGAAATTCAGCTATTTGTAAAGCCTAACGCACGGTATTTCGTAAGCGATATACCGGAGCATTGTAAAAATGTCATTATTACGGAATCCATCATCGACGGGCTTTCATTTAGAGAAATTGACCCAAATGTAGGATTGCTCGCAACAACAGGAGCAAAAAAAATACGTCAAGTTATTGATTATGTTAAAGAAAATAAAGATAAATTGAAGGATAAGCATTTTATAATAGCGTTTGATAACGACGAAGCTGGAAAAGAATGGGGTTCAAAAATAGCCGATGTTCTCGACTTAGAAGGACATCNGTTTAATTATTTTCAATATGATAAGGGTTATAAGGATCCCAATGAATTCTTGCAGCGAGATCGGGAATCATTTGAAAAGGCTTATTTAAATACCAAAAAGGAAGTAGAAAGAGAGGTTAATGATTTGACTGTCAAAATTAAAAACATGACGTACTTGCCGGATAAAGATATAGCGTTGGCAACTTTACAATATGGCGAACTGACGTTAAATGGTATCAAAGTTGAAGAACACAAAGGGGCCGTCTTCGTGCAGTATCCAAAGATTAAGGGGAAAGATGAAAAATACTATAACGTATATTCTTTTAGCTCAAAAGCACCTTATGATTTTGACAAGCGAATGATCGAAGGTACTCTCATTAAAAACTACTATGAATTGAAATATACAACCAAGGATAAAGTCAAGGATGAAGTTATTCAGCTTCCTTTTACCGGAAGTTTTAATCCTATCATTTTGAAAGAACGAGAATTACCCGATGGAAAAAAATCGGTTGATGTCGCGTATAAATCGGTCATCCTTCACAACGCGATTGTGGGGCAATCAGAAAATACAGGTAATATGTATGTTGGATTTCCTTTTTACCATGACAAAGAGGATAAAGTTAGAAATTATGTCAATTCGACAAAGGAATTTACACAGAAGATCATTAGTGAGGCCCTTAAAGGTGAAGAGAAAAAAAAGCAAGATGAAAAGGAATATTCGATGTAAGGACTAGTAAATGTGAAAGGAGGGGCATAAAGTGTCTTGGCTAAAATGGGTGGGTTTCGGCTTTCTAGCTGTCGTTTTAATGGTCTTTGTTTATTTTATGTTTTCTGAACAAGAGTCCAACGTTAGGGCGACACAAGAGGTAAAAGACGCTCTAAAAACGGCTGAAATCGGTTTGTTAAGGGACCAGGGTAATGTTCAGATGGACAAAAGGGACTTTGTTGCTAATTTGGCTTTAGATGTGGTTAAAACTCAAAAAAATAATGGACGTGATATAAGAATAGATTATGCGTTCTTGAACGATAAGGGTGAGATTACTGAGGAAGACAGTGAAATCACGGGGGCGCAATTTAGAATTCAGTTATTAGATAAAAAACATCGTGTTGTATCACAAACTATTCAAAGAATTAGCTTGAAGGGAGAGTAGAAAAAGTGGGTGAAAAGACCGGTTTACAGTACGCCATACTAATCTTTGGCGTTTTTTTTATACCCTTTTTACTTGCTTTATTAATTGACTCCATTCATACCCATCAATTTATGCAGGTGACCACAGATGTACAAAAAGTTGTTGATGAAGAAGGTGGCGTGACAAGCCGTGTTCAGTCAGTCGTGGATGACTTAAAGAAAAAAGGTATTAACGTTTCATTTTATGACCAAAAAGGAAATGTTATTTCAGGCAAACAGCCCGTCGGTCAAGAAATCATTATCAAGTATAGATACAACGATAAAGAGTTTTTCGGTATCTCACGTCCCAAGGAAACAAGTAATACGGTTATTGTCGCCAAGCGTTGAGGGGTGGATATATGCTTACAAAAATGGCAGATAAAAAGGTTTTGACTGTAATTAGTGTTATGTATCTTCTGTTGATGTACCTGTTATCTAATATTTTGCTGGACTATACACTTCAACTGTTTAAACACACTCAAAAATTCATGGTATCCGGTGACTTTCGAGATTATCAAGGTGTAAAAATACATTTATCTAGCATGTTCCATTATCAACCAAAATATTTTTGGTACTATTTGGGGGTTGCACTTGTTTCGCTTTATGGATTGGTGAGGTTCATTTTTAATGTCAGAAAAAACTATGGAGACATAAATCGAGGACAGCACGGTACAAGCCAATTTACTACACTAAAAGAACTAAAAGCTCAATATCGTGCCGTACCGGAAAGAGATAAACAGTATAAAGGCAAGGGTGGAATAGTTATTTCAAGATATAAAAACAAGATATTCATTGATGATGGCCCGGTTCATAACCTTGTCATTGGTACTACACGTTCTGGTAAAGGTGAAACCATAATCGTACCAACCATTGACGTATATTCTCGTGCCGAGAATAAACCAAGCATGGTCATCAATGACCCAAAAGGAGAATTGGCTGCGGCAAGCTACGACACACTTAGGAAACGCGGATATGTCGTAAAAGTGCTGAACTTACTTAATCCGAACTTTTCCTTTGCATATAATCCTCTACAACTCGTCATTGATGCTTATAAACAAGGGGATACGGCATCAGCCCAGCAGATTTGTAAGACTATATCATACACTCTTTATAACGACCCGACGGCTAAAGATAAATATTGGCAGTTATCTTCAATGTCGTTATTTAACGCTCTTGCCCTTGCGATAACGGAAGATTCGATTAAAAAGGGAAAAGAAGAACAGATTACGATGTATTCGATCGCCAATTTTTTAGCAAATTTAGGCGATCAAGAAGATCAATTTGGAAGAAACGCGTTAGATTTGTTTTTCCAACAGCGTCCTGATACGGATCCGGCAAAAATGGAGTATGCCACCTCAAACTTTGCTAAAGGGACAACAAGAGGTAGTGTGTTCTCTAACACAATGAGTAAATTACGTCTGTTTACGGACGACAACCTAGCAAAAATGACCGCAAGGAACGACCTTGATTTGGAAGAAGTCGGTTTTGGCGATCGTCCGATCGCTATTTTTATGGTCACACCGGATTACGATAGCGCTTATCTTGATATTGCATCTATCTTTGTTCGCCAACTTACCTACGTCCTATCTAAAAAAGCGTCTCTAAGCGCCGGAAACAGGTGTAAGAGAGAAGTTGTTTTCCTGTTAGATGAATTTGGCAATATGCCTCCAATCGAGGATATGAGCCATTTTATCACGGTTGCAGCCGGCCGCAATATTAAGTTTACGTTGGTTGTTCAATCATATTCACAACTCTATAAACTATACGGTGAACATGACGCAAAAACCATCATTAGTAACTGCGGGAACCAAATTTATTTATTGACGAACGATAAATCTACGGCTGAAGATTTTTCAAAACTACTTGGCAATCAAACCATTGTTGATGTCTCACGAAGCGGCCATTTTCTTTCGTTCAATAAAACCCTTAATGAAAGCACCAAAGAAAGGCCTTTGCTTACACCTACTGAATTAATGGAGCTAAAAGAAGAAGAAAGCATTGTTGTGCGAGCCATAAAGCGCACGGATAAAAGGGGTCATAAAATAAAAGCCAAACCCATCTATAACCGTGATAAAACAGCTTTAAAAAGCAGATGGCGTTATTTAAGCGATCAGTTTGATACTTCTAAATCAATCAATGATCTTCCGTTACGTGGCTCCCATAAGGACATAAAATTGGAGTCCCTCGTATTTGGAGCAAAAACGGAAAAAGACAAATATGGGAAGCTGTTTAATGTACTTTCTAAAAACGATTTCAACGAAATATGTCTAGTTCTCAAATCACAGTTACCACCTAAGCAATTGGAAAAATTCGAAAAGAATGAGATGCGTTATACTGTGATTCAGTTTCTTGCCTTCCTAAATTATGTTCAAGATGAACTGCAACGGTCGGATTTAGTCCGTATTTTAGATGTCATTAAACCTTATATTTCCGACGAGGAACTTGAAAGATGGAATTTTAAACTGAATGAAGAAAATTCAGTTGATGGCTTTGAGTATGTCTAAAAAAAGGAGGCATTTACATTGAACGAATTAATCACAGAGAGGCATAGAGACCTCTATCTGAATTACTTCAATATGTCGCCAAAAGGCTTTTTCTATAAGAGATTCTTGCTCGCTTTACTTTCTCTTTTTCCGTATTTAGTAATAACACTACAATTAGGAAACCCACTATTAATAGTAGGAATACCATTTTACGCCTTTTTAGTATTTAAAATTCCATATCTAAAATTAATTAGCCGTAAGGAAAAAGATGACCTAATTAAAACACACCTTTTTCCTAAATTTCTTCGGTATTTTATTTGCTTACTTGGTACACAGGGGAATGTATATCAAACTCTTAGAGCAACCCTTCCTTACCTTGAACAACCAATAAAGGGAAAGGTACAACAACTTGTATCGGCAATTGAAAAGAAAAATCGACGGGAAGATTATATGGAATTTGCCAATTACATTGGTACTAGTGAGGCCAACATGGTCATGAGCCTTATTTATGATTTCAGTGAAAACGGCATCAAAAAAGATGAATTAGAAGAGTTAGAGAGGCTTATTGATGCCATTAAGGAAAATAGAGTCGAGGAACTTATTCAGTTGAAGACAATAAGGATGGAGAGACACGCTAACCCACCATTAATAGTCGCCTCGTGTTTTGTCTTGTTTTTTGTAGTTGTGGTTGTTGTATATGGGGTTCATGATGCTTTTCTGATGTTAAAAAACTAACGTAAAGGATGATGTAATAATGGATAGAGCAAAGATCGAGCAATCAAAGAAAATCATTGAAAATAGTTTTTTAAAACAATTCATTGAGGATGACAATATTACGGATATTACTTTCAACGGGGATAAAACAATAGTCGTTCACAATCAAAAAGGTCCATATCTTGCTCCGTATCAGCCCACTCTTGAAGAAATTAAAAGTCTTGTTAAAAGGATAGCAGACATTCAAGAAAAGGAAATTACTGATACGACTCCGATACTGAATACGGAATTTGACGTTTTCCGTGTAAGCGCAGTTCACGAAGTTGTTAGTCCCTATGGGATGACAATGGCCTTTAGGGTTTCAAAACCAAAGCGACGAATCAATGATCTTTCAGAAATAGCAAACAAAGATGTAGCAAAACTTCTTGAAGTACTTATTAAAGCAGGTAACAATTTAATTATATCGGGACAAGTTGGTAGCGGTAAAACGGAAGTACAGAAAACTTTGGTCGGTCATATTCCAAATGAGAAAAAAATCATTGTAATCGAAGATACAATGGATAGCCGTTTGAAAGAATTGTATCCCGATAAAGACATTTCAAGCTGGGTAGTAAAAACAGAGTCCCGGGAAAATCCCATTTATTATAGGGATTTGATTAAAGTTGCACTTAGACATAATCCGGATTGGCTGATAGTAGCCGAAACGCGGGGGTCAGAGGCATATGACATGGTTGAAGCAGCGCTAACGGACCACCTTATTGTTACTACTTTGCATGCAAAAGGGGCACATGCAATATTGAGCAGACTGCTTTCAATGATTGGTCAAGAATATAGCATAAATCCCCTTTTGTGGGGAAAAGACATTGTTCAAAATATAAAATTTGGTATTCATATGGCGAAGGAATCTACAAAACAGGGCGTTAAGCGTTACATTAAGCAAATTGTGGAATATACAGATTTTAACGAAGACGGCCCCCGGTACAAAAATCTTTATCAGGTAAGAAAAATATATGATCCGGCTACAAAACAGTATAGAGAAGAAGAAACCTATGAATCCTTATCAGAGGGAAGTCTAATTCAAATTCAAGACAAACAACTTTATCATGAAGTGCCAGAAATATTTATACNGTAAAGGCTTGCAAAACACTTTTGCAGGCCTTTATTCATTTTTTTCAAATGAAAAGTCATTGGGAGGAAATTAAATGAGTATGGATTTCAAGGTTTTTCAGGTTGGCGATGAGTATATTGAAATTATTGTCGCTGAAACGCCCGAACAAGCTCTGAACTATTACAATGGCCGGGTAGATGATGATTATAAGGTAACGATTGCAGATGTATCTGAAATTCCTATCAGTAGGATTGGTAAGTTTGAGACGGAGAATGGATTTCGGGAAATGACCTTTGATGAATTTCTGAACAATGGGGACCGGTTCATCTATAAAAAACCACAAGAAATAGCTTGGATAGAATAAAAACTTGAAAGGTGAGATGCACATGAAAGAACAATTAAAAAAATGGATAGGTGTAACGAAAGAGTTGTTTTCGGGATGGACTATTGCATTTCTCCTTTTGTTTTACTTTGGCCTCAATGCAGGCTATTTCTTTGCCATATCAAAAAGCATCTTTTTTAGTGTGTTAGCTGGGGTTATCGGCGCTATAGCTTTTTTATTTATCCATGTGCTCAATCGTAAAACACAAGTAAATATCCACCTTTTGAAAGAATTAAACAAGTATTCAACAACAATGGCATTTCACTTGGGTACAGGAAAGAATGTTCTGTATGCCCTTGAAGAAACCAAAAAAAGTATAGATAAGAGGATTCAAAAAGATATACAGAAGACGATCGACATTCTAAAGTCAGATGGTAAATTAGATACATCGCATTTTAAAAAATACGGATTGGATTCCCTAGATGTCTTCCATCAAGTTCTCAACATTAAGTATGAAAAAGGTGGAGACTCTAGGACTATTTTTATGCCAACCAACAAAGACATAAACTTTGAGATTACCAAACGGGACAAGCTATATAGACAGAAATCTGTTTTAATGACTCGACTTGCGACCATGTATATGCTGGCTGCATGTTTTCCTCTTTTCCTACGCTTTTTTGTCGGAAGCTTTTATACACAATTTCTAACGTTTAAATTGACTGTACCAATACTTCTTCTCTTTTATGGTTATTTGCTTTACCGGTATGTCCGAGCAGTTTATGAGAAGCAGGATATAAGGTTAACCGTATGAGAGGAGGGATAACGTGAGTAACGATCAAATTCTATCCATTTTAGAAAAGTACAGAGATATTCTTGAAATAGATAGCGTTTTTTCATGGGCGCTACGCGAAATGGGCTGGAAATTTATTCAAGTTCTAATGTGGGCCGTTGATGGGGTCGAAAAAGTTACGGATTCAATTATTACCCTTGGAGGCTTTTTTAACTATGGACCCGTCAACAAATTTATTGTAAGTTTTAGGCCAGTCTTATGGGCTTTATTGGCGATTTCTCTAACCTTCTTGGGTTATCAAATAGCGTCGAACAAGATCAAAAACAGGGCAGATATTGTAACAAATATTATTCTGGCCCTCTCTTTCGTTGTCATCTTGCCCTCTCTGATGACGAATTTTAACAACATCGTCAAGGAGGGGGTTAATGCTGTATCACCTACCGATCAGGCAACTGCATCAGCACAGATTGTTAAATCTAACTTAGCAGATATTTACTATTACGCTAAAAAAGATTTTAACGTTAAGCCACCGAGTAAAGGATTAGTCAACGATATACCACTTAACAAAATTAAGTATATCGACATCGCTGAAACGATTGATAAAGACAACAAGAATATTAAAAATGACGTTCTGAAGTACAAACTCAAAGAAGACGAAGATGGTAAAACATACGTTGATGAATTGGGTAATGGATTTCTTGGATTCGGGGAGGAGTCTTACTATCGTTACCATCTGAACTTTATCACCGTCATTGTATCGTTAGTTACTACTTTGATCGCGTTGGCTATTACATCCATAAAACTTGGGAAAATCGTATTTGAACTCGCCTTTCATAAGCTCTTTGGGATGATTATAGCCGTAACAGACATATCCGGGGGGCAAAGAACAAAACAGGTTTTATCGACCATTCTATCATCGTTCGCGGTGATATTTTTTATTTCCGTCTTATTGAAGCTCTACATTTACTTTAGCAGTTGGACTGCCACATTGAGCTATGGTAAAGCCGGAACCATAGGGAGTATGTTACTCCTCATTGCTGGGAGCTTCGCGCTTATTGATGGCCCAAACATCGTCGAAAGAATCCTTGGCATTGATGCCGGTCTTAAAAGTGGCTGGCAAGCTCTTGCAGGTACCTATTATTCGATTAAAGCAGCCAAAAACGGCCTTTCTGCTGTCAAAAATACAGCCAGCAATGTAGCTGGAAACTCCGTAAAAGCAGTTGGTGGAGCCGTAGGAATGGTTCAGGGCTTTAGAAATGGCAGAAATTCCGTCTTGAATCCCCCCATGCAAGATATGATGAGAAATGCAAAAAATCTAGGGAACGGTTCTATGATGCCAGGCATACAAAAGGTATCTGGACTTAATCAAAAGCCTCTAAGCTCTCTAAAAACGGATAACATAGGCAATAAACCCTCTGATCTAAATAGAAACCTAAATAATAAGGCTATGGTTGTAAGAGGTAAACGAGACAACATTAGCAGTAATTTGGCCCGCGGCATGGCTGATAGTCTCAATATGGGAAATTCCTTGAATAAAGGTCTAGACGATAACACCGGAATAAATATGGGGAACCATAACCTTGATAATGATTTGCTAAAAGGAATACAAGCTTCATCCATGTCCGACTCATCTAAACCCTTGATTTATGGCCCCGACGGTAATCCTTTGCGCCCGTCAAGCGAGTTACAGGATTCGATAGATTCTATGGTTTCAAGTGGGCAAACCCATGACGGCCAAGCAGGAGACAATTTAGGAGCCACCCCCAATTTATCGAATGAGCAACTAAACGAGCAAAGAGGCAATTTAAATGATGGTCCTAGTGCCAATAGTGCTGAAATCAGTACTATGACCGGACAGATGGGCGACGGCACCAGCGCCGGGCTGTTCCATGCACAATCAGGGTTTAATCGTAACGTATTGGGACCGAATCCCGGCCATATCTATCCTCAACATCAATACACAATCGCAGGGCAAAATAAGTTTGTTCAAGAAATGAAGAAGACCTACGCAAAAGCCTATAACACCGGTTATAATCTCGGACAAAAATTCGGAAAACCGGGATTAAACGGAAGTGAAGGTGATAAATAATGCAATATCAAATTCCCAAAAACATTAAGACGGGAATCAAGTTTTTCGGGTTTATCTTTTTTAAAGACGTTGTGACAATGATGGTTGTCATGTTTATTGCTTATTTATTTCAGTCTTCGGTCCATAGAATTTTGATTATCCCTTATTATTTGTTCGTTTTTTTTGTAACCCTTTATTTTTTATTGCCGTCTTTGAGTAATCCTCAGAAAAGAAACTATCACACTTTGATGTACGCCATTTTAAGGGATAGAACGAAATATCACGCCCTTGACATCAACGATAGGGAGGATAAAGCAAGTGAGCAATCATGAAGAAGTGAAACCCATTATCGTTACTTCAACCATGGATAACACCAAAAGCAAGAAAAAAGTATCATTCAATATCATAAAACGTGTCAATGAAAAAAAGGAGGAAAAGCCTAAGAAAAAGAAAAAACGGGTGTTAAGACGAACACCCGATATTTTACCTTTTCTCTCCATAGATGAATCGACGGGCTTTATAAAAACGAAATATGGCTATATGGACATTTTGCAGATTGAAAGTACAGATGTCCTTAGTATGAAAACCGATGACCAAAGAAGATGTATCTATGGATTAGCCAAGTTTTTGAGGGTCTATGTAGAAGATTTCAAATTTGTATCTCTTACATTCCCGGTCAATACATATGAGCAGCAACAGTATTTGCAGCGTAAAATTGCCCAAACCAACGACCCAACGCGTTTGAAGTTTCTAAATGAGAAGTTGCTAGAGCTGCAATTGCTTGAAAAGAACCGTGTTAATCTTGAATATTATATATTTTTATTCGCAAAAGATTTGGTCACGATGAAAGATAATGTAGAATCTGTTATACGAATTAGCAAGCAGGCTTTTCCTTTGAAAAAATTATCCATGAAAAAAAAGCTAAATATCCTTTTTAAGCTCAATAACCAAAGTTCCAAAATACTTTAAGGAGGAAAAACCGGTGTTTAGCTTACAGGAATATAAAGAAAGAAAGCTTATGAAAAAATACGATAAAGAGTTTTTGGCAGCCATACAGCCCCAGGGTGGGGTTTCCTTTCATGAAAAGTACATTAAAAAAGGGGATGGTTACGAAACCGTCGTCCATTTATACGGTTATCCGACCGTCACCAGTGATTTTTGGTTAGCTCATATAGTAAATATGAAGGATGTTATTGTAACTATTGATGTTTCGACCGAAAAAAGATCAGTTGCTATTTCAAAGCTCAATGACGAGATCAGGGAACAAAATAATAGAATGTACTCCGATAGTGACCAAGTTAGCAGGCATGAGGCATCTAATGCCATGGCAGAGCTTCAAATGCTTTACGATCAATTATCTCGAATGGGTGAAGTTCTTAAACTCATCCATGTCCGCTTGTACATTCACGGTAAAACGGCTATGGAGTTAGAACAAAAGGTCAAAGAGGTATTGGAGGAACTTGAAGGTTCAAACTTTCAGGGAACCATTTTTCTAAATGAAATGGAATACGAATGGCGATCGTTATTCTTACCTTACAAAGAGCAACTTAAAATGTTCAATAAGAGAGAGGGGAAAGGATTAAGTGCGTTTGCATTAGCTGGGTCCTATCCCTTTAATTTTTCTTCACTTTCGGACCCATATGGGACGTATTTAGGACAAACATTTACGGGGGGAAATGTATTATTTGATATTTTTCATAAGGATTCTACTAGGGCTTATTACAATGGCGTTTTAGTCGGAACAATGGGCGCCGGCAAGTCTACGTTACTAAAGAAGCTGTTGCTTGATAATTACGCTAGAGGAAATCTTATCCGTGGTTTCGATGTTACAGGAGAATTTGAGACGCTTATTAGAGAAATTAATGGACATATGGTCTCTCTCGATGGTAGCCAAGGTATTATAAACCCCCTTCAAGTCCTAAAGACTTCTGAAAACGAACACGAGTCCTTTATGATTCATATGTCCAAACTAAGTATGTTTTACCACTTCTTATCACCGAATGCTACCGATGAGGACATTAAAGAATTTGAAAAAGTACTTCGGGGGCTTTATGTTGAAAAGGGACTCTATGACAAAATTAAAACCACGGGAATAACAACGCTCAACGAAAAGGAATACCCAACTTTTAGTGATTTTCTTAATTATGTCAGAAAAGAGCTATATGTCGATTTTGAAAACCGAAAAATACGCCCACAGCTTTCGAGAGGGAGAATTGAAAGGTTAGAGAAAATCGAATTGACGCTTGAAAATCTGGTCGATAACTATGGATATTTGTTCGATGGTCATACAACAATTGAAAATGTCATGGACCAACAAGTGGTTTTTTATTCCATTCGTAATCTTACTTCCCTAAAAAAGGAAATTTTTAATGCTCAAATGTTTAACGCATTAACGCTAATATGGGATAACATGTTACGAAACGGTAAACCTCAATATGACGCCATTTACGAAGGAAAATTGAAGTTTGAAGATGCGGTACGGCTTTTATTGATTATTGACGAGGCTCACCGCATTATTAATAGCAACAATCTTTTAGCGGTTAAATACTTGATTGATTTTGCAAGGGAAGCACGGAAATATCTTGGAGGGTTGTTGTTTGCCTCTCAAAGTATTCGAGATGTTGTACCGGAAGCGACATCAACTGAAGTTATGGAGGCCATAAAAACGTTATTTGAGCTAACCATTTATAAATTCATTATGAAGCAGGATACGAACGCTTTGGGATTGCTTAGTAACGTGTTTAATGGCCAACTAAGTGAAAGTGAATTAAAAAGTATTCCGCAGCTTGAAACCGGTGATTGCATTTTAGCCATAAATGGCGTTGGCAACATATCATTCCATGTGGAAGCGAGTGAAGAAGAACTTGCCCTATTTAGGGGTGGCTTCTAATGAAAAAGTTATGGATGAAGATAGGCATATTCAGTATATGCCTATTTTTTATTGGAATTATATTTTTAGTAACTCTGATTGGGGCGATCATCCATAACTTTGATCGCCCCGATCAACAATACGATACAATGCAATCTTGCGGTAAACTCGTAAACGTTTCGGATAAGGTTCTACGGTATAAAGACCTTGTTGAAAAAGAACTGAAACGGCAAGGTGTTGACAAAAAATATACTTCATGCTTTCTCGCGCAAATGATGCAAGAAAGTGGAGGGACCCCTCCAAATGTTTTTCAGGTATCGGGTAAGGTTGAAACTGTCGAAGAGTCTGTTAAGTTGGCCGTACAGATGTGGAATAGAATCGCAAAAGAAATCGCTCATCATCATATGGCATTCTCTGTTGATCTCATATGGCAGACTTACAATTTCGGGATGGGTTACTTGGATTGGTTAGAAGATACCGGGCAAACTTACTCACTTGATTCCGCGTTTAGTTATTCTTCCATGATGTATACCAAATTTAGAGATTCTGGAATGTATCACTGCCATTTTGCAGAGCAAAAAGGCGTCGCTTGTTACGGCGACTTTATGTATGTTCCTCACATCAAAAGATATTTAGCCCCGGATAAGGACAGCATCAAGGGCGACTTTGGATTACCTTTTGTAGATATACCTTTTGTCGTTACATCTGAATATGGAAAACGAGGAAGTGAATTTCATCCGGGTATAGATTTGGTCGCGTACTTTGGTGCTCCTGTATCGTCCATTGGCGATGGTGAGGTGGTCGCCTCCTTGCCTTCAAGTGAAAGTGGAGGTTACGGTGAAATGGTGACGATAAAGCATTCAAATGGTTTATATTCGCGATATGGTCACATGGATAAACGATATGTGAAGAAAGGCGATAAAGTTAAAAAAGGGCAAGTCATCGGCACGCAAGGTAACACGGGGGATTCAACAGGGACACATTTGCACTTTGAAATTCGGACGGCAAATGACTACGACGATAAGCATACCATTAATCCGAGAGAATACTTTACTTTTCCATGATTGATTAGGAGGTTAAACCATGTCTATTACTAAAAGCAGAAAAAGTATGTGGTTATTTGTTGTGATCGCTGTTATTGGCTTAACAGCGATCTTTTTTTTAACATCAAAACTATTTCTTTATGATGGAGACCCGGTTATGCAAACACCGTTTAATCAGCCCATCAATAATCTAAGTGATACAACTATCATCTTAAAAAGATGGGAATACAATCCAGAAGCTAAACTAATGGAAATTCAGTTTAAAGCAAAAAATAATACCGCAAACCCATTCGACGCTAAGCTCATTTATTATGCTAAGGCAAAAATTAATCCTACAAAAAAACTTCCTGTAAAAACCGTTTATGCTTCTGATGGTGATTACGTCGTCCAGATAAAAGATATACCCAACAACTTTAAAGTCGTTGGGTTATTCATCAAAGAAGAAAATCGTTGGGAAAAAGAAATGAACATGGATTTTAACTATGATGGCGAGTTTGTATCAACGGATACACAAGATACGAATTACAATACGGATAATGACACCACGGTCGCGTTATACGGAGATTATAGGAAAATAAAAACCAATCATCACTTAAAAACAAAAACCGAAAAACAATACGCTTTCGATACCATCGAAAACGATATTAAGCTTCAAAAAATGCAAATCAAAAATATAAAAGACGGGATTGCATTACAGGACGGAATCAAAAAAGAACTTCAAAAAGAAATTGAGGAATTGGAATCCGAGAAAAAATATCAAACGACCGAAGAACAGAAAGACACCGATCTTCAAATTGAAAGTAAAAAGCAAGCGATTATAGACGCTGATAAAAAACAAGAAGATATGAAAAAGGCGTTAATTGCGGCCAATGAAAAACTCAAAATGCTTTATAAGAAGTTGCATGATGAACAGCAAAAAGCAAAAAAAGAGGCTGAAAAATAGAGTCAAAAATATATAGAAAACATATAGAAAACGATCTTTCTATGACCCCACGGGTTTGTCAGGCTTTGCCTGACTCCCCACCCTGTGTGGGGACAAAAACCCCTTATGCTCTTAGCGATACAAAGAGGGAGGCCCATAATGGAAGTTAAAGTACGCAATTTGGACGCAAGCACGGTAAAACGAATCGACGAACTAGCAAAGAAAAAAAACATGTCGAGAGAACAGTTTCTGCGAATTTACATTGAGAATTTATCAGTCCATGAACAACTGAAAGAACAAGAAAACCGTTACGCGAGATTATTAGAAAAAACACTTAACGTCATTGAACAAAATACAAAGGCTTTAAACGACATGAAAGAGTTTTTGTATGAACTTACCGAGGGAGATGATGAATTGTGAGGAAGCAAAAGAACTATTGGATTTCCGAAAAGGTTATTGAATACGTTTCAGGAATTGCAAAAGAAAACAACGAGTCAGAGGGAAAAGCACTTGAAAGAATCATTTTAGAACATGCTCATATACGTTCGCGTAAAAACGATGAAATAGCAAATGCTGTTGTCGATAAAATAAAAAACGATTTAACGCGTATTAGATTAGGGACTAATACCATTGATCGAAACGTAAAAGTGTTGATCGAAATGCTTAACCATATCTTTGTCACGAAAGGAGAAAAAGATATTGTGACTACCGATATACGAAAATCTATTGGACTTTTACGTGCAGAGGAAACGGTTAAAAAGAGAATTCAAAACTTGCGTGTTCAACGTTTAGAGAAAATAAAAGAAAAAGTTGGTGATTAACCATTACACCCGGCGTCGTTTTAAAAACAAGGTTTGTCACATCCGGTTCAAAAAAATTTAAAGCATACGTTGACTATATAGATCGTGATAGTGCAACTCGAAACGATAATTACGTGAAGTATTCACTTTATCAAGATTACATGGATAACCCGGAAAAAAGCACCTCATTATTTACGCTCTATGAGGATGAGGTAAAGGATAAAAAGAAAATAAAGGAACTATTTAAAACGGCACAAGAAAACGGCAGCATCATGTGGCAAGATGTTATCAGTTTTAATAATGAGTGGTTGGAGAAGCATGGTATTTATGATAGCAAAACAAAAACGCTCGACGAGAAAAAGCTAAAAGAAGTTGCACGTTCGGCCATGAATGAAATGTTAAAAAGGGAAAATATGGTGGATAGTGCAATATGGACGGGCGCTATTCACATAAACACAGATAATATTCATATTCATTTGGCTACGGTTGAACCATACCCGACAAGAGAACGGGGTAAAAGAAAACCGAAAACGCTAAGTGCGATGAAAAGCAAAGTTATAAATGGCATCATGGACCGGAGCTTGGAGTATAAAAAGATCAACGATATTATCCGAGCTAACATTGTTGCACAAAAAAAACAAAGATCGGCATTTGCTGATCGTAAAATACGAAAAATGTTTAAAGAGATTTTAAAGGAGCTTCCCGAAGATCGGCGTCAATGGAAATACAATTATAATTCCATTCGTGAAGTTCGTCCAAAGATTGATGAAATGAGCCGAATATACATTAGAAAATATCATAAAAAAGACTATGAAGAATTACTCAAAAGGCTTGAAGAAGAAGAAAGAGTTCTAAGGGAAGCCTATGGGGAAGGTGGACACTACAAAAGATACAGGGAAAATAAGGTTAAAGAGTTATACACTCGTCTCGGTAATGCCTTCTTATCCGAGATGAGAGAGTACGCGAAAATGCAAGACCGGACCATGCGTATCAAGAAGCGCCTTCAGCAACGATCCCTTAATTACAAATCGTCGAGTTTTAAAAGAGTGCAATTAAAACAGAACTTTTTCCTACATTACCACTTAAAAAAATTGGACAGAGTTCTTAGCAACGAGTATGAGAATTGGAAGAACCAATTATATTATGAGAGACTGCAGCAGGAAATTGAAAGGGATTATGAGCGTTATTAAAACAAGGAGGAACCATAATGCGGGAATTATTTGTATGTGAGAAACCTAGTCAAGCAATGGTATTCGCCGAAGCCCTTTGCAAAAGTATTGAAAATAAAAATGGGTATTTTGTTGGTGACAATGGAAAAGTGTTTACCTATGCTTATGGTCATTTGGTTAAATGTGTCATGCCAGAAAAAATAAATCCTGAATTTGGTTGGAAGGGCGATATTAACGCTCTTCCATTTTTTATAGAAAACATCCCTTTAGAAGTCATAGAAGGTAAAAAGAAACAATATGATTTGATCGTCAAACTCATGAGAGACGCAGAAATCATTTATATTGCCACTGATGCCGGCCGGGAAGGAGAACACATCTTTAGGAAAATATATAAACTAAGTGGCTTAAAAAAGGAATTGAAAAGGCTTTGGGTACAAGATATGACGGCCAACGGTATCCGAAAAGCATACGCAAACGCCAAAGATGCAAAGGAATATGAAGGATTGGCATTAGCCGGCCGGCTGCGAGAAGAATCGGACCTTTTGATCGGTTTGAATGCAACACAACTTTTAACCCGGCTAAGTGGTAACGGAACACTTTTGTCTCTGGGTCGGGTTCAGACACCAACGCTTGCCATGATTGTGCGCCGGGATGAGGAAATTGAAAACTTTAAGAAAACCACTTATTACACGGTGATCGCACCTACAAGGGACAAAAAACACGTTTTTGAGCTTGTATTGGACAAGGATACACGACTTACAAAAGAACGGGCCGAAGAAATTATTGGACAACTCAAAAATCGAAGGAATTTTAAACACGAAGAGAAGGTCGAGATTGAAACACCTAAAAAATTGTTCGATCTTACATCATTACAAATGCACATGAACAAGAAGGCTGGATGGACGGCCCAAAAGACGCTAGACGTGACTCAAAAACTTTATGAAAAAGGGTTGGTCACATACCCACGTACAAACTCTCAATACCTTGCCAGCGACGAGGAGATACCTTTTATATTAGATCATCATAAGGAAAACCCATTAATAAAAACGGTTTTGGAGAAAGGTTACTCGATAGAAAAAACATTCATCAATCCGGAAAAAGTAAGCGATCATGAAGCCATCATTATTACAAGTAAAGTTGCTGAAAATCTTCAAGGGGACGAAAAAACACTTTATCATGAAATATTCCTTAGATTTGTTGCTGCGTTTTTCCCCAAGGCGGAGTATTTGAAAACAACAGTATCATTTGAGGACGGAGGGTTTACATTTAAATGTGAAGAAAAGGCCCTTATTAAAGCAGGGTGGAGGGAATTATACAATGATAAGCCTACTGACCCGAAACTAAGACAAATAAGTATTGATGATGTTCTTGACTATGAAATCAAAGATAAAGTGACCAATCCCCCAAAGCGATATACAGAAGAAACCTTATTAAATGATATGAAAAACGCTGGCAAGTACTTAGAAGAAAAAGAGTACATTGAGACATTGAAAGCTGTCGAGGGAATCGGAACCCCGGCTACTCGGGCTAGTATCATCGAGTTGCTTTTGAAACGCGGCTATATTGAGAGAAAAGGAAAACATTTAGTATCAACCAAACTCGGCCGTCAGGTCATTCATATGATGCCAGACGATTTTAGTCTATACAGCCCCCGTCTAACGGCATATTTTGAGACTATGCTGCTTAATATTGAGAAAGGGGTGGTAAGCGAGGTAGCCTTTTATAAAAACCTTCGGAAGCTCATTGAAAAGATCGCCGAGGAAATCAGACAAAACACAAAGAAGGTGGTGGTTCATGAGAAAGAGGTAATCGCCAAATGTCCAAAATGCGGCCATCCTATGTATGAAAACAGCAAAGGATATTATTGCAGCCAATTTAAAGAAGGATGTCGGACAACTCTATGGAAAAATGGGCTATCTAAGTTAGGAAAGAGAACTATCAGTAAAAAAGAAGCTCATCGTTTGTTATCTGGACAAACGATCAAAGTCAAGCTTAAAAGCAAAAAAGGAGTCTCTTATGAAGGGACGGTGAGGTTCAATGTAGAAAAGAATTGGGTTGAACTTATCAGATCATAGTAAAAAGGGTAAAAGGATTTATATGAATAAAAGTAGTAATAATATTAAAGATAATAAAAATAGTAAAGGAAGGTGAAAGGCATGTATTTGCACTATGGAGACATCATGGGAACTGAAAAGCCGATTTTATCAAAATCCGAGTCGATTCCCACTCATGCCTTTACGATGGAAGGAATTCTTGATTTGGNGGATAATCCGGCCAATTACGAGCTTGCTTTTTATCGGGAAGCTGCTTGTATAAACGGAGAAAAACTGTATGAAGCATGGTACATCAAAAGGAGGGCATAACTCAAATGGCGCATGTCAAAATTGATGAAGTCAAATCCCGGTTAGAAAAAAGTCTCAATGAAATTTTTGAAAATAATCGTTTTCAAGACCTTCTCAATGTTATGGCAACCGGCCATCGGTATTCACCAAACAACATCATCATGATTCTTAGTCAGAAACCGGACGCAACCATGATTCGGTCCCTATCCGATTGGAATAAACTCGGCCGATACGTTAAAAAAGGAGAAAAGGGAATAGATATTTTTGTACCGACCTTTAAAAAAGTAGAAAAAATTGTTCGAGATGATTCCGGCGAGCCTGTTAAGGACGAAAGCGGTGAAATCAAAACGGAGATCACCCAGGTCCTAACAGGCTTTTCTATTGGTAAGGTGTTTGATATATCTCAAACAACCGGAAAAGACATACCGAGTGTGAGAGAATTTATTCAAGACGAATTACAAAGCGAAGAAAACATGAGTGAACTTTATGAACGGTTTAAGGAATACATCAACGAAAGAAAGGCTATTCAGGTCGTTGAGGAAGAACATTCAGGCCAAAATTACGGTGGTTATTATGACAGGAATACCAATAAAATACTAATCAATACAGCCGTCACTAAAAGTCCCGAACAAAAGTTTAGCGTGTTGATTCATGAATATGCTCATTCGCAACTGCATCATGCTGAAAGCAAAATGAAAGATTTGTCGAGGGGACACAAGGAAGCACAAGCCGAAGCGACGGCATATATTGTATCTCATTATTTTGGCCTTGATACGGGGCTTTCATCTATCGGATATATTGCAACTTGGTCCAAAGACCTTAAATTGGCAAAACAAGCCATCGAGGAAATCTACGATACAAGTCAGAAAATTATTGATGAGATTAATGAGTTGCAAAAAGATCGGCTGCAAAGGTTTTATAACGCCACTAATCAATTCTCTTTGGAGGACCTAAAAGCGAAGGGCATCAATATTGATGAAAAGCCTGTGGTCCAATTATTTGACGGAAAAAACGGGAATGTCATATATGGTACGATTGAAAAGCTCGAACATGACAATATTTATTACATCGAGACCAATTCCCACCGATATATTGGTCTAAACGAGTTAAATGACACTTACCATCTTGTAAATGACTTTTCTGACAAGTTTTATCGACGCATTGAAGACATGGTTGAAATTAAAGAGAAAGAAGGAAAGTACTATATACAAATAGGGAATAGAATGGCCGAAAGGTCATTTGAGAGGGAAGGTGATGCGGCAAGATTCATTTTACGGTCTGCATTATCTCAATCGCTTAATACGGACCTTTATTTGTCAAAAGCCGATGCCGATGGTCTAGATCGACTAAGAGTTATAAATTATAACCATCTGAAAGAACGATTAGACAACTATATCAAAGTGTACTCTTTGGAACATGATGACAATGTGACTTTGGGCTGGCATCTGCTTAAAAACCCGGAAATTCAAAATCTGGAGCAACTTAAACAAAGCATTGATAAAATGAAGCCCAACTTAAAAACGACAAAGCAACTAAAAGTCGCTTTTGAAAACGCAGTAAAAAAACCTGCCTTGGCTATGGAAAAGTAAAAAAAGGGTGTTCATTTGGACNCCCTTTTTTTAGTCAGGCTGATTTTATTTTGCTTCGTTCTTTTCTATCTTTTCTATTTCTATCAACCCGTTGATGATGGCTTTGATGTATAACTTTTCAAAATTCCAATTCACCTGAATGTATTCATCCAAATGCTCTAAGATAATTTTTGCTTTTTCTTCGTGTGTCATTTTTCTTTGTTCCTTTCCATTCCCTAGGTATTTGGATTCGCCCCGCGGGTGGCGATGATTTCTTTGACCTTTCTAATTATAATATACACGATCGTGAATATATTGTCAACATGTTCTTGAAGAAAAATTTTCGATCGTGTATATTTTTCGAGAGCCGCATTATCTCATTTTTTTGATGTTTTCTTCGATGATCTCCAATAATGTCCATCCACGATGATCGATATAATATGACGCTTCCGTGTGGTTTTTCAGAATGAATTCAAGGACTTCATCCATATTCACGCCGTATTTTTCGTTGTAGCGTTGTTTACGGCGCTCACGATCAAAGAATTCTTCGTAAGTATCAATCAATCGTTGCCGGAGCGTATTCGCCCAGGCAACTTGTTTTGGCGTACCGGTGAGTTCCGGGAGCCCCATTTCCGCAGCTTTCGCGGCGGCTTCGGCATTTTCCTGTTCCCGCCTTTTTTGGAGTTCTTTTTCCCAGCATTCAGGGCAAAGTTTTGAGAATTCGCGATCGGCTTTCCATTGCCGATCTCTCACCTTCCCATAGATTTGAACCCGACCTTCATGTCCACAAGCATATGTTCCATAGAACCAAGCCATCTTTTGATTTCCCCTTTCGTGTTTCCGTTTTCTGATTCTAATATACACGATCGTGAATATTACGTCAACACTTTCTTGAAGAAAAATTTATTTTCGTGTATATTTTAGGCAGGAGGGATGTTCATGTTAACTTTTGAACCATTTAGGATATGGTTTGATAGACAAAAGAAAAAAAGGACGGACATGTACTCGGAATGCGGATTCGCGCCGGGTACGGTCGCAAAAATATTTTCGGACACATTCCCCGTCAGGTCTGATGTGATTGAAACGATATGTAGGGTATACAGGTTGAAGGTGGAAGAGGTAATCGAATACAGGGAAGAGGAGAAAAAGTGAAATATATCAACCATATCACATTGAATACGGGGCACGTCCGGAAAACATATCCGGACGAAGTGAACAAGGAAATATATTTCATTTTTGGACGGGTGATTTTTCCCGGTGTTTAGGATGGATAGTGATTGACCCAAAACAAATACGATCATGAAAAAAAGCCCCGAAATGGGGCTTTATTAAAAAAATGTTGACATTCATTTTTAATTTTCCTTATAATAGCAATAGGAACTATCTTACCTATAAGGAATTGACGCAAATATTCATTAAAAACTATTTATCTTACCTATCTTTAGGTTGGGGAACTCAAAGAGTGGTTATTGGACCACCGAAATGATTGAGAAGAAAGGCCATGGATTTTATCTCCATGGCCTTCTCTCATTTTTAAACTTCTTCAAATTCTAAAGCCAACCTTTTAACTCGCCGGAATCGGACGAACCGAAACCCCCGGCCATTCGCCACGGTTTCGGCTTCCTCAATCGGCACCTGTTCCATCTCTGCCCAAAGTGGATGGTATCCCCTTCGGCAAAGCTGGTCAATAACGGACAGAGGTGCTACGACCAGCATCTCGTCACCGCCATGTTCATGAAATCTACGAATCATCTCATCAGCGTTCGACACTCGGGCCGAGTCCTGGACGATTTTCATGTCTTTACCGAAAAGACGTTTCAGTTCCTCCACCTGTGACGGAAGAATGTCATGGCGAGAAAACCATACGATTGTTTTCATTTTTGTCTATCACCCTTTTAGCAATACTTCAATATCCATTTTCTCATTTATCTTATTTTAAAACAAAAAATTTTGTTTTTTTCTTCTTTAGTCATTCATAATCATCTATGTCAATGCTTCATCCATGTTTTTTCAAGCAACAAATGACGAACATTCAATGTGATTAGCAGCTGCATTTTAAGTTAAAATCACGAATATATGTTCATCATTAGAACCATAACTTCAGTCTTGTTTAAAATTAATAACAGGATACTTATTAAGCACGTTGGGCACTTCTTTTTTTATTAAAATGGTTATAAATACTAAAAATAGTAATTAGACTAAAAGTAATAAAAACCGCCTTAAAGGCGGTTTAATTGATTTTCATGAAAACTCTTCATATCAATACAAATGATGTTGCGACGCGGCAATTTTGACGCATGAATAACGACGCGTCACCTTAATGATAGTTCCAATACATCTTCAAATTTTATCCGTTTTGAAAAACCATCCTCGGTCAGAAAATGAATTGTTCTATCCAAATAATCGACTTTCTTTACCTCACCGTAAAAGCTTTGCCTTTTCCTTTGGACGGTATCATAAAAACAGACATAAACATCAAGGCAATGGTCCATTGCATACTTTGTTATTCTATCCATGATTTCAAGCTGTTGATCGCTTATTTCTGGCTTTTCTTCATCGTTCTTCTCGTGATATATCCAATCCTTGAGCGCTTGGACGTGCTCCGGTAGCATGAGCGACGTCCATTTAATATTTCCTCTATCTTTAATCATGATTAACTACTCCTCAAAACAGAACATGTATTCCCATCAGGGACCATTATACGCGAACGAACATTCTTGTTTCAAGGATAAAAAAAGACCGCCTTTTAGCCAGCGGTTTCAATTTATTTCGTCTGAATTTCAGTTCTTTTCTTTTTTTTTGATTCGGTTAATTTCACCGAATCCATTATCAATCAGCAATTATATCGTGGCTCATGTTGTACACCCTTTTCTTTTTTACATTTCTTGTTCCATATCCCGATTCTTTTGCATAAGTTGACTTGGCGACAAGTGTTTTTTTATCAAGTTTTCTAATGGCTTAGTATCATACACTGATTTTATCGACGCGTTCATGTACTCGGAACGGTCGATTAATCGCCAATCTATGTCATATCCAGAAAGGAGAGCAACCTCTCTTATAAACTCACGTTGTGTTCGACCATTTCCCTCCCGAAATGGATGGAGAATGTTTATTTCAGCAAAATAGTAAGCCAATCGTTGAGATAGTTTATCTTTATCCAGACCTACAAGGTAATTCTCATTTTTTAATTCTTTAAATAACTTTATCGAATTTTCCTCTATGTATAGAGGATTAGCAAAACGTACATTCCCTTTAATTATTGATTCGTCTCTAAATTCACCGGCAAAAGGGTAAATATCACCAAAAATGTATTTATGGATTTTTTTTAAATGGTCAATATCAAACTGACCTTTTATCGGTTTGTTTCTCAATTCACCGATTTTTGTTGATGTAATTGTTTTCTCAATAGATAGTAAGTGTTTGGCATCTCGAATATTGAATTTATTAATAAGGACATCTGTCCCCGGATAGCAATATTTAGATTGCAATTTAATCACCTATATCCTAGGGACTTTAGAGTCCTACGAATCAGTTCATCATAGGAGATTTTTCCTCTTAGACAATCTCTAACGAGTTTTTTTTCTTCCTCTGTGAATTCAAGTCCTTCCAATTCGCATGAATGAATACCCTCTTCAATTGCAATTTCAATTAGTTCTTCTTTAGACATAAAAATCACCCTTTTTATTTATTTTACCGCATATTTGCGGTTTATAGCCCTTTATCTAATTCTTTTTCAATTTTATTTATTGTTGGCCGGCTTACACCTGTTCGCCGAGCGATTTCCACTTTTTTAACACCTGCATTAAGCAACCGGACAATTTCATCATAAATTATTTTGTTTTTTCCGGTTGCATCTTTGTGGTACTGACGTTGCTTTCCTTTATACCTCCCCTTTCTCTTTGCAATTTGAATACCCTCACGCTGCCTTTCCTTTATCATTTTTCTCTCAAATTCGGCCGTAGCCGAAAATATAGAAATAATTAAATCCGAATATGGATTTTCCTCTCGCGTATCTATTCGCTCTTTTAAGGTTATTAACCCTGCATGATTTTCACGCAGA
>JGI25331J36430_1000202_pt1 | contig 37872 bp, 33 predicted proteins | sample HigsolmetaAR206D_FD_36430 | JGI IMG/M metagenome (IMG submission 36430) | reverse complement strand
ACTGCGCGGCATGCAGCGACGCCCCACGCTGGTAACGGCGTTTTGGAAACAGGCGGAATTGGCGTGGTAACCCGTCAACCATTTACGTGAAACTCAATAGTGCAAGAGGGGTTGCGATTCTCGCGCCGTCTCGCACTGTGAACAGCTTTTCTCCGTCATAGTACGGCACGAATTTGATCCGACGCCTGAGCCAACGTAACGCACGATTGGCTTCGAGGTCTGGCTCCTGGCCGGCTGCCCACCACATTTTGATGCCCGTAAACACAAGGAAGGCGCCAAATACATACAACATCCAGTGGAAGCGGCTGATGGCCCAGGCCCCAATCAGAATCATGATCGCACGCAGGATGAGCGCACCCACGATGCCGATCATCAGCACGCGTTTCTGAAACTCCGCAGGCACAGCGAAGTACGTGAAGATCATGAGAAAAACGAACACGTTGTCGACGGCGAGTGCCTTTTCGACTAAGTACCCCGTGATGTACTCCAGGGCCTTGGCCGTCGCGGCAGCCTCGAGAACCGGCTCGTTGCTGAGGCCGCCCAGATACCACCACATCCAGCCAACGAACACGAAGCTGACCGCGACCCAGATGAGAGACCAGATGGTCGCCTCGCGCATTGAGACCTTGTGGGCACCCTGGCGATTCATCGCGAAGAAATCGACAAACAGACAACCGACGACGAACGCCGCGAAGAGCGTCCACATCAATGGCGTGCCAACGGATAGCATGTAGGGGTCCTCTCTCGTGCCGGCAGCGCGACGGCGGGCCTTGCGACCGCTGAAGGCGGCTCTAGATGCCTATCCCGGTCTTGCCATTCGCGCGCAGCGCGAACTGCGATGCCGGGACCCCGGTCAGGCGCTGCTGACCATGAGTCCGTGATGACGACGCTGCAGGAGCAGAATGCTCCGGCTACTCCCCTTGAGAGGCGGCGCGATTGTAAATTGTGTGTCTGTCACCGGTCAAAGCTCGCAGCGCGAGCTCTATACGCTCGGAGATCGCCGGGCGAGATCCGCAAGTGCTGCTGGTTCGATTTGGCGAATCTAGCCTCGACTTCCAGCCGGTGGTGTGGCTTCCGAGGCCGTGAAAAAACTGCCGCCGTGGCGACGGCCTATCTCTGGGCGATCCACGACGCCCTAACGGCGGCGGCCATCGAAATTCCATTCCCACAGCGCGATGCGCAAGTACGCTCGCTGCCGCTGTGTCCAAGGGACGCGTGAAAGACTGAACGGCGGCCGGTCAGCGGGATGGCCTGGGAATCCAGTGTGCATGTCGCGAGCTACGCCTGGTGAAGCGCATCGATGAGCGGACAGCGCGCACGGCCGCGTGCGGTCGAGCACCGTGCGACCAGGTCTGCCAGTACGTCTTCGATGCGCCTAAGATCGGCGATCCGGGTGCGGACGTCGGCGAGTTTCTTGTGCCCGAGCTCGCGGGCCTGCGAGCACTGTGTGCCGTCTTCGAGTTTGAGCAGATCGGCCACTTCGTCCAGGCTGAAGCCCAATCGCTGGGCCGACTTGATGAAACGCACGCGCCCGAGATCCCGCGCGCCGTAGCGGCGGATGCTGCCGCGGGGACGATCCGGCTCGGGCATCAGCCCCTTGCGCTGGTAGAAGCGGATGGTTTCCACATGCACGCCGGCCGCGCGCGCCAGGGTGCCGATCGTCATCGTCGTCTCGCCAGCAGGCATGCCGTTTCCGGCCTTGATCCCGTACTTGAGTACGGAAATAAGCTTACGCCATGAAACCCGATTCCCCAACCGCGCAAGCCGACACCGCCAGTGGTCGCCTGGCGCTGGCCGCCGGGTTCGTCGCCGCCACCCTGGCCTCGACCTGTTGCGTCGGACCGCTGGTGCTGATCATGCTGGGCTTCTCGGGGGCATGGATCAGCAATCTGACGGTCCTCGAACCCTACCGCCCGATCTTCATCGGCGCGGCCCTCGTCGCATTGTTCCTCGCCGGGCGGAGCATCTGGACGAAAGCCCCGGCGTGCGCGCCTGGTCAGGTGTGCGCGGTGCCGGAGGTTCGGCGCCGCTACAAGCTGCTGTTCGGGAGCGTGGTCGCCCTCGTCCTCGTGGCGCTCGGCTTTCCGCTGGTTGCGCCCTGGCTCCACTAGAGAACGGAGGTCGTCATGAAGAAACTACTCGCATGGTTCTGCCTCGCGCTCGCATCGAGCGGGCCGGCGACGGCGGCCCCCAGGACCGTCACGCTTTCACTGCCGGGCATGAACTGCGCCGCCTGCCCCATCACGGTCAAGAAAGCTTTGAGCAAGGTGCCCGGCGTGGCGAAGGCAGAGGTGAATCTCGACAAGCGCGAAGTGACGGTGACCTTCGACGACGCACGGACCCACGTCGAGGCTTTGATGCGAGCCACCCGGGACGCGGGCTATCCCTCGACGGTGGCCGGGAGCGCGAAGTGAGCGCCGTCGTTCTGGAGTCGACGCTGCGCTGCCCGGTGTGCGGGCACTCCAAGACCGAGGTCATGCCCACCGACGCCTGCCAATGGTTCTACGAATGCGGGGCCTGCCACACCGTGCTCAAGCCAAAGCCCGGCGATTGCTGCGTCTATTGCTCCTACGGCACCGTGCCCTGCCCGTCCGTTCAGCAACGGGGCCAGACCGCCGGTTGCGCCGACTGACGAGGTGCTTCCCGCTGTCCATTGTCCTGTGACGGCGTCAATCGAAATCGAAGAGTTCACCCAGAAATCCCTTTCGCTTGTGCTTGTAGTAATAGGGATCGTTGCGAAAACGATCGTCATGATCCCGATCCCGTGGGCGATAAGGCGGCGGCTCTGTCCGGCCGTCGCGTTGCGGCGCGGCTTCGCGTGCCGACCGATCGATGATCTTATCGAGCTCACCGCGATCGAGCCACACGCCGCGGCAGGTCGGGCAGTAGTCGATCTCGATGCCTTCACGATTCGACATGACCAACGTGGAGTCCGGACAGACTGGGCACCGCATCGATTGCTTCCTCCTCGACGAACGTGGATTGATCATACACGGGTGCCGGCACCAGCTCGGCTCCCGCACTCGTGACCGGTTCCCACTGGCGCTCTCCGCGATAGCGCCAAACCACGCGACGTTCGCTGTCGAGCACAAGAAGGTGAAGCCACTTATGATCGAACAGGGCGCGTACCTCCGCGTGGCGCTCGAGGATCGCGCTGATGGGTTCCCGTGGGGCTTCGATCACGACGGTCAGTCGCAACGGTTCGTGCATGAACCGTTGCCCGTCATGCACTGACTGCCAAGGCAGCCCTGCGCGTAGGGGGCCCCCATTGCCCTCGACGACGCCAATCCCGCCGACGACATTGTGAAGCAGTTTGTTCCCCGCCCCGAAAACGTCGGGTGCGACCGTAGAGCCGTAATACTGCAAGCTGATCCAGCTCGCGACCACGACCGGTGCCGTCAGGATCAGCTCCAGCACCTCGAACCGCTCGTCCCGTTGCCACTCGTAATCGTGCAGAAAGATGCGGCCCTGAAGGTCCAGACCCGCGGTCCGCCGCCTGGGCGCGGCGACGAATGCTTGACAGCCTGCAAGCCCCCATTCCGGGCGCACTTCGGCCCAATCGCGCGCGCGCCGGGCAACGTCTTGCGCACCGCCAGCACGGGGCAGCCGCCGCGCACGTTCGGTACGCGCCAGTGCACCGGCGGTGTCCAGCCAGAATTTCGCTTGCTTCACATCTTCGCTGTGCACAGGGGAGATGTGATCGTGCTCGTAGATCGTGACCACATCCGTAGTGGTGTCGTGAAGCGCCCCGAGGAACAGCGTGTCCGGTGGGATGAGGATGCCACGCGCGCACAGACCTTCGCGCACCTTAAGGTCATTGAGCAGTCCAGCAAGCAAGCGCGCGTTGACTTCGCCGGAGTACCCGCCGCAGGCACCGCAGTGCAGTGCGCTGGCGTGCGGATTGTTGACGACGTTCGCGCCGTGACCGATCAGCAGCACGAGCCGGGCAAATCCTTCCGTCAGCGACATCGCCTTGAGTGCACCCTCCGCTACGCTGATGCGTGTCTGCAGGTCAGGCGCAGGATCGACGAAACATGGCATCGAATCGTGCGCACTCCGGTTGTCTGCCATCCCAAATGTGTCGCGCAGGAGTTTGCCGATGTATAGCGGCCCGGTTGCCTCGACGAAAGCGAAGGATGAGATGGCGGCCAGCTTGAACCGAGCCCAGGCGCGTGTGGCCCGCGCACAAATCCGGGCGGCCTGCTCGATCTCCTCCGCTTCGGCTGTCGCGCTCCTCGCACGGGTTTCGAAACGAGGTGTGAGCAGCGCCGGCAGGCGCATTTCAACCACATCCGACGCGAAGGGCCGATGTGCGATGGCCACCCCGAAGAAGCCGGCAACCCCAAGCGTCTGAATGCCGGGGTCGCAGCTTTCCAGCGCCCGACGGAACACCTCCGAGCGCACATCGATGCAGAACGCCGCCTGCACCGCTGGACGTTGTACCGCCACCTTCGTTCTGGGCGTGGTCAACAACGTGCAAAGACGCCGCTGCATTGCACGTTCGGTAGCTTCCTGGAGGATGGCGTCGATGCCATCCTCCAGGGTCGGCCCGATTGGCTGGCCATAGTTCGCGACCGCATTGCGCCACCGAGGCTCGATGAGCGGCCGGTATTGCGTGAGCAAAGCCGCTTCCCAAATGAGACGGACAGCGAGGAGTTCTCTGACAACGGGATCGGTTCTTCCGTCGAACTCGGCCTGCCAGAGGCGATACCTTCCCAGCTGCGCCCAGCCACCGAGACTCATCAGCAGCCGGTGGAAATAGCTCTCGAGCCCATCGGCACCGATGCCCAGAGATCGCACCGTCGTGACGATGGCCTCCTCGGCTGTCTCAGGCATGTCGGCCACAGTTGCGGCAAAGCCCCTCAGCCCTGCAATTTCCGGCGTCAGGTCATGCATTGCGAATACCCGCCAGGCCGCATAAGCACCTCGTCCTCTGGGGACAACCCAAAGCGCTTGCCCCTGGTCGAAATAGCTCGCCGCCCAGTGGCCCACTCGGTCGCTGAGGAATACCGGCCAATCGGTTCCCGAGACCTCAGCCGCCAGTTCCGTGACCGTGGGCAGGGGCCGTGCCGCAGGCACGCGTGACTGGGCGGCGTGCTTCAAAGCGCGCAGAGTCTCGGGTCGTAGTTGCGTCGGTGCCGCCTGAAGTGCGCCCAGCAGGTCCTCATCCGTGACTTCCCCGGTGCGAATCCGCTCGCAGTACCAGGCACGCGGCATGGTCAACGCCACGCCCGCCACACGCTTGAGCCGCGCCGACGCCCAAGCGAGCGACTCACCGGCCTGTCCAAGAAAGGGGTTGACGGCAATGCTGGAATCGAGCGGCCAGAGCGGCGGAATGCCGCGCGCGGCGCGATCAGCCGCTTCGAGGATCTCCCTGGCGGTGGGCGTTTCCGACGGACATGTGACCGTCTGCTGTCGCAACGCGGTTTCTGGGGTCGGCGCACGCGACCAACTGCCGAATACGCGATCGAAGGCGGCGTTGACGTACAGGCCGTTCGACAGATGCACGCGCAAGCCAGCGGCAGCAGGATGTGTGGCCCAGAGCGGAAACAACGCCTGTGCGATTGCCACCAGACCGAAGCTCAGCACCGCCAGTGCCATGAGCGTCCATTCCAGACGTCCGGGCGAGGGTGTGGCTGGCAGCGTACCGGCCGTCAGCCATTCGGCCACGGTGTGAAGGGCGAAATACCCGATCGCCGTCGCAGCCGAGTACAGCGCAGTCCTGCGTGTCAGGCGGCGCGGGGCAGCATCGGCCAAACCCTGCGCCACGAGGTACGCGACGCCGAAGATCAGGATCGTGCCTAACGCGAACGACTGAGGTGACTTGTGTTCGAAGCCGAACAACGCTCCGAATACGCCACCCAGTGCAGCGTAGAGCGCGAGCGCTGCCAGGAACGCTCGCGCAACTGCCGCACCGTTCGGTACCGCGACCGGTCCGGGTCGTCGGACCGCAAGCACCTGTTCGACTGCGCCGCCCGACGCGAGGAACGCGTGTGACTTGTAGAGGGAGTGCGCGAAGACATGAAGCAGCGCCAGCGGGAACAGTGCCAGTCCGCACTGCAAAGTCATGAAACCCATCTGTGCGACCGTCGACCAGGCGAGCGAGGTCTTGACCGCAGGCTGCGTCAGCATGACGAGTGCGCCGAACAATGCGGTGAAGCCGCCGATCATCGCCAGCACAGCCAGAATGCCGGGGGCTTCCACCATCACGTCGGCGAAACGGATCAACAGGAAACCACCCGCATTGATCACACCCGCATGAAGCAGTGCCGACACCGGTGTCGGCGCCTCCATGACCTCGGTCAGCCAGCCATGCGTCGGGAACTGGGCGGACTTGAACAGCGCGGCGATGGCCAGCAGCGCCGCCGCAACCGGCGCCAGTCCGCTCGCGCCGTCAGTGTGCGCAGAGGCATTGATCGCCGCGATTTCGGTAGTGCCGTGCAGAGCGAAGAGAAGAGCCATCGCGACCAGGAGGGCGGCAGCGCCAATGCCCGAGACCAAAGCATGCTTGCGCGCCGCGCGCCGTGCGGCGACACGGTTTGGATAGAAGAGCAAGAGCTGACGCAGGCACAAGTCGGTGGCTATCCAGGCACCGGCCAACTGCGCGAGATTGCCGGCCTGTACGAGCAGCAGCACGGCGGCGATCGTGGCGCACAGCCAACCCGTAAAGGCGCCTTGGCGGGCCTCGCCATCGAGATACGTGCGCGCGTAGCGGACCACGATCCAGCCGACAAAGGAAACGAGCACGAGCATGGCCACGCTCACGGCGTCGAGCCGCGCCGAAAAACCGATTCCGCCCACGCCGATGAGCGGACTGGTACCCGGACCGCGAATCAGGAGCAGCCCGAGCGCCCCCAACGCGACGACCACCGTTGCCAGTGCTGCCCCCTCGGCCAGAGCGGAAACGAGGCGCGAGCGTTGACCGGAGCGTACGAATGCCACGGCGGCCGCAACGAACAATGACAGCGGCGCGGTAAGCGGCAACAGATCGAGCGGCATAAACGTTTTCGACACGGGCTAGTGAATATGCGCCCGCGACATTAACGCCCGCGCATCGAAGAATAAAATGCATGGTAATGTACTAATCCTTCAATAAAATAGAATGTCGATGACCGTCCTCAATTACCATCACCTTCGCTATTTCTGGGCCGTCGCACATGACGGCAACCTCACGCGCACTGCGAAGCGACTGAATCTCTCCCAGTCCGCACTCTCGGTGCAGATTCGCAAGCTCGAGGCCCGTCTGGGTCACCAGCTGTTCGAGCGCCGCGGCCGTCATCTGCATCTCACAGAGGCCGGCCGTATTGCTCTCGATCATGCCGACGCGATCTTCGCAACGGGCGACGAGCTCCTTGCGACGCTGCGCGATGTAGGGACGAAGCGGCAGGCGTTGCGGGTCGGTGCGTTGGCCACGCTTTCGCGGAACTTTCAGCTGGCGTTCCTGCGTCCAATCCTCGGCCGCACCGATGTCGAGCTCATCCTGCGCTCGGGAAGTGCTCCTGAGTTGCTGCGCTCGCTCGAAGCGCACACTCTCGATGTCGCACTGATAAACCAGGTGCCGCCGCGCGATGCGCTGACGCCGTTCGTGGCGCACCGCATCGCCGAGCAGCCCGTTAGTCTCGTCGGCACGCCAAAGCGTTTGGGTCGGAAGAAGAGCAGCCTTTCCGATTGTCTTCGCACTCATCCCATCATCCTGCCGACGCCAGACAGCGGCATCAGAGTCGGTTTCGACGTGCTGGTCGAGCGACTGGGTATCCGCCCGCAAATTGCCGCCGAAGTCGAGGACATGGCGATGATGCGGCTTCTTGCGCGCAACGATGTCGGACTTGCCGTACTGCCGCGGATTGTCGGCCTGGACGAAATTCAGGAAGGTATGCTGGTGGAAGCCCACCAACTGCCGGGGATTTCCGAGACCTTTTATGCGGTCACGATGAAGAGACGCTTTCCGAATCCGCTGGTGCGGGCGCTCCTGCATCCCGAGATGGGATCGAACATAGAACAGAAATAGACGGAGCCCATGAATGACGGAGCGCACTCACGCACTCAAACTCGGCATTCGTTAGCCCGCGTCGCACGAGCGAGAGCCATTGTCAATTCTGATGTGCGAACTCTGATCAGGCAGCACTGCTGGTCCTTCTTGGCCAGGATCGATTCCCGCGCCAGGAACCGCCGCACCGCCTCATCGAGGTCCTGCAGGCGCCCCTTGTCCGCGGCGAGAAATACCAGCGTGTTGAGGTACAGGCGCGGGCTGTTGCCGCGCGACTTGAGGATCTCGCGCTGCCGTCTCGGGTGCGCCGCCAGCTCTGCCAGATTTCGTCGCGGCGCTGTAGCGAGAATCGTGTGGCCCGCTTGATGCGTGAGCATGGGATCCGAGCCAAGCGGACCAGGAAGTTCCGAGTGACTACTGAGAGCGGACACGGCTTGGCGATGGACCCCGACCGTTTGGATCGGCACTTTGAAGTCAGCGCACCGAACCAGGAGCGGGTCAGCGACATCACGTATCTGTCGACTGACGAAGGTTGGCTGTATCTGGCCGTCATCATGGACCTGCACTCGCGAGCGATCGTGGACTGGTTGATCCAGCCGACGTTGAGTGCGCAGCTGACGCTTGAGGGGTTAAGGATGGCATTGGGGCGCCGAGATCCCGGCCAAGGCTTGCTGCATTACTCCGATTGAACCGCCCCGGGTTTTCCGGAGACCGTTTGGGTTGAGTCAGGCGGCGATCGCCTGAGTATCGTTGAGTCGATGATACGCCTGCTCGAACTCGGCAGGTGGCACGTGCCCGATCGGCTCGAGGAGCCTGCGGTTGTTGTACCCATCCACCCACTCGAGCGTGGCGTATTCGACCGCTTCCAGCGAGCGCCACGGCCCGCGTGCGTAGATCACCTCCGTTTTGTAGAGGCCAATGATGGTTTCCGCAAGGGCGTTGTCATATGAGTCTCCAACGCTGCCAACGGAGGCCTCGATCCCTGCCTCGGTGAGCCGCTCACTGTAGCGAATGGACAGATATTGACAGCCCCTATCCGAGTGATGAATCAACCCCTTGGCCGCTTGCCGAGCGTGCAGCGCCTGCTCGAGCGCATCGAGGACAAGATCGGTGTGCATCGATCGGGTAGCGCGCCAGCCGACGATCCGACGGGCATAGACATCGATGACAAAGGCGACGTACACAAAACCTTGCCAGGTGGCAACGAACGTGAAGTCGGCCACCCACAGCTGATCGGGTCGGCTGGCGGTGAACTGCCGCTGTACTCGATCGAGCGGTCGCTCGGTCGCCGTTGCCGGGATCGTGGTCCGGCGGCGCCTGCCACGCACCACGCCGGCCAGGCCCAGCTGCCTCATGAGCCGCTCCACCGTGCAGCGGGCCACCGGCAGGCCTTCGCGCCGCAGCTGCCGCCAGACCTTGCGAGCACCGTAGAGGCTGAAGTTCTCGGCATGCACACGGCGGATCTTGGCAGCAACCTCAGCATCGCGCCGAGCACGCGCTGCAAGCCGCGCCGGATCGCGCTCGCAGGCCTTGCGCTCGTAGTAGGTGGACGGGGCGATCTTGAGCTCTCTACAGATCGGCTCGACCCCGTACAGCCCGCGCTGCGCGTCGATGAATGCCACCATCACTTTGGTTTGCGGTCGAGCTCCGCCTGGGCGAAAAAAGCTGATGCCTTGCGCAGGATCTCGTTGGCACGCTTGAGCTCGGCGTTCTCGCGCTCGAGAGCCTGCAGCCGCTCGCGCTCACTCGTGGTGAGCCCTGCGCGCGCGCCGGTATCGCGCTCGGCCTGCCGAACCCATTTACGCAGCGTCTCGGCCGTACAGCCGATCTTCGCGGCAATCGAGCTGATCGCGGCCCACTGGGAGTCGTGCTCGCCCTGGTGCTCGAACACCAGGCGCACGGCACGCTCACGGACTTCGGGAGAGTACTTCTTTGCAGAATCCATAGACTCCATCCTCTCAAGGTTTGGAGTCTCCGGGAATCTCGGGGCGGTTCACACAGGCCGACAGCAATGAGCTGCGCATTTCACAGTGAGCACTCTGCCTGCGACATCGCGCTGCGGGCGCAGCAGCCGATCTTCGATTCCGACATGCGCGTCGTGGGCTACGAGCTGCTCTACCGGAGCGCGACCGGCGACGAGCGCGCGAAAGTCGACGATCCGCGGCAGGCGACGCTGCAGGTGATCGCGGGCGCATCGCTCGAGATAGGTCTCGACGTGCTCGTCGGCGCAGTGCCCGCGTTCGTCAACTTTCCGCAGGATCTGCTGATGATCGATGCGCCGTTGCCGTCGCGCAGGATCTTCATCGAGGTCCTGGAGTGCGTGCGCGCGGAGCCGGAGGCGATCCGGTGCCTCAACGCCCTGCGCGATCGCGGATATCGCGTGGTGCTCGACGACTTCCGCTTCGCCGACAGCGACGCGAGACCGCTCGACGTCGCAGACGCGGGGAAGATCGACATGGCGACGCTCTGCGACGACGATCTAGAACGTGCGGTGGCCGCTCTGCGCATGCTCGCGGCGCTGCAGAACCCGGAGCTCAACATCGCCGACCTCGAGCTCCTCATCTCCCGCGACCTCGGTATCAGCTACCGGCTGCTCCGGTGCATCAACCCCGGCTTCTACAATCTTCCGCGCGCCGTGCGGACGCTGCATCAGGCACTCGTGCTGCTCGCGCTCGACAATCTGCGCAGGCTCTGCACGCTCGTGACGCTGTCGGGCTTCGACGATCGTCCGGCGCAGCTCCTCGTCGATTCCATGGTAAGCGCACGGATGCGCGAGCTCCTGGCGCAGACTGCAGGCGTCAGAGAAGCCGGTCCCTGCTTCGTGACGGGAATGTTCTCGCTCCTCGATGCCCTTCTCGGACGTCCTCTGCCCGAAGCGCTCGATCTGCTGCCGCTTGCACCGCCGATCCGTCGTGCGCTTTTCGAGCGCGAAGGTGAGCTGGGCGCGGCCCTGCGGTGCGTGCTGAGCTGCGAACTCGGCGACTGGGAGGCGGCGGAATTCCGGGGTCTCGCACCGGCTCAGATCCGATCCGCGTATCTCCGCGCTGTGCGCTGGGCGGAAGAGAGCGCGGCGATGCTCGGCATCGTCTTACACAGGCACCCGAGCGCCTCACGCAGGCACTCCTGCAGGGAACCGAACGACCGCGCCGGAGCGCCGCTGTGCGGCGTCCGACGCGGAGCCCGCGAGGCATTCAGCCGACCTTGTCGTGTCCCGCGCGGCTTCGATGAAGCGCGGTCAGCGTCGCGCGGTCGACCTTTTCGACGGCCTTCGCGACGGCCTGCTCGAAGCACTGCTCGAACAGACGCCGCTCGTGGAGCCGATGCGGATCGGGGTTCGGTCCACAGGCCGTGCGTGCTGCCGCCTTGATGCGGCGATAGAGCGTGGCGGCGCCTTCGGGCTTGGACAGGTCGAGATCGGTGTAGTCCACGACTACCTGCACCGCCTCCGGCTGTGGTGCGCCCACCGTCACGCCCGCACCCATGAAAGCGATTCCTGCAAACAGCACTCGCGTCAGCATCCCGGAACTCATGGCGACCCTCTCCTGTAAGACGTCGTCGGCGGGAGCGACCCTTTCGTCTCCCTGGCGCGTTCGACTACGTGTATTGATTCACGAGAGGGGCGGGGCGTTTATTCGCTTCGTCGCGATTTGAAGTCGTTCCGGCGACGACCCGATTCCGATGGGAACCGCAACCGGCCCGGGCCGCGCCGAAGTCGCGCAGCCGCGCATGCGCGGTTTGGAGCTGTACCGTGGGCGCGATAGAGTGCACCGGACGGCCGGGAGTTCCGCGCCGCACGCGGCACGACAATCGATGCACGAGAGCTCGCTCCGTACCGTCCTCCTCATTCAGGCCATCGAGGACAGCGACCGCGACGGTGAGGTGATTCCGCTCGCCGACCGCGCCGATGCAACGCGCGCGGCGCTGCGCCACGAGCCTGAAGCGCGGCAGGCGATGAGAAGCGGCGCGCTCGAGCGCAGCGTCGAGCGCTTCCTCACACGGCGGGCCGAGCGCCTGCTCGAGCACGTCGAGCTGCGCTCGCCCGTCGTCTCACACGTGCTGGCACTGTCGGGTGGCGCCTCGTGGATCGGTGCGGCGCTGCTCGCACTCGCGCTCGTCTCGGGAATATCGCTGTCCGCGCTCGACGGCAGCCGGCGCATCAACATCCTGGCGTTTCCGCTGCTCGGTCTCGTCGTCTGGAACCTCTCTGTGTACGCGGCGCTGGGTATCGCGTGGATCCGTCGCCGCTCGCGCGCGTCGAGCGGTGCGCCGCCGCTTTCACGTCTCTACGGACGCTGGATCGACTGGCGTGCGAGAGCGCTGCTCGAGCGCGCGTCGCAGTCCAATGCACCGCTCGCCGCGGGTCTGCGGCGCTTCGCGTCGGAGTGGAGCACCATCGCCCTGCCGTTGCTCGCTGCGCGTGCGCGCAGGCTCCTGCACCTCTCCGCTGCGTGCGCAGCGCTCGGCCTCGTCGCGGGACTCTATGTGCGCGGCATCGTTCTGCAGTACGAGGCCGGCTGGGAGAGCACCTTCCTCGGGCCGCCGCAGGTACAAGCGCTCCTTGCGGTTCTCTACGGTCCCGCGTCCGCACTCGCGCGAATCGCGTTGCCGGCAACTCCTGACGACGTCGCGGCGCTGCGCTGGACCGGTGACTCGGGAGGCGGCGACGCCGCGACGTGGATTCATCTCATCGCCGTGACGGCGGCTCTGTACATCATCGTTCCGCGCCTGCTGCTCGCGTTGCTCGCGACGCTGCGGCTCCGGGCTCTCTCCCGTGCACCCGAGCTGCCGCCGTCGCTCGTCCCTTACGCGCGCGGCATCCTGCTCGGTGCGGGAGGCACGGGAGGAGACATCGCGAGCATCACGCCGTACGCGTACGATCCGGGTCCCGAATCGCTGCGCGGTGCGGAGGCCCTGCTCGGCGCGGCGCTCGGCGGCACGGTGCGCCTCGACGTGCGCGCTCCCATCCGCTACGGCGAGGAGGACGAGCTGATCGACCGGCTGTCGCGCGGCGTCGCGCGCGTGTCGGACTGGAACGTGCTGCTCATGAGCCTTGCCTCGACACCCGAACCCGAGAATCACGGCGCGGTGATCGCCGGCGTGCGCGACTGGCTGGCGCGCTCGCAGCGTGCCGTGCCGCTGCTCGTCCTCATCGACGAATCGCCGTACGCTGCACGCATGCGCGGAGAGACTTCCTTCGAGCAGCGGCTCGCCGAGCGCCGGCGTGTCTGGAGCGATTTCGTCGCGGGATACGGGCTGCGTGCGTGCATCTTCGATCTCGCGCACCTCGCCGCCGATGACACGAGAGTTCGCGACTCCGTGCGTGCGGCGCTGTGGACGCCGGGTCAGCGCGTCGCCGTATGACCCGGGAACCCGTGACGACGCATCCGGCACCCGTGGAAGGCGCGGTGGCCGCACCCGCGACGATCGAGCTCGGGCTCATCTCGCACACGAACGTCGGCAAGACGACCTTGGCGCGCACACTGCTGCGCGAGGACATCGGCGAGGTGGGCGACCGCGCGCACGTCACCGAAGTCGCCGAGCGTCACCTGCTGATCGAGTCCCCGCACGGCGACCGCCTGATGCTGTGGGACACTCCGGGCTTCGGCGACAGCGCGCGGCTCCTCAAACGCCTGAAGCAGTCGGAGAATCCTCTCGGCTGGATTCTCACTCAGGTCTGGGACCGGTTTACGGACCGACCCTTCTGGTGCAGCCAGCAGGCGCTGCGCAATGCCCGCGAGGACAGCCACGTCATCCTGTACGTGGTGAACGCGGGGGAGGAACCGGCATCGGCCGCGTACGTGGAAGCGGAGATGCAGATCCTCGGCTGGATCGGAAAGCCCATCGTCCTGCTGCTCAACCAGCTCGGGCCGCCGCGCGACAGCGAGCGCGTGCAGGCCGACGTCGCTCAGTGGCGCGCGCATCTGGCGTCCTTCCCTCTCGTCCGTGCAGTCCTCCCGTTCGACGCGTTCGCGCGCTGCTGGGTGCAGGAGGGCGTGCTCCTCGCGCACGTCCAGCCGCTTCTTCCACCCGAGCTGCAGCCGGCGTATGCGCGGCTGCGCGAGGCGTGGCGCGTGCGGAATCTCGAAGTCTTCCAGCGCTCGATGGAGGCGCTTGCGCGCCAGCTCGCCGTCGTCGCGACGGACCGGGAGCTGCTGGCGCCGCGCGATCTGCGGGAAAAAGCGCGGGCCTGGCTCGCGTCGCTCCTTCCCGGCGGCAGGAGCGATGATGTCGAGCTCCAGCGGGCGCAGCGCTCACTCGCCTCCAGGCTCGATGCGCAGATACGCGCCGCGACCGAGGAGCTCGTCCGGCTGCACGGGCTCGTGGGTCGCGCGACGGAGGAGGTGCTGAGCGGAATGGGACGCGAGTTCGCCGTGCGTCGGCCCGCCGATGCGGACAAGGCGAGCGTCGTGGGCGGCGTGCTGTCCGGTGCGCTAGGGGGGCTCGCCGCCGACCTCGCGGCAGGGGGCCTCACTTTCGGTGCCGGGGCACTGCTCGGCGGCGTTCTCGGCGCATTCGGTGCGCGGGGACTCGCACAGGCCTACAACCTGGCTCGCGGCGCCGAACAGGGCAGCGTGCGCTGGTCGGCCGAGTTCCTCAACGCGCGCTTCGCCGCCGCGCTGGTGCGTTATCTCGCCGTGGCGCATTTCGGCCGCGGCCGGGGAGAGTTCGTCGCTGGGGCCGCGCCGCGGCACTGGGAAGAGAAGATCGCGGCGGCGACTTCGCGGAGGCGTGACGCGCTCGAGGACGTCTGGGCGGAGGCGAGCGAAGGCGCGTCCGCGGAGCACGTGGCCGAGCGGCTCGCGCCGCTCATCGCATCGGCCGCGAGGGAGGTGCTGATCGAGCTCTACCCGGAATCGGCGGACGTGTTCGCGCCGCTTCCGGCCGCGCACTCGCGCGACGGAAGTCAGCCCGGAGCCTGATGCGCGTCGAGCCTGCGGCTGCGATCGGTGCGGGTCGCCGGTGAGGATGCGGACGACGCCCGCCGCGCGCGACGCTGCTGGACGAGATGGATGACGGCCCACGCCAGAGCCATGCCGAACAGCATGGACGCGAGGGCGAGATCTCCGTCGTCGGGCCGCACGGTCCCGAGATCGTTCACCAGAGAGTAGATGAGAGCCGAGAGTTTCATCTTCGACGAAGCGTATCGCTCGAGAGCTTCCTGCGGCGCGCCGGCCGCTGCCGGAAGCCCCGTCTCAGTCGCGCCGTGTGCGGCGTACCACTTCCTGCTCCTGCTTCCTCAGGCGTCTCTGGCGCAGTGAGCCGGTGATCATCCAGCCGACCAGCGTGCCGAGCAGGAGACCGGGAACGGAAGGATCGAAGCCGTGTGCCGTGAGAGCACGCAGGAGACCGGGCAGCGCCTCGACGAGCGCGTGGATCGTCATGTCCATTGATCAGACCCCCGAAAGTGGCGTGCGACGCTCCGTGAAGATAGCAGCAGTCGCGCGCGGCGGGGGAGTCTCCCGATGGCGACTGCCGCACACTTTTTCCCTTTTCCTGCCGGCGCGCGTAAGGCTCCGCGCCGCGCCGACCTCGGACGCGAGCGTTGCCGCGGCTACTTGAGCGAGACGACGAGCTTCGCGGAGTGGCTGCGCCAGTTGATCGGGATGACGAACGAGCGCGCGCCCGGCGCGAGCGGAATCTCGCTCTTCTCGCCCGAGACGACGCTCGGCACGGAGATGATGAACTCGCTGCCGAAGTCGCGTCGCGCATTGCCCGAGATCGTGTTCGCCACCTCGCCCACGAGGTCGCGCATGTTCTCGTGGCTGAAGTCGCTCTCCTGCATCTTCATCAGCAGCACGGTGAGCATCGCGCGCGGCGCCGTGAAGTACACGATGCCCTCGCGCTTCCCGGTGATGGTGATGATGCCGGTGTAGTCGTGCACCGCCGGCGTGCCGTCCGTCACCAGGTACGGCGAGCCGACCGTCGCGGGCTGCTGAGCCGCGACCTCGAAGTAGTTCGTCGTCCCCTCGACGAAAGTCTTGAGCTCGTGTTCCTGCAGCATCCTAGAGTCCCCGGATGAGCTCGGCGATCGCCTCGTTGAGCTGGCGATCCGTGAATGGCTTGTGCAGAAAACCGTTCGCGCCCTTCTCCATCGCATCCACCGCCGTCGCCTTGTCGGCAAGCGCCGAAATGACGAGGATGCGCACCTCGGGCTTGAGCTCGACCAGGCGCTGGATGCACTCGATGCCGTCCATGTGCGGCATCGTGATGTCCATGGTCACGAGGTCGGGGTCGGTCTTCTTGAACAGCTCCAGCGCCTCCAGTCCGTTCGAGGCCGAGCCGACCACTTCCAGCTCGTCGAACTGCTGCGACCGCTCGATACGGCGGCGCATGATGTTCGAGTCGTCGACGATGAGCAGCTTGAAGGATCGCTTCGTCCCCGCGGCCGACGCAGTGCCGTTCGCTGTAGTCATCCGCTCCTTCCTCCAGTCCCGATATCAGGCGACGGCGGTGCTTGCATGCTCCTCCGTCGCCGGCAACGCGATCTTGAAGCGCGTGTAGCGCCCCGGCTGGGTGCTCACGCCGATCCTGCCGCCCAGCGCGTAGATGCTGCGCGCGACGACGTCCATCCCGACGCCCCGGCCCGCGTCCATCGAGACGTCGTCCTTCGTCGAGAAGCCCGGACGGAAGATGAGCGCCATCGCTGCGCGCGTGTCCATTTCGGCGGCCTCGTCCGACGTGATCAGCCCACGGCGCACGGCGGCCGCCTTGAGCTGCTCGGGCGAGAGGCCGACGCCGTCGTCCTCGAACACGAGCTCGTAGCCGTCCGACACGCGCCGGAAGTCGACGCGGACGTTGCCGATGTCGTCCTTCGCGCTCGCGCGCCGCACCTCCGCGGGCTCGATGCCGTGGACGGCCGCGTTGCGCAGCATCTGGATGAGCACGTCCTTGATCGTCGCGCGGTAGGCGGCCGGCATCTCGGACAGCCCGTTGATCGCGAGCTTGAAGCGCTTGTGGTGCTCGGCGGCAAGACGGTCCGCGAGCGAGTGCAGCGTGCGCGAGATCTCCTCGTTCGGATCGACGCCGCCGCCCTGCGAGGCTCCGCGGGCGGGCAGCGCGCTCTCGCGCAGCGTCGCGAGCCGCGTGCCGAGCTCGCGCACCGTCTTGATGTGCGCCATGAGCTCGTCGAGCTTGAGCACGAGCGGCAGGAAGTCGTTGCCGGAGAGCTCGGCGCGCTTCTTGAGCTCGCTCACCGCGTCTTCGAGCGCGTGCACGCGCGTCGCGATGCTCATGAGGTTGAGCGCCGACGCCTCGCCCTTGATCGAGTGCAGCTCGCGGAACAGGCCGTCGAGCTTCTTGCGGAACTCGGCGTCCGTGCGCGCCGGCTCCTTGAGAATCGCGTTGATGAGCTGCAGGCCCGCCTCCGTCGCGTCGAGGAACGTGGAGAGCTGAACGGGATCGACGTGCAGCACGCCGAGGACCATGTCGAGCTGGTTGCTGGCGTTCTCCTGCGATTCCTGCAGCTCGCGTGCGAGCAGCACGTTCGACGTGATGTCGGAGACGCTGACCAGCACGTGCTTGACACCCTTCGGGCCCATGACGCGGTGGAAGTCGAACTGCAGATACCGCGTCTCGCGCCCGCCGCGGCCGTTGTCGACCTGCACCTCGAGCTGGCCGAGCGGGTTGATGCTCTTCATCAGGTTCTCGTGTGCGCGGTCGCCCCACAGCAGCTTGATGTACTTCATCGCCGTGGCGAGCGTGGAGGCGGGCACGAGATCCTTCAGCAGCTCCTCGAACGGCAGACCCGCGAAGTTCTGCCGGCCGAAGAGGCGTGTGAGCGCGTCGGACCACACCGAGCCGATCCTGTACTGCGCGTCGAGCAGGAAGAAGCCTTCCTTCACCGTGCGCAGGATGTCGCGGGTCTGCTCCTGGGCCTCGCGGGCCGCGCGCTCGTGGCTCGCGCGGGTGATCTGGAAGTACGCGGCCGCGACGGCGAGCACCAGCGCGGCGATCACACCGGCCGACAGCAGGAGCCGCAGGCGGTTCGCCTGTGCGGAGGCCTGCTGCTGCAGTCCCGTGGCGACGGCGGCGAGCATGCCCTGCAGACGGTCCGCGTTCTCGCGCGCGAAGAGGTGCGCGCGCTTGACGTCCGCGTAATGCTCGAGACCCTCCTTCGAGAGCACGCTGCCCGCTTCGTCGGTATCGATGTAGGGCTGACCGTTGAACGCGAGGACGGGCTCGAGCACCGGCGCGTACTGCCGCCACAGCATCATCGCCTGGTCGATCTGCATCGGGCCCTCGGCCGGGCCCGACGCGAGCCGCTTGAGGTCGCGATCGAAGCTCTCGACGGTCGTGCGCAGGTCGGCGAGGGCCTGCCCGGCGTAGGCGCGCGCCTCGAGGCGGTCGCGCAGCGAAGTGAGGTGCTGTGCCAGCGCCGCAGGGTACGTCTGCAGCATGCTCGCGGTCTGCAGCGCCGCGACGTTCGCGTTCATCTGCGTCGCGAGGCGGAAACCGGCGATCAGCACGGCACCCATCACGACGATGAGTACCGTGCCGACACCGACGGTGAGGAGCTTGCGAGTGCGGTCGGCGCCCGAAACGCTCATGCAGCGCTCTCCCTGAAGTGGCCGGATCAATCCGGCACCTTGAAGTTGATGACCATGCGGGCGGGGACCTCGATCGGCACGCCGTTCTCGATCACCGGCTCGTATCGCCACCGGCGCACGGCGTTGACGGCGGCGCGGTCGAAAACTTCCGGCGGATCCGACGACACGACACGTACGTCGCGCGTCTGACCGTTGACGTCGACGATGAACTCGACGACCACCGAGCCCTCCTGCCCCCGCGCGAGCGCGCGCTCGGGGTACTCCGGCGCGACGTAACGCGTCCGCTTCAGGCGGTTCTGGAGCAACGTCTGCCGCCGACCGCCGGTGCTCGACGCGGAGCTGCTCGCGGGAGCGCGCGCGGCCGCGAGCTGCTGCCGAACGTTCTGGACCGCGCGGGCGTCGGCGCCCCAGCGCTGCGCGAGCTCGAGGTCGGCTTCCGCCTGGGCACTGCGGCCCTCGCGCGCCGCGCTCGCGGCGCGAGCGACGAGCCGCTCCGCGAGCTCGCGCGAAAGAGGCTGAATGGCCGCATGGTCGGCGTCGGTGGCCCGCAGCTGCGTGAGGTAGTGCACGGCGCTGTCCTGCGCGGGCTCGCTGAGCATGCCGGCCTGCAGGCGCTCGCGCACGAGCTGCGCGATGCGGTCGCTCTCCGCGCTCGCCGCGCGTGCGCGCGCGTTCGCGATGTCGCGCTGGAGCGCGCTCAGATCGGCGGCGCTCGCACCGGCCGCGCGGGCCTCCGCGGCCCAGCGCTCCGCTTCGGCGTTACGGCCCGCGATGCCGGCTTCGCGCGCCCTGCGCAGATAGGCGGCCGTGAGATCGCGCGATATGCGCTGCACGGCGCTGTTCGTGCCCGCGATCTCGCGGAGCTGCTGCACGTAGTACTTGGCGCTGTCATCGGACGGCTCGGTGAGGCGTCCGTCGCGGATGCGATCGGCGGCGAGATCGAGCAGGCGCTTCACGCGCGCCTCGTCCTGACGGCGGACGATCTCGGCACGCCACTTCGCGATCTGATCGGCCTGAACCGATCCCGACTGCTGCGCGACGCGGACGAGCGCGGCGGCGCGCTCGATGTTGCCGTCGGCGAGCGCCCTGGTGACCTGCGCCTGAACGAGCCGCGACTCGAACGTCGGGATCCGCGCATCGTCCGGCTGCGCCAGCTTCAACTGAGCGAGCGCGAGCGACGCCTGCTCGAGCTGACCGGCGCCGAGCGTCTCTTCGAATCGCGTGACGAGCAGCGCACCGATGCGCGCGAGTCCGTCGGCGGCTTCACCGTTCTGCGGGTCCGCCGCGGCCGCAGAGCGGTAGTAGAGCAGCGCGTTGTCGCCCGCCGGCTCCGTGTAGCGCCGCTCGCGCATGGCGAGACGCGCCTTCTCGAGCAGCTCGTCCACGGTGCCCTGGGCGACGGTGTCTTCCGCCACCGGTGTGGGCTCGAGATCGACCGCCGCGCCGAGCGCCTCGAGCGTCGCGTCCTCGTCGGACTGCGGGGCGCTCGCAGCAGTCGTGCCCGCCCGCTGCTCTGCACCTGGAGCCGCGTCGCGGGCGAAGAACCAGTAGCCCGCTCCCGCGAGGAGCGCGAGGACGGCGAGACCTGCGGCCGCGAGAACCATCGTGCCGGGTCCGCGCCGCTCGGGCGCACCGGCGTCCGCTGCGGGAATGTCGTGAACGTGTGCCGCGGCGGGTGCGGCCGCGAACGAAGTCTGCCGCTCGCTCCTGCCGCGCGACTTCGCCTCCGGATCGGCGTGCGCCGCTTCGTGGCGGGAAACCGCATGAGCGATCGCGCCTTCGAGAACCGCGGACGTCTTGCGCAGATCGACCGGAATGGGCAGCAGCGCGAAGACGTTGGTGCCCTTCACGGCCGATGCGATCTTCTGCTCGGCCCCCTGCGGCGCGAATACCAGCATCGTCGTGTCGGGCGACCGCGCCTGCACGGCGTCGACTGCCGCGCGCACGTCCGGTGTCGATCGCGCATCGATGACGAGAAGCTGCACCCGCCGCGCGTCGGAGAGCTGTTCGAGCGCCGCGTCGAGCGTGTCGACGGGATGCACGGCGACCTGGCCGCCCAGCGCCTCGCCGAACTCGAGCAGGAAATCGTCCCGGCCGGTGAGCGCGATCACCTCGGCCACGGGTCGCGCCGAAGTCGCGGGGGCGGCCGTGCGGGGCGCGTTGCCGGATTCCGGCGGCTGAGAGACCGAAACTGATGCTGGATTGGCCACAGCGCTTCTCCCTGTCCGGATGACGGTCCGGACACGATCCACCGCTGCGGAAAGGACTCGGACCGCCTGCACGAAAACGGAGCCCGCGTTGCGCGGACGCCTTCGCCCTCCTGCAGGATAGTGACCGGGCCGACCCCCGCCTTGCGGCAGTTCACAATAACGAGACGCACGTGTCGGCCACCCGCGACGACATTTCGTGAAACCGGAACGGGCGCGCGTTTCGCGTCGACTTATGGTGAGTTGGCCGCGGTAGTAAGCTGTAGACCCGGCACACCGGAGTGCCGCAGCGAGGAGCCTTCGGCAGCGGCTATGCGTGCATTGAAGATCATCGGCGGCGTGCTCGCCGCCCTCGTCGCGATCGTGGTGCTCGGCGTGATCGCGCTCGTGCTGTGGGTCGATCCGAACGACTACCGCGACGACATCGAGCAGCTCGTCGAACGCCATACCGGCCGCCCGCTCGAGATCGGCGGCTCCATGGATCTCGACGTGTTCCCGTGGCTCGCTCTGCGCGTAGAGGACGTGCGCCTCGGCAATCCCCCGCAGTTCGGAGAGGAGCCCTTTCTCACCGTTGCGCGTGCCAACGTCGGCGTCAAGCTCCTGCCGCTGCTGCGCAGGAATCTCGAAGTGAGCCGCGTTGCAGTCGAGGGCCTGTCGGTCACGCTCATCGGCCGCGGAGAGGNAGTCAACAACTGGAGCGATCTCGGCGGCTCCGATGAAGAAGAGCCGGCAGCGGANGGGGAAGCCCCGCAGACACGCATCGCCGGCATCGATGTCACCGGCGCAACCATCGTCTATCGCGACGAAGCGGAAGGCAGCGTGCTGCGGCTGTCCGAGCTCGAGCTGCACACCGGAGCGATCGGCGGCGGTGCTCCCGTGGATGCGACGGCGAGCTTCGCGTTCGATCAGGGCGAGCCGCAGCCCCTCGCGAGAGTGAAGCTGAAGACGATCGCGCATCTGCCCGAGGGCGCATCGCNCGTCGAGCTGCGCGATCTCAGCGCGGATGCGGAGTGGTTCGGTGCACCCGAAGAGGCTGGCGGCGCGGCGGGGCGCTCCAGCGAGGCGCTCCCCATTTCGGTGCGTGCCGAGTCTCTCGTGCTCGATTGGGAAGCGGAGACGCTGTCACCCACTTCGCTCGAGCTGCGGGTCGGCTCCGTGCCGCTCACCGTCACGGCGCAGGGCGAGAAGCTCTTCTCCGAGCGGGTCGTGACCGGCGAGATCTCCATCCCGCGCATGTCGCTGCGCAAGGCGCTGCCGGAGCTCGGCGTGGAGCTGCCGGAAACGGCCGATCCGTCCGTGCTGACGAAGTTCGAGTTGAAGGGGAGCTACCGGCTCACCGAGACCGCGCTGCGGCTCCCGCAGCTCGATCTTCTGCTCGACGACACACGCGTCCGAGGCTCGGCGGGCATCGAGGATCTCGAGAAGATGGCGCTCGCCTTCGACCTCAACGTGGACGCGATCAACGTCGATCGCTACCTCGGGCCCGAGAAGGAGGAGGCCTCGAAGGGCGGCGCCGCGCAGGCGGAGGAACCGACCGAGCTGCCCCTCGATGCGCTGCGCGAGCTCAACGCCAAGGGCTCGCTCGCGATCGGACGCGCGGTGCTCGCGGGGCTCGAGTTCAGCGACATCCGTCTGCCGCTGTCGGCGAGCGGCGGCCTGGTGAGGGTCGGACCGACGCAGGCGCGTCTCTTCGGCGGATCGTACGGCGGCAACATCGTGCTCGATGCCCGTCAGGCGCAGGCGCGTCTGTCGCTCGACGAGCGCGCGCGCGACATCGACATCGGTGCGCTCATGAAGGCGGCGTTCGAAACGGACCGCGTGAGCGGCAGGGGCGACGCGAGCGCGGTGCTGAAGGCGGTGGGCAATACGGACGCGGCGATTCTCGCCTCACTCAGCGGGAGAATCGAGGCGAACGTGCGCGAAGGTGCGTTCAACGGCGTCGATCTGCTGTACGAGCTGCGGCGTGCATACGCGCTGTGGAAGCGCGAGCCGATCCCGGCGCGCGCGGGCGGCGAGCCGCGCACCGCGTTCAGGACTCTCTCGGGCAGCGCGGTGCTCGATCAGGGCGTGATGCGCAACGACGATCTGCGCGTCGAGACGGACATCCTGCGCGCGAGCGGCAAGGGCACGATCGATCTCAACAGCAAGGCCATCGACTATCGCCTCGTGGCCGAGGTCTACAGGCTGCCCTCCGAAGGTGCAGGCGCGGAGATGACGGACCTCAAGGCCGCGGAGATACCGATCACCATCACGGGCACGCTCGATGACATGTCGGTGCGCCCGGATCTGGCCTCGCTCGTGAAGGAACGCGTGCGCAAGGAAGTGACCGAAAGGGTGGAGGAGAAGAAGGAAGAGCTCAAAAAGAAGCTCGGTGACAGGCTGAAGGACCTGCTCAACCGATGAGGGTGCCGGACGTGAAGACGAGCCGACCCGAATCAGTAACTTGTACGCCTCGAGAGCGGTCGAGTGCAACGGGTATGCATCTTGCTTTGCCTCATTGAACGATTCGGCGTTGTGATCGTCTTAACGAGAAGATCCCGGCACAAACTAGAGGACCGTCACGCTCCGTGATATCGATTGGATTTAAGTTAAGGACAAGGCTCGCGAAGGCGACGCCGCGAGCGAAACGAGCTCCATGCGCGGGAGGGAAGGACGATGCGCCAGCCGACTGAAGTCGATCCGGTCCGCCGCTCCGATTTCCTCGAGTCACTGAGCTCCTTCAGCAAGCTGCATCGGGCACAGCGCTGGGAGGGGACCTTCGGTGAGTTCCTCGAGAACATCCTGCCGCAGAACCCCGCAGCGCTGGCCCGCACGAGTCACGAGTACATCTGGGACATGCTCCGCTGGCACGGGCGTGCCGCATCCCCGGACGCGAGCGAGAGCGTCAAGGCGCGCGAGCTGTTCCGCCGCGAGCTGTTCGGCATCGACGAGCCGCTCTCGCGGGTCGTCGACTACTTCAAGGCGGCCGCGGCGGGATCCGATGTCGGCAGGCGGCTACTGCTGCTGCTAGGCCCGCCGTCCGGAGGCAAGTCCACGCTGGCGATACTGCTCAAGCGTGGACTTGAGGAGTACAGCCGCACCGACGAAGGCGCGCTGTACGCGATCAAAGGCTCCCCCCTCCACGAGAACCCCCTCAACCTCATCCCCTCCAGTCTCCGCGCGGAATTCCGGGACACCTACGGCATCGAGATAACCGGCGAGCTCTCGCCCTGGGCCCGGGACTTCGTCGAGCGCGAGTTCGACGGCGACTTCCTCAGGGTACCCGTGGAGCGCATCTTCCTGTCGGAGGCGTCCCGCGTCGGAATCGGCACCTACGCTCCGCACGACCCCACGACGGCGGACATCGCCGACCTCGTGGGCTCGGTCGACCTGGCGAAGGTGGCTCAGATCGGCGACGAGGGCGATCCGCGCGCCTGGTCGTGGTCGGGCGCGGTCTACGCGGCGAGCCGCGGGATCCTCGAGATGATCGAGATCCTCAAGGTGAAGCGCGAGTTCCTCTACCTGCTGCTCACCATGACGCAGGAGAAGAACGTCAAGGTCTCGCGCTTCCCGCTGATCCATCTGGACGAGACCATCGTCGCGCACACGAACCTCGCCGAGTTCCACAAGTTCCTTCAGGAGAAGGAGAACGAGGCGCTGCTCGACCGCATGGTGATCATCAAGGTCCCCTATGCGCTGTCGTACAAGGACGAGGCCCGGATCTACCAGAAGCTCGTCGCGAGCGCGCCCGCGTTCCGCAACGTGCACCTCGACCCGCACGTGCTCAATCTCGCGGCCGTGTTCGCGATCCTGACGCGCCTGGCGAAGCCCGAGCGCGAGGGGCTCGACCTGCCGAAGAAGGTGCGCCTGTACGCGGGCGAGGCGGTGGAGGGCGTTCCTGAGACTGAAGCGCAGCGGCTGCGCGCCGAGGCGCCCGACGAGGGCATGACCGGGGTCAGCCCGCGCTTCGTCATCAACGCGATCTCGAACGCCATCACGCGCAGCAACGTGCAGAGCCTGACGAGCATGGACCTGCTGCTCGCGCTCAAGGACGCGATCGAGAACGACGCCCGCATCGACGCCAAGCAGAAGAAGGTGTGGATCGATCACCTGGTGACGGCGCGCAAGGAGTTCTACAACCGGTGGGTCAAGGAGGACGTCCACCGGGCGATGTTCGCCTCCTTCGAGGAGGAGGCGCAGCAGCTCCTCGAGAAGTACCTGGACGAGGTCGAGGCGGCGCTCGATCACCGGCAGGTGACCGACCCGATCACGGGCGAGACGCGCCCGGCGGACGAGCGCTTCCTCCGCTCGGTCGAGGAGAAGATCAAGGTTTCCGACTCGGGCAAGCTGTCCTTCCGTCAGGAGGTCGTGCGCAAGGCGATGGTCGCGTTCAAGGCGGGCGAGAAGTTCAAGCTCTCGAGCCACGCCCGCATGCGCGAGGCCATCGAGCAGTACCTCTTCGAGGAGCGGCGCGACGTGCTCCGCCTCGTCACCTCGACGACGCGCCCGGACGACGAAGCCAGGCAGAAGATTTCGGTGGTGCAGCAGCGGCTCATCAACGAATATGGTTACGACGAGCACAGTGCCAAGGAAGCGTTGAGCTACGTGACGACGCTGCTCGCGCAGGAGTAGCTCGGCCACCGGCTCGCGGGAGAGACGAAAGTCATGAGCGAGCGCAGCGACAACAACACATCCGCCTTCGGGCTATCGAAGTGGTATGAGTTGTTCTCGCGCGGCGCGCGCGACTGGCTGCGGCACGACGAGAAGGTGCGCGAGTCGGTACGTCAGCACCTGCCGCAGATCATCGCCGGAGCCGACGTCATCAACCACGGCGCGCGCACGGTGCGCGTGCCGGTGCGCATGCTGGAGCACTACCACTTCCGGCTGCGCCGTCCCGAGGAAGCGCAGGGCGTCGGCCAGGGCAACGCCAAGCCGGGCGACGTGCTGGCCGACCCGTCCCGCGATCAGGGCAGCCACGACAAGGGGCCGGGCGGGCGCGACGAAGGCGAGATCCAGCTCCTCCTCGAGATCAAGATCGACGACATCGTCGACTGGCTCTGGGAGGAGATGCAGCTCCCGAATCTCAAGGCGCGCATCGGACCCTCGGAAGAGACGGACTGGATCCGCGAGGGCTGGGACCGCCGGGGCGCGCGTTCCCGCCTCGATCGGCGCCGCTCCTTCAAGGAGCTCGTCAAGCGCCGGGGCGTGCCGGGCTCGCCGCAGACGTTCACCGACGAGGACCTGCGCTACCGGCAGCTCGCGCGGCGCCGGCAGCCCGCCGTGCACGCGGTCGTGTTCTTTCTGCTCGACGTCTCCGGCAGCATGTCGGACCGCGATCGCAAGCTCGCGAAGACGTTCTTCTTCTGGGTCGTGCAGGGTCTGCGGCGCGCCTACCGCTCGCTCGAGACCGTGTTCGTCGCGCACACGACCGAGGCGTGGGAGTTCTCGGAGAACGAGTTCTTCCAGGTCACCGGCACCGGGGGCACCGTCGCTTCGACGGGTCTCGCGAAGGTGCGCGAGATCATCGACCAGCGCTTCAATCCCGGCCGCAGCAACATCTATCTCTTCTACGCATCCGACGGCGACAACTCGGTGAGCGACCACGCCGAGGCGCGTTCGCTCCTCGAGAGCATCGCGCGCGACGCGTGCTTCTCCGGGTACGTCGAGGTGTCGTCGGGGCTGTCGCGCCATCTCGCCACCGAGACCGGACGGCTCTTCTCCGAGATCGCATCGGAAGGTCTTCCGGTCGGCAGCTACGTGCTGAACGACTACGACGACGTATGGGGCGCCGTGCGGCACTTCTTCACGGCCGAAAACGAGGCCATCGGAGGAACGGCGTGAGCGGCGGTTCCTGGCAGGACTACGTCAAGCGCCTCGAGGAGCTCGCCACGAGCGAGGGGCTCAGGTTCCACCCGGTCGACTTCGAGGCCGTTCCCGACAGCTTCATGATGGAGATCGCGGTCTACGGGCTTCCGGTGCGCATGCCGCACTGGTCGTTCGGGGTCCGCTACATCTATCAGCTCATCCAGCGGCACATGGGCCACTCGCGGCTCTTCGAGGTCGTCTTCCCGGGCAATCCGGGTCATGCGTATCTCTCGGAGAGCAACGGCCTCGCCGAGAACGTGCTCGTGACCGCGCACGTGCTCGGGCACGCGGACTTCTCGCGTAACAATCTCCTGTTCAGGCGCTGCCAGGAGCAGGTGAGCGAGCACATCGTGGAGCACGCCGCGAGCCACGCGCGGCAGATCCAGCAGGCCATCGAGCTGTACGGCATGCACCGGGTCGAGACGGTGCTCGACGCGGCGCTCGCGCTCGAGCAGCACATCGACATCGATCTGCCGCTGCGCCGCGAGCGTTATCCCGAGTACCTCGAGGAGCCGAAGCCGCCCGTCGACGACGACTTCCGCCGCCGCTTCGCCGCGCTCGATCCTGTGAGCGCGGATACCGGCACGGAGACGCGCCGGCGCGCACCGGTTCCTCCTCACCCGGAGCGCGATCTGCTGTGGTTCATCGCGAACTACGCGCCGGAGATGGAGAGCTGGGAGCGGGACATCTTCCTCGCCGTGCGCGAGGAGTCGTTCTACTTCTATCCCGTGTTCGCCACGCAGATCATGAACGAGGGGTGGGCGTCGTACTGGCACGCACGGCTGCTGCGCGAAGCGGACTTCATTCCGCAGCAGGCGTACGTGGACGCGATCAAGTGCCACTCCGACGTCGTGCGTCCGATCGCGGCGGATCAGCAGATCGCGCTCAGCATCAATCCCTACCACCTCGGCTTCTCCATGTGGGAGAAGATCATCGAGGATCAGGGACTCGAGGCGGCGCGCCGCATCATGGAGCTCGACGACGACTTCAGTTTCGTGCGCAACTATCTCACGCGCGACCTGGCCGAGGAGCTGGGGCTCTTCCGCTTCAGCGTGCGCGGCAACGGCCAGATCAAGGTGCTCGAGCACGATCTGCCGGCGCTCCACGAGAGTCTGCTCGCGCCGAAGTACAACTTCGGCGCGCCGACGGTGCGCGCCACTCACGTGCGCGTCGATGGAACGCTCGAGCTCGAGCACGATCACGAGACCGACGGACGCGGTCTCGACATCGAGCGCAGCCGCAAGGTGCTCGAGTACATCCAGCGCGTGTGGCGCCGGCCCGTGCTGCTGCGTACGGTGGATCAGAACGGGTCGGGACTCGAGCTGACCGCGTCCTGAGCCGCCGCGCTCCGGATTCCCGGCTCAGCGCAGCTCTTCCCGCTGCGCATTCTCCTTTCCGCGCCTGCGCTCTTCGGCCGCGGCGTCCGCAGGCTCCGCGCCCCAGTCCTCTTCGGCCTGCGACGTCGTGATGGACACGGGATCGCTTGCCGGAAAGGTTTCCTCCAGCGCCTCATCGAGTTTGCGCTGCACGGCCTTGTGGCGACCCTCGGCCCGGGTCGGTGTGTGCGGAACGTCCATCGGGTCCGCTTTCCTGCGCTCGTTCATGTGGTGGTCCTCTCAGCCGGGCATGCGGTTCTCGTCGAAGAGAATGCGGTTCGCAGGGTCCTGCGGCTCATCGTCGTCCTCGTCCGACCACGCCTGCCAGCCTGCGGCGTCGCGGGCCGGATGAGCGGGGGGATCGCGCATCGGCTCGTGCCTGCGGGGGTCGTCGGGCTCGGGCGTCGTCGGATCGTGCTCGGGCGGCTGCTTGCGCGGATCGGGATCCGGCGTGCCGGCCGGTCGCGAAGGCCCTCTGCCGGGCGCTCTGCGTTCGGTGCCTTCCATGGATGCTCCTCTGCACGGGCGTGCCTGCAGGAGGAGCACGATACGGTCCCGCCCGAACGAGTACCTTCATGGCTCGAACTGCCGAGCTGTCGCTGCAACGGCGTGTGCGTTCAGGCTGTCGCCGTGCAGCGTGCCCGGGGAACGGGTAGCCGCGGATGCACTCCCGGGAGTAGGCTTTTCGGGCGAGCAGGTGCGCGCAACCTTGCCGGAGCATCCGCCATGGGCTACACGACGCAGGGCATCCGCAACGTAGCACTTGTCGGTCAGGCCGGCTCCGGAAAGACGCTGCTCACGGAAGCGCTGCTGCTCGAGGCCGGCGCGATCCGCAGCAAGGGAAGCCTGCAGCGGGGCACGACGGTCAGCGATTTCGATCCGCAGGAGAAGCAGCTGCGGCATTCGCTCGATTCCGCGATCTGCAGCTTCGACTGCGGCGACGTTCATCTGAATCTGATCGACACGCCCGGATATCCCGATTTCCTCGGGCGGACGCTCTCGGTGCTCGAGGCCGTCGAGTCCGTGGGCATCGTCGTGAGCGCCGCAACCGGGGTCGATTCCATGACGCAGCGGTACATGGAGTTCGCGCGCGACCGCGAGCTCTGCAGGCTCGTGATCGTCAACAGGATGGACGGCCGCGACGCGCATCCCGAGGCGGTGCTCGAGCAGCTGCGTGAACGGTTCGGGTCCGAATGTCTGCCGATCAACCTTCCGTCGCAGGGCGGCAGCAGCGTCGTCGACTGCTTCTTCAGTCCGCAGAACGTGCCGACCGATTTCTCGTCGGTCGAAAGCGCGCACACGCAGATCGTCGATCAGGTGGTGGAAGTCGACGAGGAGCTCATGGCTCTCTACCTCGAGCAGGGTCAGGAGCTCTCGCCGGAGCAGCTCCACGATCCGTTCGAGAAGGCGCTGCGCGAGGGGCACCTCGTGCCCGTCTGCTTCGTGTCGGCGGAAACCGGCGCCGGCGTGCCGCAGCTCCTCGAGGTGCTGAAGAGGCTCATGCCGAATCCCATGGAAGGCAATCCGCCGCCGTTCATGAAGGGCAGCGGCGAGCAGGCCGTGCGTGTGCGCGTGAGCCCCGACCCGTCGGCGCACGTCGTGGCGCACGTGTTCAGGATCAGCATCGATCCGTACGTCGGGAAGCTCGGCGTGATCCGCGTGCATCAGGGCACCATCCGGACGGGCGCGCAGCTCTTCGTGGGCGATGCGCGCAAGCCGTTCAAGGTGGCGCATCTCTATCGCCTCATGGGCAAGGACACCGTCGAGGTTCCGCAGGCGATACCCGGCGACATCTGTGCCCTTGCGAAGGTGGACGAGCTGCACTTCGACGCGGTGCTGCACGATTCGCACGACGAGGACGAGTTCCATCTCAAGTCGATAGTGTTCCCACCCGCGATGCTCGGCATCGCCATCGAGCCCGAGCGGCGCGGAGACGAGCAACGCCTCGCCGACGCGCTCCACAAGCTGACCGCAGAGGATCCGTGCGTGCGCGTCGAGCACAACGCTGCGGTGAACGAGACGGTACTGTACGGCATGGGAGAGTTCCATCTGCGCGTCCTGCTCGAGCGCATGGCCGAGCGCTACGGCGTGCGGGTGAAGACGCATCCACCGAGCATCCCGTACCGCGAGACGATCACGCGCGCCGCAGACGGACACCATCGTCACAAGAAACAGACGGGCGGCGCGGGCCAGTTCGGAGAGGTATTCCTGCGCGTCGAGCCGCTCGAGCGCGGTGCAGGCTTCGAGTTCGTCGACGAGGTGGTCGGCGGTGCGATCCCGGGACAGTTCATCCCCGCGGTCGAGAAGGGCGTGCGACAGGCGCTGGCCGAAGGCGCGATCGCGGGCTTTCCTATCCAGGACGTGCGCGTCGTGGTCTACGACGGCAAACATCATCCCGTCGATTCGAAGGAGATCGCGTTCGTCACCGCGGGCCGCAAGGCGTTCCTCGATGCGGTACAGAAGGCGGGTCCCATCGTGCTCGAGCCCATCGTGCGGGTGGAGATCACCGCGCCGTCGAGCAGCATCGGCGACATCACCGGGGATCTCGCCACGAAGCGCGCGCGTATCAATGGCAACAGCACACTGCCGGGGCAGCGCGCGAGAGTGACCGCGCTCGTGCCGCTCGCCGAGATGACCGACTATCAGTCACGCCTCAAGGCGTTGACCGGTGGCGAGGGTACGTACTCGATGGAATTCAGCCATCATGATCCCGCGCCTGTCCGCAGGCAGCAGGAGCTGATGCAGGCCTGGAAGCCCAGGGAAGCGGAGGCCTGAGGCAGCGCACGGGCGATACAAACACTACAAGAACGACAGACGCTACAAACATNACAAACACGACGAACGGGTCCACGAGAGACCCGAAGGGAGGAACGTTTCAATGTCAGTCGAGGCGGCGAACGCCGGCGATGCCGACGTCATTGCGATCGTGCAGGCGATAGAGCGCGCACAGGCGGCCGGGCAGCGATCCGAGGCCGGTCGTCTGCTCGAGCGCGCGCGGGCCATCGCGCCCGAGCATCCCCTGGTTCTCAACGTGGCGGGTATCGAGGAGCTGCACAGAGGCAACGCGTCGGCCGCGCGTCAGCTCCTGGAAAAGGCGATCGAGAAGGACGGCCGGAACCCGGCCTTCTGGCTCAATCTCGCCACGGCTTTCCGTCGGCTCGGGCTCCAGGCGGAGGAGGCGAGGGCGCTCGATCGTGCGCTCGCCCTCGAGCCGCGCCACCTGCTCGCCCTTCTGCAGAAGGCCTCTCTGCTCGAGCTGCAGGGCAAGAGAAAGATGGCGGCACAGGTCTACCACAACGCCCTGCAGACGATCCCGCGGGGTGCGCGGCTGCCGCAGAACCTGCGGTCTGCCATTCAGCGGGCGGTCGACGCCGTTCGCAGGAACGACGCAGCACTCGAAGCGTTCCTCGCGACTCGGCTGGAGGACGTGCGCAGGCAGCATGCCTCGGAGAAGCAGGACCGCTTCGATCATTGCATCGATGCGTTCCTCGGGAAGCGGCGGATCTACGAGCCGAAGCCGACGTTCCTCTATTTTCCGAAGCTTCCGCCGCTCGAGTTCCATCCCCGTGAAGACTTTCCGTGGCTCGAGGAAATCGAGGCGGGCACGGAGCGGATCCGTGCCGAATTCGAACGGGTGTACGCGGAAGATGCAGGCGGGCTGCGGCCCTACATCGCATACCCGGAAAGCGCCCCGCTCGATCAATGGGCCGAGCTGAATCACTCACGCCGCTGGAGTGCGTACTTCCTGTGGAAGGACGGCAAGCCCGTGGAGGAGCATCTGGCGCGCTGTCCGCAGACCGCCGAGCTCCTCCGGAGAATACCGCGCGTGGACGTGCCGGGTTACGCGCCCACGGCATTCTTTTCCATACTGGATGCCAGGACGCGCATCCCGCCGCATACCGGGGCGACGAACACGCGCTTGATCGTGCATCTGCCGCTCGTCGTGCCACCCGGCTGCCGTTTCAGGGTGGGATCGGAGACGCGCGAATGGCGCGTCGGAGAGGCCTGGGTATTCGATGACACGATCGAGCACGAGGCCTGGAACGACAGCGACACCATCCGCGCGATCCTCATCTTCGACGTCTGGAATCCCGGTCTCACGGAAGCGGAGCGTGCCCTCGTCCGGACGGCCGTGCAGAGCATCAAGGAGTATTACGCCGACGAGGGTATGGCGATCACCGCGGAGTGAGGNAGGAAGTCGCGGTCTACTGATCCTTAAGCGAGAACCAGCAGTTGAAGGCGACGGTGATCCGTTCGCCTTCTCCTTCGAACGGCTTGACGTCGTGCAGCACCCAGGACGGGAACAGCACGAGCTGGCCGGCTTCGAGGCGTATGTGGCGGATGTTGTACGAGAACGGTCCGCGGATCCCTGCGGTCGACACGTCCATGTACATCGCGGACGCGATGGCCGGGTTGACGAAGCTGAGCAGACCGCTGTCCGGCTTGTCGGGGTCGTGCACGCCGGGGTTCACGCAGTACACGCCCGACCACGCTGCCATCGGGTGGTTGTGGAGGGCGAAGAAGCCCCCGCGCCGCGTGATGTGGAACCACGAGTCACAGTAGATGAGGATCCGGCGCATCATCGCCTCGTCGTAGCCGTTGAGCTCGGCGATGAGACGCAGGAGATTGCGGAAGCAGAATTCCTTGAGCCGCTGCACGCAGCTTTCCGGCCAGCGGAAGATCTGGAACTCGCTCTCGAAGACCTGAGCGTTGCGCTGGGTCAGCGGTCGCGGGTTCGCGTACTTCGAGCCCTGGGCCTCCCGCTCGAGAAAGAGTGCCCGCAGCTCGGCGTTGAGGCGTTCGCAGTTCTCCAGACGGTCGAAGCCGAATGGAACGGCGAAGAAAGGCGTGATCTGCAGCATGCCTGGATTTTCCTGAGCGCGAGCCCGGGACGCGATCAGCAGATGACGCAACGCCCTCCGGCAGCGGTCCGCTTCCCCGTGCGGCAGTGCCTGCGTGTCGCACCGCGGCTTCCCTGCCGCTAAACTCGCGCCTGACTCCCGACATGTCAATGGACCTTCGATGTACGCGGCTGCCCGTGCACTGGCGATTCTGGGTGTCCTCGTGATGTGCTCGCCGGGCTCTCGCGCTGCGGATGCTTCCGCCGCTGCGGATGCGGCGACCGCGGGACTGCTCACCTGCGCGGCGCTTCGCAACGACGCCGAGCGGCTCGCCTGTTACGACCGCCTCGCTGCCAGAATCGCAGCGGGTGCGGACGCCGGATCGGACGCGATCGCGCCTTCGGCGGAAGAGATGTTCGGACTGAGCGGAGGGTCGGCTGCCTCGCCCGCAGAGCGCACGAAGAGCCCCGTGGAGCGTGTGGAGCTCGAAGAGATCACCGCGCGCGTCGTATCGGTGAAGCCGCTTCGGCACGGCGGCTGGCTGCTCGAGTTCGACAATGGCCAGGCGTGGCAGCAGCTCGAAGATCGTTCGCTGTTGCTCGAGCCTGGCGACGCCGTGAAGATTTCCCGTGGTGCGCTCGGTTCGTTCCGGCTGTCGACCCCGAGCGGACGCAGCGCGCGCGTCAGGCGCGTGCGTTGAACGAGAGGCGGTCCCTTCGCGCGACGTGACGTCGGTTCCGCCGACGCAACTTCGCCGGACGATCCGTGTCAGTTGCCGCAGCCGGTTATCTTCGAACCGCAGGGGCTCGCTCTCGGTCCTCCGAGTCTTCGTCTGAGCTCCTGTTCGTGCCTGATCCGCGCGAGGAGCTGATCTTCCGTGAAGCATTGGCGGACGGGCAGCCGGCTGCCGAGCGGGGCTTCCCTGCGGCAATAGAACGTCTGCCCATCCCTCTGTTCCTTTTCGTAGGTCTTCGCGATCCGGATGAATTCGGGATCGCTCGTCGACAGAATGCGGCCTTCCGCGTCGGAGTCCGGAGTTTCGCTCTTTCCGGCATCTGCCGTGCCGGCCATTGAGTCACCGTCGCCGTGACCGGACACCGCTGCCGTCGGGTTCCCGTCGCCTGTCTGACCATTGGTCGTGTCGGTCGAACCCTCCGGCGCCACCGGAGCCTGCGATGCACATGCGCCGAGCACGATCACCGCCGCGAGAGACGTCAGCCATCGCATCGTCGTGCGCTCCCTCGAGTCATTTTCACCATACTGCCACGTCCGTTCTTTCAAAAAAAAACGGCGGGCCGAAGCCCGCCGTTGTCCATGAGTGCACTGACACCCGGGATCAGAAGTTGACGGTGAACGTCGCGAACCACTGACGTCCCAGGACGTCGTACACCTGCGCGAACGTATTGCCGTTGCAGCTACCCGCCGGGCAGTTGTCCTGGCCGACGAGCGGCGGATCCCTGTCGAGCAGGTTGTTCACGCCGATGCGCAGAGTGTAGTTGTCGATGAACGTCATGGCCGCCGACACGTCCAGGTAGCTGACGCTGCCGAAACGGGCATCCGTCCGCGGAACTTCACCCTGGAGCTGCGGGTTGGGGCTGGTCGTCTCCACCCGCACCGAGTCGAAGTAGCGCCAGGTGGCCGACACGTCCAGACCACGCCACGGCGTCTGCCAGTCGGCGCGCAGCTGATGCCGCCACTTGAAGGTCGGGATGCCGCAGGTGCCGCCGTACAGGCCGAGGCAGTCGAACGTGCCGATGCCCTTCACGAGCTCCGTCACGGCTTCCTTGAGGCGAGTGCCGACCATGTTCAGACCCAGGCGATGCCCATCGCCGAAGCGGAACGTGTAGTTGGCCTGGATGTCGATGCCCTTCACACCGAGGAAGCCGATGTTCTCGCTCGTGTCTTCGATGTACCCGTTGGGGGTGAGCCACAGCGAGCCGGACGCATCGCGGTGGATCTTGTCGCAGAAGATCGGATCGCCGGTCGCTATGCACTGGTTGATGTAGGCATTCGCGTTGCCGCCCACGAGCGAGCTGATCGCGTCCTCGACCTCGATGTCGAAGTAGTCGAGGGACACGGACAGGCCGGGCACGAAGCTCGGCTGGAACACGACACCGAAGGAAATCGTGTCGGACGACTCGGGCTGCAGGTTCGGGTTGCCGCCGAGCAGACCATTGTACTGGGCCGCCGGATTCTCCGGCACGTTGCCGTACTGCTCCGGCGTCATGCCCGTGCGCATGCACTGCTCCAGCGTGGCGGTCGGCGTGCCGTCGCACGGATCCGTGGTGCCGTCGAGGAGCACCGTCGCCGGAGANAAGAGCTCGCCGACGCTCGGCGCGCGCACCGCGCGCGCGTAGCTGCCGCGGAAGCGCAGGCCCGGCATGGGTGCCCAGTCGGCGCCGAACTTGTAGGTGTCCGTCTCGAACCCGACGTTGTAGTCGGAATAACGATAACCGGCCTCCACCGTGATCGCCTCGGCACCGCGCCTGCCCTCGACGAGCGGCAGGCGGCCCTCGAAGAAGATCTCCTTGACGTTGTAGCCGCCCCTGGTGGGCAGGGTGGCACCGCCCTGTCCGGCCAGGTCACCCGTGGAGAATGCCAGGTCGGGCTGGAACTCCGTCTGCTCTTCGCGCCACTCGAGACCGACGTTGATCGCCAGTCCGCTCTCCGCGGTCGGCAGCTTCACGTAGTTCGTGAGGTCACCCGTCACGTTCGCGTTCGCGACGCGCTGGATGTGATCGGCGCGGATGAGACCCGGCGTCTGCAGATAGTCCAGCGCCTCCTGCGTCACGCCACCAGGCACCCAGATGTTCCACGGCACGCAGTTCGGATCGGTGCCGTCCACGACCGACCGGCACACGGGTTCGCCGGTGTCGGGATGCNGGATGACATCGAGCGCGCGCAGCGTCCGGACGATGGAGAAGTCGTTCAGATAGGTGCTCGCGCGCTCCGTCCTGCCGTGCTGGAAGTACGCATCGTACTGCCAGTTGTCGTTGATGCTGCCCCGGATGCCGGCGACGACGCGGAACGCCGTGTGGCCGATGTCGTCCTGGCGTNCGCCGCCCTCGACGTTGCGACGGCCGATGAGCACGACGCCGGTGTCATCCGGTCCGAGACCGAACCGCGTGCAGAACTCCTGCACCTGATCCGGAGAGAGCAGCGGATTGCTGCAGCTCACGTTGACGGTATTGAAGAACGAGCCGCTCGGCGCGATCTGCGCGACGGAACGGTCGTCCATGTACATCAGCTCGCCGTAGACCTCGGTGCGCTCGCCGAGGTCGTAGTCCATGAACAGGCCGGCCGTGTAGCGCTCGTCGGGCCGCTGATAGTAGTTGAGCGGGCCGAAGTTGTACTGATCCGCGGCCGTGAAGGGCCGCAGAGTTCCGCCGGCATCGACCACCAGGTCGCTGACGATGGTGCCCGGCNGCACGGGGTTGCCCGTATCGGGATCGAGGGTGATACCGACGGGGTCGACCACGAAGAAGTGCGCCGCGGCGCTGGTGCCCGAGCCGCCGCACGTGAACACGTCGCCGGAGTCGAACGNGCAGGCGCTGTAGTCGAATTGCGACTGCAGCACGGCGTCGACCTTCCGGTACGTTGCGTAGAAGACGGCGTGGCCGGGCTGATCGGGGCCGCCGAGTCCCAGAGCGAAAGTGATGTCGCGCGTGTACCCGACGTCCACGTTGCGCTTCGGCAGATCGAAGCCGCTCTCGCGAACGATGCCGGCCACCTCGCTGTCGTTCCTGTGCTGATACCAGCCGTAGTTGGCCTCGAGCTTCACTCCCTGGAACTCGGTGTCCATGACGAAGTTGACGACGCCCGCGACGGCGTCGGCGCCGTACACCGACGAGGCACCGCCCGTCAGCACGTCGACGCGCTTGACGAGCGCCATGGGAATGTTGTTGAGGTCGGCTGCGTTGCCACCGTCCGGATCGCCGGGCATCAGGCGGCGGCCGTTCACGAGCACCAGCGTGCGCTCCGAGCCGAGGCCGCGCAGGTTGACGGTCGCCGTACCGTCCGCGCCGTTGGCGATGTTGGATCCCTGGGCGGCGAAGGCCTGCGGCAGCTGGTTGATGATGTCCTCGACGCGCACCCTGCCCGTGGAGGTGAGCGCTTCGGCGGAGATTGCGGTCACCGGGCTGATCGACTCCAGGTTCGGAGATGCGATGCGGGTACCGGTGACCGTCACGGTCTGCAGCTCATCCGCGCTGTCCTGATCCTGTGCGAGGACCGGCAGGCTCGCCGTGGCGGCGATGTTATAGTGAGGCCGCAGTCCGCGGAAGCTTTTTTGCAAATAAGCAACAACGCATGGGCCGTCTGTCGGGCAGAGATTCCGACCGACGAACGTCGTTACAAATGCTTTCGTGCAGCGGATCGGAAGGGCAAAGGGCGCGTTCCCGGGGAAACGATATCGATTCGAGGGTGCAGTCGTTGCCTGTATACAACGACGACTTGCGGATCACGTGACTCGTTGCTTCGACTGCTTCGAGATCCTCCGACGCTCGGACGGCGCTGCGTCACTCGATCCTTCTGACGGTCAGCATCCACCGGATGCCATCGACGTACATGCGGTATCCGCCGAGCTTCCCCCTCTGTATGCGGGCCCTGTACGTGCGATCCGATGCGAGCCGCTGGTTGGAAGGAGACGCAACCGTTTCGCGCCACACCTGGCCGTTCGCCAGCCGGAAGACGCCGAGCCCCTGCGCGTCATACGTCGCGGAGACGATCTCGACTTCCACTGCCGTCTCTGCCGGGCTGCGCTGACGCTGCGCCCTGCGCAGCTGCTCTTCGCCGAGCTCCGGCGTTTGAGCGGCGGATGAATCGGAAGCCGCTCCCGCCGTCATCCGCTCCCGCAGCGCCGCCTCGAGGCAGGCGATGTGAGCGGGCGGGTCGTCGCCATGAACCGCACGGCACTCGAGCACCGGATCGCTCCCGGCGGATGCCGCCGCGGCAGCGAGCAGCAGGAAATACGGTGTGAGCAGATCCATGTCCGGGATCCCGACCGAAGCGAGCAACTGCGGAAAGTCTACAGCAGCGATGCCCGCTGCCGCCGATGGCACGCGTGCGGAG
>JGI25331J36430_1000201_pt1 | contig 37965 bp, 40 predicted proteins | sample HigsolmetaAR206D_FD_36430 | JGI IMG/M metagenome (IMG submission 36430) | reverse complement strand
ATAAGGGAAAATAACACCTGAAAAAGGTTCCGACCATCAAAAAGCGATAATCGGAACCTTTTTTACGTTATTTTGGGCTAGTTATGTCCCGGCCCCTTTTTGTTTTCTTCGCTTTATCGGCGCTACCTTGGCCTAAAAAAGGCGGATGTGCCGGTGGAAAAACCCGCTATCCATGCGGCCCAACCCCTCTCTTTCCATTTTCGGCTTTTGCGGCGGTCGGACAGACGGATGAAAATCAAGAAAAACGAATGGGAGGGTCAGGCATGCAAGCGATGAGCGAAAAACATTTGAAAGGCATTGACGTCAGTCATTGGCAGGGGATGATTGATTGGAAAAAAGTGCGGGCGGCGGGAATCGATTTTGTCTTTATCAAGGCGACGGAAGGGAAGACCGTGGTCGATCCGAATTTCGAGCGCAACGCCCGGGACGCCGCCCGGGCGGGATTAAACGTCGGTTTTTACCATTTCGCCCGCTTTGCAAGTGAAGCGGACGCTGTCAAAGAAGCCGATCATTACCTTCAAACCATCCGCGGATTCCGGCCCGTGCTGCCGCATGTTCTCGACCTGGAGACAGCGCAAGGGTTGGACAAGGCCCGGTTATCGGCCTGTGCGCGCGTTTATCTCGATCGGGTGGCGGCGGGCACGGGAGAGGAAGTGATGATTTACACCAACACGAATTTCGCCAAAAGGCATTTGACCGAGGCTTTGCGGAACGTGCCGCTGTGGATTGCCCATTACGGCGTGCGGCGGCCGGGNGAGAACGGCATTTGGAAGGAATGGCGCGTCTTCCAATACAGCAATGAAGGCCGCCTTCCCGGCATCAAAGGACGCGTCGATCTCAACGTGCGCGTCCCGGAGGAAGAGACGAAACGCCGGGAAGCGGACGCCAAGCGGGATCAAACCGCCAAAACCTCCGATAAAGGCTCCTATCTGGTGTATAAAGTGAAAAAAGGCGATACGCTATGGGCGCTGGAAAACCGCTTCGGGCTCGCGCACGGCACGCTGCTGAAAATGAACCCCGGCATCCGCCCGGAAGCGCTCCGGATCGGGCAGAGCTTGCGCGTTCCGGCGGCGGCTTACGTGATCAAAAAAGGGGATACTTTTTGGCGTTTGGAAGAAGAAAACGGCTGGCGCCATGGCGTGCTGCAACAAATGAATCCCGATGCCGATCCGGAGCGGCTCGGCATCGGGCAGACGATTGCGGTGCCGCCCCGTTAAAGCGCAAAGCTCGTTCCGATCACAAACGCCAAGCGAACGGGCGGGATCAAAAAGCTTTGGGGCTCTATCCGACCCGGCCAACGATCGGCCGCCGCTGCTTTGCCATCCCTCTGATTGACGGGAGCGGCTCCCTGTGTCGCCAGGAAAACAGAAACCGCCCGCCGCGGAGCAAAAAAGGTGTTCCGGAGATCGTTCCGGAACACCTTTTTAAAGGGGGAGAAGATAGATCATTTATTTTCATTATGTCCGCCTTGGAAAAATTTATACGGGGGCTTTGGAAAAAAAGCCGCTGGCGGATGAGATCGGGTATAATACGGATGGATCCAACAAGGGAAAACAAAAAACGGGGGCTGTGACGAACGGAAGGAGGACGATCATGGACCTGAAACTTAAAGGAAAGAAAGTGCTCGTGACCGGGGGATCCAAAGGGATCGGCCGCGCGATCGCCGAAGCTTTCGTTCGTGAAGGCGCGACGGTCGGCGTCACCGCCCGCGGACGCGAGGCGCTCGAAACGGTCCGACAAGCGCTCGGGGTCTCGATCTATCCGGGCGACGTGTTGAAATCCACGGATCGCGTCCGCGTGTTTGAACAATTTATTCAGGAACACGGTACGATCGACATCCTTATCAACAACGCCGGAGGCAGTATGGGCGGCGGCGCGTTGGACACCGACATAGAGGTTTTCGAAGAAGCTTTGCGGTTAAATTATTTGTCCGCTGTTCATTTCAGTAAAATGGCGGCCGAAGTGATGAAAGAAAAGCGATCCGGCGCGATCGTGAACATTTCCTCGATTTACGGGAGAGAAAGCGGCGGCAAGATCACCTATAACAATGCCAAAGCGGCATTGATCAGTTTTACAAAGGGCTTTGCCGATGAGGTCATCCGTTACGGCATCCGCGTCAACGGGGTCGCGCCCGGCGCCATTCTCCATCCCACGGGTAACTGGATTAAGCGGCAAGAAGCTGATCCGGAAAGGATCCGCCGGTTCATCGACACGCATATTCCGGCGGGGCGTTTCGGCACCGTTGAAGAAGTCGCCAACGTCGTCGTGTTTCTCGCTTCAGAAAAGGCGTCTTGGATCGTCGGGGCGACGATCAACGTCGACGGCGGGCAGTCCTACATGAATTTCTGATCGAAAGCGGCTCTACCTTAAACGAGAAAACGAGAGGCCAGGAGGCGGAAGCGTCTTGCATCGCTATACCTTTACCGTGATGAAAGAAAACGGCCTGCACGTCAGAATGGTCGCCACGTTGATCGCCAAATTGAAGAAATTGTTTTCGGATCCCGACAAATTAAAACGGGTGTTTTTGCTTTACAACGGTCAACAAGTGCCCGTGATCAATCTTTTGGCCGTCGTTTCGCTGAAAATAAAGAAGGGCGAACAAGTCACGATCCTTTTTGAAGAGCCGTTGTCGGCCGAAGCGTTTGCCGAAATCAAGGAGATTTTAAACAGCAACGATGATTATGACCAGGAAGTCGCCGACCGTTTATTGATGGAAAACTCGATGACCATGGAGGAGGTCCTCGCGAATCTCCCGAACGGCGTCGTCATCGTCAACCGCGAAAACGTCATTACCTACGCCAATAAAGAAGCGGTCCGGTTGCTCGGGGTGCCTTTGTCCGACTTGCTGAACCGCAAGGCGGAAGAAGCGGTACCGGATTCCGGTTTGAATAAAATTTTAAAACCGGAAAGCGCACCGTTTTCCCGGCGCAAAACGTTAAAAGACCGAACGATCATCGCCAGCCGGGCGCCGCTCGTCTACAACCACGAGGTCATCGGGGCCATCCTTCTTTTTCAAGACATTTCCGATGTGGAAGCGCTCAGTCAAGAATTGAACGAAGTCAAAAGGCTTCAAGAACAGTTGAACCTTGTCCTCCGCACCGTTGACGACTTGATCGGGTTATCCGATCCAAGCGGAAAATTCGTGTTTCTCAATCCCGCGTTTTCGCGGTTGATCGAGGAAGAAAAACTGGACAACGACGTCCGTTCCGTCGTCGGCGAACGCGCCTGGAAAGCGGCGGCCGAGAAACGGCAGCCGACGGCGCAGATCGTCGCGTTCAAAAAGAACCCCATGTATATCGCCCGGCTCAATCCCACGATCGTCGATGGGAGATTTTACGGCTCGGTGCTGACGCTCAGCCGCATCGACGACATGAAAGTGTTGCTCGAGCAATTGGAAATGGAAAAAGAGCGGACAAAGTATTTGGAATTGGAACTGTCCAAGCACCAGTTTGACAAGGCATTTGATATGATCATCGGCGAGAGCGAAACGATCCGCGACGCATTATCGGTGGCGAACAAGGCGTCCAAATCGGAAGCGACTGTTCTGATCACGGGCGAGAGCGGCACGGGCAAAGAACTCGTGGCCAAGGCGATTCATCAAGCGAGCTTGCGCAAAGATAAGCCGTTTGTCCGGGTCAATTGCGCCGCGATTCCGCCCTCGCTTATAGAGAGCGAACTGTTCGGCCATGAAAAGGGAGCGTTTACCGGCGCCGTGCAAACGAGGAAAGGGAAATTTGAACTCGCCAACCACGGCACAATTTTTTTGGACGAAATCGGCGATTTAAGCTTGGATCTTCAAGCCAAGCTTTTGCGCGTGTTGCAGGAGCGGGAGATCGAGCGTGTCGGCGGCTACGAGACGATCCGTTTGGACGTGCGCATCATCGCCGCGACCCATCAAAATTTGCCGGATATGGTTCAAAAAAAATTGTTCCGTGAAGACCTTTATTTCCGCTTGAACGTCATTCCGGTTCNCCTCCCGCCGCTCAGGAAGAGGCGTTCCGACATCCCGCTGCTCGTCGATTACTTCCGCGTTCAGTACAATAAAAAGTTGGGAAAAAGTATCAAGTATTATGAAGATGGTTTCATCGAGGCATTGATGCGCTACAACTGGCCGGGAAACATCCGGGAATTGCAAAACATCATGGAACGGCTCATCACATTAGCCGAGGGCGATACGCTCTATTTGAAGGATCTGCCGAATTACATCGCCGAACCGTCATCGGTTTCCGAGATGCGTGAGGAAGACCCTTCCTTGTCGGAGTTTCTGGCACAGCGGGCGCCGATGACGATGGAAGAATATGAGAGAGAAATCTATAAACAAATCATTCAACGCTATCCGAGCTTTAATCAGGCGGCGAAAGTCTTGGGCGTCACGCACAAAACAGTGGCCGCCAAAGTGCGGAAATACGGGCTGGAAAACCTTCTTGGTAAAAAGTATCAAGAAAGCTGATACTTTTTACCAGACAAAGAAAGCGCATACATTTAAAAACTTGTCAGAACGGGCTCCGTTTTTTGGCATGGAATTTGCTTATTAATATGTCGAGAAGCTCATTAAAAAATAGGGGGATGAAAAGATGAAAAAGGTCATCAACGATCCGAATCGCGTCGTCCAAGAAATGATCGAGGGGGTCATCGCGGCGCATCCGGACAAGCTGAAAAACATTGAAGGCACCACGGTCATCGTCCGCAAAGACGCCCCCGTTCAAGGCAAAGTCGCCCTTATAAGCGGCGGCGGCAGCGGACACGAACCCGCGCATGGGGGATACGTCGGCAAAGGCATGCTTGACGCGGCCGTCGCCGGGGAAGTGTTTACCTCGCCGACGCCCGACCAAGTGTACGAAGGCATTAAAGCGATCGACGGCGGCAAAGGGGTTCTGATGATCATCAAAAACTATACGGGCGACGTCATGAACTTTGAAATGGCGGCGGACATGGCGGAAGCCGAAGGCATCAAAGTCGCCAAAGTCATCGTCAACGACGACGTCGCGGTGGAAAACAGCACGTACACGACCGGCCGGAGGGGCATCGCCGGCACCGTATTTGTCCATAAGATCGCCGGCGCGATGGCCGATAAAGGCGGGACATTGGAAGATGTCGAAGCCGTCGCCCGCAAGGTCATCGAAAACGTGAAAAGCATGGGCATCGCCCTGACGCCGTGCACCATTCCCGCCGCCGGGAAACCGGGCTTTGAGATCGGTGATGACGAAATGGAAATCGGCATGGGCATCCACGGCGAGCCGGGCATTGAACGGACGAAGATCAAAACGGCGGACGAAATCGCACAGCTGCTCATGGATAAAATTCTGCCTGAACTCGGTCTTGCGGCCGGCGACAAAGTCGCTGTGATGATCAACGGCCTCGGCGGCACGCCGCTGATGGAACTTTATATTTTGAATCGAAAAGTAGCCGAGATTCTGGCGGGCCAAAACGTTCATGTCCACAAAACCTTCGTCGGCGAATACATGACGTCTTTGGAAATGGCCGGCTGTTCGGTTTCCGTTCTCAAACTGGACGATCAGCTCGCCGAATTGTTGGATGCCGAAACCGATGCGCCGGCATGGAAATGACAACACGAGAAGGGGAGAGAACCATGCAAAAAGACGTCATCAAAAATTGGCTCTTCACCGTCAATGAACGCATTCAGGAGAAAAAAGACTTTCTTTCGGAGTTGGACCGCGCCATCGGCGACGGGGATCACGGCGTGAACATGTCGCGAGGATTTGCGGAAGCCGTTCAAAAAATCCGGGACAACGAACCGGCGGACATCGCCGGCTTGATGCAAACGGTGGCGATGACGCTCATTGCCAAAGTCGGCGGGGCTTCCGGTCCGCTGTACGGCACCGCGTTTCTCAAGGCGGCCGCGTATTTGAAAGGCAAGGCCGACGTGACGGTTCGCGAGTTGGGCGAAGCTTTTAAAGAAAGCTTAATCGGCATCAAACAGCGCGGAAAGGCCGAACTCGGCCAAAAAACGATGGTGGATGTCTGGGAGCCGGTCGTTGAAAAATGGCTGTCCTACGATGGTGCCGTCGATTTCGACGAACTGCGGGCGCTCGCGGAAGCTTCATTGGAAAAAACGAAAGACTTGGAAGCGACGAAAGGCCGGGCCGCTTATCTCGGCAAGCGTTCGATCGGGCACTTGGATCCCGGCGCCTACTCTTCTTATCTCTTGTTCGACACCCTATTTAACGAATTAAAAGGTGTGAAGGCATAATGGCGGTCAGTCTTGTCTTGGTTTCCCATAGCCACGAACTCGTGCACGGTTTGAAGAAACTGCTGGAACAAGTCCAACCGGACGTGGCCATCGCCGTGGCCGGGGGCACCGATGAAAACGACATCGGCACGAGCGCCCTGAAAATCAAGGACGCCATTGAAAGCGTTTATTCGGAGGACGGCGTCGCCCTTTTGTTCGACCTCGGCAGCGCCCGGCTCAACGCTGAAATGGCCGTGGAAATGTTGGATGGCAACGCGAACGTGACCATTTGCGACGCTCCGTTGGTCGAAGGCGCTTACGCCGCCGTCGTCCAGGCCGGCATCGGCGGTTCGCTGGGCGAAGTCGCCGATGCGGCGAGCCAAGCGAAGACATTTAGTAAACTTTCATAAAGAGAGATAAGGGATGAAAACACGTTGATTAAAAAGACGGTAGAGGTTAAGATAGAGAACGGTTTGCATGCCAGGCCGGCGGGGGAACTCGTCAAGCGCTTGAAGGATTTCAAGAGCGACGTCTATTTTTTGAACGGCCAGAATAAAGTCAATTTGAAAAGCATTCTGCAGATCATGGCGACGTCGGTCAGAGAAAACGATGTGATCGAAATCATTGCCGAAGGCGCCGATGAAAGCGAAGCGCTCGCTTGCGTGGAAAACTTTTTGCAGAAGCGCATCTGAGCGTTCGCGTCCCTCCCGGCCCGATGGCGTGCCCAAACAAGCTGAAAAAGGGCGGGAGCATAATGGATTTTGACGGTCAAAAGATTCTGCCCGCGATCCGCCGCATGAAGGACTTCGAAAAATTGCTCCAATACGATTCGTTTGGCTATTTGGTTTTGTTGGAGACCCATCTCGCTTGGTTGCATGACATGGTGCGGCTGGCGCGGAGAAGCGGCAAGAAAATTTTGTTGCACGCCGATCTCGTTCAGGGGTTGAAAAACGACGAGCATGCCGCCGAATACATCTGCCAAGTCATCCGGCCGGAGGGGATCATATCGACGCGATCCAATGTGCTTTCGATCGCCAAAAAACGCGGACTCATCACCGTGCAGCGCTTGTTTTTGCTCGATTCGATCGCGGTGGAAACAAGTTACCGGCAGTTCGAAAAAATCCGTCCGGATTTTATTGAAGTCCTGCCGGGCATCGTTCCGAAAATGATCAGAGAAGTCCATCAGACGACCGGCACGCCGATCATCGCCGGCGGGCTGATCCGGTCGGAGGATGAAATAAAGCAGGCGTTAAACGCCGGAGCGACGGCGATTTCCACCTCGCTTCCGGAGCTTTGGAAACCGTAAAAAAATCGTCAAAAAATCGTAAAAAAATATTGACAGCGCTTTCTTTACCGGATATACTGAAAGCAAGTTCATAACCAGTGAATGAGAGTTGAGGCTCACAAAAATCCGGCATGCTGCGCTGTGTGGCATGAATCGCGCTTTTTGTGGGTCTCTTCTTCATTTCGCTTACGAAAAAATAAAATTTAAGGGATTAATAGGAGGAGGAAAAACGTCATGTCAGCCTTTTTAGGGGAACTCATCGGTACCATGATTCTCATCATTTTTGGCGGCGGCGTTTGCGCGGGGGTTAACTTGCGCAAATCCAACGCCGAGAACTCAGGCTGGATCGTCATCACCATGGGATGGGGGTTGGCGGTCGCAGTCGGCGTCTATGCGGTCGGTCACATCAGCGGAGCCCATCTCAACCCGGCGATCACGCTGGGGCTGGCCATCGCGGGGGACTTCCCCTGGGATAAAGTGCCGAGTTACATCCTTGCCCAATTCATCGGCGCTTTCCTCGGCGCGTGCATCGTGTATTTGCACTATCTGCCGCATTGGCGGGCGACGGAAGATCCCGGGAAAAAATTGGGGGTTTTCTCCACCGGTCCGGCGATTCCGCACACGTTCTCCAATCTGTTGAGCGAAATCATCGGCACGTTCGTCTTGGTCATGGGCATTCAGGCGATCGGCGCCAATAAGTTTACCGACGGCTTGAATCCGCTCATCGTCGGCTTTCTGATCGTGGCGATCGGTCTGTCTCTCGGCGGTACGACCGGTTATGCGATCAACCCGGCACGGGATTTGGGCCCGCGCATTGCGCACGCGGTCCTGCCGATTCCCGGAAAAGGCAGCTCAAATTGGGGTTATGCGTGGATCCCGGTCGTCGGCCCGATTCTCGGCGGCATGTTCGGCTCATTGTTCTATAAAGCGGTGTTTCTTGAAAAAGTCGATCCGGCGTTCTGGATCATCGCGGTGATTCTCGTCGTCGTCATCCTCGTCGCTTACTTCAGCGAGAAAAGCCTGCCTCAAGCGAGCGAGGCCTCCAAGGCGAATGTCGCGAAATAAATCGCTGACCCGCATGAGCCGCACTTGAAAATCGATCAAGTCAATATCCGATAAGGGGGAAATTTTCGGATGGAAAAATACATCATGGCTCTCGATCAAGGCACGACGAGTTCGCGGGCGATCATTTTTAACCAAAAAGGGGAAGTCGTTCAAATCGCCCAAAAGGAATTCACGCAGCATTTTCCGAAACCGGGCTGGGTGGAACATGATGCTTCGGAAATTTGGGGTTCCGTGTTGGCCGTCATCGCTCAATCGCTTTCGAGCGCCAACATCGAGCCCAAGCAGATCGCGGCGATCGGCATTACGAACCAACGCGAAACGACGGTGGTCTGGGATAAAAACACCGGGCTTCCCGTATACAATGCGATCGTATGGCAATCGCGCCAGACGGCCGACATCTGTGAAGAATTGAAACAAAAAGGTTACAATGATTTATTCCGCGATAAAACCGGCTTGCTGATCGATGCGTATTTCTCGGGCACCAAAGTCAAATGGATTTTGGACAACGTCGAGGGCGCTCGCGAAAAAGCCGAAAAAGGCGACCTCTTGTTCGGAACGATCGACACATGGCTCGTCTGGAAGCTGAGCGGCGGAAAAGCCCATGTCACCGATTATTCCAACGCCTCCCGGACACTCATGTACAACATATATGACTTGAAATGGGACGATGAGCTCCTCGACATCCTCGGCGTTCCGAAGTCGATGTTGCCGGAAGTCCGCCCGTCCTCTGAAATTTACGGAAAAACGGTGCCCCACCATTTCTTCGGCGAAGAAGTGCCGATTGCCGGCATCGCCGGCGACCAACAATCGGCCTTGTTCGGCCAAGCTTGTTACGAATCGGGCATGGCGAAGAACACCTACGGCACCGGATGCTTCATGCTCATGAACACGGGCGAAAAACCGGTCAAATCTGAACACGGCCTGCTGACGACGATTGCCTGGGGCATCGACGGCAAAGTCGAATACGCCTTGGAAGGCAGCATATTCGTTGCCGGTTCCGCCATCCAATGGCTGCGCGACGGCCTCCGGGTGCTGAGGAATGCGGCCGAAAGTGAAGAATATGCGACGAAGGTTTCGTCGACGGACGGCGTCTATGTGGTTCCCGCTTTCGTCGGGCTCGGGACGCCTTACTGGGACAGCGACGTGCGCGGGGCGGTCTTCGGCCTGACGCGCGGCACGACGAGAGAGCACTTTGTCCGCGCGACGCTCGAGTCGCTCGCTTATCAAACGAAAGACGTCTTGACGGCGATGGAAGCCGATTCCGGCATTCAACTGAAGAAATTGCGCGTCGACGGCGGCGCGGTCGCCAACAACTTCCTCATGCAGTTCCAAAGCGATATTTTGGGCGTGCCGGTTGAACGTCCGAAGGTCAACGAAACGACCGCGCTCGGTGCCGCCTATCTCGCGGGGCTCGCGGTCGGCTATTGGAAAGATCGCCATGAAATCGCGGAACATTGGCAAATCGACCGCTCGTTCGACGTGCAAATGGGTGAAGACGAACGCAACAAATTGTATGAAGGCTGGAAGAAAGCGGTGGCCGCCGCGCGGGCGTTCAAATAATGTACAATCCAACCAGAACATGTTAATATGTATATAGAAGTTAATTAAGGTCATGATTCAGGAGAAGACCATGACGCCTCGCTATCCACTAAGGTCAGTGGTATGGAGGAGTTGTGGTCTTTTCTTTTCAGAAACCATACTTTTCCACAGAGGAGGGACATTCCATGACCTCTACGTTTTCAGCCAAGGAGCGAACGGCGATTTTAAAAGAAATGAGCGAAAAACCGTTGGATTTGCTCGTCATCGGCGGGGGGATCACCGGTGCCGGCATCGCGTTGGACGCGCAGGTGCGCGGCATTCAAACCGGTTTGCTCGAAATGCGCGATTTTGCCGAAGGCACCTCCAGCCGTTCGACGAAGCTCGTGCACGGCGGTCTCAGATATTTGAAGCAGTTTGAGGTCAAGCTCGTCGCCGAAGTCGGCCGGGAACGGGCGATCGTTTATGAAAACGCCCCCCATGTGACGACGCCGGTCTGGATGCTGCTGCCCATTTACAAACAAGGCACGTTCGGCAAGTTCACCACGTCGATCGGCTTGAAAATCTATGATTTTCTCGCCGGCGTCAAAAAAGAGGAACGGCGGACGATGCTGTCGCGCGAACAAACGTTGGAGAAAGAGCCGCTCTTGAAAAAAGAAGGGCTCCTCGGCGGCGGGTATTACGTCGAATACCGCACTGACGATGCCCGTTTGACGCTGGAAGTCATGAAAGAAGCGGTGCGCCGCGGCGTCAAGGCGGTGAACCACGCGAAAGCCGTCGAACTGTTGTACGATGAAAACGGCAAGATTCAAGGGGTGCGCGCCGTTGATCAAATCACCGGCGAATCGTATCGCATTTATGCCAAAAAAGTCGTGAACGCGACGGGGCCGTGGGTCGATACGATTCGGGAAATGGACCATTCGAAAAAAGGAAAATACCTCCATTTGACGAAAGGCGTCCACATCGTGATCGACGGCAAGCGGTTCCCGTTGAAAAACGCCGTTTATTTCGATACGCCGAACGGCGACGGCCGCATGGTTTTTGCGATTCCGCGCGCCGGCAAAGTCTACATCGGCACGACCGACACGAACTATGATGGCGATATCACCCGGTTGAAAATGACGGAAGCCGACCGCGATTATCTCCTCGAAGCGGCCAATGGCATGTTCCCGAGCTTGAACTTGACGCCCGCCGACATCGAATCGAGTTGGGCCGGCGTCCGTCCGCTCATCCATGAAGAAGGCAAAGACCCGTCGGAGATCTCGCGGAAAGACGAAATTTTCGTCTCCGAATCGAATTTGATCTCCATCGCGGGCGGCAAATTGACCGGCTATCGGCAAATGGCGAAGAAAACCGTCGATTTGGTTGCCAAACAGCTTGAACAAGAAACGGGCCAAACCTATCCGGCATGTTCGACGGATAAGGTGAAGTTGTCCGGCGGCGATGTCGGCGGCGGTGACGGATATCCGCGCTTCGTTCAGGAAAAAACGCGCGAAGGCGTCGGGCTCGGACTGGATGAGGCGGAAGCCGAAAAACTCGTCCGCTTGTACGGCTCGAACGTCGACCGTGTCTTTGATATCATTAAATCCTCCGCGGAAGAAGCCGGAAACGCCGGTCTGCCGAAGAGCATTTACGCCCAGATCGTCTACGGCATCGATGAGGAAATGACGGTGAAACCGGTCGATTTCTTCATCCGCCGCACGGGGGCGCTCCTGTTCGACATGGAATGGGTGAAGAAATGGCAGGAACCGGTCGTTCGGGTCATGCAAAACCACCTCGGTTGGTCGGACGAACAAACGGAAGCTTATAAAAGCGAACTCCAGCAAGCGATCGACGATGCCGTACACCCCGACAAGGGTTAAGTCCGGCGCGTTCACGCCTTCACTAAATAAGGCCGCCCGCGGGCGGCCTTTATCATTTTTTCCTCTTTCCCATGAAGAGATCGCCATTTGAAAAACGAATGCCGTGCGGTTTTTTACAGCGGCAAATCGCGCTTTGAGAAAAGGGCGATGCCGATTAAATAAAGGGCGGTGCCGGCGGCGAACAGCCCGATCGCGGTCGCGGCGACGTGCGCCGTCCCGTCGAGCAAATCTTGCGGCCTATACGCCGCAAAGACCGAGAGATGGCGGCACCAATCGAGCCGGTCGCTGAGCCGACCGACGAGATCAAGCACGTAAAAGACGAGGGTCAAGAGGGACGCGACGCTCAGCGCCCGCTTTTCATCATTGAACAGGCAAGAAAAGAAAAAGGCGTAGCCCGCGATCGCATAGAACAATAGAAATCCGATCGCGTTGAGCCGGAAAAACGGCGCGAACGGGATGCCGTCGCCGCCGAGAATGGCGAGCGCGACGAGCCAGCCCCCGACGGTCATGATCGCGGCGATCAGAAGAAGCCCGAACACAAGGGTTGCCGCCTGGGTCAAGGCCACTTTCACGCGCGATTGCGGCGCGGCGAGAATAAAGGCCATGGAGCCGCGGTCGACGTGGTGCGCGATCAATTTCACGGCGGTCGTGATGGCGAAGATGGCCATGATGAGCAGATACAGCAACCCGTAAAATTCGTTGGCGACAAAGTGGTCGGCACTGCTGATGCCCGATGTAAAGTTAAAAGCCTCGATCAAGTTTTTCGGCAATTGGCGGATCAGTTTTTCCATGTCTGTGTTGGAAACGGACGGGAAAATCCAGATGATCATGGCGAGATAAAGCACGGAACCGATCCCGTAACTGAAAAAGTTTTTCATGTGGGTCTTCAGATTCGCTGCAAACAGCGCGGCATTCATCGCACATCCCCCTCCCCGGCGTAGTAATCCATGAAGATGTCTTCCAAATCTTGTTCATGTACGCTGACGTTGACGACGGACTCCCGGCGGATCGCATCGAGAAACGCATTGTAGTCGCCTTGGACGACAAAGTCAACGGTCCGCCCTCGCCGCGTCGGTTCAAAGGATTCGTTCGCCGCCGCCCTTTTGGCCGCCTCTTCATCGCCAAACGTCACTTCGAAGATTTTACGCTGTTTTCGCTGCAAAGTATGAATATCCTCGATCGCGATCAAGCGGCCCTGTTTGATAATGGCGATGCGGTCGCACGTTTTTTCGATTTCCCGAAAGCTGTGCGAACTCATCAATACGGTTTTTCCCCGGTTTTTTTCTTCAAGGATCAGGTCGGCGAACACTTTTTGCATGACGGGGTCGAGCCCTGAAGTCGGTTCATCCAAAATATAGACGGCCGGATCGGGCATGAACGCGGCGACCATCGCGAGCTTCTGCTTCGTCCCTTTGGACATTTTCCGTATCGGGATATCGGGGTTCAATTGAAAGCGCTCCAGCAGCGCGTCGCGCCGTTTTTCATCGCGGGTCCCCCGCATGCCCGCCATGAGGCGGAGAAACGCGCGCCCGGTTATCCCTTCCGGAAAGGCGAGTTCCCCGGGCAAATAGCCGACCCGTTGATGCACCAACGGGGCTTGTCGCCAGCAGTCGTGGCCGCACACCGCCGCCGATCATTTTTCGGGTTTTAAAAAGCCCATCAAATGGCGGATCGTCGTCGATTTCCCCGCCCCGTTCGGGCCGAGATAGCCGAAGACTTCACCTTCCGGAATGCGGAACGACAGATCGAAAATCCCGCGCCCATTGGCAAAGGTTTTGGTCAAACCATTCAGCTCGATCATGGTTTCCTCCTAATTTTCAGAAATTGAAATTTTAACGTGTATATATTTCAAATTCATCTTAGCATGCGCTGGATAAAAGTCAATAGCCGATCTTACGGGCCATTTAAACGGGCATCCGGCGTCAGGGGCGAAGCGCCGGTCGGTTGGTATTTTGCCTTGAAGTTTGTTACTTTTATGAAGAGGTGTGTGTGCATGAACGGCTACGAAAAAGTGAAGGAGCGAAAAAAGACGGCCATACTTCGGGCGGCCTTCGAACTGTTTTGCGAACGCGGCGTATCGGGGGTCAAAATCAACGACATCGCCGAAAAAGCCGGCGTTTCCCCGGTGACGATCTACAACCATTTCAAGAGCAAAGAGGCGTTGTTTCGCGATGTGTTTATCCGCTACATCGAGGAAAGGTATATTGAATTTCGCGACATCATCCGCGATGAAACGATGGGATTCCGAGAAAAGATCGAGCGCCTCATCTTTGAGGAATTCCGGACGCAAGAGCATTTCAAAAACAGGGAAATTATGGAGAAGTTAATGGGCAGCGATAAAGAGATCTGGAAGTTCTGGGAGACGCTTTATAAAGAAAAGAGCTTGCCGCTGATCATGGAATTGGTGCGGAGCGGCCAGGAAAGCGGCGAAATCCATCCGGAGCTGTCCATGGAATCGGTGATCTTCTACATAAACATGTTTTACGATCAGACGGTCAAGCATGCGCAGCTGTTCATCGACGATCCGGAAAGTCCCCTGCTCCGCGATTTGGTTCGCCTGTTCTTTTATGGCTTGATGGGGCAACGGCCGTCCTAGGGGGCAAAGAGTGCGGACGATCCGCCTTTTGCCCGGCGAAAATTGGCGCACGCATTCCCGGCGATTCCTATATAAATAAAGTGGCAAGGCATTCGGATAAAAGGAGCGCAAGGGAAATGACGCATGAGAAGCCTGCGGGGAGCGGAGAAGAACGGGAACGCGAACGGGAGGCGCCATCGAGCGACGAGAAGGCGGCAGCCCCGCCCGCCTTCACTTTCCGACCGATCCATGTCCATCATGATTATGCCACGTTATTAAAGTTTCGCCGGGATTCTTTTCTCGTCAGCATGGGGTCTGCCGAGGGGATGGGGAATGAGAATGCGTATCTCGCTTGGATGGCTTTGAACAGCGCATTGTATCCCGACGGGTTTCTTATGATGGAGCACGACGGGAAAGTCATCGGGCAAACCGAGGCCGAGATCATTTTATATCAAGGACGCCGCATCGGTTATGTCGATTTGTTTTATCTTGTACCCGAGTACCGCGGCAAAGGATACGGGAAAGTTCAACTCGACCGGGCGGAAGCATTTTTCCGCCACCATGGCGTCAACGAATATCACCTTCGCGTCTCGGCGACGAACGAACGGGCGATCCGGTTTTACAAAAAACACGGGTTTTATAAATTAAAAGAAGAAGTCATCGCCGGCCATCTCATGTGGCGGCTCGGAAAGGTTCTCGATTGACTAGCGGTACCGATGGCTTTGGCTTGGTCATTCCAGCCGAAAAGAAGGGCCATAAAAGGCGACAATGGCTTATGGTGCGCACGCGATCGGATGCGCCATGGTCGCTCGCCTTTGTGAGCCCAACGGACAAGAGCGCCTTTCGCGCCAACGTTTCGGCACGAGATGACGCTGTGAGGCTCCGGGCTTCGTTTGGAAGAGAATGAAAATCCTTCATGTGACTTCGGCCCATTCAAAAAGGAATGGGCTTTTAAAAAAGAAAAGCCGCCGTCTGATCGGCGACGATGGTCAAAACCGGAAGCTCCGCTTGCCTTTCCCCGGACCGGATAAAATTTATAATCGCTTATGCAAAATGATTTTCGGTTCCCCTTTTTCGTCCGTAAACGTTCCGATGTATCGAACCCGTGGCGCAAGTTTAACAGGAGCATCGCGCGCCATTTGTTTTTGGTTTGGGTCGTCACGATTTTATCACCGTGTTTCCTCAGCCATTCATGCTGCTTGGTCATTAATTTTGAACCGATGCCTCTTCTTCGATAGGCCGGATCAAACCCGCCGATCCAGCTGTAAAATTCTTCGAAATCGCTCTCATAACCGATTTTAAGACCGACGGCTTTTTCTTCATCAAAGGCGACGATCGCGAGCAGATGATTCACTTGTTTCATTTTTTGCGCCATCCGCTCGGACGAGATTTGAAAAATCATTTCATAAAGACGGCGGATTTGTTCGACGATCGTCTCAGGCGGTTGCCCCTCGTATACGCGATATTCCAATCTCGTATCTCTCCTAAAGCAAGGCTATCTCTAATCTTCAAAGCGAAAGCTTACAAACCCTACAATGCGTAACGGCAGTTTAAGCCGCAAAGCTTTCCAGGGCCGTCAAAGTTTCCAGAATGAGGCCGATGAAGCGGGGGATATCGGGAATGAACGATTCGTCGACTCCGTCCGGAAAAATTAAATTGATGTGGTTGTAAAATTCGGTTTCTTTGCTGCCGTACAGGAAAGCGACGTGTTGTTCGATCTTCGGTTTGTAGGGTTTCCAAATTTGGTTCAAACGGAAGGGGATGCCCGGCAAATCGCGGTCGGCGTCTTTGACTTTAAAATAAAACTGCACGAACAGTTCGCACGGATAAGGGGCGCCGTCCTCCAAGATTTCCCCGGACCAACCTTCGGCGTCGGTCGCGAGTTCGATCACGGCTTCAATGCCCCCTTTTGCCAGGCATATGCTGTAAATGCGCGACAGTTTGGCGAGATCGACGAGATCGCTGCGATCGACGATTTCGAAATGTTCGCCGAGGTCGAGATCATATATGGCGCCTTCCAAGACGACTTTAAGATGATCAAAAACGGTCGGATCAAACATGCGGTATCCTCCACTTTTATCTGATTGTCCGTCCGGCGTATGCCGCCGGCCCGCTTTCGGATGCGGCGGTCAAAGGCAAAAACAGCCCCCATCATGGTCGGATCCGACGGCGGGATCCCCCGGGGGCCGTCCGCAAAGCGAGCCATTTGTCCGCCAGTATGGGACGGATGCTTCTTCTACGATTTTACCCGATCGGCGGACGCGGGGACAATTGGAAAATTGACGGTGCCTGAGCCGGTTTCCCTCCCGTACTTGAGGGCGGTTTGAAAGGATCAGGGGAGAGGGGCCGGCCGTTTCACGATCAACGGCAATCGTCGGCGGCGGCCTTATGTCGCCGCTTTTTTGCGGCGATGGAAATGAAGAGGGCTTTCGCCGCGGCGAAAGCCATGGAGCGGATTGATCCGCCCGTTCCCTCAAATTTTGGTGTTTTTCTTTTTGGCTCTTTGTTCGAGTTCTGAGCGCGGACTTTGGTCGGCGACGTCTTCCGAAAGGCCTTGGGGATTGACGGAAGAAGCCGTTTTGCCACGCGGGCTGCGGAGTTCTTTTTCTCTCGCCATGATGCCACCTCCATTCCTAGTATTTCTTTTTCCCGTTCGGATGATGCCCGCCCTCTCCGATGAAGGGATTTGAACGCCGCTCTACGCGTCTGTTTCTTTCGCCGCTGGGTTCCGCCGGAACGAGGACGCCAAGACATCTCGGCAAATGCACAGCCCCCGTCACCGGGAAACCGCGGTGCGGGGGCTGTGAGGATTATTCGACGATCTCTTTTTGCTGCCCGGCGTGCCGGCGTTGCTTCTTGGATTTTTTGAAGTAGAACAGTTCGTAGAACACCGGGACGATGATCAAGGTCAAGACGGTCGCGACGGCCAAACCGCCGATGACGACGACGGCCAGCCCTTTGGATACGAGGCTCATTTCCTCGTGATGAGCGAACAAGAGCGGCAGCATCGCACAGATCGTGGCGATCGCCGTCATGAAGATCGGACGCGTACGGGTGGCGGCCGATTCGATGATCGCTTCGCGAATCGGCAAGCGCGCTTCGTTTTGTTTGACGCGATCGATCAATACGATGGCGTTGGTGACGACGATGCCGATCAACATCAGCCCGCCCAAGAGCACCGTCGGGTCAACGGAAATCCGGAAGATGAGCAACCCGAGCACGGCGCCGATGGAGGCGAGCGGCAAGGTCATCAAGATGGCGAGCGGCGTGCGGATCGACCGGAATGTGATGACCATGATCAAGTAAACGATGCCGATGGAAACGAGCGCGGTTAAACCGAGATCGGTAAAATCGTCCGATTGTTGCTCGAGGGCGCCGCCCTTAACGAGTTTTACGCCCTTCGGCAAGTGGACGTTTTTGAGTTTCTGATCGATGTTTTGCGCAACGGAGGAAAGTTTCTCCGGCTGCACGTCGGCCGTGATCCGGATGAACGGATCGCCGTCTTTGTGGAGAATCGTGCTCGTCTGTTCGCTGCGCTCAATTTTGGCGACCGCAGTGACGGGCACTTGTCCTTTCGGCGTCATCAATTGCAATTTGCTCAAATCGTCTTTGCTGGCCGGGTTGAGATTCGTTTCCAATAAGACTTTCGTTTCTTTGCCGTCGAGCGTGATCGTCCCGATCGGCGTCGGATTTAACAGAGCGTTAAGCTGGGCGGCGACATCTTGGGTTTTGGCTTTAGACGGATCGACGGTAAAGGTGTAAACCGGCTTTTTCTCTTGCAGATTGGTTGACACTTTTTTGATGTCTTTTACACCGTCGATCGCCGCCAGGATGTCACGGGACGCTTTTTCGAGATCGGCCGTATTTTTGCCGATCAGGTCATAAGTGATCTCCGATTTGGAGCTGCCCGTCAATGAACCGGGTTCGACGGCGATTTCGGCGTCCGGGAAATCCTTTTTAAAGGCCTTCACCTGATCCATGAATTTATCGGCATCCGCATCTTTTTTCAGTATGACGGTAAAGTTGACTTGGGTCTGATCGGTGACTTCGCCGTACTTCGCCATATCGTCGCTATTGCCTTGTTGAGTGAGGATAACCTTATAACCGTCAAGCTTCAGCAAATCTTTTTCCAGCGCTGTTCCTTCTTTTTGAACCTTGGCGATCGGCGTATCGCTCGGATACGTCATCGTCACGTTGACCATTTCCGCGTTGTCGGCGCTGATGGCCCCTTTGGGCAACGCCACATACAAGGCAATGGATCCGGCGAACATGGCGATGGCCGCAACGATGGGAACGAATTTATGGTTTAAGTTCCAGCGCAAAAGCTTCATATACAGCCTCGGTTCGCGGTGTTTCGGCAGTTTCGATCCCCTGAGCAACCAGGCGCTCATGAGCGGGACGACCGTCAGCGCGACGATGAGAGAGGCCAGAAGCGAATACGTCACCGTTAAGGCAAACGGCAGAATGAAGGCCCTGAGCGAGCCGTTGACGAGGCCGATCGGGAGAAAGACGGCGACCGTTGTTAACGTCGAGGCCGTGATGGCTTTGGCGACTTCGCCGGTCGCTTCAAGGATGGTGTCTTTGTTAAAACCGCCCTTTTGCGAACGCCGGAAAATGTTTTCCACGACGACGATGCTGTCGTCCACCAAGCGGCCGATGGCCACCGCCACGCCGCCCAAGGTCAGGACGTTCAGCGTGATGCCGGATTGCCATAAAAGGAACAGCGTCAATCCAAGCGAGAGCGGGATCGAAACGATGGTGATGAGCGTCGAACGCAGATTGCGCAAGAACAAGACGATGACGATGGTCGCAAACAAGGCGCCCAACAGCACTTCCCGCAACAGGCTGTTCACCGAGTCGACAACCATGTTCGACGTCGAAAAGATGACATCGGCGTGAAGATCCGTGCGCTCTTTATTCAGTTCTTTGACCGTCTTTTCAATTTCCTTGCCGACGTCGACCGCGCTGGCGTTCGCCTCTTTCGTAAAGGAAATGGCTAGCACTTCCTTCCCGTTCATACGGGTGATGCCTTGTTTTCCGTCATCGAGGTGGACGGTGGCGATGTCCTTTAAGCGAACGACCGGCGCGCCCGGTGCATCGATCGGAACGACCAAGTTTTTCAAGTCGTCAAGGGAGGTGAGATCTCCGCTTACTTTCAGGTTGCTCATCTTGCCGTCGATGGATTTATCGCCGACGGCGACGGTCACGTTTTGGCCTTGCAAGAGGCCCATCACCGTCTGAAGAGGAATATGGTATTTCTCAAGCTTTTTCTCATCGACTTGGACAGTGACGTTGGGATTGACCTTGCCGTATTCGACGACATCGGCGATGCCTTTGATATCCCGGAATTTCGGCAAGATGTCTTTATCGGCTTCTTCCATCTTCGCCTTGGATAAACCGTCGGCAAACGTGATGCCGACTTCGGCGATCGGGATCATCGTCGTGTTCAATTGCACGACGGTCGGCTTTTCAACGCCTTGAGGCAAATTAAGGGAGCTGATGGCGTCAGCGACTTCCCGCTTGGCCTCTTTCATATCCGTGTCTGAATCAAAGAAAATGTTGACTTGGGAGTAGCCGTCACCGGTCGTGGACAGGATGTCCGTCTTTCCCTTGACGGATGAGACCGCGTTTTCAATCGGTTCCGTGACGGACTGCGTCATGGACTCGGCGTTATATCCTTGTCCGAGGGTGACGACCGTCACTTGCGGATTGTCCGCTTCCGGAAGGAATTCCATCGGCAGACGCAGATAGCTGATCACGCCCAATCCCAATATAAATACCACGAGGACGACCATGGCCGCTCTGTTTTTAAACGACCATTTGGTTAATTCTCTCATACTCCGTGCATTCTCCTCTCAAAACTTGTCGTTGTCCATCATTTTGGAAGGCCTTTACTATGATAGCATCTATATCGGGCGCTGTCTTCACAACTTGAGTTGAATCTTTTCTAAGACCTAAGTCGGAGTTTTTCCGTCCATGAAAGCACAGGCCTTTCAGCGAAAACCACCCCGTTGAACGGAAACGATAAAATTTTAAATGAAGGCGTAAAAAATAGCGCGGAAATCGGCGGTATGCAATAAATCCAAGCTTCAAATGTTGTGAGTTCGTCATGGCGCCGCACGACACGGCACTTTCCTGGTCCCTTTTGCCTGGCAAAAAGGGCAAACAAAATCCAGCGGAACCCTTAAATCGCTTGAAGAGCAACGTTGATGGCCTTCGGTCCGTTTCGCCGAATAAAAAAAGACCGGACGGGGGGAATCGTCCGGGTGAAAAGGGATTAAATAGGGGGTCATCATTCAAGGACTTGATGCCGGCGAATGCCGGTTTCCTCACAGACGGTTGTCCCAACCGAAGGAAGGAAACATCATCGGTGGGGATGGGATTAGGGAGTTTTCATGAGAGGCATCAGCCTTTTTAGAAGCTCCTTCCACCGATTTCCTTGAAATTTACGCTTTCATTCTAACATACTTGCAAGATTCTCTGTATTGGGAAATTTGCCGAATCATATCCGCGCTCAGTAAGGGTTCGCCATCGTTTTTTTCCCAATTTTTTAAGGCGGCGCGGGCGGCGACGGCTTCCTGTTCAACGATGACGCCGAGCCGTCGAAGGGGCGGTCCCTTTGTCAGCGGAATTGAACGTCTTCCGCACGGATCCGCCATTCCGCTATACTCAAACGGTTGTCATTGCGATTCGATTTGGTATATTCTTGAAAATGGAAACGGGAATCAACCGTCGGGGAACTCCTGTCCCGTTTTTGAACATTTCTCCGAAATGGATGAGGATTTTTTCTGGAAAAGGAGAGGTAGATCCATGTCGAAAACGTACGGGATTTCCGAGGTGGAATTGGCCCGCATCCTGGACCAACACGTGCTCAAACAAGGCGATACGATGGATGTCGAACGCTTGCGGGAAGGCTTGAGCGAGCTCATCCGCAAGAATAACGAAGCACTGATGGAAGACATCAAAAAATTGATCGAAAACGCTCGCTCCTGACCGGATCGTCAATGCGCCCTTTTCGAAAAAAATCCGCCGCGCCGAACGGCGCGACGGGCTGTCGGAAAGGGCGCTTTCCATTTAAAAGAATCATTCGATCACCGGCAACATGCGCGTTTCTCTCTCCATGTCCGATTGGCATAAGGGGCACTTCGGTTCCTTTTCAAAGGAAAAGGCGTCTCTCATCCAACCCGAACATTCGTCATTCGTGCAGACCCAGACATCCGTTTCGGCTTCCGGAATCGGTTCCCGGTTATTTTTGTTAAACGCCATAATAACCCCCTTAAGACGGTGCTGACTTTAGTATACCCTAAATTTTCAATTTAACCAAAAGCGTTTGACCGAGAAAAGCTATTTTGGACGTTTGGCGGGCAGCTCGAGCGAACCGTTGAAGCCGATCCTATGCAACTTTGTCCGTCGATGCCGCCGCGCGCCGCCGCGCGTCGCTCCATCGGCGTTATGGGGCCGTGCGGGCCGTGGGGCGGCCTTGGCTTGCTTGGCGGGCTTCCAACATGGGCAGGGCGAGGACATAGAACAAGATGCCCAAGAAGCCGAGGGCAAAAATGGCGGCGCTCATCCAAAAGGGCGATAGATAGGCGCTGAGCGAAATGAACAAGGACGTGATCAGCGCCGCGCCGTTCCAATCGAGCCCGCTGACCGCCATGTAAGAGCTGCGCGCATCGTCGGGCGGGATGAGCGCCATGTAGGATTGGAGGACCGGCACGCGGATGACTTCGCCTAAGGTGGCGACGATCATGAAAAGAAAAAGCAGCCAGATATTCGTCGTGTAAGAGATCACCGTGTAGCCCGCGACAAACAGGGACGAACCGATAAGCAGAACGGAACGGTCCTTGAATTTGGCGATCAGCCGGACCGCCAGCAAGGAGGTCAAAACGACCAGGACGGTATTCTCGGTTCTTAAGAAACCGAGCATGTTCACGCCGTCGATATCCCAGTGCCAAAAATGCTGTGTCGGGAAGGCATCGCTTAAATGGATGCCGATATAATTCGTCAAATGATCTTCCATTGTAAAGATGAGCATGTTGCCGAGGATAAACAGAACAAATAAGCGGTCTCTTAAGACGTTTCTGTAAACTTTAAACATGCCTATGGGACTGACGGAAGGTGTTCCATCGCGATGCGCGGTCGCCAAACTTTCTTGGATGAAGAAGACGACCAGGATGACGGTGATCGATTCGGCGCAGGCGATCGCGACTAAAAGTTCAAATAAGTGGGATTGGAAAAAGAGACCGCCGAGGATGCCCCCGATGGCGATGGAGAGATTGTTCGCCCAATAAGTGATGGAATACATATATTTGCGTTGTTCCGGCGTCGACACGTCGATGAGCATCGCGTCGTTGGCCGGGCCGGCGAGCCCCCAACAGATGTTGTTGACCGTCATCATAAAGAAAGTGAGAAGCGGCCATTCGAACCACGGCGAATTGGCGACCGCCATCATGATGTAGGAGATTAGCCGCAAAACTTCAGCGGTCACCATCAGCTTTTTTCTGCCGATGATGTCCGCGTAATAACCGCCGATAAATTTGGCGATCATTCCGATCAATACGTTGAAGATGAGCATCATGCCGGTCAGTTTCGCGCTGAAGTGGGCGGCGAGATAGATCGCCATAAATGGGAAGATCATGCCGCCGACGAGGCGGCTCGTAAACGTTTCGATCACGCGGATCTTGATGTTGATGTGAAAGTCTCTGAATCTCATGTCCGTCTCCCTTTCAAATTTGTGCAGGTAAGCCTAATTTAGCTAAACCGGAAGACGGCGTCCATTCGAAAAAAGAAGGAATCTGATTTCAGACTTTCGACCGAGGCGGATACTTTCGGCACCGCTCCCTCTCCAAAGCGTCACGCCAGGGGTAAAAAGGCGAGCAAAGTACGCCTGCCCATCCACAGAGATTAAGCAAAATGGGTGTGGTACCATCGCACGGCGTTTTTCACTTCACCGGGCGTTAATTGATGCCCGTGGTTGCTCCATGCGACGTCGACGCGGGCGCCTGCATCTGAGAGCAAGCGGTTCAATTCCTCCGTTTCCTCCGGGGGACACATGGGATCGTTTTTTCCCGCCCCGATAAAGACGGGCGTGCCGCTGAGATCGGGCAGCGGAATGCCGCGCCGGGGCACCATGGGATGGAACAACACCGCTCCTCTTAAAGCTTTGGGATAATGAAAGAGGAGGCTGGCCGCAATGTTGGCGCCGTTGGAATAACCGACGGCGACGACACGGTTGCGGTCGAAACCGTATGTTTTTGCGCTTTCGTCGAGAAAATCGTTCAATTCGCGGGTGCGAAACACCAGATCGGCCTCGTCGAAGACGCCTTCGGCAAGGCGGCGGAAAAACCGCGGCATGCCGTTTTCCAAGACGTTGCCGCGCACGCTTAACAGCGCCGCGTCGGCCGATATCATGCGGCCGATCCCGAGCAAATCGCGTTCCGTTCCCCCCGTTCCGTGCAGGAGCAAAAGGGTGGGTTTATCCGGATGGTCACCCGGTTCAAAGATGTGAATCACGGTTGATCGCCTCCATCTAAGCGGACGGGTTTTAAGCGCGCTTCGATCGCCTGCCGATGCGGTTCCAGCCATTCCGGCAGCTTCAATGTTTCGCCTAGGCGGTCTGCCGGTTCGTCGATGAGAAAGCCGGGGCCATCCGTCGCGATTTCAAACAGAATGCCGCCGAATTCCCGGAAATAAATCGACGTAAAATAACGGCGATCGATGACGGACGTCGGGTGCAATCCCTTTTCGAAAATCCAGTCGCGCCACTGTTCCTGTTCCGCGCGATCGGTCGCGCGCCAGGCGATGTGGTGAACCGTTCCCGTCCCCATCGTTCCGCTTTCCAGGACGGCAAGCATAGACATCCTCCTCGCCAGAATGGTTCTTTCTGACTTGAATCAGTTATACCATAAGCGGGCGGCGGGAAACAGCCCGAAATCTCCGCGTTCCAAAATCGGCAAGATCGGAAGGCGCGGCCGCCCTTCCGCGGAGGTTAAAAGAGTAAGCTGCGGGCGAATCGAGGCACGCATTGGTCGGAGACGCGGTGGGACAAGCCATGCTGCAAGTCTCCGCCGGCCGGTACGGCGGTTTCATATCGACAGAAAAGGCCGTGCCGCCATGCGTTCGCCGGGGTTTTTTCATAAAAAGGCTGACGGATGCGACCATGTGAAGATATACTTTAAATAAAAACACCGTTTGTGCGCGTGAAGAAAGGAAGCTTCCTTTTGATTCATAGTCTTTCGGAATGGCTGAACGGCATCGGCCTCATCGGCTTGTTTTTGACCATGTTCATTGAGGGCGCATCGATCCCTTTTCCCGGAATCGTCGTCGTCCTCGCCTACGGCTACATGATGCCCCTCAATATTTTGGAAGCGTCCGCCGTTGCGGCGGGCATGAGTTTTTTTTACAGTATCGCGAGCTTAATTCCCTATGCCATCGCCTATAAGTTGGAAAATCTCTTGCCGTCTAAATTGAAAAGAGGGGTAAAAAAAGCGCGAAATTGGTTTCACAAGTATGGCGTTTGGAGCATCGCGCTCGCGCGGCCTTTCGGCGTCGGCAATTACATTTCCTATGTCGCCGGCTTGACGAAGGTCGGTCCGCTGCGATTTTTATGTTTGACGTTTATCGGAATCTTTCCGTGGGCGCTCGCCATGCTGATCATCGGGGACAAAACGGTGCCGGTGATTGAACAATATTTGAGAAACGCTCATTTTCGATAACCCCGCCCCCCCTGTGCGGCAGCCATTGAAAACGGTTGCACCTTGGGTGATGACGGTAGAGCATCGCTGTAACGGCAGGCCGCTGCATCTCCCATTTGTTGCCCGCCGCCGGCTTTTCTCTTTCATTTATGATAAATATGGTAAAATAAAGTCAATTCGGCGGCGTTTACCACTCACGAAAACCGGATCGAAGCTTCTGAGCAGGACAGCCTGGATGGCATGCCGTTCAATCGATATGAATATTATCTTTTCCAAAAGGGGGACCCCGTGATGAAGTATGGACGGTTTCTATACAACGGTGAAATCAAGCACGGCATGGTTGACGGCGACCGCGTCATCGAACTTCTCGGCACCTATCTCGACGAACCGGCGGTGCCGACGGATCGCGTGTATCGCCTTGAAGATGTCAAGTGGCTTGCCCCCGTTGAGCCGAAGCAAGTCATCGCTATCGGGCTCAATTACGTCGATCACGCGAAGGAACAAAACAAGCCGCTTCCGAAAGAACCGATGATGTTTATGGTGTCGCCCAGCGCCATCATCGGCCCGGGGGAATCGATACGGTTGGCCAAACCGGCTCACCGCATCGACTATGAAGCGGAATTGGCGGTTGTCATCGGCAAAAAAGCCCATCGGGTCACGGAAACCGAAGCCTTGGATGTCGTCTTCGGCTACACGGTCGCCATCGATGTGTCCGATCGCGATTTGCAAGCACGCGACGGCCAGTACACGCGTGCGAAATCCTATCCGACCTACAAGCCGATCGGACCGTTCGTCGCGACGGACGTCAATCCCCGCAACCTTTCCATCAAGCTGACGCAGAACGGCGTGACGAAGCAAGACGGCCATACAAGCGATATGGTGCACTCCGTCGAAAAAATCATCGCCGCCGTCACCGAAGTGATGAAGCTCGAACCCGGGGACGTCATCCTGACGGGAACGCCTGCCGGTGTCGGCCCGCTCCATCCGGGGGATGATGTCGCTGCCACGATTGAAGGCATCGGCACTTTGCAAGTCACGGTTTTATAGTCTGCAAGCGGCTCGGATGTGCGATTCCTTTCCGGCTCTCGCCTGGATGGGGCGGTGATCCTTTCCCGGCAGGCCTCGGAAACGCCGCGTCGAGCCGTCCACTTTCTTTTTGCTGGCGCAAGAACAGTTCGCGGCAAGACGCCCCCTCACATCTTCGGGTTGGGCGGCATAAGAAAAAGCTTTCCAGAGCGGTCGGCCGCTGGAAAGCTTTTTCTAAATCGCCTCGCGACGGGAATCCATCCGTTCGAGCGGATTTCACGGTTCAGATTGCCTACGGGCGTCTGGCGCAGCGCGTCGGCAGACTGTCCAAGGTGCCTTTGGCTGGGCGTTGACACGCTTATGGAGTCATCATCCGATTCGCCACGCGGCCGGCGAGCGTTGCAAAGCGTTGTTCATACATGTAGGCAAAGCGGAGCAGTTTTTCATCCTGGAGCCTGCCGCTTGCGGCTTGAAGGCCGACGGGCAGGCCGTCTTTCGTGAGTCCGATGGGAATCGAAATCGCGGGATGCCCCGTCAGGTTGTAGATTTGCGTCATGACCCAATCCGAATCGGCTTTGATCGGTTTGCCGTTGATGGCCGGCGGGCCTTCCCATGACCAATGGAAAGCGGGAACCGCAACGGTCGGCGAAATGAAAATGTCGTATTCGGAAAAAATGCCTTGCATGATGTGCCAAAAGGCGGCCCGGTCTTCTTCAAGCCGTTTGAATTCGACCGCCGTCAGCCGGGTGCCGCGTTCGACCATTTCCAAAAAGCTTTTTGAAAAGGCTTCCGGGTGCGCGTCGGCTTCCTCTTTGCAGCCTGCCGCCAGGCCGACCGTCCACAGTCGCTCGAAGAACTCAATGTATTCCCGGAGTGTTTTGCCGAAGCGCAATTCGACGACTTGGATGTCCCAACCGTCGTCGGCCAAGGCGTCGATGGCGTCTTGAAAAACGCGCGCGACCTCGTGGTCGATTTCGTACATTCCGAAATCGAGCGTCCAGCCGATTTTCAGCGATCGGTCGATTTCGACGTCCAGGGCCTTAAACGCCGACCACCCGGAATCGGGAAGGGAAAACGGGTCGGTCGCCGCCTCTCCTTTCATCACGTCAAACATGAGCGCGGCGTCGCGGACGGAACGCGTCAGCGTCCCGTAATGCAAAAACGGTTCATGCGTTCCGAAAATGCCGTTGAGATGGTTATCGTACGGGATGCGTCCGTACGAAGGCTTAAAGCCGAACACGCCGCAAAGGGCGGCCGGTATGCGGATCGAACCGCCGCCGTCGCTGCCTTCGGCGAGCGGCACGAAACCGGCGGAGACGGCCGCCGCCGAACCGCCGCTGGAACCTCCGGCGTTCGTCTCGGGATTCCACGGATTGCGCGTCGCGCCGAACAACGGGTTATCCGTCGTCGCTTTGTATCCGAATTCCGGCGTATTCGTTTTGCCCATAATGATGGCCCCGGCGGCCTTCAGACGTTGAACAACCGTAGCATCACGGCCCGGGACATGGTCTTTATAAAGCGGCGTCCCGTAAGTGGTGCGCAAGCCTTTCGTATTTGTCAAATCTTTGATCGCGACGGGCACGCCTTCCAATGGCAACGGGTTTTCCCCGCGTCGGTAACGGGCCTCGGCGCGTTTGGCCTGCTCGCGCGCTTCTTCTTCGTTCAACGTGACGAAGGCATTCAGGATCGGGTTCCATTCCCGGATGTATTTAAAAAGCTCGTCCGTCACTTCGACCGGCGAAAGCGATCGGTTCCGATAGCGCTCGAGCAGTTCCGCCGCCGTCATAGTTTGGATGTCCATGATCACAACTCCCAAATGATAAAAAGTTTTGCTTTTTCAATTATAGACCGATCACTTCGACCGCTACAAGTGTTCGGGAAGGCGGCTTGGCGTTTCCTGCCGGACGCCGCGCGCTCAATTCAATTCACGAATGGAGAGCTGATCCATGGGATACATACAAGAACTGCGAAAACTCATCGGGACGCGGCCGATCATCATGGTCGGCGTCGCCGTCATCGTTAAGAACGAAAAAGACCAAGTCTTGCTGCAAAAACGAACGGATAGCGGCGATTGGGGGACGATCGGCGGCGCTTTGGAATTAGGGGAGTCGCTCGAGGAAGCCGCCGCGAGGGAATTGTATGAGGAAGCGGGCCTCGCGGCGAGCTCCTTTCAATTTGTGACGGTGTTATCCGGCGAGGCGTTTTATTATAAATATCCCCATGGGGATGAAGTGTACAATGTCGTCGCCGTGTATGAAGCGGCGGGGATCGCCGGCACGCCGAGGATCAATGACGACGAAGGGCTCGAACTCAAGTATTTTTCGCTCAAAGATCCGATCGCAAATCTCAATCCGATGGGGCGAATGATCTTGACGAGAGCCGGATATTTGAAATAAACAAGCATCATGCGGCACGGAGGGCAATCCCCCGTCTACCGTTTTTCGTCGTTGTTGATCTCGGCCGTCGGGTCGTAGCCGTGCTTGACCAGACGGACTTCCAAAATCCCGTTCCGGAATTCCGCTTTGGCCGATTTCGGTTTGACCGGCGACGGCAGCTGGATCGTCAGCGCATCCTTTTGCCCGGACAGTCGGCTGACGTATAAATGATAGGCGTCTACGGATAAACGCGGTTTGCCGTCGTCGTCCTGCGCCAAGGGAATGCGGACGATGACGAAATCGTGGGTTTCAAAGACTTGAGGTTCGGGACGCGATCGGGCTTGTCGCTGAGCGGTCTGGCCGGTTAAAAAACCGGGCAAAAAATATTGGAGCGTTTCCATCACTTGTTTGTGAATCGCGTCCCCGCCAAACGGAAAATTTTCCAGGAAGGGTTGGCGCCATTTTTCCATATAAGTTTTCAGTTCATCGGGATCGATAAACGGATTCATCCCAAGCGCTCCTTTATCCGATGGGTCATAACCGTTTCATAGGAGACATACACATGTTTTAATCGGCCGTTTTACCGCATGGAACCGGCGGATGCCGCCCGTGAAAGCGGCGCGCGCAGGTTAGACGGCCGCTGCGGAAACGTGTTCAATGCGACGGCTTTGAACTTTAATGAGCGTCATATCCTCTTTGCGATAGATTATGCACGCGTTGCCGGGCAGTGCAACATTTTTGGGGAATCTGCATCGGTGTTTTTTGTTCTTCTTCGATTGAATGCTCTTTCCGGCGCGTCTGGAACACGCGCGCGGGCCGGTCATCGATCAAGCGGTGCGAGGCGTCCGCTCGGCTTGTGCGTGGAGGGAATCGACGTTTTTGGAAACATTGGGGGGACGGTTGTGGCGAGAGAAAACGGATTTCCGGCCAACCTGTTGTCGCCGGTGTTTCTCATCGGCGAACTCCGGATCGGATCGATCAGCGATGCGTCTTGTTTGAATATGGGCAACAATTATCCGACGCAGTTTGAAAGCCATAAAAAACAAAATCAAGGGTTCGGCTCGATCATTGGCGACCACAACGGCATCGAGGACATCCGCACCCTTTTAAACGATCCCGATTTTATTGATATGCTCGGTAATTTGAACGGCGAAGGGCTGCAAGCGTTGGCGGAACAATGGTGGGCGGACGGCCAGGTTGATAAGGTGTGAGACGATGGTCCGACTCGATGGGCGCAAAAACGGAACGTTTTCCTCGGCCGCGTCCGGCGCGGATTATATTTGATACCCTCTCCAATAATAACGCGCCATATCGTCGTCTTTAATGAGCTGAATGTCTTTCTCGTCGCCTTCAAAAACAAGCCGGCCGTCCTTTAAACTGATCAAAACGATGGGGACGGTGCGAAAGGTTCGCCGCAAGCGTTCCCGATAGGTTTTCGCTTTCTCCGGATCGTCCACCACATCAGGCTTGACTTGAAAGATGGCGATCGCCTTTCCCGATTTGTTGATCACGGTTCCGATGGCCTTCATGCCTTTCTCTCCTTTAAAGGCGGTTTCCACGGCTTTCACCCGTATTGTACGTCCGTTTTCGTCGGTTTGCCAAAACAAACGTTTGGATGGTGCGCTGCGGCATGGTGAAGGGAGCGATGTCGTCTCGGTGACAGAAACGTAGAGGAAGCGCGTGTTGCTCGCTGTTTTCGAAGTTTCGCCGCGGTCAGAAGAGAAATGTCGTGTTTATCGGACGGCTTTCAATGGCCAGCCAGGTTTGCCTTTAAGGGACGGCGGCGGGGAGGATGTTTCTTTTCGGAAGCGGGAACAAAAAAGTTCCTGCCGACGACGGCAGGAATGGATGAAAGTGTTGGGGTTAGGGTATGATCAGTTTAACCGTCCGATGGCGATTTTATACATCGTTTCGATCGATATAATGCGCTCGGAACGCTCACCGGCCCGTTCACGTCCGGCGTTTTCCGCCTCGGCGTAAAAGACTTTTTCCGATCGCCGCGGATCGGCCGCCTTGAAGTTCAACGCGTTCCACGGGCGATACGATGCTTTTAAAGAATGTTCATGGACCGGATATGGGCTTTCGTTTCCTCGGTGCCCAATCGGTAAATCATCGCATAGACGCGCCTTAACTGATCGTCGACCCCTTCATTGACTTTTTCGTCGTATTCCATAAAAGGGATGTGCGCCCGCCAATAATTCTCCCATGATTCCTCATCCGTTTCCCTGAACAACTTTTCCAATTCGTGCACTTCGGCTTCGGTGGCGTCGATTTCAAACTCCCATTCGGACAACGTTTTCTCCGGCAAAATCTCTCCGGACCCCACGGTGATATAATAGCGTTTCTTTTCCATGCTCCATCCCTCGAGTGTGAGAATGTGTGCGACTTAAACATAGATTGTCCGGTCTGCCCGGTCTTTATCCGAAGCGTTTTTGCTCTGCCCGCACCTTTTGCTCGGCACGACATATACATGCCGGATGAAGGGTTGTTCTCTTTTTACCTGGATGACGGAAGCCCGCCCTTTGCCAAATCGCCGATTAATCGGCGCGTAAAAGGGGCACACTGGAGGAAAAAGGTTTGGAGTGAAAGAGGATTGAACCATGTGAATTTATTGAGAAACGCCGTCGAATCCCGAAAAAAGCAGATCATTCATACGCTGCTTGCGGTACTGGGGGATCGCGTCAAAGAACGTGAGCTACAATCGTTGACCTTAACCGAGTTGGAAGAAGAATGGAAGAGACATCTGAATGCAATGAAGGGCGAAGTCAGCCGCATGGACGGAGTGCGCTGACGGCGGCCGCTGTCAGCGTGCCCGACCGCTTCGGCCGACAGCTGGAGCGCACGCTGCGCTTTTTCGCCGCTGACGCCCGATGGTGAAGAACGGCCGACTGATATGCGGAATGAAGGCAAACAAACGGGAAAACGTCCGGATGCATGATTTTCTGCGGTGATGTGTGTTTCCTTCATTGGACAAAAAAGGGACGGCTCGGATAAAATGTTTTTGTAAAAATTGACGTTTGAACGGAATATGAAGAAACGGGATGATTGAGTCATAATGAAATATAAAGAGACGTTTTCGGATTATTACCGGAACCGAGTCACTTTTTCGTTCCAATACCACCCGTTTTCCCACCGTCCGAAGCATGTCTGGGTGATTTGCCGCTTCCACGAACAATGGCTCCTGACCAAACATCCGCATCGCGGCTGGGAATTTCCCGGCGGTAAAGTGGAGCGCGGGGAAACGCCTGAAGAAGCGGCGGTTCGGGAAGTGTTCGAAGAAACGGGCGGGCGCGTCGCCGAGCTCAAGTACATCGGGCAGTACAAAGTGGAAGGCAAGAGCGGAACCATCATTAAAAACGTGTATTTTGCGAAAGTCGATGCCGTTCAGTTGAAAGAAAACTATATGGAAACGAACGGTCCCGTTTTTATAGATGAGATTCCTGAGGACATCAAGGAAAACCAGCGCTTTTCCTTTATGATGAAAGACGAAGTGCTCACAAACTGCATGGCTTATATTAAAAAGCATTTTCTTTTTTAAAGCATAAAAAAACGGCCGCCCCGCCGAACGATGACGGCCGTAATCCCCTCAATCGATCCGCGGTCCAGCCGCTTTAATCTCCTCCGATACTTCAGCGAATTTTTTGAAGTTCTCCTTAAATTTTTTAGCGAGTTCCATCGCTTTTTGTTCGTAGGCTTCCGGATCTTTCCAAGTTCTTTTCGGCTGCAGCATGCGATCTGGCACGCCGGGGCAGTGCGTCGGAAGCCGAAAACCGAAGATGGGATCGGTGACGGTAAACGCATCGCGCAGCTCGCCTTGAAGCGCGGCTTGGACCATGGCGCGCGTGTAGGGCAGCGGAATTCGTTCGCCTTCTCCGTAAGGACCGCCCGTCCAGCCGGTATTGACGAGGTAGACGTCAACGTCGTGGGCGGTGATTTTTTCCCCGAGCATTTTCGCGTATACGGTGGGAAAGAGCGGCAAAAACGGCGCGCCGAAACACGTGGAAAACGTGGCTTGCGGAGCCGTTACGCCCCGTTCGGTGCCGGCGAGTTTGCTCGTGTAGCCCGACAAAAAGTGGTACATGGCCTGTTCTCTTGTGAGTTTGCTGATCGGGGGCAGCACGCCGAACGCGTCCGCCGTAAGAAAGATGATCGTTTTCGGGTGGCCGGCGATTCCCCCTTGGATGATGTTCGGGATGTGATCAATCGGATAAGCCGCGCGGGTGTTTTCGGTCAAGGCCGCGTCGTCATAGTCGGCTCGGCGCGTTTGCGGGTCGACGATGACGTTCTCTAAGACGGCGCCGAAGCGAATGGCATTCCAGATTTGCGGTTCCTTTTCACGGGAAAGGCGGATCGTCTTCGCATAGCAGCCGCCTTCGATGTTGAAAACCCCGGAATCGGACCATCCGTGTTCGTCGTCGCCGATCAGCCGGCGGCAGGGATCATTGGACAAGGTCGTCTTTCCGGTTCCGGACAAGCCGAAGAACAGAGCGACGTCGCCTTCTTCCCCGACGTTGGCCGAACAATGCATGGATAGGACGCCTTTTTCCGGCAACAGGCCGTTCATCACGGTAAACATCGATTTTTTAATCTCGCCGGCGTAAGACGTTCCGCCGATGAGCACGATTTTTTTCTTAAACGAAATGATGATAAAAGCTTCCGACCGCGTGCCATCTACAGAAGGATCGGCTTTAAAGCCGGGGGCGGAAAGAATGGTGAACTCGGGCACGAATCGGGCGAGCTCTTCTTCCGTCGGACGGATGAACAGTTGCCGGGCAAATAGATTGTGCCATGCAAATTCGGTAATGACTTGAACCGAGAGGCGCGTCTTCGGATCCGCTCCGACGAAGCCCTTAAAAATGTATTTTTCTTTCAGCCCGTTTAAATAGCGGACGACTTTGGCGAGCAACTTGTCAAACGTTTTCTCGGAAATCGGCTGATTGTTCGTCCAATTGATGCGGCCGGCCGTGTCGGGTTCTTCCACGATAAATTTGTCTTTCGGCGATCGTCCGGTATATTTTCCCGTTGTGACGGCTAAAGCGCCGGTTTCGGTCAACACGCCTTCTCCGTTCATGACCGCTTTCTCGATCAACCACGTCGCGGACGGATTGACGCAAGTGCCGTCCATTTGCAGCAAATCAATGCCGGAAGCTATGGAGATCGTATTCATTCCGTAACCATCCATCCTTTTTAATAAATAAATTTTTTCGGCGGTTGGCGGCGCGACCGGCACGCCGCCAAGGAATTTCGCGTTGTATCCACTAATTAGTATAACACATATTGATAAATAGTCCATACTAAATATGAAAACGGCACGCATATTAGGCGTGTTTTAAGGCCAACCATTGAAATATGGAGGCGCTTTGGGCCCGCGGTTCCAAATTGGGAACAGGGGCCGCCTTTCCGACGTATAAAAATTGGAGGCCGATTATAGTTTGCCCGGCGAATGGGGGACCATGCCCGTTGGAAAGATGAAAAACCTTTTAGTCGCCAACGGCATTATATATAGTAAAAAGAAAGGGTGTTCCGGAAGCGGCGTTTACCCCCGCGCTTTACCATAAAAATTTTTTTGCTTTTTCTATCAAACCGTGATATACCTTAAATGTTAAAGATATTATGCGGATTCGGCTTGTTGCGGGAGACGCAAATCATGGACGTCGGACGCGGCCGATTCATTCGACAGTGAGGAGGACTGAGATGGAGAAAAAATTTTCGAGACGCCTTTTTACGTCGGAATCTGTGACGGAAGGGCATCCTGATAAAATATGCGATCAAATCTCCGATGCCATCCTGGATGAAGTGTTGGCGCACGATCCCAACGCACGCGTGGCGATCGAAACGGCCGTCAACACGGGATTGGTATTGGTTACGGGCGAGTTGACGACGAGCACGTACGTCGACATCCCGACGATCGTTCGCGATACCGTACGCGCGATCGGCTATGACCGGGCGAAATACGGTTTTGACGCCGACACGTGCGCCGTTTTAACGTCGATCGATGAGCAATCCCCGGACATCGCGCGCGGGGTCGATCGGGCGCTCGAAGCCCGGGAAGGCACCATGTCCGATGATGAAATCGAGGCGATCGGCGCGGGCGACCAAGGGTTGATGTTCGGGTTTGCCGTCAATGAAACGCCGGAACTCATGCCGCTGCCGATTTCGCTCGCCCACCGGTTGGCCCGCCGCCTCGCGGAAGTGAGGAAAGACGGGACGCTTTCGTATTTGCGCCCGGACGGCAAGACGCAAGTGACGGTCGAATACGATGAAAACGGCAAACCGGCCCGCATCGACACGATTGTCGTTTCGACGCAACATCATCCTGAAATCGAACAAGCGCAAATCGAGCGCGACGTGAAAGAACAAGTCATTCGGCCCGTCGTTCCCGAAGAACTCATCGACGACCGGACGAAATATTTCATCAATCCGACCGGCCGCTTTGTCATCGGCGGTCCGCAAGGCGATGCCGGTTTGACCGGCCGGAAGATCATCGTCGATACCTATGGCGGTTACGCGCGCCATGGAGGCGGCGCCTTCTCCGGCAAAGATCCAACAAAAGTCGACCGTTCGGCAGCCTACGCCGCCCGTTATGTGGCGAAAAACATCGTCGCCAGCGGCCTGGCCGATAAATGCGAAGTCCAATTGGCCTATGCGATCGGCGTCGCCCGGCCCGTGTCGATCTCGATCGATACTTTCGGCACCGGCCGTGTTTCCGAAGACGTGTTGGTCGAGCTTGTCCGCCGCCATTTTGACTTGCGTCCTGCGGGCATTATTAAAATGCTCGATTTGCGGCGCCCGATCTACAAACAGACCGCCGCGTACGGGCATTTCGGCCGCACGGACATCGATTTGCCGTGGGAAAAAACCGACAAAGCAAGCATACTGCGCGAAGAGGCGTTGAAATAAACCGATAATCGCCTGCCACGGTCCGGTGGCAGGCATTTTTTTATAATCCCGGGGCCGGGCTTTGGAAACGCCGCGCTTCTCGCTGAAAAACGAGCGATCGAGGCAAAATTTTTTGCGCCGTTGGAGATTTTGCGCCGTTTTTCATATGATGAGAGAAAGGCATAAAGGGGATATCGCGATGCGGGTGTACCGGACCAAAGTTAAAAAACCCTTGGGATGCGCGGTCGTTGTCCACGGAGCCAGTGAACATCACGGGCGTTACGAATGGCTGAGCCGCCGTTTGCTTTCGGCCGGTTTTCACGTGGTGATCGGCGATTTGCCGGGTCACGGCAAAAATCCGCACCGCCGCGGCCACATCGATCATTTTGAGGAATATATTCACGAAATTTCCAATTGGATCGCCGCCGCCGGCGCGTTCGACCGTCCGTTATTATTGATCGGCCATAGCCTCGGCGGTTTGGCGGTCATCCGCACGCTTCAGGAGAAAGCGATCACGCCGCGCGCCGTCGTGCTTTCCTCGCCGTGCCTAGGCTTGTATATTCCGCCGCCGGGATGGTTGAAAAGCGCCGCCCGCCCCTTGAATACGTGGGCTCCGAAACTTCGCATTCCCATCAAAAGATCGGCCGACAATCGGCATGCGACGCGCAACAAGACCATTTTGGAAAAGGATGCCAAAGATCCGTACATCGTCAAAAAGGTTTCGATCCGTTGGTATTTCGAGCTGGAGCGGGCGATGGGCGACGCGTTCGCCAAAGCGGATCGCTTTCCCGATGTGCCGCTCTTCATCCTGCAGGCCGGCCGGGATCGGATTGTCGATAAGCGCGCGGTGTACCATTGGTATCAGATGCTCGGCATCGGCCGAAAACATTACAAGGAATGGCCCGGCTTATTTCACGAAGTATTTAACGAACCGGAACGCGAAGCGGTTTTTCAATACATGATCGCGGCGATCGACCCATATTTTTAATCGGCGGCCGAAACTTCCATAAGTTTTGCAGCCGTGGCTTCCAGGAAAGAATCGGCAGCGTTTCGGGAAAAATGCTGACGAGCGGTTGATGATCCGCAGAGCGGCCGATGAAGCTGGGCAGGGGCGGATATCCGGGGCAAAACACAGGCTTCCCTGAAGGAATGGCGGTTTCAAAAGGCGAAAGGATTGCGCCGCCCTGGGGCGATGGGGCGAGCGAAAGAAAAGGAAGGTGGGATTGCATGGACATTCCGACGAAACCTTGGACGCTCATGCGGCGGATTCGCCGCGACGTGCTCCCGGCCGTCAAACGGCAATTGTCGTACTGGGAACAAAGAGCGCTGGCCATTCCCGATCCGGAATTGAAAAAACAAGCGCTCGCCAGCCTCTCGACCAAGGCTTTCCATTGTTATGGCGGCGCGATTTACAGTCTGCTTTCCGGACCGCGCCGGGAAGAAGTCGTCGCGTTTATTGTCGCGTATCAGACGATCAGCGATTATCTCGATAATTTATGCGACCGGAGCACGTCGCTCGATCCCGACGACTTCCGCGCCTTGCACGAAGCCATGACGGACGCTTTAACGCCCGGCGCCGTCGGCGATTATTACCGTTTTCGCAAAGAGCGGAACGATGGCGGCTATCTCGCCACGCTGGTCGCCGCTTGCCAGCGCTTTCTCGCGACGCTCCCCGCGCTTCGCGACATCCAACCCGTCCTTTACGAACTGGCCGACTATTATACCGCGTTGCAGATACATAAGCATGTCGTCCCGGAAGAGCGCGTTCCCCGCCTAAAGAAATGGTTTGAGCAGTGGCGGGATCGCCTTCCGGCATTGGCATGGTACGAATTTTCCGCTTGCTGCGGATCGACGCTCGGCGTCTTTTGCATTGTAGCCTACGCCGCGGTGAACCGCGATATGTCTCGGCTCGTCCGCAAGATAAAAGACGGATATTTCCCGTGGGTGCAAGGTTTGCACATCCTTCTCGACTATTTTATCGATCAAGAAGAGGACAAGCGCGGCGGCGATCTCAATTTTTGTTTCTACTATGAGGACGAAAAAGCATTCGTCGATCGCTTCCGTTATTTTGTGAGACAGGCGAACGCGAGCATCGCCGGCCTTCCGAATGCCCGTTTTCATCGCATGATCACGCAAGGGTTGATCGGACTCTATCTCGGCGACCAAAAAGTGCTGGGCAACCGCCGCGTCCGCCGCCTCGCCCGCCAATTGATCCGCGGCTCGGGGGCGGCCGGTTGGTTCTTTCTATTGAACGGCGTGTTGTACCACCGCATGGCTTCCCCGCCGTCCCGGGCGCAAGAGGCGGCGACGTAAAGCGCGGAGAGCTGCGTTTTGTTCTCCGTCGTTCGCCCCGGCCTCCCGCGCCCCTCTTTTCTGTATGTCAAGCGTCAGTGAAAATGTCATACTAACGCGTCAGTGAATATGTCACTGATATATTTACTTTGACCTCAGTTCATTCAAGCCGGTTTCAGTTCCTTT
>JGI25331J36430_1000198_pt1 | contig 38042 bp, 31 predicted proteins | sample HigsolmetaAR206D_FD_36430 | JGI IMG/M metagenome (IMG submission 36430) | reverse complement strand
TGCCAAATCTGTTACAGCTGGCCGCTTGGCAAAAGAATCATGGCTGCAGAGGCTCCATGTCAAGCCCTTAATAGCGAGAATTCAGATTGAATTTTTATGCGGTATAAACGAATTTATATACTGCAATACTCTGCACTTTTTTCTTGCAAAAAACATCCTCAACCCTGTTAATATATCTAACCTATCAACTCAACCCTATCACTTTCAAGGCAGTTGATATGTTACCGCAAACAATAAAAATAAGGGTTTTCTGACATTATTTCTTCCGGCAAAGTAACCGTGAGAAAAACCTAATGTCTGGAAACCCTTTATTTATCAGTATTTTTAGTAGAGCTACTTCTCAACCCTTGACATCAATACCACGCACTCAACGTGCACCGTATGCGGGAACAAGTCCACCGGCTGGACGGCAGTCAGTTTGTAGCCAAACGGTTCGAGTTCTTTTATATCCGTTGCAAATGTGTCCGGGTTGCAGGAGACATAGACAATGCGCGCAGGTTTGGCCCGGCCGATTTTGCGCATGACTTTGCCGCCGGCGCCGGAACGCGGGGGATCGAGAAGCAGCAGTTCCGGGTTGCCGAAGCTTTCCAGCACTTCATCAATCCCTTTGCGTGCGTCTTTGGCAAGGAAATATGTGTTTGAAATGCCATTGTCTTTTGCATTCCGTTTGGCAGATTCAATCGAGGTTTCGACGATTTCAATGCCGGCAAGTTCCCCGACACGGTCCGCAAACGGCAGAGAAAATGTGCCGACGCCGCAGAACAGGTCAATCATTTTTTCTGTTTTCTCCGGCCGGCCCATTTCAAGCGCAAGATCGACGAGTTTCTGTGCCTGTACCGGGTTGGTTTGGAAAAATGTATCGAACCATATCCGGTAACGGTAACCGCCCATTTCATCGTAAATAAAATCACGTCCGGAGAGGACATGTGTTTTTTCCGCCTGTGTCCGGTCTGCCCAATCGGTATTTTCGAGCCAGAGCAGGCTTTTTACTTGCGGGAATTTGCCGGTGATCCGTTCTGCCAAATCGCGGGCCGCTTCAGCCAGCTCCCCGTCCGGCGCTTTTGTTGCAAACAGGGCGAGCATCATTTCCCCTGTTACAAAAGACTGGCGCACCATTAAGTGGCGTAAGAGGCCTTCGTGCGCATCTTTGTCATAGCCTTTTAAGCCATGTCCTTTTACCCATGCGGCCACTTCCATCGCGCCATCCACCATTTCTTTTCCGGCAATCAGGCAGGTTTCAAGCGGAATCACTTTCCGGAAATTCCCTTGCTCATGCAGGCCGAGCGATCCGTCCGGGGCAAATGTAAATTCCATTTTATTGCGGTAGTGCCAGGGATTGTCCATGCCGATCGTATCACGGACAAGCGCCGGGTCAAAGCCTTGTGCGGCAATGGCTTCTTTTACATGGGCAGTTTTTTGCTTTAACTGGCCCTCGTATGCCCAGTGCTGCCAGACACAGCCACCGCACCGGTCAAAGTGCGGGCACATTGGCGCCACCCTTTCCGGATGGGCTTCGAGAATTTCTTCCGGCAGTGCCTTTCTTCTTCTTTTTTCCGGCTGGTCCACGGTGACGCGCACTTTCTCCCCCGGAAGCGTACGCGGAATGGTCAGTTTTAATTTTTTCGCGTTGCCAAGTTCATTTTCACGCCAGACAACCGCCTGCCCGGAACCTTTTGCATCCAGGTCGCGGATTTCCGTTATCAATGATTCCCCTTGCAAAATGGCCAATCCAATCTCTCCTTCCAATGAAAAACGAATATCTCAACACATTTGATGTGTAAAGTTCTTATATTCAAAAAACGGGGCGTTTCACTGCCTTGTAATAGTATAATGGAAAAAAAGCGGTTTGCAAATGTGCATTGCGCACCGGCACCACCCCGTAAGCAAAAACAAGGCCCGTGTTCTCGGCTTATCCACGGGCCTTGTTTTGCTTTCTCATTTCCAGTATTCTCGGCAGTTTGATTGCCAGATGTTCACGGCATTTTCGCTGTTTTTCATATATATAATCTGTTGCTTTTTCAATGGAAACGAGCTTATTGATATCATCTTCCTCTATATCGAGATCAAATTCATCCGATAACTCCACAGCCAGCTCTGATAGATCAATCCAGTCCGCACCGAGATCATCGACAAAAAGGGTGTCGTCCTTTATTTCCGAAGGGTCATCATCGAAATCGTTCAACACAATGTCGCGCACTCTTTCCCGGATATTTTCTTTTGAAATGGTTTCCCGCATCATCATCAGCTCCATTGTGTAAATGTGAACAAAATATTTCTCAACTACTTTTAATAATAGCCATTTTACAACGCCAGCACAAGAATGCAATATCCCGGCGCTAACTTTTTTATGCCAAATTTTTCCTAGGAAAGGGCGCTGCATTTTTGGGATACGAATGTACCCGGACAGCTTCTCTACAAATCAAGTGACAAGGCCCGGTGCAAATACTAAAATGATATTAGTGTAAACGGATTCCGGCGGTAAAGCAGATGTGCCATTGCTTTATCCCATATGTATAATATTGAACAAAATCGGGATGCCCCGGCCATTCCAACTTCAGCAGCATAACTGAAAATGGCCTCTGCATTTTATTGAAGGAGGAAGATGGATGATTACATTTGATGAACAAACGAAAACTTTCCATTTGCAAAATGATGAAGTGAGTTACCTCTTACAAGTGGATGCATTCGGCTGCGTTGAACATCTGTATTGGGGAGCGCCGGTCAGGGCCTACCACGGGGGGCGCGCCTATCCCCGCATCGGCCGCAGTTTTTCCCCGAACCCGCCCGGTGCAAAAGACCGCAAATTTTCACTGGATACGGTGCTGCAGGAATTCCCGGGATACGGCAACGGCGATTTCCGTGAGCCGGCGCATGTCATCCGGCATGCGGACGGGTCAACGGTCACGGACTTCCGCTACCGGGCGTATGACATTTTAAAAGGCAAGCCGGCGCTTCCCGGGCTTCCCGCTACTTTTGCCAATCCAAATGAAGCCGAAACATTGAAAATCATGCTGGAAGACAAACTCACAGGCCTTCAATTAACGCTTTTATACACCATCTTTCGCGACTTGCCGGCGATTTCCCGCGCGGCTGTGCTGACAAACGGCGGAAACAAGCCTGTTCGGATTGAACGTTTGATGAGCCTGAATGTCGATTTCCCGGCCGGACGTTTTGAGCTGTTGCATCTCCCCGGCGCCCATAAACGTGAACGGCAAATCAAAAGAGAAACGGTAACGGACGGGATCAGGCGTGTAGACAGCAAACGCGGCGCCAGCAGCCACCAGGAAAATCCTTTTTTGGCGCTTGTCCGTCCTGAAACAACGGAATTCCAAGGTGAAGCATATGCGGTGAACCTCGTTTACAGCGGCAATTTTGCCGGAATGGTGCAGCAGGACCAGTTCGGCCAGGTGCGTCTCGGGATCGGGCTGAATGATTTCGGGTTCAGCTGGGCGTTGCAGCCGGGTGACACTTTTTATTCCCCTGAAGCAGTGATGGCATACAGCAGAGACGGGCTGAACGGGATGTCGCAAACGTTTCACACGCTCTACCGCCGCCATCTTTTGCGCGGCAAACATAAAGATGCGGAACGCCCGGTGTTGATCAACAACTGGGAAGCGACCTATTTCCGGTTTCATGATCAAAAATTGCTTGAACTCGCCGACGAGGCGCAAAAGCTCGGCATTGAGCTGTTTGTGCTGGATGACGGCTGGTTCGGCCACCGGGACAATGACCGCAGTTCTTTAGGGGACTGGTATGAATACGCCGGAAAAATCCGGATGGGGATCAAAAATCTGGCGGAAGAAATCCATAAACGCGGCTTGAAATTCGGGCTCTGGTTTGAACCGGAAATGGTTTCGCGGGACAGTGACCTTTTCCGTGAACATCCGGACTGGGCATTGCAAATTCCGGGCCGCGGGATTTCCGAAGGGCGCTCCCAATATGTGCTCGATTTTAGCCGCGGGGATGTGCGCGAAAATATTTTCCGGCAGATGACGGATATTCTGGATCATGTCCATGTCGATTATATCAAATGGGATATGAACCGCCATATGACAGAAGTCCATTCCGCCCTGCTGGAACCGGAAAACCAGGGAGAAACCGCCCACCGCTATATGCTCGGGCTGTATGACTTTTTAGAAAAGTTGACGTCGCGTTACCCTGACATTTTGTTTGAAAGCTGTTCCGGCGGCGGCGGGCGTTTTGATCCGGGCATGCTGTATTATATGCCGCAAACGTGGACGAGCGATAATACCGATGCGGCCGACCGGCTGAAAATCCAGTACGGCACAAGCCTCGCCTATCCGCCGGTTACCATGGGCGCGCATGTTTCGGCCGTTCCGAACCACCAAACCGGCCGGGTTACGCCGCTATCGACGCGCGGTGACGTGGCAATGGGCGGCAATTTCGGCTATGAGTTGGATTTGACAAAATGCACGGAAGATGAAAAAGCGGTGATCCGGGAGCAGATTGCATTTTACAAAGCACACCGTCAATTGTTCCAGTTTGGCCAGTTTTACCGCCTGATAAGCCCTTTTGAAGGCAACAGCGCCGCCTGGCAATTTGTCTCGCCGGACCGGAAACATACCATTGCCTATTTTTTCAACGTACTGTCTGAAGCAGCCGGCCCGGTGAAAATATTAAAACTGGCAGGCCTTGACCCGGACAAAAACTACCGGCATATTGAAACAGGCAACATTTACGGCGGCGACGAACTGATGAACATCGGGCTGTATTTGCCATTGTTTAACAAACAGGACTTTGCAAGCTACAAAGCAGAGTTTGAGGCGGTGTACGAGTAAAATACTCCCCCTCTTCCCAGGCAGAGGGCACTGAAAAACGGTGAGGCACTGTGAATGGCGGTGTCTTGCCGTTTTCTTTTCCCCGCCTATTCATTTTTGTTATGAATGGGTATAACAATTTTTTATTTTCATTTTTTTCTCTATTTCAGTATAGTATACATAAAACGAGTCTTAAAGGAAGAGAGGTTCAGCTATGGATGCATTAGTAGAAGCATTCCGTTCCATTCCTGCCACCTGCATATCAGATGCTATGGACGGCTTGAATAATTTGCACCCGCGGATTAAGCCATTGAAATCGTCCTATTTTCTCTGCGGCAAAGCTTTTACTGTTAAAATGCCGGTGGGTGACAATTTAGCCGTCTTAAAAGCCATTAGAAATGCACAACCCGGCGATGTTCTTGTAGTGGACGCAAAAGGAGACGAGTACAGAGCCATTGCCGGCGACTTTGTGGTCGGGATGGCAAAAACTTTGGGCATAAGCGGGATTGTTGTGGACGGCGTTATTCGTGATATAGATGGTGTTATAAAACTGAACTATCCTGTTTTTTGCAGGGGCACAACTGTGGCAGCCAGCGGAAAAAGCGGTGTTGGCGAAATAAACGTCCCCATTTCCTGCGGGGGAGTAGCCGTAAATCCCGGGGACATCATCGTGGGCGATGCGGACGGAGTGGTGGTGGTGCCGGCAGAAAAAGGAGAAAAAATATTGCACAAAGCACACGAAAAATTGAAGAAAGACCAGCTTAGGGAAGAATCCGTCTCCGGAAACAAAGAAGAGATCATCAAGTATTTAGACTCCATGATCTCAAAATCATAACCTGCCTCTCTCTATGCACGCCCGGTTTCCATTTGGGCTGTTGAACCGCATTCTGAAAAAATGCAGCTGCCATGCAAATAGATGCATGGCTTTGAGGTTAGGTCCACTTTATTTTGCGCGAAACATTGTTATTTTATTGCCGGCTGCAATCATCGGCTTGGCTCCAGTTTGAAAACTTTAGTCTGTTTTTACACGAAATACGGCGGACTGGCCAATGCTTCATGGTTGATATTCATTTGCCAGTTTCCTGAACGCTGCAAGCGACCGTTTCACTTTCTCTGTCGGGATGCAGTAGGCAATCCGGAAGTAGCTCGGAACGCCAAACGTATCAGAAGGAACGAGCAGCAGGTCATATTCAAGTGCTTTTTTGCAAAATGCCACAGCATCCTCTTCCAAGGCTTTCGGAAACATGTAGAATGTACCGCCGGGCTTTGTGATGGAAAAACCCATATCGGTCAAGTCATCATACAAAATATTCATGTTGGTTTCATAGACTGAAAGATCCGCTGTGATGTCCAGCACTTCGGCAACAGCGAGCTGGATGATCGACGGCGGGCAGTTGTGGCCGATGCCGCGTGAGATCTGACCGCACATATTGACAATCAATTCCGCATCCGGGCAGTCCGGGTTCACGGCTACGTACCCGATCCGCTCGCCTGGCAGCGACAGCGACTTGCTGAAAGAGTAGCATGTAATCGTGTACGGATGATATTTTGCAACGTATGGGGCCTCTACCCCCTTGAACACAATTTCCCTGTACGGTTCATCTGTGATGATATAAATCTCATGCCCGAATTCCTGCTCTTTTTCTTGCAAAATCTGCGCCAATTCCCGGATCGTAGCTTCAGAATAGACAGCGCCTGAAGGATTGTTTGGCGTGTTGATTAAAACGGCTGCCGTTTTGGGCGAAATCATCCGGCGGAACGCGTCAAAATGAATCTGAAAATTTTCCGTATCAGCAGGAACAACTTTTAACACCGCGCCCGTTTGATTGACGTATGGCACGTATTCCGGAAAATACGGCGCAAACGTGAGCACTTCATCTCCCGGTACGGTTACCGCCCTTAACGCGTGTGCAATGGCGCCGGCTGCCCCCGTAGCCATAAAAATATGTTCTTTCCGGTACGGCATGCCAAACCGCTGTTTTAAGGAATCTGCAATTTTTTCACGGACTGAATCAATCCCAAGGCTCGGGCTGTAGCCGTGCACCGCCGGGTTTTTCGCAAGTTCCATAAGTTTTTCGGTAAAAGCTTGCGGGACCGGCACGCTCGGATTGCCAAGGCTATAGTCAAAAACATTTTCAGACCCGATTTCCTTTGCCCGTACTGCCCCGTATTCAGCAATTTCCCGGATGACCGATTTCTGGCCAAGCATCCTTTTGAATTCTTCCGCAATCATGTTTTTCTTCCTCCTGAACATCAATCCTATGTATAGATATAACTATAACATATTTTGAGCCCGTTATGATGAAATTTTCTAAATTTGCTTTCTTGTTTACNGTGTAACAGTGTTATGTTATATTAAAAANAGCAAAGGAGTGGCGAAAATGGATGAAGACTTAATTTCCAAAAAAGATCTGCTCGAACAAACCGGCATCTCCTATGGGCAATTATACCGGTGGAAACGGAAAAACCTGATTCCGGAAGACTGGTTTATCCGCAAATCGACGTTTACCGGGCAGGAAACCTTTTTCCCCCGCGAACGCATTTTGGAGCGGATTAAAAAAATCCAGGCGATGAAAGAAAAACTTTCGCTTGATGCGCTTGCCGAAATGTTTGCACCGGGCGGCGGGAAACGGATCAGCAAGGCAGATATACTGAAATGGGGTATTGCCTCCGATTTTGTACTAAATTTTTACATCGAACAAACGCAGGCGCAAGAACAGGCTTTTCCTTTTGAGGAAGTGCTCGCCATTTTTTTATTGGAAAAACTTTTGCACGGCGGGGAGATTTCCCTTGAGGAAGGAAAAATGCTGGTTGGGCTCTTGCAGGATGCAGAAAAATCTTTTGCAACGGAAGGCACAAACGTATGGCTGATCCGAAAGTTCGGCGTTTCCACCTGCTTTTTGACAAAAAAGGCAGAAGATATTTTGTTTGACCGTGAAGCAAAAGTGATTGTCAGCCTTGATCTGATGGAGTTATCAGCAGAATTAAAAGGAAAATGGCTATAGGAGGCGGGCAAAAGTGGGAAATCTTGTCATAAACGGAGTCGCATCCTCAAACGGCGGGACTTTTGACGACGTCATCGTGAATGGAAAAGGAACAGTGAATAGTGAAATCAAGTGTAAAAATTTGGAATAAAACGGAATAGCGGTTTTTAAAGGAAACATTGTTTCACAAAATGCCACGATCAATGGAACCGCAACCTTTCACGGCAGTCTCTCCAGTAAAAGCATGGAGGTTTCGGGATCGGCCAAGTTTTTGGATGATGTCCTGGCAGAAAATCTTCACGTATCCGGGAATGCAAAATTTGGCGGCAAAGTGAAAGGAACGGAAATCCTGCTTGAAGGGAATGTGTCTGTTGCCGGAGATTGTGAAGCCGAGGAAATCAACATCCACGGCACCGTCAAAATGGAAGGCGAACTGAATGCCGAAAAGATTGAAATGAACCCGTTGTGGCGCTGTTTTATCCGTGAAATGGGTGGGCAGCAGATCACGGTGAAAAAAGTCAATTCTATTTCAAGCTGGTTGAAGCCGTTTACGCCCACAGGCCTCACGGTTGACAGTATTGAAGGGGATGATATTGTGCTTGAAATGACGACAGCGAAAGTGGTGCGGGGCGCCCGTGTAAAAATCGGTCCAAAATGNGAAATTGATCTTGTGGAGTACAAGGATACGTTTGNAAAAGACAGCTCAGCGGTTGTGAAAGAATACCGGAAAATATAAAGAAAGGCGTGCAGAACATGGAGAGAAATCCTTTGATTGTGAATGATTCGGGCGCTTATGGCGGCGGATTGTACGGAAATGTAAAAGTGAACGGAGAAGCGGAAATTGTCGATGCGCTCGATTGTTTGAACTTGTCGATCCGCGGTACAAGCAAGGTAAGCGGCAATACAACCGCCAAAACGATTTCAGTTTTTGGCGAGGGGATATTTGCCGGCAGTGTAGAGGCAGAGAAATTGAAAGTTTCAGGCAGCTGCCGAATTGAACGGGATGCGGAAATCAAGACCAGCCTTGTACGCGGGGAGATGGAAATCGGCGGACGGTTCAGCACGGAAAAAGCAGAGATCAAAGGTTCGCTTGACGTCAAAGAAGATGTCGAAGCAGAGGCTTTTATTTTAAAAGGAAAGTTTCTAGTTGGCGGCCTGTTAAATACGGAAGAAATTGAAATTGCGTTAAAGTATAGCAACAGCCGCGCGGGCGAAATCGGCGGGAAGAAAATTGACGTCCGCATGCAAGGCGGGCTTCCCGGCATGTTTGGAAAAAAGCGGCATCTNTTGCACGCTGATATCATNGAAGGAGATCAAATCTATTTGGAATACACTGAAGCCGGCACGGTTCGCGGGGAAAATATCGAAATCGGCCCCGGCTGCAAGATCGGTTTAGTGGAGTACACGGGAACGCTGAACATTTCAAATGAGGCAGTGGTTGAAAAAACAAAAAACAGGAGCCCATTCTTAAACTGGGAGCTGAATTTGCTCCCTTTTTTGTCTCCCGCTGCCTGATGAAGACATTTTGGACGCGGATGTTTCGCGGCGCACAGGCATTTGGATTGGGGGCTGGGCCTAAGAAAGCGGGGGAAAATGACAATCTTGACTTAGAACCCCTCTAATTGAACAAAAGCTCAACGCTCCCTGAATGTTTTGTCTAATTAGAAGGTCCAATTAGACAAAAGCTCCCCGACCGGCGTTCGTTTTGTCCAATTGGCTGACCTGCGTGAAGAAGCGAGAAAAAAGATATTCCGGCGTTGTCAAACTCGCTTTTGTTCCTCTTGAACCCTGCAGCCCAACCTGTTTCGCCCCCTATTCCGATCGCGGCCACTCCCTTTTTTCCAAATAACGGAAGCCCCACCTTCTTGGCAATCCTGTTTTTTTCTTGAACGGCATGCTTCCCAAATGAAAAGGCAGTGCGATAAACGGGTACTTCATCGCACTGCCTTTAGTTTGGTATTACAGGGGACCCAACCATGCCGCATCCTGTATACATTTTCACCTTCGGGGGGTACACTCCCCAATGTATGAATGGAGTTTTCAGCCTTTTCCCGGCTGCCGGAGTGTGATGTTATCAGGATGCCTGTCGTCGGCTCCGTGACAGATACAAATCTTTGTTAAGATTTGCTGCTTTTAAAGCTTGTGCCTTAAAAGATCCGTAACTGATCCGGCTTTCCTTTGCCTTACCATATTCTTTTGCCTGAAAGTTCATTGACATTTCATTTGACTGTTCAGCACTTTTTCTCATGAATGAATTGCTTTGCGGCCTTTTCCTTTTGAAAACTTTCCTTAGAAAACTTTCATCGTCGGAAACTGGTTCCCCAATGGCTTTCATTCATTTACTCAAGTGCCTGGAGTTTCCATGATGCTTCAAATCACTTTTTCGGCAATCGTTTATGTTCCGGCAAAAGGTTTGCTTTTCAGCTGCCTGAACGGGCGGAGGGCATTCACCAATTCCTTTTTAGTGAACCGGTTGCGCTCACCGTTCTGGGCTTTTCGAAATATACGCGTGAAGACGGAACCAATCGGGATGGTTGAGTCTCCTGCAATCCCAAACTGTAAGGGCTTTCCTTCCTTACACTTGCAGTATAGCATGGGCAGCCGAAAAAAGCTGTGTCGAAATTGTTAACGTTTTCACATTTTGAAAACTAAAAGCAGTGCGGACGATCGCACTGCTTTCCGTCGTTAAACCAGTTTATGCGCATACCATTTGGCACCTTTGAAGCGGTTCATAAAAATGAGCCCGCGCACACCCCATTCGGCAATCATCGCGACCCAGACGCCAATGATGCCAAAACCGAATGTAATCCCTAAAATATAGCCGAGTATGACCCGCAAAAGCCACATTGACAGCAGCGAAGCGACCGATGTAAATGTTGAGTCACCTGCTGCCCGGAGCACGGCCGGCATAATAAAACTTTGCGGCCATAACAGCGGCTGCCCAAACGCAGAAATCAGGACAATCGTAAAGATCGTCGGAATAATTGAGTCAGGCGGATTAAACAATTGCATCATGACAGGGAAAAACGGCAAAAGAACCGCTGTCGTTACAACATAAAGTAGAGAAGACAAAACAATAAACGACTTTGCAAATTTCCGTGCGTCATCGATATTCCGCCGGCCCATGCATTGTCCGACAATCGTTACAATCGCAATGCTAAGCGCATTCGGTCCAATCTGGAAGAGCAGCGTGATTGAACTTGCGATCGCATTTTCCGTCAACGCCAATGTCCCAAGCTGCACAATAAATGTCTGTGTCAGCAGTTTCCCGCCGTTAAAAAAGATTTGTTCCGCCGCAAACGGGATCCCGATAAACATCACTTTCTTCAATAAAGAAAAGTCGAGGTGAAGCGCATTTTTTATTTTAAAACGAATCGTCTCATTGTACTTCATAACGTAAAAAATGGAAGCGATCATACCGAAAACTCTTGCGCATAAAATGGATGTCACAAGGCCGACGACGCCCATATGAAAAATGGTAATAAATACAACATTGAGCACGGTATTCGTTAAGTTCATAAACAGCGACAAGCCGAGGCATGGCTTTGTTTCCCCGACGCCGCGCAAACCGCCCAGTACTGCCTGGAAAATCGCAATAAAAGGATAGGAGAGACAGCTGCCAATCAAATAAATTCTCGCATTATGAAAAACGGCTGCATCTGCTTTCCCGAACAGTAAATTGAGTGTCGGCGTGTTGAACACAATCACAAACACGGCAAGCACGACCGAAAAAATAGCAACAGCAGAAATGGCTTGTGTCGCCGTCTTTGACACCATTTCTTTATTGCCGATTCCTTTATACTGGGCAACAATCACCGTTCCACCGGTTGCGATTGCAATAAATACGTTGACAAGGAAAATATTCAATGAATCTACCATGTTTACGGCACTGACAGCACTAACGCCGGCAGAACTGATCATCGCCGTATTTAGAAAACTCATTAAGATCAAAAACGCCTGATCCACCAAAATTGGGATAATAATGCCAATAACTTCCCGATAATCTATAGAATCCCCCGTTAAATATCTGTTCAGGTAAAAAGTAGACTTCTGCTTGAGTTTGACAGCTTTGATTTCCATAAGACCTCTCTTCTTCATTTTGCGGGCTTTTTCATCCGTTCTTTTGAATGCAACCCATATTATATCACCTTGATAAAAAGAGTAAAGCTTTTTCGCCTAGCGAAATTTACGATTTTGTGAATAGCAGGCAACCCGGAAAATAAGCGCCAGCACGCCAAATGAGGCCTGTAAAACTGCATTTTTCCATTGATAGCTATTCAATTTTTGACGCTTCATTTCCATGGTGATACGATAGATATGTAAGGGGTTACATAAAACGCGAGAAAGGGCGTATGATGATGAACTTTCAAAATATCACCATTGCAGGGAGCGGCGTACTCGGGAGCCAAATTGCCTATCAAACGGCTTTTAAAGGCTTTCATGTATATGTTTATGATATTTCTGCCGAGGCAATCGAACAGGCAAAAGAAAGAATTTCCGGGTTGAAGGCCCGGTACCAGAAAGATCTTGGTGCAACAGAGCAAGAAGTGGACGCAGCCTATCATAGAATTTCTTTTTCTGATGATCTGGGACAAGCTGTAGCCACTGCCGATCTGGTCATTGAGGCCATTCCGGAAGTGGTTTCCATTAAAAAGGACTTTTACCAAAAGCTTGGAAAATTGGCACCAGAAAAAACGGTCTTTGCAACGAACTCATCGACCCTGCTGCCAAGCCAGTTTGCAGAAGCAACCGGCCGCCCGGAAAAATTTCTGGCGCTCCATTTTGCCAATGAAATTTGGAAATACAATACAGCAGAAATCATGAAACATCCCGGTACAGGTGAAAAAGCGTTTCAGGATGTGATCGCATTCGCAGAGGCAATTGGCATGGTGGCGCTGCCTTTGCACAAAGAGCAGCCGGGCTATATTCTGAACTCATTACTCGTACCGCTGTTGGAAGCAGCCCAAATACTGCTGGTAAAAGGGGTTGCCGATCCGGAAACGATTGACAAAACATGGCGCATTGCAACAGGCGCCCCGGCCGGACCATTCCAAATTCTGGATGTTGTCGGCATCAACACCGCCTACAATATCAGTTTGGCAAAAGCAGAAACTACCGGCGATGAACTGTATAAAAAAATAGCAGACTTGCTGAAAACGGAATACATTGACAAAGGCAAACTCGGAAAAGAAACAGGAGAAGGCTTTTACAAATATTCTTCCACCGAATCCTGATGTAAAAGAAGGACCCGCACAAAGCGGGGCCTTTTTTATTTTGTCTTGCTTTTATAGTGATCCCGAAAAAACTTAATTCAAAAGCCACAGCCATAGATAGAAAAGAATCAACCTGTATCTGGTAAACATTGCAGCACTTACTGAATGGGCCGGATAAAAAGCAAAAACGGATTTGTTCGGCAAGCCCTGTTTAATGCACGGCAATTTTCTGCCCGTGGAAAGCCAAGTACTGGACGGCTTCCGGCGGGGCGATTTCCTGCATCATGTCGACAAGGCGCTGATGATGTGTGAAAAAGATGATTTGCGTGCAGCTGGAAAGTTCGAGCAATACTTTCAATGTTTCTTTTGAACGTTCATCGTCGAAATGGACGAGGATATCATCGACAATGAACGGTAGCGGCTCGTTTTCAGCTGCGTATTTTTCAATGCTCGCAAGGCGTAAGGACAGATACAGCTGGTCGGTCGTCCCGTCGCTCATCCCGTTCAGCGGCACATTCTCCCCGCCGCGCACGCCCATTAAAACAGGCTCGTCCTGCTCGTTGTAATCCACCGCCAACCCGTCAAAAGAATGAAGTGTCAGCCGCGCAAAAATATCACCCGCACGATTTAAAATCGGATTTTGATTTTGGCTCCGGTAAAATTCAATCCCCTTTTGCAGCAAAGCGGCAGCGAGTTTCAACTGGATATATTGCTCCGTCAAACTGGCGATTTGCGCATGCACGCTTTCCCTTTCCTGGCCGGCTTCAATGGCTGTCATGTTGGCGCCGCGAATCTGTTCTTCGTATTCTTTTTTGACCGCCCCATATTCCTGCTCCACCTCGGAACGCGAGGCTTCCAAACGGTCAAGTTCACGCCCGGTTTCCGCCAAATCGGCGTCAATCGAATCTGCATCAAACCGGGCCGCCTCATCAAGCAATTCCTGCAGTGATTTACCGGCACCCGCATCCAGCATGTCCGCTTCGATTTGCCGAATGTCTTTTTCAAAACTTTTTTTCAGCAGGAAAGCTGTTTCAATTTGCTTTAGTTCTTCGATTGTGCTGCAGCCTGCCTGTTGGAAAAGTTCTGTTAAAACCGCTTCAGCTGCTTCCAGTGCTTCTGTTTCTTCTTTTCTCTCATTCTCCAAGTCTTCTAAACGGCGTTTGAGCTTTTTCAAAGCGGCATCGTCCTGTTGGGCATTTTGCAATAGCTGATACATCTGGCTTACGGCAACAGCGGCATTCTCCCCGTTCGATGGAAGTTGGGCCGTTTCAAGGATATGCTGCACTTTTTCTTCAAAGCGCGCCATTTTTTCAGTAACGGCTTGCTGCTCTTTTTCAGTCTGGTTGTATGCATCATAGAGTTGCATACATGTTTCATAGCGGGCGAGCAGGGATTCAGCAACCGCCGGCGGCACCTCTTCCAATATTGCCGTGCCCGCGACAGCCGAAGACCAATTTGCCAGCCATGCTTCGCGTTTCTTCCCGATTTCCGCTTTCTCCGTTTGCATCTCTTCCCGTTTTTCTTTTAAATCGCGGATAGCCGTTTCGAGGCTGTCCTTCTTTGCGGCAAGATTGCGGACTCGTTTCAATTCGTTTTCTGCAAGACTTACCAGTTCCGCAAGCGGCTGCCCTTCTGAAACGGCGGCAAATGTTTTCAGCACGGCAGATAGCGCATTGCAGCAGTCCGCATGGCTATCATGAAGCGCGCGCATTTTTTCTTGCGCCTTCTCATAATCCTGCATCAAGCTTTTAATTTGCGCGTGTTTTTGCAGCCATTCCCGCATCTCTCCAGGCGTAAGCGGACGGATTTGCGCCGGCGCCCAAAGATTTTGCCAGGCGGATTCCCACGCACGCAAAGCTTCTTCAAGCCCGGATTTCTCTTTTTCAAGCTGTTCTTTTTTCCCGCGGAACTTTCTAATATCGGCTAAAAGTTTATTCTTCTCGCCGACTTTTTCCGCTTCCAGCCGCATCGTATCCGCAATCTGGTCAGCTTCAAGGACATGTTTCTCATAAACCGACGCGGCCGGCTCTCCCTTTGTATATGTTTCAGCCGTTTCAAGCCAATGGCCGGTTTCAAGTTTGGTGCGTATCAGCTGCCAGCCGGCATCCCTTAAGGCACGGACGGCCGACAGCTTTTCTTCAGACGGGATCTCGGCAATGGAATCAAGCCGGCGGATGCTTTCTTCTGAAGCTTCGATGTCCTCTTTCAACCGGGAAATCCGGCTTTGCACCGAATCCAGCTGCCGCGTCAATTGCTCCGCTTCTTTTTCAAACTTTTTCACCGTTTCTTCCAAACCGGGCACCGGAAGTTTGACAAGTTCTTCCACCCCGCCATCCCATAACGGCAAAGCACGGACGGCTTCTTCCACTTGCCGCTGTTTTTGCCGGCATTCCGCGGCCAGCTCGTGTATCGCCGCTTCCACGTCTCCCGCACGGTTCACCTTGGTCAGGACGGCTTCCAGTTTTTCCACGTCCGGTAGATCAGGCAAGGCAGCCAATTCTTCCAGCTTCTTTGCCAGCTCTTTTTCCAGTTTTTCGCCTTCCCGTTTCAATGATTCATAAGCCTGGTCGAGCAACGGCTTTTGCTTGCAAAGCTCGCGGATCATTTCTTTTTGGGCGGAAGGCAGCCGGTAATGTTCTATATTTTCAACGGCTGCACGGCCCGGGTCGATCTCCTTCATAACGGACATCAATTGGGCTTGGAGCTGCTGCTTTTTCCCTTCGAGCTCAGGCAGCATTTTTTCATCGTCTTCGTACTGTTGCACTTGGCGGTAAAGGGCTGTAATCGCGGCAGCCTGTTCTAAAATGTGTTCCGGAATGCTGATTTCTTTCATTTCCGCTTCGGTGCCCGCCAGTTGCCGGGAAATTTTGTCCAAGTTTGCCCGGGAAGCGTTCCATTTGTTTTCCGCTTCGGCACGGACTTCTGCAATATTATCCGGAAGATCCGGGACATCGCCGAGCGCTTCCAATTTTTGCAAAAGATTTTTCCGGTTTGCGATCTTCGGCAAAATCCATTTGACCCGTTGCAGCTGTTCTTTTTGGCTGCGCAGCGTCTTTATTTTTGCGGTGAGGGCGCCGAGTTCTTTTTCCAACTCCCGGTAACGCGCCTCGAAAGCTTTCCATGCCTGTACTTTCAACTGCTGCTCACTGATTTTTTTCGAAAGCTCTTTTTCCCGCTTGAGCAGCTTATTTAATTCAGGGACGGAACCGGTTTTTTTGTACAGTGCGCCTGCCTGTTTGTCAAAGTTCTCGAGAACCCGGCGCAGCACATTGATGCCCGAAGCGGCGGTGAAAAAACTTTCCCCGGCATTGCCCCCGCTTTCCAAAAGGCTTTCGCCGCCTTCACGAAGACGGACATGGTCAAGGGCAAACATGTTTAAAAACTGGGATTCCGGCATATGGTTTAAAAAAGCCGCGACCGTATTTTCCGGGACCGGGTTGCCGTCCGGGTCAAGTGCCGTATTCTTTTTCCCTTTTCTACGGGTAAACTGCAGGGCTTCCCCTTTTGTGTTGCGCAAAAGCCCTTCAATTCTTAATTTCGTATTGCCATGGAGGAAAGCGTCGTTCGTTTTTTGCGGAAATCCGTATAAAAAATGCGTAATCGAGCGGAGTGTTGTACTTTTTCCGGCTTCGTTCGGCCCGAACAGCAGATGGAAGTTTTTCTCCGGATCAAAGGAAAGCATCTGATCTGTAAAATGCCCGTAAGCAAGCAGGTTCAAATAATCAAATCTCATGCCTTTTCCGCCCCCGTTTCCGTTAAGGAATAAAGAATGAAGTCTTCCACATCTTTTATCCGCTTTTTGACGAGGCCAGGGTTGGAAAAATCAAACCCGTCTTCCCCTTCTTTCAGTTCATGCGGAATGGCCTGGCGGATATCGCTAAACTCATCCAGCAGCGCTTCAAGTATCTCCTCATCTTCGGCAGTGCTGCGGATAAATTTTAGCACCGTCCCGATTGGCGACTGTTCATCGGAAAAGGCATCGGCATCGTTCAGCCCTGTTGTTTTGATTTTTACTTTCTCCACCCAGATTTCGCCGAAACCTGTCTCAAGCGCAATAGAACGCAGCTGGTTCAAGAGGAGGTCTTTTTTGGCAATCAGTTCCCTGTGCATTTTCGTTGCGCCGGCCAATTCAAAACGCACCGCCAAGTAACGCCCGTCTGCTTCCGCATATGCCTTTTCAAGCGCACTGCGGGCCGCGTCCATGAGCCCGTCCACCGTTTCGATATCGCCCATATCAACCGGGCATAATGTCCAGCGCAACACATCAAGCGGGATGGGTTCCATCTTTTCAATCGTATCGTCTTTTACTTCCACATAGGTGCAGCCCTTTTCTCCTGTCTCCCGGATATGCCGTCCCTGGATATTGCCCGGGAACAAAATCACCGGATCATGCGGATGGAGCAATTCCCGCATATGGATATGGCCGAGCGCCCAATAATCATACTGCTTCTCCATCATATCTTCTATCGTGCATGGCGCGTAATTTTCATGCCCTTCACGCCCCGTTGCGCTTGTATGTAAAATGCCGATATTGAAATAGCCTTCTTTTTTCGGCGGATAGTTTTTCACAAGATTTTCTTCCACTGCCCGTTGTGCAAAACCTTGCCCGTGAATGGCGACGCCAAGCGCATCAAGGGTAACCGTTTCCGGCGCTTTTACCGGAAATTCGTGGACATTCTCCGGCAGTTTCAGAGATTTCGTCATCAAATTGGCCGCATCATGGTTGCCGCGGATGAGGAAAACAGGAATGCCTTCTTTCTGCAGGCGCACCATCTGGCTTGTGAAAAATAGGCCGGTATTGTAATCTTTCCAGTTGCCGTCATACAAATCGCCGGCAATGATGAGAAAATGGACTTGCCGTTCAATCGCCGCATCCACCAAATTTTTAAATGCTTCACGGGTTGCNCCGCGGATTTTTTCCACNGGTGCNCCCTCGTATTGCTCCAGGCCGGCCAAAGGGCTGTCCAAATGAATATCAGCCGCATGGATAAATGAAAAAGACAAGGCACTCCCTCCCAAATTTAAAAACGAGAACATTTATTTGCTATTTTTATTTTACATGGACAGGGAGGGAATGATCAAGAGAAAAAACGTTTTTCTGAATATTTTTATATTTATCCAAATACTTTTGCAAGCCGCTGCAATTGAAACAGAGAAGTTACGCCCGGCCGATTCCCAGTTTATATTGAATATCGTTCACCAGTTTTTGGTATCTTTTTTCTTCCCGGAGAACTGCAAAAACGGGATTTTCCTTAATCAGTGAAAGGAAACTCGTTTTTATGCTTTCATCGTCACGCGGGCTGTTGGTACCAATCATTCCTATTTCTTCTATCCATTGCTCGACATCCGGAAAATAACGGTTTCCCCTCAGTTTAAAAGGAAATGGGATGCTGCAAACCGTTTCTGCATATTGTTCCAGGGCTTCAAGCGCTTTTTCTTTTTGCTGATGCTGGATAAACCCTTGCGCAGCCACAATATGGACCGTAAATGCAGCATTTGTGCCGATGCTTTTCAATTCATAATCGTCTATCAAGTGTTTTGCCATCCGGTACGTTCTTTCAAATCTTGCTGGTTCCTGCATCTCCCTGGCTAAGTTTTGGACCAACAGCTGTAAGGTACTCAAAATGTTTTGAAAAAGGAAAATTTGCCCTGTTCTGGCTGCCTGATCTTCCTCTCCTCTCATTTGATAGGCCTGGATGAGGAGCACATCTTCCCCCATATACGGAGCTAAACTGTTTTTTAACAGCAAAATAGTCTGGTCATAATGCCCCAGCGCAATTTCAGAAAGCGCCTCCAATATGTTTGCTGTTTTTAAATCGCCAATTTCCGTCCACTCTTCCTTTACCCTGCGGCACAAGTCAATGCAAAACGTATACACTTCTTGTTTTTGCTCTTCTGTTTTTGCCAAATTGGCGTAGTTCATTAAGAGTTGCGCGATGGAAAGCAAGAATGGAAAACAGGCGTAGTATTCTTTTACAAGTTGGTTGACCACTTCCATAGTTTCTTCAAACGGTTTCCGGGCAAATTCTGCCGACAGCCTGTGATAGATTTTTTTAATTTCCGCTTTTGAAAGTTGCGGCTTATAGCCCAGCAGTTCATCGACGGTAATATTAAAATAGGCTGCCAGCTTGGGGAGAATCACAATGTCCGGGTAACTTTGCCCTGTTTCCCATTTGGATACAGAGGCTTTTGAAACACCCATGTAATCTGCAAGCTGTTCCTGTGTAATGCCTTTTTCCTTTCGCTTGCGGATAATGCATTTGCCAATATTCAGTTCGTTCATCCTGTTCACCTCTTAACGCCATTGTATTTCCTTGTCTCTCTACCTGTCGATGGATTATCTGTTGACTTTGATGGAAAAAGTTAACCAACAGGAAACTTTATCTCATTAAAACTTCCGCTTTTTGTCGCATTCTCTCGTTCAGCCAGAAAAGGGCGGACAGTTTTAGCTGTCCGCCCTTTTCTGAATCGTCCGGTACGTGCGCGGCTTTAATCGCGGGAGATGTACGCTGCTTCTTTTGCTTCTTTTATTTTTGCATACGTTTCCGTAAGCATGACGGTGTCCTCCACAAGCCGGCTGATGCGCAAGAGGACGTCTTCATTGACAATTTCTTTCTGGTAAAAATCTTTTTCCTCTATAAAAACATAAGACTGGACAATTTGTGCCCGCATGTAAGACAAAATCGGCTTGATCTGCTGCTCGGCAATCAAATAATGTTTCGGTGAGCCGGCCGTGACAATGATGCTTGCCACCTTATCCCGAAGTGATTTTTCGGGCAGCAGGTCAAACACATTTTTCAATGTCGCCGGAATCGATGCCTGGAAAACCGGCGTGCCGATGATAAGCGCATCCGCGTCCATGACAGTTTGCGCCACAAATTTGGTATCCCCTTCGTAATCCATATAATGGCGCCCGTCGCTGAACTGCACATCGTAATCCGCCAGATCAAGGAGCGTGACTTCCGCGTTTGGATATTTCCCACGGATCACGTTTACCGCGTAGTTCATCGCTGTTCTTGTTTTCGAGCCGACTCGCGAGCCCGAAAGTGCAACAATCTTCATTTATGCTCCCCCTGGTTCTTTGCTGTATATTTTTCAATGCCGGTAAAAAGTCCGCCGATTTCTCTATTTTTTCAAACAGCCTGTGCCGGCCGGGATTGACAGACTGCCGGCGTTATTGCTGTTATACCTTTTCTGTAAACTGCTGCTTTGTTCTTTTGTAACTATTATAATATGAAAAAAGAACGGTTGCACTTAATCGCGCTTCGGAATCGGCTCCGGTACATTTCAAAAGGCTGTCCAAATGAACAGCCTTTTTCTTTCCGTTTATTTTTCTGTCTCTTTCAACTGATCGAGATATTGCATGTCTTCACTGGAAATTTCAAAGTCTACGTCCGCATTTTGCAGGATAAATGCCTCATGCGTCGATTTTGGGAGTGGCAGCACGCCTTTTTGCAAGCAGTAACGGATGCAAACTTGCGGAAGTGTTTTGCCGTATTTGTCTGCAATTTTTTGTATCTCGGTGTTTTCCAGAATTTTTCCAGTAGCAAGCGGCGAATAGGCCTCAACCAGAATGCCATTGTCCTGGCAGAATGCTGTCACATCTTCCTGTGTATGTCCAATGAAGTAACGGATTTGATTGACCATCGGCTTGATTTTTGCATTTTCCATCACGGCTTTCAGGTCGGAAACGCTGAAATTGGAAACGCCAATTGCCCGGCAGCGCCCGCTTTCATAGATCTCCTCCATCGCTTTCCAAACTTCAATATTTTCTTTCGTGTAATCGGCCCCCTTTTCGCTCCACGGCCACGGGGCATGAATCAGATAAAGGTCGAGCTGCTCAAGGCCAAGATTTTCCATTGTTTCGTCAAATGTTTTCAGCGCTTTGTCATACGACTTGATTTCCGCCGGCAGCTTGGACGTGACAAAAATGTCGCGCCGGTCAATGCCGGAATCCCGCACTGCTTTGCCGACACTTTCTTCATTATGGTAAGCATAGGCGGTATCAATGTGGCGATAGCCGTTTTTTAAAGCAAAAGATACGGCATGGTAAGTGGTTTCGCCATTCGGGACTTGCCATGTACCAAGGCCGATTTTCGGGATCGCCACCCCATTTTCCAATACAAAAGTTTCATGTAGACTTGACATATACATTCCTCCCAATTTTACAAAAATGGTTTATACTACAGCACCGGCCGTTTCGGTTGCAGCCTATGTGAAGAAACTACGATTTTTTTGCGTGCTTTCTTTACATAAACGCGCTCTATGTTAAGGAACATCAATTTTTTTGCGCGTTTCCTTCACGTAGGCGCACTCTATGTTAAGAAACGGCGATTTTCTTGCACCCTTTCTTAACATAGGCGGCTTCTACGTTAAGGAACAACGCCTTTTTTCCTCGCTTCCTTCACATAGACGCCTTCTACGTTAAGGAACAACACCTTTTTTCCTCGCTTCCTTCACGTAGACGCACTCTACGTGAAGGAACATCGATTTTTGCGCCAGCTTTCTTTACATAGACGGACTCTGCGCGCGTGGTAAAGTCCCAAAAACATGAAACTTCTGATTTTCTTGAACCCTTTTCTGAGCCATCAAGAACCGTTTTCCCGGACCGTCAAATTCCCCTCAATTAAGCATTAGCCGGAAACTGGCCGAGCACTTTATGAAGCCAGGAAACGCTTAGGCCAAACCATTTTTCAACATCTGCATCCACATTTGCTTTTAATCCGTTTGAAGTGTGGGGTTTGGCGAGCGACAGCCCGTGCTTGCCTTTTTGAAAAATATGCGACTCGAATGGAATGCCGTGCACATTCAACGCCTGCAAGAAGGCAATCGAGTTTTCAATCGGCACGGTTTGGTCTTCAAAAGTTGAAAACAGAAAGACCGGCGGCGTTTCGGCAGTCACTTCCTTGTCAACAGACGGCACCGGAAAAGCAAGGCTTTCGCTCATCGAATCCAAAATACATGGGTAGCCTAAAATCAAGGCATTAGGCTTATTTTTTCCGATCGTACCAAGTGCAGCGGCAAGATGCCCTCCTGCAGAAAAACCGGCAACCGCAATTTTTTCAGGGTCGGTATGCCAGTCTTCCGCATGCGCGCGGATCATCGCAATCGCTTCTTCCGCATCTTGTAAAGCCGCTTCAAACCGGAATGTTTCCCCGACCGAGTAGCGAAGTACAAACGCGTTGAATCCTTCCGCCAAATATGCCATCGCAACCGGTTCAGCTTCCCTGTCCGAAGTAAACCGGTAGGCGCCACCGGGAAAAATAAGCACAACCGGGCGCGCCTCGATATTGCTGAACTCAGGGGATCCATCCAGTACGTACGCCGTCAGTTCAGCATTCTGATGCGCCTTTAAATGTAAAGTTTCTGTCTTCACAACGCTCTCCTCCTTCTGCCCATTTCCGGGACGGCTTTATTTTTACAGTAGCACCGGAAATTACAAAAAACAATGAAAACGTTTCTGTATATCCTGCCCCGTTTAAAACAAAATAAGGTTGGTTTTAAAAATGAAGTGGAGGTTGAATCATGAAATTAGCCGCACATGAACTGTACGATTTAAATGAACTGGCGATGAGCTGTGTCAACTCGATTACGAACATGGCATATATGCTCCAGCATGTCCAGGATCCGGCGTTCAAAAAAATTCTTGAAAAACATTTTCCGCTCCATATCCGGGACTACAACATGAAAGTCGAATTTTTAAACAAAGCTGAAGGGGCAAAAAAAGAATTGCCGTTGTTAAAAGAAAATCAAGAGATCTCCAATATGGCACTGCAAATGGCCCCACCGGCTGTCCCTGTCCAGCCGCGGACGATGGTTGAAGATATGAACGACCGCGAAATGGCAACTGCGTATCTGTTAACGCTGAAACGGGCCGGGCGGGAATATGCATGGGCGGCGATGGAAATGGCAAATCCTGAAATCCGGTCGTTTTGCCAGACTGCCTTTATGATGAGCTGCGCCCACGCCTATGACATGTGGCAGTATATGGCATCGAAAGGCTACTATCCGGTTGACCAGGCAGAATCTGTGGATACGGCAAAAATCGGCGCCATGTACCAAGTTGTTCCGGAAAACCAGCCGCAAATCCAGCAGTACATGGCACAGTCCCAGAATCCGACTGCCGGAGACAGCGGGCAATTGTATCAATAATGGCTTCACTCCGGTGAGCCCGGAGTATCAGTGATTAGCCTATTGCGGAAGCAGCTGCTTCTGCAATAGGTTTATTTGTCTATCATTTAAAACCAACTTACATAACAAAAAGAAGAGAAAGGCATTTGATTTTATCTCTAAGTCAATTTCTTGAACTCCTCCCCTTTTCCCGCCCATAATGTATTTGTGGAGCTTATGTCCAATTGGAACACCTAACGGGACAGTTCTTCCGCGGCGGCAGGGGCTTTTGTCCAATTAGAACCGCTAATGGGACAATTTCACCGGAGCTGCCAGCGCTTTTGTCCATTTAGAGCAGCTAACGGGACATTTTCACCGGGGCTGCCAGCGCTTTTGTCCATTTAGAATCGCCAACGGGACAATTCCACATGGGCAGCCAGGGATTTTGTCCAATTAGATCAGCTAACGGGACAATTCACACGGGCGGCAGGGGCTTTTGTCCAATTAGAACCGCTAACGGGGCAATCCTCTCAAAAAAATTATGACAAAAGGCGGCGAATTTGATGAAAATGGTACAAATGCAAAATGACAAAATTCCTCCGATTGCGCTTGGGACCTGGTCATGGGGCACCGGCGCAAACGGCGGGGATACCGTATTTGGTAATCACCTTACAGCAGCTGATCTGAAACCGGTGTTTGATGCAGCAATGGATGCTGGGCTGAACTTATGGGATACAGCTGCTGTATACGGAATGGGCGCTTCCGAAACGATTCTGGGTCGTTTTATCCGTGAGCGCGGGGACGCCCTGATCTCCACAAAATTTACCCCTGGCGGCGAACAGGACGACAATGCGGTGGAAGCGTTTCTGGAAGGCAGCCTTGAGCGACTTGGTGTGGATCATGTTGATCTTTACTGGATCCACAACCCGGGCGATGTAAAAAGATGGACCCCGAAGCTGATTCCACTGATGAAAAGCGGAAAAATAAAGCATGTCGGCGTTTCCAATCACAATCTGGAGGAAATCAAGCTGGCTGCCGATATTTTAGCAGCGGAAGGGCTGAAACTTTCTGCCGTGCAAAACCATTACAGCCTGCTGTACCGCTCTTCAGAAGAAGCCGGGATTCTGGATTACTGCAATCAAAACGGCATTCTGTTCTTCCCTTATATGGTACTCGAACAGGGGGCGTTAACTGGAAAATACGGACCGCAAAACCCATTCCCTGCCGGCACGAGGCGAGGCGATGCATTTACTCCGGATGTGCTTAGCAAACTGGAAGATTTAATCCGGGTGATGAAAAAAATCGGCAGCAAGTACGAAACAGGCCCGGCACAAATCGCAATCGCATGGGCCATTGCGAAGGGAACGGTGCCGATTATCGGCGTAACAATGGTTTCGCAAATTGAAGACGCCGTTTCGGCCGCTGAAGTCCATTTGACAGAACAGGAAATCCGCGAACTGGAAGCGGCGGCAAAAGCAACCGGTGTGGAAATTAAGGGCGCCTGGGAAAAACCGATGCACTAAAGCAACAGGGGCTGATATATCAGCCCCTGTTTTTCATCAAAAACGAAGGGAATGGCTGATTTGTTATCTTCACTGAAACTGATCGCAAAAACAAAAGCGGGAAATACGGATATTCTCCACGAACATAAATGGCTTTCATACTTGTACCGTACAGACGAAAAAAATGTGAACCTCGAACAAGTCGAATCATTGGAAAACCTTGAACCGAATCCGGTCCTGCACTATGTTGAAAAAACGCTAGCCATATTGGACCGCTGTTATGCAGACTTGCCCGCATCTGAAAAAGAAATCATTGAGGAAGTTTTAAGATGGAGCGAGGTGGCAAAATGCGGGTCTGCCCAAAAGCGGGAAGAATGGCGCAGGCGCGGTTTTCAATTGCGTATCCATAATATCGGATCAGCGCGGATTTATGCCCATGAACAAATGGCGGTTCCATTCGGGCAGCGTCATTTGCAAAAAGAAGACCTGATCTATACGCTCATCCTGACCCACGGCCTTGTCGGGCAGTTTATCAGGGGAGAAGTCCGCTACCGCCAGCTGTATCCTCTAATTGATTGGATCCAAAGCCACCGGTCATCTTTAAAATGGGATATCAAACGCATTTTGCTTGCCCTCAATCACTGTATTATTGAAGGGGTATCCCCCGCTATATGGGAAAAAGTCCGTGCAGAAACTTCACAAATCACAAGCTGGATTGCCGCGGGAGAAAAAAGCCGGGAGCATTCCCTTAAAGAACGGCTCAGACGATTAAGAGAAAGTTCCATCCAAAAAGGCGAGGACTTTGAGGCTTTATACACAAAATGGTTCAGCAACCGGGAACTTGCCAGTATGTTTCACTTACTTTTCCAGAAAACGGATATTTGGTATGTGGAATCCGCACTGCAGGATTTTTCTTTTGAGGAATTCCTGAAAATTTTTCTTCTCGTCTATCAGAAAACAAACCCGCTTACCGTTGAGCAAATCAGTTTTGAGCCGCTGATGAAAGATATCTATTATGATTACAAAGGGAAAAAATCGGTTAATTTGTATAAAAAAAGAATTATAGAAGCGTATTTAAAAGCTTGTCCGCTAGCAGGCCTGATCAGCGGAGATACGCAGCCGAACGAACATGTTATGCTTGAACTCATTCCGTTCGATTCATTGGGCAGTGCAACCGGCGTCAATTTTACTTTTTCCAAACCCGGGGAAAAGCTCATCGCATTTTGCCAGGAAGCAGAAAAGTCCCCTCTCTATGAACGTTCCATACTCTTGTTGTACGATTTTTTCGGATTCCGTAAAGATGCGTTTGACAGGCTGCAAAATGAACAGCATTATTTGGCAGACATGAACAATGCCGAAGACCATAAAAAGATCATCGCAGACTTTGCAAAAGGAACGGTCATGATTGATGTTGGCGCAGGGGGCGGGATCATGCTCGATCTCCTGTCCGAAAAGCACCCGGATGCCGACATTACGGGGATCGATATTTCGACCAATGTCATTCAAGAACTGGAGAGAAAAAAGGTCCGTGAACGGAAAAGCTGGAAGGTGAAACAGGCAGATGCGCTCAAACTTTCATCTTATTTTGAGTTAGAGAGCGCTGATACAATTATATTTTCATCTATTTTGCATGAAATGTATTCCTATATCCCTTTTCACGGCCGGACATATAACCCGGATGTCGTAAAAGCGGCTTTAAAAAGCGCCTTTGCCGTGCTGAAACCGGGTGGGCGCATGATCATCCGCGACGGCATTATGACGGAGCCAAAAGACCTGATCCGGTTATTAGCATTCCGCGATCCGGACGGCTTCCGCTTTTTCACTAGATATGTTGAAGATTTTAAAGGCAGAAAAATTGATTACGAGATTACAGAGGATAATAAGATCAAACTCCCGGTAAATGACCTGATGGAATTTCTATATACTTATACATGGGGGGAGGAAGCTTATCCACATGAAGTCCAGGAACAATTCGGATACTTCACCCCATCTGAATATCGGAAAGTGATTGAAGAAACGCTCGGCAGCAGGGCAAACATCATTTGTTTCCGCCACTATCTTCAAGAAGGCTACAGCACGCACCTGCTTCCGAAAGTCAAAGTAATGGACGAGAGCGGAAAAGAAACCGCACTCCCGGACAGCACCTGTTTCATTGTCATTGAAAAGGCGGAATAAGCCTTCATCCGGACCGCTCCGTGAGAAGAGGCTGTTACAAGCAGCCTCTTTGCATCCTTCTGTTTTTTACCTAACCTATTCCATTTTACCGATAAAACATACTTTACAACTAGGATTAATTGGTTTAAAATTATGTTAACATTTTAAATTCACTGACCATATAAATGTTAGGAAGGAGCTNTTTTATGCATGAATACTATCCCGTTCTTTCGGGTGCAGAATCCTTTTTTATAAAAGGAAATGAAATTGGCATTCTCATCTCGCATGGATTCAACGGCACCCCGCAGAGCGTCCGCTTTTTGGGAGAGGCACTGGCATCGGACGGGTTTACGGTTTGCGCGCCAAGATTAAAGGGACACGGGACGCATATCCTGGACATGGAACGCTGCACTTACAAAGACTGGATTGCTAGCCTTGAAGAAGGTTATCAGCTGCTGAAACGGCATTGCCATGATATTTTTGTTATTGGCCAGTCAATGGGTGGCACACTGGCTTTGCATCTCGCGGAAAAACACCCGGATATCCGGGGAATAGTGTGTATCAACGCGGCTATCCAAAGCATTCCTGAACTGGAAAAATGCCTGGCGAAAGGACGGTTTATTCAAGAGGGCCCGCCGGATATTAAAGCAGCGGGCGTGCATGAAATTTCATATGAAAAAGTGCCGGTGGCTTCCATCCGTGAGCTTCTGTCCGTGATGTGGGAAACGCGGGAAAACCTCTCCGCCATCCATTGCCCCGCACTTTTGTTCCAATCAACAGAAGACCATGTCGTGCCTCCTGAAAATACAGAGTATATTGCCGCGCATATTCATGCCAGCCGGAAAAAAATCGTACCGCTCCGCAACTCTTATCATGTCGCAACAATGGATCATGAAAAAGAATGGATTGCGGCCCAATGTTCATTATTTGTTCAAGAAATTGCGCATATCGAAACCCGTACGGAAATATGATGAGTTTTAAATCATGCTCCAAAAGAATGGGAGGATGCTCATTTGAAAAATTTTCTACGGCACGCGATAGAGAAAAAACGGCAATATTTGATAGAACAGCTGATTGCTCTTGGCGCCTATCAGGAAGATGACAAGCAGCTTTTCACCCTGACATTGACGGAACTTGAAACAGAATATGCATACTTCAGCAAAATCAGCCAAGAAAAAGAAGCGTCCGGAAGAGAATAGTTTTGCCGGCGCTTCTTTTTTGTGTATTTTTTTAAATGCCCAAAAACGGCATAGACGTTCCTGCCACAGTAAACGTGACACCTTTATTTAGGGCTTGCTGAACGAATCCAATTCTGAGTTTGTCTGCAAGCTCTGTCTCAAAATATAGCAGAATTCTTTTGCAGAAATGGGTGATTTTATCTGATTTGGCTTACGAGTGCAAGCTTTTCCCCGGATTTGTTGTAAAACTAGCATTTAAATGGTTGCCAAAGCTGTCAGCATCCTTGCCAAATCTAAGCAGTTTGCTTATTCAGCTAGCTCTGTACAGGTTATAACAGCCCTACAATTTGCAGACCGTGGGGAATGCCCATATCCTCCACCGATTTTGTAATATATTTGGCGGCGGCCTTTACCTTTTCTTCCGCATTTCCCATTGCCACACTGTTTTTAATCATGGACAGCATTTTAATATCATTTAACCCGTCGCCAAACGCATATTGGCGTTCTGGAGGAAAGCCCAATTTTTCAACAATCTTTTTAATTCCTCTCGCTTTTGACCCGCCTTTTGGCAAAACATCGACGGAAAGCGGATGCCACCGGATAAATTCAAAATCCGGAAACGCCTGTTCATACTGTTTCTCTTCCCCTTCTGAACAGAACAGGAGCGCCTGGTACAATTCACGCCCTTTATAATAATGCGGGTCATACGCAGGCAACCGGCCAATTTTCAAAGACGCAATGCTTTTTTCAATATCCTCGTGGTTTGGCACATTGGCCTTCATGTCTTCATGGTCCATGTAGACAAGCGGATGCTGGTGGGAAAGGGCATATGCAGTCAATTCTTCAAGCGATTGCCTGTTTAACGGATTTTTAAACAATACCTCTCCGTTCATAACAACATATTGCCCGTTATAACTTACAAAAGTATCCATCCCGAGTTCCTTCCGCAAATCTTCAAACATAAACGGGGCCCTGCCCGTTGCAATGGCTGTGACATGGCCATCGCTTTTCAGCTTATCTATCGCTTTTTTGGTTGTGACAGGCAGCTTCTTCTCATGTGTCAGCAAAGTCCCGTCGATATCAAAAAAAATCACGCTTTGTTGCTTCATATTCTTCATAATCCTTTCCCGTTCTATTTCAAGCATACTCATTTTCAGGATGCCGTTTTTTCATTAAAGATGCTGTAATGACAGCATAAATCAAAAAACTCAGCAGTTCAAATAAGGTTCCGATTCTTTCCGGGGTGGGGCCGGCCTGTTTTATGCTTTCAAATTCAGACGATTCGTCCGGCAACAAAACCGTCACATCCGCCATTTTTGCAAGAGTTGATTCAGGAGAAGCCGTGATGGCCACCATTTTTATGCCGTGGAGCCTGGCTTTTCGGGCGGCATTCAATAAAGTAGGATTTTCTCCCGATTTTGAGCTGAACAGGATGGTATCCCCTTTTTCAGGAACAGGTGAAATCAAATCGCCGATCATCCCAACCCGGAACCCCAAATGGACCAGCCTGTTGGCAAAGACACGGAGGATCATTTCCGAACAGCCCGTTCCCGCCAAAAACAAACGGTTCGACCGGCCAATCACCTCTACAACCTTCTCTAATGGTTGATCGCCTACTTTACTGCACAAACTGGCATACAGTTCTAAAACCATGGCCTTTGCATCTTCCAGTATATTCACTTTTCTCCCTCCCCGTTTGATAAAGCACAAGCATCCCTTTTGCGGCACTGCTGCAGACGCCGTTTTTGTTTTGGCAGGCTGAGGTTGGCCGGGCTTTACACGCGGCAGGACGAAACTTCCCAGCCTATATCCCTATACCGTACCTCTTTCAATGAGTGTTGCTGAGATTTCCTTGTTTTTAATTTCCTTTGTCAAAACCTGGTGGACAAGGTTCCGGCCCATTTCAACAAGCGGAATATCTATCGTTGTAATATTCAGCATTCCGGCAATCGGTTCATTGTCAAATCCGATGATCGCCAAATCATCCGGAATAGAAATTTGCTGTTTGTTGCAACTGATGACAATCCCCGCTGCAACCTGGTCGCTTGTTACAAGCAATGCCGAAGGAGGCGGGTCCATTTCTTTTACCCGGCTCAAAACCCTTTCTCCATCCTCATAGTCGTAGCATTGGTCAAAAATATATTCCGGATGATGCGGCAAATGGTATTTTTCATGGAAATCCCAATAGGCTTTATCGCGATTCCGGCTGTTGGTGCCGGATTTCCTGCCGATGCAATATCCGATTTTCGTATGGCCTATCCGGTACAAAAATTCCAGTGCATCCATAAAAATTTTATAGTGGTCAATATAGGTTGACGATATTTCGCCGCCTTTTACACATTCACAAAGCGCAATCGGCCCGAATGGCAAGTATTCTTCAATTTTGCGCATACTGCAGGCGCGCGAACAAATGATTAAACCGTCAATTTGCTTTTGTTGCAGCATTTGTAAGGCTTCCGTTTCCCTGCTTTCCATATAGTCTGTTTGAAACAAAAGCAGTTTATGGTTATACTCAAGCGCCTGCTTTGCGATCCCTTTCAATAAAAGGGCAAAATAAGGATGATCTGTAAACGGCAAAACGACCCCGATCAATTTTGTTTTCCCTTTACTTAAATGAACGGCATTGATGTTTTTATGGTACCGGGTCGCTTTCACCGCTTTTAAGACGGCGTTCTTTTTTTCTTCACTTACATACGGATGATTGTTCAGCACACGGGAGACGGTCGTCACAGACACGCCGGCCATTTTCGCCAAGTCTCTAATATTTGTCATAACCTCACCTATTAAAACACTTGCGATTTTTCAGCAGGCATCCATGCTTTAGGATGGAAGTGTTTAAACCAAGCCCCTGCCAGCAGGCTCATTTTTATGTATTTATAGTGTAAATGATGAAACGCATTTCATGTCAATTTTTATTTTTGCAAAATCCGTTTCGATGTTGAAACAGAAAAGCGCCGGTGAAGATGTGGACATGCAAAAAAGGGCTGGTTGCTGCAGCCCTCGCATTTTACCGGAGAAAAGGGCACCGGCATCTCGGCCGGCCCCTTGATCTTCCAAAAATCCCCGTACATACGGTTTCATCTTTTCTGCTCCAGTTCTTTCATCATCTTCTTGTATCTGTTTTCTGTAATAGGATAAAAGCTGATCAGCAAAACAGACAGCAGGATGAAAATGCCAGGGATGATGGCATTCATGTCCTTAATCGCTTGAAGGGATGAAACGGACTGGGCTACATTTGGAACATAGCCGGCCTTGTTTAAAAAGAACGCTGAAAACGAACCGGCGAGCGCAACACCCAGTTTATTGGTAAAACTCATACTCGAAATCACCACACCGTCTGCGCGGATTCCCGTTTTCCACTCTGCATAGTCCACACAATCCGCAAGCATCCCCCATGCGAGCGTGTTCAGCGGGGTGGTAAAAAACCCGGAAACAAACAGTAAAAACAAAATCAGTGGAATGGAGGAATATGCTGTAAATTGCAAGCCGACATAAGAAATCAGGGAAAGGGCTGCCGAAATCATCATGACGTTCTTCCTGTCCCATTTTTTGGACAGGCTGGGGATGAAGATATTGCTGATCAGCGCAGCACCAAAAAATAACAGCGTCCCCATAAACACCAAATCTTTGCGGTGGACATTATAGGTGAAGTAGTAAACCATTGTCGTCAATTTAATGTTAAAACCGACGGCAAAAGCCAGGAAAGAAGAAGCCAGGATGAGCAAAGGTTTATTTCGGATCAAGACGGCCAATGTTTTCTTTACACCGTGTTTTTTTCTGGTTTTATAGCGACCCTCTCCCGCACTGTCAGGAAACTGATCAAATTTAATGCAAAGCTTGCGGCCGCATAAACAAGCGCCGTGAGTTGAAATCCTTTTGCCTGGTCATCGCCGCCGAAATATTGGGCAAGCGGTGTTGCACAAGATATGGAGAGAAGAATTCCGATATAGACCAAAATCATCCTGATCGTTGTCAATAATGTCCGTTCCTGTAAATTGTCCGTCATTCTTGCAGTCAGGCTGTTTACCGGTATCGTCTGCATGCTGAATGACATCTCGAGCAAAATATAGGTCACGTATGCATAAATTCTGTTGCCCGCCACACTAAAATGGGGCGTTGTAAAACATAAAAAAGTAAACAAAGCAAGAGGAACTGCCGCCCATAATAAGTACGGCCGGGCTTTCCCCCATCTGCTCTTTGTCTTATCCATAATGACGCCCATCACCGGGTCAAAAACGGCATCCAAAACGCGCACAACAAGGAACAAAGTGCCAATGATAGCAGGTGAAATCCCGTCCACATCGGTATAATAGAATAACAGATAGGCGTTTACGAACTGGAAAATAATATTATAAGACATATCCCCGAGCCCGTAACCGATTCGTTCCGTCCAAGACAACCTGCCGCCGGAAGCGCTCTTTTGATTTTCCGCTGCATGGAATCGTACTGTTTTATCAGAAACCAACATAGGTGATACCTCCGAATGCGTTTTCAATGATTCGTTCATTCAACTGCCTGCAGAAAAACAGACATTTTGTACCGGCTTTTCCTTCAAACATGCAAATGGATGATGGATGCGGGTGGCTTGAAATTCATCGGCCAGCCCGCATCATCCTCCCCATTCTATGATTCGTGTGACATCCTACAGGCCATCATGATTTCGATCCTATTTTTCCGGTGAAACCCATCCGGCCCGCGCATGTAGATTGCAACCATTTTCTATAAAATGAACGAATGATACTACCCTTTTCCTAAATAGGGATGCCTCGCTCTTGTTATAAATGAACGGCTCAGTATTTTCAGTTGTTCGGATAAACCATGACTTTCAGGCATTCGTTCTTGAAATTCAGTGCGCGTTCCATCGCCTGATAAGTATCTTCCAAGGCATATTGATCCGTCACCAGTTTTTTCACATCCGCGATGCCGGAAGCCAAAAATTTTATGCCTTTTGGATACGTATTCGCATAACGGAAAACACCGTAAATATCAATTTCATTATCCGCGATAAATGGGACGTTCAACGGAATTTCATTTTGAGCCGGTAAACCGACAATGGCCAGCTTCCCGCCGCGGCGTACAGATGCAAGCGCTGATTGGAGCGCTGCTGGATTACCTGCTGTTTCCCAAGCAACATCAACCCCCTTGCCATTGGTGATGTCTTGAATTGCTTCATAAGGATCTTGTTCGCGAATATTGATCGCATAGGTAGCGCCCATTTCTTTTGCCGCTTCAAGCCGCAATGGTTCCAAGTCCGTTACAATAATGTTCGACGCTCCGAAGGCCCTCGCTGCCACAACAGCCATTAAACCGACCGGACCCATTCCCATAATCGCTACGGTCGATCCCGGTTGCAGTTTTGTTCTTGTGGCTGCGTGAATGCCAACGGAAAAAGGTTCAACAAGAGAAGCCTCTTCATAAGAAAGCGCATCCGGAATGGCGAACACAAAGTCTTCTCGCATTTTAATATATTGGCAAAAGGCACCATCTACAGGAGGGGTTGCCAAAAATTGGACATGTGGGCAAAGATTGTAACGCCCTTCTTTACATGCTTCACAATGCCCGCAAGTGACACCTGGCTCAACAGCGACTCTGTCCCCTACTTTAAAATGGCGGACTTTTGAACCAACTGCTGCAATTTCCCCTGCACATTCATGCCCGAGAATAAACGGCTTGTCCACTACATATTTTCCAATTCTGCCCGTTTCGTAATAATGTAAATCCGAACCGCAAATGCCGACCGCCATGACTTTAATTAAAACTTCATTTTCTTCAATTTGCGGAACAGGCAATGTCTCAATCGAAATATTTCGTGTCCCGTGCATCACTGCTGCTTTCATTGTTTCAGGTATATGGTTTGTCATCTTCAAAGTCCCTCTCTTTGAAAAACTGGATTTCCGGAATATACCGTGATGAAAGTGCATTCATTTTGGCATATTCTGTTTTCACTATTTTTATCATACAAAACGGATGAAAGGGGAACCAGCTATTGTTGCTGTATAAAAGGACAGCCGCACTGTATGTTTTATGCTTAAATTTTAGACTTCGGTTATTATATTGATAAAATATAGGAAAGGAGGTGAGGTCCTTGGCCGAACTTGAAAACCAAAAAAAGTTTTCCAGTCTGCTATCTTCCGGTGTTAAAGCTTTAAAACAGCACCCGGATTACAAGACAAATAGAGAGGCCGGCAACAAAACCGGGCAATCTTACATGGAAAAAATCGCATACAAACTAGGTGTATCCCCTAACACCGTTAAAAGCTGGATCGGCCAAATGGGATCGAAGTATATTCCGGGCCGGATCGAGGATGCCAAACTGTTCGGCATCATCTGGCTCATTCTTGAAAAAGGATGCATGAATGTAACGTGGTTCATGGAATTGCTGGAAACCACTTCCATCCCTGTCATCGAACCGGCATTGCCGGCATGGGTGGCGTCCTGCCTTAAAAAAGCAAAAACGATGAACGATAACGGGACAATCGGTACACCCCCGCCTGAGGAAATCAATATGGTCATCACCCGTCTGTTTGGAAACGCCGCTGTGCTTGAAAGCGAAGAGAAAAACAAATTTTCCGCGCACAACCTGCCCGCACGCTGGTCAGGGCGCTTTATTGGTAGAAAATCAGATTTACAAGCCATCTATCACTGGCTTCTTTCCCCTTCGCCTGTTTGTTCCATTACAGGGTGGGCCGGCGTGGGAAAAACGACGCTCGCCCTTGAATCCGCTTATGCTTGTGCAGGGGAACCGGGTGAAGAAGCGGCAAATGTCTCTGATAAGTGGCCCGCGTTTCACTGCATCATTTGGTTCAGCACCCATTTAACAGGGTTAAGTTTCAATGATTTTTTAAATACAATCGCTTACCAGCTTGGACTGACAGAACAAATCGATAAACCCGTCATGGAAAAACGTTTTGCAGTGCGGCATGCTTTACAGCTTTTTTCCAGGGAACAGCCGATACTGCTTATTGTGGATAGTATGGACGCCGCTGAAAAAGAGGTGCTTGAATTCATTATCAACCTCCCTCAAGGCGTAAAAGCAATGCTGACTTCCCGTGAAAACTACAATCAAGATTATAAAGACGCTTTTCAAAATTTCACAATTGTCAAGTTAAAGGGATTAAACGAAAAAGAGGCACTTTCATATTTGTCATTTGTCATCCGCGAACATTTGCAAACCGGCAGTGCACCTAACCAGGAAGAGTTGCGGCATCTGACACCGGAGATGCAGGCAAAGCTGATCAAAGCGGCCGCCGGGAATCCAAAAGCGCTGTCCCTCTGTATTGCCTATATCAGCGACGGCGGCATTCCGGCAGAACAACTCATTCAGGAAATCGAAAGCGCCGGGTATTCATTACTGGAGTTATTTGAATTTCTTTTCGGGAGAACATGGAAGCGCATCGATGAAGCAGCCCGCCGTTTATGGCAGGTGCTCTGTTTTTTTGAAAAGCCGCCCGTTGAAGCTGCCTGGGCCGCAGCGGCAGGATTAGATGCCAGGGGCTTTTATGCAGCAGTTGAACAAATGCGGAATTATGCGCTGATCCATCCTGACCGGACAGACGGAAAATTGCGCTACCCCGCGCATCAAACCGTGATTGCTTACGGTGAACAGCACTTGTCGGAAAACCGGCAGCTGGAAAAAGAGGCGCGAAAACGATGGGCTCGCTATTATATCCATTTTTTGGATACCCATTTAAAACGGGAACAGCCCAATATATTCTATTGGCGCTATCTGCTTGGCCGGGATCTCGATGATCTGAAGCAGGAATGGACAAACATTCGCAAGGTAATGGAATGGGCCAGCCAATCAGACGAAAAGGAAATATTGATTGAATTCGTAGTCCGTACCAGCCATTTTTTAAGCCGGGTCAATCTGCCTTTACGGGTCGAATACGGGCGAAAAGCAGCTGATTTTGCTGCTGCACTGGAAAAAAGCATGCTCGAAGCTTTCTTTCGGATTGATACGGTTGGATGGGCGCTGATGGAAATGAATGAGCTGAAAGAGGCGCTCACACAAATTGATGCCGGGCTAAAGCGGCTATCCGGCCTGGATGCTGGCAATGAGGATACCCGCGACTTGATGGTCTGGGGGCATGCCTTAAAATCAAGGGTGCTTCTTAAATCGGGCGACCCCGATCAGGCAGAGGCCATTCTCGGCAAAGTCATTCCGGTCCCCTCCACCCCGATGATCAAGCACCGTGTTTTATTAGTCCAGGGCGATTTATATTTGGAACGAAAAAAATACAAAGAGGCCATCCGTGCATATGAAGCTGCAAATCAAATCAGCCATGCATACGGCGGGGAAAAGACGATTGAAGCCTATTTTAATCTCGGCATCGCATACGTGGAAAATCAGCAGTTTGAAAAAGCGGTGGCGGCATTTGAAAAGATGCTTTATCAAAAAAACAAGGCCAACCCGATTGAGTTAATGTACTATCACTACGGCATGGCCAGATTATTTGCCAAAAAAGGCGATTTGGCATACGCCCTTTATTCCAGCCAGGAAGCCCTTCATCTCGCTGCGTCATGGGAACAAAACATCAGTATCCGCGATGAAGCAGAAAAGTTCAATCAGTTTATAAAGAAAAAAATCCAATATCAAAACGGATGAATGGCGTCGGTCTAGGTGCCCGTGCCATAACGAGCCTTGCATCAGAGAAAAATGACAAACAGCCGGCGCAACTTTTCAACACAGACGTCACTGCTTTAGCGAAGGCAGCATACCGTACTTTTTACGAAAAACACCCGGGCTCCAGGAAATGGAATCTGCGAAAAAAGAAACAGGCTGCATGTTATAATGAACCATGGCATATATAGGAAAAAAGCAGAAAAAGGATGGGGTCTGCCATTTGGAGGTGGAATCATGCGCAAAGCAGGCGCCCGGATTGACTTTTTGAAAAAGGAGCACAAACATGTTAAAAGAAGAAACACAACGAAGCATTACGCCTGAATACGATCCGTGGGAAGCATACATGGACATTACGACACACGGCAAACTGACTTTGTCGAATATTGAATTCACAACGACCACTTTATGCAATATGCGCTGCGAACATTGTGCAGTCGGTTACACACTGCAGCCAAAAGATCCGGATGCGCTGCCGCTTGATCTGCTGCTCAGGCGGCTGGACGAAATCAGCACACTGCGCTGCATCAGCATTACCGGCGGCGAACCGATGCTGTCAACCAAATCTGTTGAAAATTACGTTCTGCCGCTGTTACAATATGCGCATGAAAGAGGGATCCGCACCCAAATCAATTCCAATTTAACAATGAAACTCGAAAAATATGTGCAAATTGCGCCTTATCTCGATGTGCTGCACATTTCCCACAACTGGGGAACTGTCCGTGATTATATTGACGGCGGGTTTGCCAACATGCGGATCAAGCCAAGCGATCAGCACGGGGAAAAAATGTTCAGGCGCATCGTAGAAAACAGCCGCGCCTTGTCGGAGATGGGCGTGATGGTTTCTGCGGAAACGATGTTGAACAAGCGCACCTTGCCTTATATGGAACAAATCCATCATCAGATTGTCGAAGAAATGAGATGTGCAAGGCACGAAATTCACCCAATGTACCCAAGTGATTTTGCTGCTAATCTTGAAGTACTCAGCCTGGATGAAATCCGAGAAGCCATCCACCATTTGCTCGATATCCGTGATGAAAGCGTGTGGATGCTGTTTGGCACGCTGCCATTTTATCCGTGCAGCCCTAATCCAGAAGACCAGGCCTTATTGAAAAGATTGTACGAAAGCAAAAATGTGACCCTCCGCAATGATCCGGACGGCCGCTCCCGCCTGAATGTCAATATTTTTACGGGTGATGTGATTGTCACGGATTTTGGCGATACACCACCGCTTGGCAATATCCAGCATGACAGGCTGCCCGACGTCTTTGAAAAATGGCTCGAAACACCCATTGCAAAATCGCTGAATTGCCATTGCCCGCAAGTCAAATGTCTCGGACCGAACATTTTAGTCAAAAATGCTTACTATAAAAATATTGATTTTACCCAACGAAAAGCAGTCATCGACATGCAGGGCGCCTCTTCCAGGATGGGCTAAAAATGGCAGAAGCATGGGGTGCGCCTGCCCCATGCTTTCTCGTAATCTCAACTACTTTTATCCTG
>JGI25331J36430_1000183_pt1 | contig 39813 bp, 38 predicted proteins | sample HigsolmetaAR206D_FD_36430 | JGI IMG/M metagenome (IMG submission 36430) | reverse complement strand
GGGGCCGGTGGCGGCGGCGGATGCGGGAAGCCCGCCTTGCGGCGGGCTTCCCGGGAGGGTGGCGACCTACTTGGCCGGGCGCGGGGCCGGCTCGCCGTGCTTTTTCATCATGTACCACTGCTGCAGCAGGCCGAGGGCGCCGTTGGTCACCCAGTACAGCACCAGGCCGGCCGGGAAGAAGGCCATCAGCACGCCGAAGNCCACCGGCATGATCTGCATCATGCGCTGCTGCACCGGATCCACCCCCGGAGCCGGCTGCAGCTTCTGGGTGAACCACATCACCGCCACGTTCAGCACCGGCAGGATGAACCACGGGTCGCGCGCGGTCAGGTCCTGGATCCAGCCGATCCACGGCGCGTGGCGCAGCTCGACGGACTCCACCAGCACCCAGTACAGGGCCAGGAACACCGGCATCTGCACCAGGATCGGCAGGCAGCCGCCCATCGGGTTGATCTTCTCCTTCTTGTACAGCTCCATCATCGCCATCTGGAACTTCTGGCGGTCGTCGCCATAGCGTTCCTTCAGCTGCTGGATGCGCGGCTGGAACTTGCGCATCTTGGCGAAGCTCTTGTACTGGGCCGCCGACAGCGGGTAGAGCACCAGCTTGACGATCACCACCAGGCCGATGATCGCCCANCCCCAGTTGCCGAACAGGCCGTACAGGCCACTGAGCACCCAGAACAGGCCCTCGCCCAGCAGCGCCATCAGCGAGAACTGGCTGTAGTCCACCGCCCGCTCCAGGCCGGGGACACCCTGGGCGCGGATCTGCTCCACCAGTTTCGGGCCCACGTACAGGCGGGCCTGGGTGGTGGCGCTGGCGCCCGGGGCNACCAGCAGCGGAGCGCCCATTTCGCGCACCAGCGGGCCGGTGGCCGGCAGGTCGAGGGAGATGGTGCTCGGCTGGCCGCGCTCGGGGATCCAGGCGCTGAAGAAGTGGTGCTGGAGCATGGCGATCCAGCCGTCGCGGGTCTGCGCGTTGACCCGGCCGTCCTCGAGGTAGTCCTCGTCGAACTTGCGGCGCTGGTAGCTGCCGTCGTACCAGGCCGCGCCGGTGAAGCTGTAGGACTGCGGGCTGGTGAAGCTGCTCTTGAGCACCGGCGGCACGCGNATCAGCTGGCGGTAGACCTGGCCCTGCCAGGGCTGGCTGCCGCGGTTGTGCACCTCGTCGCGCACCTCGATGGCATAGGCGCCGCGGCGCAGGGTGTAGGTGCGCACGATCTCCACGCCGTCCGGGCCGCGCCAGACGAACGGCACGCTGACCGCCTCCTGGCCCTCGCCCAGGGCGTACTCGCGCTGTGGCTGCGCCGGCACGAAACCGGCCTGGTGGGTCGGGGCGGCGGCGCCGGCGCTGACCCAGCCGCTCTGGGCGGCGTAGAACTCGCGCGGGGAATCGTTGAACAGGCGCACCGGCGGGCTGCCGGCCTCGCGGGTCTGCGGGTACTGCAGCAGGTCGGCCTGCAGCACGTTGCCGCCGTCCAGGACCAGGCGCAGCACGTCGGTGGTCACCGTGACCCGTCCGGCGGCCGGGGCCGGGGCGGCCGGCGCGGCGGTGTCGGCCACCGCGGTGGCGGCGGGCACGGCGTCGGCACCGGCGGCCTGCGGCGCGGGGACGGGCGCCGCATCCACGGCGGCCGGGGTCTCGGCCGGGGCCGGGGCGGGCGGGGCAGCCTGCTCCCTGCCCCACTCCATCCACAGGAGCGTGGCCACCATCAGCCAGGCAAGGATCAGGAATACNCGGGTCTGGTTCATCAGGGCAGGCAGGCTCAGCCGGTCCGGGGGTCCGGCTTGGGATCGGAAGGGGAAACGGACGTGGGGGGCGCGGGCATTGTGCCGCCGGGGGGCGGTGCCGGCAATGCGCCGAGCTTGCGCAGCAGGCGCCGCAGCGAAGCCGCCAGCTCGGCGTGCCCGGCGCGCGCCGCGGCCGGGCGGGCGACGATCACATAGTCGCCGCCGGCCAGCTGCGGTCGCAGGTGGCGCACGTTCTCGCGCAGCACGCGCTTGATGCGGTTGCGGCCGACCGCGCGCGGATCGACCTTGCGCGACACCGCCAGGCCGAAGCGCGGTGGGGTTGCTGCCGGCAGCCAGTGCAGGCCGAGCAGGGCGTCGCCGTGGCGGCGACCGCCCTCGAACACGCGTGCATACTGCACGCGCGAACGGACCCGGGCGCTGCGAGGGAATCGCGCGCGCGGGTCCGTGGTCATGGCGGGATGGGAGCGCCGCGGCCCCGCCGCGGGCGGGGCGAGCGTGCTCAGGCGCTCAGGCGCTTGCGGCCCTTGGCACGGCGACGGGCCAGGACCTTGCGGCCGTCGGCGGTCTTCATGCGGGCACGGAAGCCGTGGTCGCGCTTGCGCTTGAGGTTGCTGGGCTGGAAGGTGCGCTTGGTGGCCATGGCGGCACTCGGTTAACTGGACTGAAAGAACCGGAAATTCTGGGGGATGGCGCCGGCCCGGTCAAGTCGGACCGGCATGCGGGCCCGCGCCCGGTGTCAACGGCCCTGTGGATGCCCTGTGGATGAACCTTGGGAAAAGCCGCCCCGGGTGGTAGGCTGGAACCGTCCGATTTCCGTCCCCCGCGCCCCGCCGCCGACGCCCTGCGTCGCGGCCGGCGCCCGATGAGCTTTGCCTTTCCGATGGATGCCTGGCCCCGCTGTCTGGAACGTCTCGAAGCCGAACTGCCGGCCGAGGACGTCCATACCTGGCTCAAACCCCTGCAGGCCGAGGAGCGCGCCGACGGTGTAGTGCTGTACGCGCCCAATGCCTTCATCGTCGAGCAGGTGCGCGACCGCTACCTGGCCCGGATCCGGGAGCTGGCGCAGCACTTCGCGGGCCATCCGAACGTGGCCCTGGAGATCGGCTCGCGGCCCAGGCCGGTCGAGCCGGGGCCGGCCGCCGCGCCGGTGGCCGGGCCGGCCGCCCCGGTGGCACGGGCCAGCGCCCCGGCCGAGCCGTTCAACGGCAACCTGGACCCGCACTACACCTTCGACAACTTCGTCGAGGGCCGCTCCAACCAGCTGGGCCGGGCCGCGGCCTGGCAGGCGGCGCAGANGCCGGGCGACCGCGCCCACAATCCGCTGCTGCTGTACGGTGGCACCGGCCTGGGCAAGACCCACCTGATGTTCGCCGCCGGCAACGAGATGCGGCGGCTCAATCCCAACGCGCGGGTGCTGTACCTGCGCTCGGAGCAGTTCTACAACGCCTTCTTCCGCTCGCTGCAGGAGAAGACCGCCGACCAGTTCAAGCGCCAGTTCCAGCAGATCGACGCGCTGCTGATCGACGACATCCAGTTCTTCGCCGGCAAGGACCGCACCCAGGAGGAGTTCTTCCACACCTTCAACGCGCTGTTCGACAGCCGGCAGCAGATCATCATGACCTGCGACCGCTATCCGCGCGAGGTGGACGGCCTGGAGCCGCGGCTGAAGTCGCGCCTGGCCTGGGGCCTGTCGGTGGCCATCGACCCGCCGGACTTCGAGACCCGTGCGGCGATCGTGCTGGCCAAGGCGCGCGAGCGTGGCATCGAGGTCCCGGACGAGGTGGCCTTCCTGCTGGCCAAGAAGATGCGCTCCAACGTGCGCGACCTGGAGGGCGCGCTCAACACGCTGGCCGCGCGCGCCAACTTCACCGGCCGGGCCATCACCGTGGAGTTCGCCCAGGAGACCCTGCGCGACCTGCTGCGTGCCCAGCAGCAGGCCATCGGCATCCCCAACATCCAGAAGACGGTGGCCGACTACTACGGCCTGCAGGTCAAGGACCTGCTGTCCAAGCGCCGCACCCGCTCGCTGGCGCGGCCGCGGCAGATGGCCATGGCCCTGACCAAGGAACTGACCGAGCACTCGCTGCCCGAGATCGGCGACGCCTTCGCCGGCCGCGACCACACCACCGTGCTGCACGCCTGCCGGCAGATCAAGGCGCTGATGGAGACCGACGGCAAGCTGCGGGAGGACTGGGATAAGCTCATCCGCAAGCTCAGCGAATAACCGGTGTCCAAGGCCGGGATGGGCTGGGGATAACCCGGGGACAGATCGCAGGCCCCGATTTCATCCACAGCTTGTCCCACCTTGTCCGGAAACTTCCGCGCAGGCTTTGCCTTCGAAGGAAAACCCACAAAAACAAAGGCTTGGATGCGTTATCCACAAGTCCGGGCCGACTCCAGCACCACCGCTTTCCGATTTATTCCACATCTTTCAAAGCGTAGAGGCACGGACTTCCATGCGTTTCACCCTGCAACGCGAGGCCTTTCTCAAGCCCCTGGCCCAGGTGGTCAACGTGGTAGAACGCCGGCAGACGCTGCCCGTGCTGGCCAACTTCCTGGTCCAGGTCCAGAACGGGGTGCTGTCGCTGACCGGCACCGACCTGGAAGTGGAGATGATCGCGCGTGCCTCGGTCGAGGATGCCGAGGACGGCGAGACCACGATCCCGGCGCGCAAGCTGTTCGAGATCGTGCGCGCCCTGCCGGACGGCAGCCGGGTCACCGTGTCCCATTCCGGTGACAAGGTCTCGGTGCAGGCCGGCCGCAGCCGGTTCACCCTGGCCACGCTGCCGGCCAACGACTTCCCCTCGGTGGACGAGGTCGAGGCCAACGAGCGGATCAGCGTGCCGGAAGCCGCGCTCAAGGAGTTGATCGAGCGCACCGCTTTCGCCATGGCCCAGCAGGACGTGCGCTACTACCTCAACGGCCTGCTGTTCGACCTGCGCGAGCAGACCCTGCGCTGTGTGGCCACCGATGGCCACCGCCTGGCCCTGTGCGAGGCGCCGCTGGAACAGCCGGTCGTGGCCAAGCGCCAGATCATCGTCCCGCGCAAGGGCGTGATGGAACTGCAGCGCCTGCTGGAGGGCGGTGACCGGACCCTGGAGCTGGAGATAGGCCGCAGCCACATCCGGGTCAAGCGCGACGACGTCGGTTTCACCTCCAAGCTGATCGACGGTCGCTTCCCGGACTACGAGGCGGTGATCCCGATCGGCGCCGAGAAGGAAGTGAAGGTGGACCGCGAGGTGCTGCGCGCCGCCCTGCAGCGTGCGGCGATCCTGTCCAACGAGAAGTACCGGGGCGTGCGCATCGAGATCTCGCCGGGCCAGCTGCGCATCAACGCGCACAACCCGGAACAGGAGGAGGCGCAGGAGGAGGTCGAGGCCGATACCCGCGTGGACGGGCTGGCCATCGGCTTCAACGTCAACTACCTGCTGGACGCGCTGGGTGCGCTGCGCGACGAGCACGTGGTGCTGGCGCTGCGCGACGCCAACTCCTCGTCGCTGATCCGCGAGGCGGGCAGCGAGCGCTGCCGCCACGTGGTGATGCCGCTGCGGCTCTGACCCGGGTGGATCCGCAANCGACCATGTTCCACGTGGAACGCCACCGACGCCCGGCCCCGGCCGGGCGTCGTGCTGTCGGGGAGGGCACGCCATGCGCGTGACCCGCCTGGTCCTGCGCGACCTGCGCCGCTTCCAGGCGGCCGAGCTGGAGCCGGCGCCGGGCCTGAACNTGCTGACCGGGGCCAACGGTGCCGGCAAGACCAGCGTGCTGGAGGCCCTGCACCTGATGGCCTACGGCCGCAGCTTCCGCGGGCGGGTGCGCGATGGCCTGGTCCGCGACGGGGCCGAGGCCCTGGAAGTGTTCGTCGAGTGGGAACAGACCGATGCCGGCGGCGGCACCCGGCGCCGGCGCGGCGGCCTGCGCCACGGCGGCCAGGCCTGGACCGGGCGCCTGGACGGCGCGGACGTGGCCCACCTGGCCGAGTTGTGTGCCGCGTTGGCGGTGGTGACCTTCGAGCCGGGCAGCCACGCCCTCGTCAGCGGCGGCGCGGAACACCGCCGCCGCTACCTCGACTGGGGGTTGTTCCACGTGGAACCGGACTTCCTGCCGGTGTGGCGCCGCTACGCCCGGGCGCTGAAGCAGCGCAACGCCCTGCTCAAGTCCGGCGGCGGTGACGCGCAGCTGGAGGCCTGGGACCGCGAGCTGGCCGAGGCGGGGGAGGCGCTGTCCCTGCACCGCGAACGCTACCTGGGCGACCTGGCCGCGCGGGCGGTGGCGATCCTGGGCCGGCTGACCGACGGTCTCGCCCTGGCCGGGGTGGAATTCCAGCCCGGCTGGCGCCGCCAGGAGCTGTCCCTGGCCGACGCGCTGTTGCTGGCCCGCCAGCGCGACCGGCTGGCCGGGCACACCTCGGTGGGCCCGCACCGGGCCGACTGGCGCCTGCTCCTGCCCGGGCTGCCCGGCCGCGAGGCGCTCTCCCGCGGCCAGGCCAAGCTGGCGGCACTGGCGATGCTGCTGGCCCAGGCCGAGGACTACGCCGCCCGCCAGGGGCAGTGGCCGGTGGTGGCTCTGGACGACCTGCCTTCGGAGCTGGATCGTACCCACCAGCGCCGGGTGCTGGACCACCTGCTGGCGCAGCCGGACGTGCAGCTGTTCGTCACCGCCACCGAACCGCCGCCGGCGGTGCTGGAAGCCGGGCTGGCGGCGCGCGTGTTCCACGTGGAACAGGGCCGCATCGGGCCCTGAATCCCCCTGCGCCCCCGCGCCCGGCGGGGTGGGGGTGCCGGCTGGTATAATCGACTGTCACCCCATGGCCATGGTGACCGCGTCCCCCGTCGGGCGCGCGGCACGGGCTCCGATCGCGGCGAAGGCATGAGCGAGCACATCCCGAGTTCCACCCCCGGCAACGATTCCTACGACTCCAGCAAGATCACCGTGCTGCGCGGCCTGGAGGCGGTGCGCAAACGGCCGGGCATGTACATCGGCGACGTGCACGATGGCACCGGCCTGCACCACATGGTGTTCGAGGTCGTGGACAACTCCGTGGACGAGGCCCTGGCCGGCTANGCCGACGAGATCGTGGTGCGGATCCTGCAGGACGGCTCGGTGTCGGTCACCGACAACGGCCGCGGCATCCCGGTGGACATCCACAAGGAGGAGGGGCGCTCGGCCGCCGAGGTGATCCTCACCGTGCTGCACGCCGGCGGCAAGTTCGACGACAACGCCTACAAGGTNTCCGGCGGCCTGCACGGCGTGGGCGTGTCGGTGGTCAATGCCNTGTCCGAGCACCTGTGGCTGGACATCTGGCGCGACGGCTACCACTGGCAGCAGGAGTACGCCCTGGGTGAGCCGCTGTACCCGCTGCGCCGCCTGGAGGCGTCCGAGCGCCGCGGTACTCAGCTGCGGTTCAAGCCGGCCGCCTCGATCTTCAGCGACGTGGAGTTCCACTACGAGGTGCTGGCGCGCCGCCTGCGCGAGCTCTCGTTCCTCAACTCCGGCGTCAAGATCACCCTGGTCGACGAGCGCGGCGAGGGCCGCCAGGACGTGTTCCAGTACGAAGGCGGCATCCGCAGCTTCGTCGAGCACCTGGCCCAGCTGAAGACCCCGCTGCACCCGAGCGTGATCTCGGTCAGCGGCGAATACAACGGCATCGTGGTGGAAGTCGCCCTGCAGTGGACCGACGCCTACCAGGAAACGATGTTCTGCTTCACCAACAACATCCCGCAGAAGGACGGCGGCACCCATCTGGCCGGCTTCCGCGCGGCGCTGACCCGCACCCTCAGCAACTACATCGAGCAGAACGGCCTGGCCAGGCAGGCCAAGATCAACCTCTCGGGCGACGACATGCGCGAGGGCCTGATCGCGGTGCTGTCGGTCAAGGTGCCCGACCCGAGCTTCTCCAGCCANACCAAGGAGAAGCTGGTCAGCTCCGAGGTCAAGCCGGCGGTGGAGAACGTGTTCGGCGCGCGCCTGGAGGAGTTCCTGCAGGAGCACCCGCAGGAGGCCCGCGCCATCGCCGAGAAGGTGGTGGACGCGGCCCGCGCCCGCGAGGCCGCGCGCAAGGCGCGCGAGCTGACCCGCCGCAAGGGGGCCCTGGACATCGCCGGCCTGCCGGGCAAGCTGGCCGACTGCCAGGAAAAGGACCCTGCTCTTTCTGAACTGTTCATCGTTGAGGGTGACTCCGCCGGCGGCTCGGCCAAGCAGGGCCGCAACCGCCGCAACCAGGCGGTGCTGCCGCTGCGCGGCAAGATCCTCAACGTCGAGCGCGCCCGCTTCGACCGCATGCTCTCCTCGGCGGAGGTCGGCACCCTGATCACCGCGCTGGGCACCGGCATCGGCAAGGACGAGTACAACCCGGACAAGCTGCGGTACCACCGCATCATCATCATGACCGACGCGGACGTGGACGGCTCCCACATCCGCACCCTGCTGCTGACCTTCTTCTACCGGCAGATGCCGGAGCTGATCGAGCGCGGCCACGTCTACATCGGCCTGCCGCCGCTGTACAAGGTCAAGCAGGGCAAGACCGAGCTGTACCTGAAGGACGACGCGGCGCTGAACGCCTACCTGGCCAGCAGCGCGGTGGAGGGGGCGGCCCTGGTGCCGGCCGAGGGCGAGCCGCCGATCACCGGCGAGTTCCTGGAGAAGCTGCTGCTGGCCTACGCCGCCGCGCGCGAGGCCATCGCCCGCAACAGCCACCGCTTCGACCCGCACCTGCTCGAGGCGCTGATCGACTTCACCCCGCTGGATGCCGCGCACCTGCAGAGCGAGGCGGGCGCCAAGGCCCTGGAGGTCCTGGAGGCGCGCCTGAACCGCGGCAGCCTGGGCAGCCCGCGTTTCTCGCTGAAGCTGGTGCCCGGCAGTGAGGGCCAGCCGGCGGCGCTGAACGTGGTGCGCCGGCACATGGGCGAGGAGCGCCAGTACCTGCTGCCGCTGTCGGTGTTCGAGTCCGGCGAACTGCGCCCGCTGCACGAGGCGGCGGCGCTGCTGCACGGCCTGGTCCGCGAGGGCGCGCAGGTGGTCCGCGGCGGCCGCTCGCAGGCGGTGACCAGCTTCGCCCAAGCGCAGGCCTGGCTGATGGAGGAGGCCAAGAAGGGCCGCCAGATCCAGCGCTTCAAGGGCCTGGGCGAAATGAACCCCGAGCAGCTGTGGGAGACCACGGTCAACCCGGACACCCGCCGCCTGCTGCGCGTGCGCATCGAGGACGCGGTGGCCGCCGACCAGATCTTCAGCACGCTGATGGGCGACGTGGTCGAACCGCGCCGCGAGTTCATCGAGAACAACGCGCTCAAGGTCGCCAACCTGGATGTCTGACGCCGCTCCGGGGCTGCCGCCGGCGATGCCGGCGACCGGCCCGGCCGCGGCGCCGCGGCCGGTGGGACCGCTGCTGGCCGGCTTCGCCCTGGACTGGGCGGTGGCCATGGTCCTGCTGGTGGTGGTCTCGGCCGGGGTGGCCACGGCCTGGATGGTGGCCCGCGCCCTGGCCGGCGTGGCCCCGACCGGCGAGCTGGATCCGATGGGCCAGCTGCTGGCGGCCATGGCCGGGGTGCTGGTGCCCGCGCTGGCCCTGTACTTCTGGCGCCGCCGCGCCGACGCCGGCGAGTGCCTGCGTTCGCGCCAGGCGGCCGCGCGGCCGCGCACCTGGCTGCTGAGCCTGCTGGTCGGCGCCGGCTGCTTCGGCTTCGCCACCGGCTTCTCGGCGCTGGCCTCGGCGCTGGGCCTGGAGCCGGTGCCCAGCAACCTGGGCGTGGTCGAGGCCGGCTGGCAGCGCTGGCCGGTGTTCCTGGTCCTGTTCGCGGTGCTGCTGGCGCCGGCCTACGAGGAACTGCTGTTCCGGCGCGTGCTGTTCGGTCGCTTCCTCGCCGGCGGCCGGCCCTGGCTGGGCCTGCTGCTCAGCAGCCTGGCCTTCGCCCTGGTGCACGAGCCGCCCGGCCTGACCGCCAACGGTCTGGCCGGGATGCTGCAGCTGTGGCTGGTCTACGGCGTGCTCGGCGCGGCCTTCGCCTGGGTGTACTGGCGCACCGGCACCCTGTGGGCGGCGCTGGCGGCGCATGCGCTGAACAACGCGCTGGCGCTGGGCTCGTTCCTGGCGGGGGCCGCTTGACGAAAAGTTAAGCCCGTCGCGACGAAACTCGTATATCCCGATCCGGGAACGGACCGACCCTATGAAACCCTGGATGCTGGCGGCGGCCATCGCGATGCTGGTGGCGGCCTGTGCCACGGCCACCTCGCCGACCGGTCGCAAGCAGTACCTGTCGTACTCGGACGACCAGCTCAACCAGATGGGCGCGCAGGCCTTCATCGAGATGAAGGCCAAGCAGACCGTCGCCACCGACGCCGGACGGAACGCCTACGTGCAGTGCGTGGTCCGCGCGCTGGTGCCGCACCTGCCGGAGGAGTGGCGGGGCCTGCAGTGGGAGACGGCGGTGTTCGTGGACGACGAGCCCAACGCCTTCGCCCTGCCCGGCGGCAAGGTCGGCGTGAACAGCGGCATGTTCAAGGTCGCGAAGAACCAGGACCAGCTGGCGGCGGTGATCGGCCACGAGATCGGGCACGTGTACGCGCGCCATTCCAACGAGCGCATCACCCGGCAGAGCATGGCCTCCACCGGCCTGGCGGTGGTCGGTGCGCTGGCCGGCAGCCGCTACGGCCAGTCCGGTGCCGACCTGGTCACCCAGGGCGGCAGCATGGTGGCGCAGCTGGGCCTGCTGCTGCCGTTCTCGCGCGTGCAGGAGACCGAGGCCGACGAGATCGGCCAGCGCCTGATGGCCGAGGCCGGCTTCGACCCGGCCGAGGCGGTGNCGCTGTGGCAGAACATGATCGCCACCAGCGCCGGCCGCAGCCCCGAGTGGCTGTCCACCCACCCCGATCCGCAGAACCGCATCCGTGCGCTGCAGCAGCGCGTTCCCGCGCTGCAGGCGGTACGCGACGCGGCCCGGCAGGCGGGTCGGATACCGCGGTGCAGCAACTGACGCCCTGCCGAACCAACCGTTTCCGTATGGTGGCCGGTTCTGATAGCGTTGCCGGTCCGATTCCTGACGCCGTGGCCGGAAGACCGGCCCGACAAGAGGTGAGCCCGATGAAATTCCGCAAGCAAGCCGTCCTGTCCCTGTTCATCGNCGCCGCGCTCGGTGGCGTGGTAGTGACGGACGCCACCGCGCAGACGCGCTCCAGCGGCCGGAAGGCGGAGAAGGCGCAGGTGATGTTCCCCGAGGCCACGCGCCAGGAGCCGGGGGTCAAGGCATCGGCCAAGCTNGGCCGCAAGCTGCAGAAGCTGATCGACGTCTACAACAAGGACGACCACGAGCAGACCCGCGCCCTGGCCGACGAGATCCTGGCCACCGACGGGGCGAACGAGTACGACAAGTCGCTGGCCGCGCAGCTGGCCTCGCAGGCCGCCTACAGCCTCGACGACACCGCCGCCGCCAAGGACTACCTGCGGCAGGCGCTGGAGTTCAACGGCCTGGACAACAACGGCCACTACCAGTCGATGCTGATGCTGGCCCAGCTGCAGCTGGCCGACGACGAGCTGCAGGAAGGCCTGGCCACCCTGGACCGCTACCTGGCNGAGACCAGGTCGACCCGTCCGGAGGANCTGGTGATCAAGGGCCAGGCCCTGTACCAGATGGAGCGCTACCAGGAGGCCATCGCCCCGCTGAAGCAGGCGGTGGAATCCACGCCCGAGCCGCGCGACACCTGGGTGCAGNTGCTGATGGCCACCTACGCCGAGGCCGGCCAGAGCGCCGAGGCGATCCGCCTGGCCGAGCAGCTGGCGGCCAAGAACCCGGACGACAAGAAGGCGCAGACCAACCTGGCCACCGTCTACGCCCAGGCCGACCAGATGGACAAGGCTGCGGCCGTGCTGGAGAAGCTGCGCGCCGCCGGCCAGCTGACCGAGGAGCGCGAGTACCGCCAGCTCTACGTCACCTACGCCAACATGGACGGCCACGAGAAGGACGTCATCGAGGTGATCAACGACGGCCTGCAGAAGGGCATCCTCAAGCCCGACCACCAGACCTACCTGGCGCTGGCCCAGTCCTACTACTACAGCGACCAGATCCCGCAGGCCATCGAGAACTGGCAGAAGGCCGCCCCGCTGTCCAAGGACGGCGAGACCTACCTGAACCTGGCCCGCGTGCTGTGGCAGGAAGGCCGCATCCCCGAGGCCAAGCAGGCCGCCCAGCAGGCCCTGGCCAAGGGCGTGCGCAACCCGGAGGACGCCCGCAAGATCCTCAACCTGAAGTGAACAAAGTAATGGGCCGCGCCCTAGGCACAGGGCGGCGGTATTGTTATATGCTTGGCGGTTCATGCGGTGTTTACCGCGCGAACCGGGAACCCGCATCATCGGGCTCCAACCCCCCCAAAGAGCCACTGGCGCATGTCTGAACAACTGGTCGTCCACAGGAAATACGAAGAAGCCGAGGACAGCGGACTCAGCTGGCCGCGCATCATCGGCATCGCGTTCGTCATCGCGTTGCACCTGGCGGCCCTGATGCTGCTGCTGATCCCCGCCGTCGCGCCAAAGGCGGAGGNGGAGCAGGAACGCAACATCCTGGTCACGCTGGTAGACGCCCCGCCGCCGCCGCCGCCGCCCCCGCCGCCGCCGCCGCCGCAGGACAAGCCGCCGCCGCCGATCAAGGAGCTGTCGCCGCCCAAGCCGTCGCCGGTGCCGCCGCCGCCGGAGGCGCCGCCGATCGAGGTGGCCGAGCCGCGTCCCACCGACGTCTACGAGCCGCCCGCGCCGCCGGCGCCGCCGGCCCCCGTGGCGGACGTGGCCGCCAGCGTGGACATCTCGTCGAAGAACATGAACCCGCCGCGCTACCCGCCGGCCGCCGCGCGCGCCGGCATCGAGGGCGAGGTCATCCTTGTCATCGACGTCGATGCGAACGGTAACGTGACCAACGTGACGGTCGAGAAGTCGAGCCGCAATCGCGACCTGGACCGTGCCGCGGTCGAGGCNGCCCGCAAGTGGCGTTTCAATCCCGCCATCGTGAACGGCCAGAAGGCGGCCGGTCGCGTCCGGGTCCCGGTGAACTTCACCCTGGGTTGATTGCCTCTTCCCGGGCCGGAACCGGACCTGGCTCCGGCCCCCTTCCCCCCTTCATCACCAATCACACCAAAAGGTAAGCGTCATGCTGCAGGAACTCATCATCGCCTCCGCCGCTGCTGGGGGTAACAGCGCCTCCGCCCTCACGCAGATGGGCTTCGACCATCTGATCTCNGAGATGGTCTCCAAGCCGGGCGAGTTCGCCGTGTCCTGGGTCGTGCTGATCACCCTCGTGGTGATGTCGGCCCTGTCCTGGTACTGGACCATCTTCAACGCCATCAAGAACGCCCGCCTGAAGGCGGCCGCCGACCGCGTGNTCAGCGCCTTCTGGGAAGCCCCGAACGCCCAGGAAGCCATCCGCGTCATGGAAGAGCAGCCGCGCAGCGAGCCGTTCTCGAAGATCGCCCTGGACGCCGCCCAGGCGGCCGCCCACCACCAGCGTTCCGAGGCCGGTGGCCTGGGTGAGAGCCTGAGCCGCTCGGAGTTCGTGGACCGCGCCCTGCGCCAGGCCGTCACCCGCGAGAGCGCCAAGCTGCAGTCGGGCATGGTGCTGCTGGCGACCGTCGGNGCGACCGCCCCGTTCGTGGGTCTGCTGGGTACGGTGTGGGGCATCTACGGCGCCCTGATCCGCATCGGCGCCACCGGTTCGGCCTCCATCGATGCCGTGGCCGGCCCGGTGGGCGAGGCGCTGATCATGACCGCCATCGGTCTGTTCGTCGCCATCCCGGCGGTGTTCGCCTTCAACTTCTTCAGCAAGATCAACAGCGCCACGATCGCCAAGTTCGACGCGTTCGCCCACGATCTGCACGACTTCTTCGCCACCGGCTCGCGCGTCCGCTGAGCCGGTTGCCGAAGCGTCGTCCCAGTAACACTCGGAGAGCCCCATGGCCTTCAGTACCGGCAACAACAGCGGCCCGATGAACGACATCAACGTCACGCCCCTGGTGGACGTGATGCTGGTGCTGCTCATCATCTTCATCATCACCGCGCCGCTGATGGCGCACAAGGTGAAGGTGGAGCTGCCGGAGGCGAACCTCGTCCACAAGGAAGAGGACAAGAACGACCGGCTNATGCCGATCACCGTGTCGGTGAAGGAGGACGGCTCGCTCTACTGGAACGACGAGCCGATCAACAAGGACATCCTCGAGTCCCGTCTGTCCAGCGCCGCCCAGCAGGTCCCGCAGCCGCCGCTCAACCTGCGCGGTGACCGCACGACCAAGATGCGCACGATCAACGAGATCACCCAGATCGCCCAGCGCAACGGCATGCTGGACATCGGCTTTGTCGCAACCAAAGAAAAGGGTCCGTAACCCATGGCTTTCAGTACCGGGGGCAACAAGGGCCCCATGGCCGAGATCAACGTCACGCCGCTGATCGACGTGATGCTGGTGTTGCTGATCATCTTCATCGTGACCGCGCCGATCATGACCTACCCGATCGACGTGGCCCTGCCGCAGCGGGTGATCAACCCGCCGCCGCAGTTGCGTGAGCCGCCGCCGCCGATCGAGCTGCGCATCGATGCGACCAACCAGATCTTCTGGAACAACAGCCCGATCTCGATCCGCGAGCTCCAGCAGAGGATGGAGACCGAGGTGCAGCGCGATCCGACCAACCAGCCGGAGCTGCGCATCGACGCCAGCGGCGACGCCGAGTACGAGGTCATGGCCAAGGTCCTGGCCGCGGCCAAGAACGCGGACATGAAGAAGATCAACTTCATCCAGCCGTAACCGCTTCGCGNCCGGTCCCGCTCCCCTGCAGCGGCGGGACCCGGGCGCCAGGCGGCCAGCCCGGCCGCAAGCATCGGCGCCGCCCCGGAAGGGGCGGCGCTTTTTCTTTGCGCGTTGCTGCAGGGTGACGGCCGCGGGTCAGGCGCGGGCGAGGATGCCCAGGTAGCCGCGCACGGTGGCGGCCAGGCCGGCGTGCAGGGCCTCGCCGACCAGCGCATGGCCGATGGACACCTCCAGCACCTCCGGCACCGCGGCCAGGAAGGCGCCGAGGTTGGCCTGGGACAGGTCGTGGCCGGCGTTGACGCCCAGGCCCGCGGCCCGGGCCCGGCGCGCGGTGTCCGCNCAGGCCTGCAGGGCCGTGGCCGCGTCACCGGTGGCGAAGGCCTCGGCGTAGGGACCGGTGTAGATCTCCACCCGGTGCGCGCCCAGCGCGGCCGCGCGCTCCAGGTCGCGCACGCCCGGATCGACGAACAGGCTGACCCGGCAACCCAGCCCGGCGAAGGCCGCCACCTGCTCCGCCAGCGCGGTGGTGTCGCCGTCGAAGGCGAAGCCGTGGTCGGAGGTCAGCTGGCCGTCGGCGTCGGGCACCAGTGTCACCTGTGCCGGGCGCACCTGCTCGCACAGGGCCAGCAGGCCCGGGTAACCCGGCCGTGGCGGCGCGAACGGGTTGCCCTCGATGTTCAGTTCCACGTGGTACTCGGCGCACAGCGCGGCCAGGCCGGGCAGGTCCTCGGCCACGATGTGACGCCGGTCCGGCCGCGGGTGCACGGTGATGCCGTGGGCGCCGGCATCCAGGCAGGCGNGGGCGGCGGCCAGCACGTCGGGTTCGCGGCCGCCGCGGGAATTGCGCAGCACCGCCACCTTGTTCACGTTGACGCTGAGCCGGGTCATGCGGGCGGCGGTTGCACGTCGTCGCCAGCGGCCCGGCCTTCCCCGGCGGCGCGGCGCCGGGCCTCGGCCAGCTCGCGCAGCCGCCGCAGCTCGGCCGGATCGATCATGGCCAGCTCGTCGCGGCTGCCGGCCTTCTCCAGGTACCAGCCGCGGATCCAGAGGCCGACCAGCACCACGGTGGCCAGCAGGGCCAGGGCCAGCACCCAGGCATGGGGGGTGGTCATCGCCACCGCCAGGGTCAGGACGGNGGCCAGCAGGTAGAGCCAATGCATGCGGATCTCCCCGGCAGGAGGGACCGGCCAATGATGCCGCGTCCGCGCGCCGCGGGACAGCGGCCTAGAGCAGCGGCGACAGCAGGCGGGCGAAGGCCTCCGGCAGGCGGTGGCGCCACAGCCCGGCCGGGCGGTCGGCACGCACCGGCGTGGCGGCGGAAAACTCCTGCTCCAGCAGGGCCTCCAGCGATGCGCAGCTGCCGCGGTCGCGCAGCAGCAGCGAGGCCTCGAAGTTGAGCCGGAAACTGCGGTGGTCGAAGTTGGCGCTGCCGACCATGCACAGCTCCTCGTCCACCAGCAGCGCCTTGGTGTGGATCATGCGCGGGCCGTACTCGTATACCTTCACCCCGGCGGCCAGCAGCTCGTCGAAGTAGGAGCGCGCGGCCAGGGTCACCAGCAGCGAGTCGCAGCGGCGCGGCACCAGCAGGCGCACGTCCAGCCCGCCCAGTGCGGCCGAGGTCAGGGCCATGCGCGCGGCCTCACCGGGCACGAAGTACGGCGTGGCCAGCCACACCCGCCGGCGTGCCTCGTGGATCGCGCCCACGTACATCCGGTGGATGGACTCCCAGCTCGAGTCCGGACCCGAGACCAGCAGCTGCGCCGGGATCGGGCCGGGNACGGCCTTGGGCCAGTAGCCGGGCTGGTTGAAGTCGCGCGGGTCGCAGCCGGCCGCGTACACCCAGTCCTCCATGAAGACCAGCTGCAGGCTGCGCACCACCTGGCCCTCCACGCGCAGGTGCAGGTCGCGGTAGGCGCGCGGATCCAGCGTCTCGTCCTGGGCGTCGGTGATGTTGATCCCGCCGGTGAAGCCGGTCAGGCCGTCCACCACCACGATCTTGCGGTGGGTGCGCAGGTTGAGCCAGGGCCGGGTGAACGGGCGGAAGCGGGTGGGGTGGAACCAGCCGACCTCGCCGCCTGCGTCCAGCAGCGGCAGCAGGTGGCGGTGGCGCAGGCGTGAGGAGCCCACCGCGTCCAGCAGCAGCCGAATCCGAACGCCGGCGCGGGCACGCTCGGCCAGCAGCGCCAGCAGGCGCTGCCCGGTGCGGTCCGGCTCCCAGATGTAGTACTCCAGGTGGACGTGGTGGCGCGCGCCGGCGATGGCCTCCTCCAGCGCGGCATAGGTGGCGTGGCCNTCCACCAGCCAGCGGGCCGAGGTGGCGGTGGACGGCGGCAGGCCGGTGGCCGCCTGGCCCAGCCGGGCCAGTTCCACCGCGATCGGATCGCCGCCGGCCGAAGGCACCGCCTGGTCCAGGGTGGTGCGCGAGCGGCCGCGCCGCAGGCGCTGCCGCCGGATGCGCTGCGGACCGAACAGGAAATAGACCAGGAAGCCGAGGTAGGGCAGCGTGGCCAGCGCCAGCAGCCAGCTCAGCGTGGCCACCGGCTCGCGCTTCTGCAGCACGATCCAGATGCCCAGCCAGAGCACGTAGCCCAGCCAGGCGAGCAGCAGGTAGAGCCCCAGGTGGGGAGTGGCGCGCAGCCACTCCCAGGCGGAAACCAGCAGGTCAGGCATGGGGCCGATTCTAGGCGGCGACCGGGCCGACCGTACCACGGAGCAGGGGGCGCGAACGGCGGCGGCGCCGGTTCCGGAGGGGCCGGCGGCGTAAACCGTTGCAGGCGGTGTATCGGACCTGCAACACCCCGCGGGAGCCAGCCGTGACAAGGCTTTCAAGCAGGCCGGCGCGTGCCCGCACCGCGGCGCTGTTACACCCGCGACACCGCAGGCGTCCGGCGAAACGGCACAACCTATTGGTTTTGCTGGGTTTTTCCCCTTGGCATGAAGCGTGCGACGAGGTTCCGGCCTCCCACCCAGGTGCACGAACATGCCACGCCATCACCTGTTGCTGATCGTTGCTGGAACGGCACTCCTGGCCGCGGCGCCGCGCCTGCACGCGGCCGACGCGCACATCGCCGTGCATCCCAGGCACGGGGAGATGGTGCTGCTGCGTGACGTCAACGCGCGCCCGGCCTACCGCCCGGCGCCGCCTTCGACGGCGCTGATCGTCGACNCCACGCCNCGCCGCGAAGTGGCCTACGTGCTGGGCACCGGCGAGCTGAGTGACGAGGACTTCGCCGGCATGTCCACCGGCCAGCGCGTGCACGCCGACGGTCCGCTGCCGGCGCGCATGACCCGCCAGGCTCTGGACGGCGTGTTCGACCAGGGCCAGGGCGGCACGCTGGTGCCCACGCGCGGCGCGGCCACGCTGGGTGGCGCCGGGGGCGGCGTCATCGGCCAGACCACGCGCGGGATCGGCGCGCAGGTCACCGGCGTCCTGTCGCAGCTGCCGTTCGGAGCCGCGCAGGCGCAGGGGGGAGGCAAGCCGTGAGCGCGGGGTTCCGTACCTGCCTGTTCATGCTGGCCCTGGGTGCCAGCCCGCTGGCCGTGGCGGACGAGTACGACGCGATGCTGCGTTACCTGACCGACACGCGCATCGACGGCCGTGCCCTGGCCGGGGCCAGCGGCGCCATCGCCGTCAACCAGGCGGCCGGCGACCTCAACCTGCAGGCCAACCTGCGCGGCCTGGCGGTCGGCCGGCAGGCTTCCGCCCACGTGGACGCCCGCCAGCTGCAGCAGGGCCAGGTCCACGACCTTCCTTCCGAAGCCAGCGCCGTCGTCGGCGGCTCGGCCCTGTCCGGCGGCGCCGGGCTGGCTTCCATCAACCAGGCCAGCGGCAGCGGCAACAGCCAGGTCAACGCGCTGTCCGCCGCCGTCGGCCAACCAGGCACGCACGGGGGAGCAGGACTGAAGGTCCGCGGCAACCACGTGCCGGCACAGCGGCAGGACGTCTTCGCGCCCTCGGGAAGAAGGACCCTCACCCGGCAAGCCGTGGTGGAGGNCGGGGCTTTGCGCGGGTTCGAAGGGGTCGTGCAGCTGAACCAGATCGCGGGATCGGCCAACCAGGTCGGCAATGGACTGGCCCTGACGGTGCAGCCGTGACCGCGAGCAAGGGAGCAGGTGTTCCCATCACGTTGGAAGAAGAGAGAGAGTAGCCATGAAAAGGAACCTGAAGTGGAGCGTGCTCGCCGTCGCCATCGTCGCTGCCAACGCGTCGGTCGCCCAGGCCGGAAGCGGCCCGGACATCAACTTCGAGTGGAACTCGACGATCAACGACGAGGTCAACAACACCGTCAACAACGACTCAACAATACCGTCAATAACGAGTTCAACACGAACGTGGACGTCGCCCTGAACAAGGACGTCAACGTCGACATCGACTACATCGACAGNTTCGACCGCAGCACCACGATCGACGACAACTACAGCACCACGGTCACCAAGGACGTCAACGTCGACATCGACCACGTCGACGACTTCCAGAAGACCACCACCGTCACCAACGAGTACAACACCAACGTCGACTACTCCGACANCTTCGAGCGGTCCACCACGGTCACCAGCTCGTTCAACGCGGCCAAGGACGTCAACGTCGACATCGACTACGCCGACAGCTACGAGAACACCGAGCGGTACCTCCACGACGAGGCGTACACCAACCACCAGACCACCGTCCGCCACGACGAGCAGGTGGACGTGGACTCCAACATCGAGCGCGACGAGCACAACGTCTCGGTCAGCCTGCGCAAGAGCCTGTCGCTGACCTCCGACGTGAACTTCAGCGGCGATCCGACCATCAGCGGCGACATCGAGGTCGACTCGGCCGCCATCGCCGTGGTCGACAACCGCCAGCTGGTCTCCGGCAACCGCGCCGCCAACGAGGAGCTGACCAACGAGGCCTCGCTGCGTGGCGATGCCGCCTCGGGCGCGTCCGGCAACCTGCAGTTCAACGTGGGCGCCGGTGACAACAACGTCCAGGACAACGCCGCGGCGCTGTCGGCGGCCGATGCCAGCTTCGCCTTCGGCGTGGCCGATGCCGAGGTGTTCGTCAACCAGCAGGGTGGCGGCAACTGGACCTCCAACGTGGGCGTGACCAACGACGCGGCCATTGCCGGCGGGGCGTTCTCCGGTGCCACCGGCAACATCGGCGTGAACGTCGCCTCGGGCAACAACAACGAGCAGAAGAACGCGCTGGCCGCCTCGGTGGCGACCTCCGCCTACGCGACCGCCTCGGTCAGCTCGAACCAGATCTCCGCGGGCAACACGGTCAGCAACGCGCCGTTGACCCGCGAGGTCTACGAGACGCTGCAGATCCAGCTCAGCGGCACCGTGGACGGCACCACCTCGTCCACCGGCACCGGCACCTACGAGGGTTCCGGCGCGGCGTACCAGATGGACAACTTCTATCTGGATACCTGGAGTGGCGCGCTGCCGCACACCAACGGCACCACCACCGGCCACATCGACATGGACGCCGACATCCAGAACGCCGTGGAGAACCCGAACCGTCCGGGCGTGGGCGGCATCGCCTTCGACACCGAGGAGTCCGGCACCCTGGCGTTCGAGGAGATGGGCACGGCCGAGCTGGAGGCCAACCTGAGCGGTACGGTGCTGTACTCGAGCAACACCGTCGTGGCCGCGGCGTACAACAGCGCCAGCCTGTCCGGTTCGGCGTTCAGCGGCGCCAGCGGCAACATCGGCGTGAACGTCGCCGCGGGCACCGGCAACCTGCAGGCCAACAGCCTGTCCATGGCCGTGGCCCAGCCGGGTGCCGGCGGCGGTGGCGGCGGCAACGGCGGCGAGTGAGCCGCATCCCTCCGGGGATGACCGGGTGAACACCGGTCACTGGACGTGACCGGTACCCACAGCGTCCCGCCCCGCCCTCACCCGCGGGGCGGGACGCCTTCTCGCTGTACCGGATGCCGACGACCGCAGGGGACCACCATGCGCACCACCGCCTTCGCGCTCTCGACCTGCCTGCTGTGCCTGGGAGGCACGGCNGCGGGCGCGCGCGCCGCCGAGGTGGCCTTCACCGGCGTGCTGCCCAATGGCGCCCTGTACACCACGCAGGTGGAGAGCATGCACGACGCGCGCTTCCGCCACCTGGTCANGCAGAAGAACGACTACAGCTGCGGCGCGGCCGCGCTGGCCACCATCCTGCGCTACGCCTACCACCTGGATGCCGACGAGGACACCGTCATCGAGGGCATGCTCGCCGTCTCCGACCCGGAGATCGTGCGCGAGCGTGGCTTCTCGCTGCTGGACATCAAGCGCTACGTCGAGTCCCTGGGAATGCGCGGGCGCGGCTACCGGGTGGACGAGGCGCGCCTGCGCACGCTGCGCGTGCCCGGCCTGGTGCTGATGGACGTGCGCGGTTTCCGCCATTTCGTCGTGCTCAAGCAGGTGCGCGGCGACATGGTCGAGGTGGCCGATCCGATCCTGGGCAACCGCGTGCTGCCGCTGGAGGAGTTCCTGCAGGCCTGGCCCTCGCGCGCGGTGTTCGTGGTCATCGGCAGCGATTTCGACCGCAACACGGTACTGCTGCAACCCAGCAGCAAGCCCAGTGCGCGAGCCATGTATGCGCACAGCCCGCTCACGGACGCGGAGCTGCTGGACTTCGGCTTCACCCATGCCGACCTGTTCTGAAAGGAGTCCTGCCATGAACGGCACACCGGTTTTCCTCCTGCGCGCCTGCGGCGCCGGGCTGGCCTTCGGGATGCTGGCCGCCGCGCTGCCCGGGATGGCGCAGGAGACCCCCAGGCCCGCCCGCGGACTGACCGAGCTCAGCGACGCGGAGCTGGGCGCCATGCGCGGCCGCTACACCGTCGGCGTCGACCAGGTGGCCTGGTTCGGCGTGACCATGGTGTCGCGCTGGGTGACCCAGGCCGGCCAGCTGCAGGCGCGCGTGCACATGGGCGTGGACGTGCGCGACCCGCGCCAGCCGCAGGTCACCTTCCAGCCGCACGTGAGCATCACCGCCGCCGACGCGCCGCTGCCGCCGGCGTCGTCCGGCCAGCGCACCGTGGATGCCGCCGGCCTGGCCAACGTCAACGGCATGGTGCAGAGCGTGCAGGTCGCCGGCGACGGCAACGTGGCCGCCAACCAGGCCGACGTGCGCGTGCGCCGGCTGGCCGCCGGCGAGGCGCCGCCGGCCGGCGGCGTGCAGGCGCTGTCGGCGCAGCAGAGCGTCGACGGCATGCAGGCCACCGCCACCCTCGACGGACAGGCGGCGCGGGTGCTGCTGCAGATCGACGGCCAGGGTGCGGTGCAGCAATGGATCGGCACCAGCGGCATGGGCCAGAGCATCCAGCTGGCGGCCGACGGCCAGGCGGCCAGCAACTGGATGGAGCTGGACGTGGCCAGGCAACCGCTGCCCGGACGCAGTATCGTTGGGCAGAACGTGGCCCAGGCCATCGCCCTGAGCCGCGGCCTGCCCGCCGGTTACTGAGCAAAGGAGTTGCCTGTGCGTATCCGAGCCCGCTTCGCGCCGCGTCCCTCCCGCCTGGCCGCCGCCGTGCTGCTGGCGGCCTGTGCGCCGCCGGTGCTGGCGCAGCAGCCGCCACCGCCCGCGCCGGCGCCCGTGGCGCCGGAGGACGAGGCCGAGCTGCGCAGGCTCACCGAGCAGCTGGCCGCGCTGAAGGAGGCCTACGCCCAGGAAGTGCGCCGCCTGCGCGAGCTGGACATGCAGGTGCAGGCGCTGCAGGCCCGCCTGCAGGGCAAGGTGGCGGCCGCCACCGTGCCGGCCCCGGCCCAGCCGGCTGCGCCCGCCGCGCCGGCGGCGCAAACCCCGCGCCCCGAGCCGGCCCAGCCGCAGGCTCCGGCCCGGCCGCCGGAGGGCTACGCCGGCACCGCCGACGACGCCGAGCGCGCGCGCCAGGAGATGAGCCGCAGCGTGACCGACGTGAAGGAGCAGACCCGCACCCTGTTCGACCAGCGCGTGGTCTTCGAGAACGGCCTGACCTACAACCGCTACGACCGCAAGCAGCTGACCCTCAACGGCTTCCTGGCGCTGGACGCGATCTTCCTGGGCAACATCGCCATCGAGAACGTCGAGTCGGACACCCTCAGCTACAACGCCGGCCTGCGCTGGGGCGTGAGCCCGCGCCTGACCCTCAACNTGGACGTGCCCTACATCGCGCGCAAGACCGTGTACCAGAAGGGCGGCGCCGGCGGCGCGGCGGCGGCCATCGCCCAGGAGCACTCCAGCGGCCACGGCCTGGGCGACATCACCGCCAGCGCCAACGTCCGCCTGTTCAACGAGCGCGGCTGGCGCCCGGANACCGTGCTCAACGTCGGCATCACCGCGCCGACCGGGCGCGAGCCCTATGGCATCCCGTGGACCGTGCTCGAGCGCGACGACGACGACTTCATCCGCTTCGCGGTACCGGACGAGCAGCCCACTGGCAACGGCGTGTGGCAGGCCAGCGTGGGCCTGTCGGCGGTCAAGACCTCCGACCCGGCGATCCTGTTCGCCAACGCCGGCATGACCTATTCCAAGCGCGGCAGCTTCGACGACATCGACAACAACCCGGTCACGGTCAACCCGGGCGACGTCAAGCTCGGCAACTCCTACTACTTCGGCGCCGGCGTGGCCTTCGCCTTCAACGAGCGCACCAGCCTGAGCATCTCGCTCAGCGACCGCCTCTCGGCGCGGGCGCGTACCCGTTACCGTGGCGGCCCGTGGACCAAGGTGATCGGCAGCGACGCCAACGCCGCCATGTTCAACCTGGGGGTGACCTATGCACTCAGCCCGAACGCCACGCTGGTCGGATTGCTGGGCATCGGACTTACGCCGGACGCGCCGGACTTCACCCTCGGCTTCAAGGTGCCGTACACGCTGTAGTAGCGCGGGGGCGCGGCCGGCGCCGCGCCCTGCGGGCTCAGCTGCGCAGGCTCTCCAGCCGCAGCTGGTGCTTGCGGCACAGCCGGTACACCGTCACCCGCGACACCCGCAGGCGCCGCGCGCATTCGCTGACGTTGTAGCCGCTCTGGTGCAGGGCCTCGAGCAGGGTGTTGCGCTCGGCGCGCTGGCGCGGGCAGATCGCGTGGCCGTCGNGCTGGGCCTCGTCCGGCGCGTCCAGCTGCAACGCCTGCACCGGGATCAGCTCGGTGTCGCAGACCACCGCCGCGCGGCGCACCCGGTTGGCCAGCTCGCGCACGTTGCCCGGCCAGCCGTGCAGGCGCATGGCCCGGCGCGCCTCGGGGGTGAAGCCGCGGGCGCGGGTCGGATGCTCCTTGCGGAAGGCCTCGAGGAAGTGTGCGGCCAGCAGCTCGATGTCGTCCCCGCGGTCCCGCAGCGGCGGCATGTGCAGGCGCAGGACGTCCAGGCGGTAGAACAGGTCCTCGCGGAAGCGGCCCTGCGCCACCGCCTGCTCCAGGTTGACGTGGGTGGCGGCCAGGACGCGCACGTCCACCCGGATCTGCTGGTGGCTGCCGATCCGCTCCAGGGTGCCCTCCTGCAGCACCCGCAGCAGGTTGGTCTGCGCGTCCAGCGGCAGGTCGCCGACCTCGTCGAGGAAGATGGTGCCGCCGTGGGCGGCCTCGAACATGCCGATGCGGCGCGCGGTGGCGCCGGTGAAGGCGCCCTTCTCGTGGCCGAACAGCTCCGACTGCACCAGGTACGGCGGCAGCGCGCCGCAGTTGACCGCGATGAAGGGCCCGTCGCGGCGCCGCGACATGCGGTGCAGCGCGCGCGCGGCCAGCTCCTTGCCGGTGCCGGTCTCGCCGGTGATCAGCACCGGCAGGTCGACCGGCGCGAACTTGTTGAGGTTGGCCCGGATGCGGAGCATGCACGGGCTGGTGCCGACCAGGCTGTCGTCGTCCTCGGGCACCGCGGCGCCTTCGGCCAGGGTCTGCAGGCTGCGCATCTGCGCCAGGTCCAGCGGTTCGCGCAGGCGCAGGTGTGCGCGCACGCGCGGCAGCGTCTCCGGCGCCTCGCCGAGGAAGGCCCACGGCAGCTCCGGATAGCGCTCGAGCAGGCGCATCGCTTCCCCGGTCCAGGCCGGGCTGGCCCGGCGCAGATCGAGCAGGGCCACGACCAGATCGGTCCCGCGCAGGCCGATGTGCGTACGGGTCGGTGCTTCCACCACCCGCAGCCCCCAACCTGCTGCTGCAAGGACCTCACGTTCACGCCGCGACGGTTGACCGAGCCAGATCAGACAACGCTTCCTGACGTCGCCTACTGTCACGTGAAACTACTCCTGTGTGACAGGACCCCCGGGAACGGCAAGGGTTACCGTGAAGATCGTTAGGATAGTGTGAATCCTGCACGGTGTGCATGTGATTTGCGTCAATGTGGTGATGCCCCGCATGCATACGCCGGCGCATGTGGACGTGCCGTGCCATGAACGGTTGCGCGCGGCGCTGGCCGCGTCGCATCCACTGAGACCGGCGGCGGTAGCCTTGGCGGCATGACCGAGACGATCAAGGGCCGCGGCTCGCGGCAGTACCTGCCCGGACGTTTCGAGCAGACCACGGTCGAGGCGGTGGACGACGGCTGGGAGGGGGCGGCCGAGCCCATGTCCGGGCCCGATCCGGCGCGCCCGCGCACCGAGGTCCGCGAGGAGGCCGCGCGCGGCATCATCAGCCGCAACGATTCGCCGGACGTGGGCTTCTCCCGCTCGGTGAACCCGTACCGCGGCTGCGAGCACGGCTGCAGCTACTGCTTCGCCCGGCCCTCGCACGCCTACCTCAACCTCTCGCCGGGCCTGGACTTCGAGACGAAGATCTTCGCCAAGACCAACGCGCCGGAGCTGCTGCGCCGCGAGTTCTCCCGTCGCGGCTACCGGCCCGAGCCGATCGCCCTGGGCATCAACACCGACGCCTACCAGCCGGTGGAGCGGCGCCTGCGCCTGACCCGGCGGCTGATCGAGGTGATGCTCGAGTGCCGGCACCCGTTCACCCTGATCACCAAGAACGCGCTGGTCGAGCGCGACCTGGACCTGCTGCAGCCCCTGGCGGCGATGGACCTGGTGAAGGTGTATTTCTCCGTCACCACCCTGGATCCGCACCTGAGCGCNCGCCTGGAGCCGCGCGCGGCCGCCCCGCACGCCCGGCTGCGGGCGATGGAACGGCTGCNCGCGGCCGGGGTGCCGGTGGGCGTGATGTTCGCCCCGGCCATTCCCTGGGTGAACGACCACGAGCTGGAGGCGGTGCTGGAGGCGGCGCGCCAGGCCGGCGCCGAGAGCGCCGGCTACGTGCTGCTGCGCCTGCCGCACGAAGTGGCGCCGCTGTTCCGCGACTGGCTGCAGGCGCACCTGCCCGACCGCGCCGAACACGTGATGAGCACGCTGCGGCAGATGNGCGGCGGGCGCGACTACGAGTCCGGCTTCGGCACGCGCATGCGCGGCCGCGGCCAGTACGCCGAACTGCTGGAGCACCGCTTCGTCCTGGCCCGGCGCCGCTTCGGCTACGACGGGCTGCGGCCGCGGCCGCTGGACTGCAGCCGCTTCACCGCGCCGCGGCCGGACTCGCCGCAGGGCGAGCTGTTCTGACTCAGTGCNGCCGGGCCGGGTAGGCGATGAGCAGCACCAGGTCCTCCTCGCCGGCCTGCTCGATGGCGTGGGTGCTGCCGGCGCGGGTGAGCATGGCGTGGCCGGGGCCGACCTCGTGCACCTGGCCGTCGACCACGTAGCGACCGCGGCCGGAGAGCACGTAGTAGATCTCGTCGTGCTCGTGTGGATGCAGGCCGATGCCGGCGCCCTTGTGCAGCACGCGCTTGCGCAGCACGAACGGCAGGCCCGGGGCGTCGGCGAACAGCGGGTAGGCGGTGGTGGTGCCGGCGCCGCCGTGCGGCCCCGGCTGGGTGCGGGCCAGGCCGGCCTCGTGCACCACCTGCGACGGATGCGCCTGGCCGGCGCGGCGCGCCAGCGCGTCGGGCGGGGCGCCGCAGTCGGTGTCGCGCACCACATGCGCGGCCAGGGCCGGGTCGAGCGCCTTCCAGCCGCGCACCACCAGGCAGGCGACCAGGGTGGCACCGGTCTCGCTGAAATGGGTGTCGTCGGCCAGCCCGCGCTCGGGCACGTGCATGAAGTAGGGGCGCGAGGCCTCGTCGCCGAGCGCGCGCAGCCAGTCGGTGCTGCTGGCGTTGAGGTCGATCAGCGCCACCTCCTCGCGGCGGGCCAGGGCGCGCACCGCCTCGGCGTAGCGGCCGTGGGTGTCGAGCAGGGACCGGTAGGAGAACACGCGCCGGGACACCGGGGTCAGCAGGATCGGCGTGGCCCCGCGCGCACGGGCGGTCTCCACGTAGCGCATCAGCCAGTGCGGGTAGGCCTGCTCCGGGTCGTTGTAGCGGGTCGGGTCCTCGAACTTGGCGTCGTTGTGGCCGAACTGCACCAGCAGCACGTCGCCGCGGCGCAGCTCGCGCGCGATCGGTTCCAGCCGCCCTTCCTCGATGAAGCTGCGCGCGCTGCGGCCGTTGACCGCGTGGTTGCGCACCTCCCAGGCGGCCGGGTCGAGGAAGTCCTGCAGGCGCGCGCCCCAGCCCTGCTGCGGGGCGCGTTCGGGTGGATAGTCGGCGGCGGTGGAATCGCCGGCGATGAACACCCGGCGCGGCGCCGCCTCCGCGGCCGCCACCAGGGCCAGGCACGCCAGCAGGGCCGCGCCGAAGCGGGGGATCCGGTGCATGGAACCTCCGGGAAAACGGACCCGTGGCCGCGCGGCGGCACCGCGCGGCCGTCACGGATCAGCGCGCCAGCCAGCCGCCGTCGACCGGGATGATCGCGCCGTTGACGTAGTCCGAGGCGCTGCTGGCCAGGAACACCGCGGCGCCGCCCAGGTCCGCCGGGGTGCCCCAGCGCCCGGCCGGGATGCGGCCGAGGATCTCGGCGCTGCGCTTCTCGTCGGCGCGCAGCGCGGCGGTGTTGTCGGTGGCCATGTAGCCCGGGGCGATGGCGTTGACGTTGATGTTGCGGCTGGCCCACTCGTTGGCCAGCAGGCGGGTGATGCCGGCGATGCCGGACTTGCTGGCGGTGTAGGACGGCACGCGGATGCCGCCCTGGAAGGACAGCATCGAGGCGATGTTGATGATCTTGCCGCCGCCCTGCTGCATGAAGTGGCGGCCGGCGGCCTGGCACATGAAGAACGCCGACTTGATGTTGACGTTCATCACGTCGTCCCAGTCCTGTTCGGTGAAGTCCACCGCGTCGGCGCGGCGGATGATGCCGGCGTTGTTGACCAGGATGTCCANGCGGCCGAGGCCGTCGAGGGTCTCCTGCAGGATGCGCGGGATCGGCTCGATGCTGATCAGGTTGGCCTGGATGGCGAGGAAGCGCCGGCCCAGCGCCCGCACCTTCTGCTCGGTCTCGGTCGGGGGCTGGATGCCGGCGGCGGCGATGTCGGCGCCGGCCTCGGCCAGCGCCAGCGCGATGCCCTGGCCGAGGCCGGTGTTGGCGCCGGTGACGAGGGCGACCTTGCCCTCGAGGCTGAACGGGTTGGCCATCGTGTTGCTTTCCTCCGCTGTGGATGGGGCGCGCCGGCGGCCGGCGCGCCGCGGGCGCTTACTTGAGCTGGCAGATGTCCAGCACGTGCATGTCGGTGTAGTCGAGGTTCTCGCCGCCCATCGCCCAGATGAAGGCGTAGTTGCTGGTGCCCGAACCCATGTGGATGGACCAGGGCGGGGAGACCACCGCCTCCTCGTTCTTCATCACGATGTGGCGCTGTGCGTCCGGCTGGCCCATGAAGTGGTAGACGCGGTCGTTCTCGCCCAGGTCGAAGTAGAAGTAGACCTCGCTGCGGCGGTCGTGCAGGTGCGGCGGCATGGTGTTCCACACGCTGCCCGGCTTGAGGATGGTCAGGCCCAGCAGCAGCTGCGAGGACTTGCAGGTGGAGGGCACGACCAGCTGGTAGATGGTGCGCTCGTTGCTGGTCTCCAGCGCGCCGCGCTCCAGCGCCACCGCATCCTTGATGGACAGGTGCCGGGTCTCGAAGCGGGCGTGGGCCGGGGTGGAGGCCAGGTAGAAGCGCGCCGGGTTGGCCGGGTCGAGGGAGGCGAAGCTGACCTCCTCGCTGCCCATGGCCACGTACAGGCAGTCCTTGGGCTCGAGCACGTACTCGNTGCCGTCCACGGTCACCTTGCCGGCGCCCTTGCCGACGTTGACCACGCCCAGCTCGCGGCGCTCCAGGAACGGCTTGCCGGCGGCCGAGGCCGGCTCGGTCTGGCGCGGCAGCGACACGGCCTGCTTCACCGGGGCGGCGCCGCCGATCACGAAGCGCTCGTAGTGGGTGTAGCTCAGCCGCACCTGGTCCTCGGCGAACAGGTTGTCGATCAGGAACAGGTCGCGCAGCTGGTCGTTGCTGGCGCCTTCCATCACGCCCGGATGGGTGGCGTAGTAGGTCTTCTGGTACATCGGTACGGCTCCTGGGACACGGCGGGGGGACGGCCCCGCTTCCAACACGAGTGGGATGGTAGCCGGTTTGGTAACCGGTGTCATACCGCGCTGCGGAAAGCCGGCGCGGGCGCACCCGCGCCGGGTCGCGGGGGGGCTCAGGCGGGGGGCTGGCAGGAATCGCGCACGACCAGGTGCGGGCGCACGCTGGCCACCGGCATCGGCGCGTTGCCGGCGCGGATCAGCATGGTCGCGGCGATGCGCCCGGTGTCGCGGGTGTGCCGACGCACCGAGGTCAGCGAGGGCCACAGGCGCGAGGCCAGCGGGCTGTCGTCGAAGCCGATCACCGACAGGTCGCGCGGGATGCTCAGGCCGGTGCGCATGGCCACCTTGTACACGCCGGCGGCCATCTCGTCGTTGCCGCAGAAGATCGCGGTCGGCCGCTTCTTCCCGGCCAGCAGCTTCTCCGCCGCGGCCACGCCCGACTCGAAGGTGTAGCCGGCCTCGATGATGCGCGCCTTCGGCACCGAGACCCCGCGCGAGGCCAGGGCCTCGACGAAGCCGGCGGTGCGCTCCACCGCCGAGCGGTAGGCCGACGGGCCGGTGATCAGGGCGATGTCGCGGTGGCCCAGGGTCAGCAGGTAGTCGGCGGCCTCGGCCGCGCCGTCGCGGTCGTGGGTCACCACCAGGCGCGCGTCCTGGTCGTCCACGCCCATCGGCAGGATGCGGGTGTAGCGCACCCCCAACTCCGCCAGCATGTCGGCCAGGTTCTGGTCCTCGGATGCGCGCGGCACCAACATCACCCCGTGCAGCTTCTGCTGCTGCACGAAGCGCCGCACCCCGTCGATGTAGCCGGGGCTGCGCGTGTCGCACGGATGCACCACCAGCTCGTAGCCCGAGTCGCGCAGCGCATCCAGTGCGCCGTACTGCATGTCCACGATGTACTGCGCGGTGGGGTTGTCGTAGACCATGCCGATCAGGAACGAACGGCGGAAGGCCAGGCCGCGCGCCAGCGGATCGGGCGTGTAGCCGACTTCGCGCATCAGCGCCTCGACCTTCTCGCGGGTGTCCTTCCGCACCAGCGGCGAGTTGTTGATGATCCGCGAGACCGTCTTCTTCGACACCCCGGCCAGGCGGGCGATGTCGTTGATGGTGGCCGGCTTGCCGGTGGATGCGGGCCGGGTGCCCGTGGCGGCGGATGTCTTGCGGGGCATGGTCGGCTTGGGGTCCTTTGGACCGATTCTAGCCGGAGCCGCCGGCCCGCGCCGGGCCGGGGCGGACCGGCGCGGGAAGGGTCAGCCGCGCAGCAGCGCCGGCAGCCACAGCGACAGCTCCGGGAACAGGGCCACGACCAGCAGCACGCCCAGCCCGGCAAGCCAGAACGGCCAGATGGTCTTCATCACCTGGCCCACGGTCACCTTGCCGATGGAGGTGCCGATGAACAGCACCGAGCCCACCGGCGGGGTGACCAGACCCAGGCCGCCGGTCAGCACCAGCACCAGGCCGAAGTGGATCGGGTCGATGCCGTAGGCGCGGGCCACCGGCAGGAAGATCGGGGTGCAGATCAGGATCATCGGCGCCAGGTCCATGAAGGTGCCCAGCACCAGCAGCATGACCACGATCAGCAGCAGCACGGTGGTGCGGCTGCCGGCGATGGACTGCAGCAGCTCCACCGCCGCCGCCGGCACCTGCAGGTAGGCCAGGAGCCAGCCGAACACCGCCGCGGTGGCGATCACGAACAGGATCACGCCGGTGTTGCGCGCCGCGTGCACCACCGTGTCCAGGAACTCGCGCAGGCGNAGCTGCCGGTACAGGACCACGGTCACCAGCAGGGCGTAGACCACGGCGATGGCCGCGCTCTCCACCGCGGTGAACACGCCGGCGCGGATGCCGACGAAGATGAGGGTGACCAGGCCCAGCCCAGGCAGCGCCGCGACCGCGCGCACCAGCACCGCGCGCCAGCCGGGGAAGGCCTCCACGCCGTAGCCGCGGCGCCGCGCCACCAGGTAGCCGGTCGCCATCAGCGCCAGGGTCATCATCAGTGCCGGCACGATGCCGGCGGCGAACAGGTCGGCGATGGACAGGCCGCCGCCGGCCGCGGCCGAGAACAGGATCAGGTTGTGCGAGGGCGGCACCAGCAGCGCCACCAGCGCCGCGGTGATGCTGACGTTGACCGCGAAGTCGCGGTCGTAGCCGCGTCTGACCATCTGCGGGATCATCGTGCCGCCCACCGCCGAGACGTCGGCGATGGCCGAGCCGGACACGCCGCCGAAGAACAGCGAGGACAGGATCGAGACNTGGCCCAGGCCGCCGCGCAGGNGGCCGACCAGCGAGGAGGCCAGCGCGATCAGGCGCTCGGAGATGCCGCCGCGCAGCATGATCTCGCCGGCGAAGATGAACAGCGGGATGGCGATCAGCGAGGCCGAGCCGCTGCCGGCCGAGACCTGCTGGGCCAGCACCACCGTCGGCAGGTCCAGGTACAGCAGCACGGCCAGCGAGGCGCCGGCCAGGGCGAAGGCGACCGGCACGCCGATCAGCAGCAGCAGGGCGAACACGCCGAACAGCAGGGCGATGGCCATGTCTCAGTGCCCTCCTTCGGACGCGGCGCGCGGGGCCAGGGCCAGCGCCAGGCGGTGCAGTGCGAACAGCACCGTCAGTGCGCCGCCGGCGGCCAGCGGCAGGTAGTTGATGCTCTGCGGCAGCGGCGCGCCGGCGGCCTTGATGTCCCAGCCGTCCACCAGCAGCACGCCGGCCCACCAGGCCAGTACCCCGCCGATGGCGCCGGTGGCCAGGCACACCACCGCGTCGGCCACGCGCCGTGCGCCCGGGCCGAGGCGGTCGTGCAGCAGGTAGAAGCCGAAGTGGCGCTGCGTGTGCACGCCGGAGGCCGCGCCCAGGCCCATGGCCGTGGCCAGCAGCAGCACCGTGACCGGCTCGGTCCAGCTGGGCGAGTCGTTGAGCACGTAGCGGGCGAACACCTGCCACCCCTGCACCACCACCAGCCCCAGCAGCGAGGCGGCGGCGATGCCGATGGCCAGGCCGGCGATGCGGTCCAGCGCGCGCTGGACGGCGGAGGCCGGCGGGACGGTCGGGGCGTGGGACATCGCGGAATCCAGGCTCAGGCGAATTGGCGGATGCGGCGGTGCAGGTCGGCGAGCGCCGGGTCGCGCAGGTAGGCCTCGCGCAGCGGCCTCACCGCGGCGTGGAAAGCGGGCATGTCCACCTCGTTGAACTCGACCCCGTGCTCCAGCACCGCCTGGCGGGCGCGGCCCTCGGACTCGTCCCAGTGCCGGCGCATCACCTCCACCGAGGCGCGCGCGNTCTCCACCAGCAGGCGCCGGTCGGCGGGGGCGAGCGAGTCGAAGGTGGCGCGCGAGACCAGCAGGATGTCCGGCGCGTAGGAGTGCTCGCTCTGCGACCAGTACCGCGCCGCCTCGAAGTGGCGGCTGGAGTGGAAACTGCGCAGGTTGTTCTCGGCGCCGTCGATCATCCGCGTCTCCATGCCGGAGAAGGTGTCGCCCAGCGACATCGGCGTGGGGTTGGCGCCGAGCAGGCGCACCAGCTCGATGAACATGTCCGAGGAGGCCACGCGCAGCTTCAGGCCGCGCATGTCCGCGGGGCGGTGGATCGGGTGGCGGGTGTTGTAGAAGCAGCGTGCGCCACTGTCGTACACCGCCAGGCCGACCAGGTCGCGCGCCTCGAAGCCGCGCAGCACCGCGTCGGCGATGCCGTGGTCCAGGGCGTGGCGCATGTGCGCCACCGAGTCGAACACGTACGGCAGGCACAGGGCGCGGGTCAGGGGGAAGGCGTTGTTGAGCGCGCCCGAGTACACGCGGGTGATGTCGATCACCCCGAAGCGGGCCATGTCGATGGCCTCGGACTCGCGGCCCAGCTGGCCGGAGTGGTACAGGCGGATGTCCAGGCGCCCGCCGGTGCGCTCGCGCAGGGTCTGGCCGATCCAGCGCACCGCCTCCACCGTCGGGTAGTTGGCCACGTGCACGTCGGAGGCGGTGAGCATGCGCGTGCCGCCGGCGGCGTCCGCGCCACGCGCCAGGCCCGCCAGCGGCAGCGCGCAGGCGGCCCCGGCGCCGGCCAGCAGCANGCGGCGCCGGCTCAGCCGGGCCATGCCAGGTCCCCGCGTTCGCCGGCCGGTTCGGCGCGGCACTCCAGCACCGCGTGGCCGGCGAACACCACCTTGCCGGTCTGGCCCGGCAGGATGTCGTGGATNCCGGTGGCGTTGCCGGTGGCGATCAGGTCGCCGCGGCGCAGCGGGCGGCCGCGGCGCGCCGAGCGCGCCAGGGCGAAGGCGAAGGCGCCGCGCAGGCCGCCGGGCAGGCGCATGGCCCCGCCGGTGCCGACGCTGGCGCCGTCGATGAAGGTCTCCGCGCGCAGCTGCGCCTCGTCCANCGTGGTCCAGTCCGGGATCTCCGGGCCCACCATCAGGCCGTTGTTGTTGCCGAAGTCGGAGACCACCACCCGCGGGCCCAGCGCGTTGATCGTGGCCAGCGGACTGCTGGCCACCTCCAGGCCGGTGAACAGCGTGGCCGGGTGCGCGGCCGCCTCCTCCGGGGTCCAGTCCAGCTTGTCGGCCGGGGCGTCGGCGTCCACGCGCAGCACGTACTCGGCCTCGATCGCGGCGAAGCCGCCCACGAACACCGGCACGGGCTGGGTGGCACCGGTGGCATGCCAGCANTGGCGGGCGAACACCGGGCCGAGCAGGCGTTCGTCGCCGGAGGCGTCGCGCCGCTCCGGGGCGATGTAGCCGACCTTCCAGCCGACCACCCTGTCCGGCCAGCGGGCGATGGCCAGGTCCTGCACCCGGTAGGCGGCCACCAGGTCCTCCGGGACCGGCCCGGGGAACCCGGCCAGGGCCTGGCCGTGGCGGCGTGCGTGCACGAAGCGTTCGGCGATGGCGACCATCTCCGGCGTCGTCGTCCCTTCCCCACTGCCGTTGAGCTTGCTCAAGTCGCCTCCGCTGGTGTGTCTCGTCCGCCATGCTGCGGCGCCGTAAGACGGCGCGCGTGCGGCGGTATATGGTAAACCGGTGTCATCCGACAATTTGCCGCGTGGCGTCACGGCTCGCACGCTGCGCCGCAGCAGGAGGGGAGGGTTGTCCGCGATGGGGGTGCCGTTCGTGCGCCGTGCGCTCCGGGCCTGGTGCCTGGGCGGAGTGCTGCCGGGCCTGCTGGCCCTGCCGGCCCTGGCCGCCGGCCCGGCGCGGGTGCCGCTGTGGCCGGACGTGCCGCCGGGTTCGGAAGGCGTGGTGCTGGAGGAGCGTACCGTCGAGCGCAGCGACGACCCGGCCCTGCCGGACCGCTTCGTGGACGGCATCGCCCGGCCGTTCCTGCGGGTGTACCGGCCGCAGCGGCCGGACGGTCGCGCGCTGCTGGTGGTGCCCGGCGGCGGCTACCAGCGCGTGGTGGTGGACAAGGAGGGCACGGCGCTGGTGCCGGCCTTCGCCGAGGAGGCGGGCCTGACCCTGTTCGTGCTGTATTACCGCCTGCCCGGCGAGGGCCACCGCGGCGCGGCCGACGTGCCGCTGGCCGACGCGCAGCGCGCCATGCGCCTGGTCCGGCACCGCGCGGCCGAGTGGGGCATCGATCCGGCCAGCGTGGGCGTGATGGGCTTCTCCGCCGGCGGCCACGTGGCCGCCAGCCTGGCCACGCGCCACGCCGAGCCGGTCTACGCGCCGGTGGACGAAGCCGATGCGGAGGACGCGCGCCCGGCGTATGCGGTGCTGGTCTACCCGGTCATCGACATGGGCACGCACGCCCACCCCGGCTCGCGGGAGCATCTGCTCGGCCCGATGCCGGACCCGGAACAGGTGGCGCGGTACTCGCTGCACCACCGCGTCGGCGCCGACACCCCGCCGGTGTTCCTGCTGCACGCGCAGGACGACGACGTGGTGCCGGTGGAGAACACCCTGCTGTTCGAGGCCGCGCTGCGCCGCGCCGGCATCGAGCACGAAACCCATCTCTATGCCCGCGGCGGGCACGGCTTCGGCGTGCGCGGGGCGCACGGCACGCTGGCGCTGTGGCCGCGCNTGGCCGTGGCCTGGATCCGCGCGCACGCGCCGCTGCCCGGCGCGGCGACCGAGGAGTGAGACCCATGGACACCCGCGACGACCCGCTGCCCGACCCGCGCCGCCGCCGCCTGCTGCAGGCCGCGGCCCTGGGCGCCGGCGTGGCCCTGGCCGGACCGGGCCCGCTGGCGCATGCCGCCGGCGAGACCGGCAGCCTCGCCCGCACCCGCCACGGCCGCGTGCGCGGCGTGCGCGAGCACGGCGTGCACGTGTTCCGCGGCATCCGCTACGGCGCCGACACCGCGCCGCTGCGCTTCCGTCCGCCGCGGCCGCCGCGGCCCTGGCGCGGCGTGGCCGAGGCCACCGCCTACGGTGCCCCGGCGCCGCAGCGCCACCAGGCCGGCAGCGANGACTGCCTGTTCCTCAACGTGTGGACGCCGGGCCTGCGCGACGGCGCGCGCCGCCCGGTGCTGGTCTACATCCACGGCGGCGGCTACGACACCGGTTCGGGCTCGGACCCGGTGTACGACGGCACCCGCCTGTGCCGGCGCGGCGACGTGGTGGTGGTGACGGTCAACCACCGCCTCAACGCCTTCGGCTACCTGTACCTCGGGCGGCTGGCCGGCGCGCCGTTCGCGGCCTCCGGCAACGCCGGCCAGCTCGACCTGGTGCTGGCGCTGCAATGGGTGCGCGAGCACGCCGCCGAGTTCGGTGGCGATCCGGACAACGTCACCGTGTTCGGCCAGTCCGGCGGCGGCGCCAAGATCGCCACGCTGATGGCCATGCCGGCCGCGCGCGGCCTGTTCCACCGCGCCTGGACCATGAGCGGCCAGCAGGTCACCGCCGCCGGGCCGCGCGCGGCCACCCAGCGCGCGCAGCGCCTGCTGGAGGCGGCGGGCCTGGACCCGGCCGCGCCGGACGCGGTGGAGCGGCTGCTGGCGCTGCCGGCCGAGGCGATCCTGGAGGCCACCGCGGTGCGCGACTTCTCGCGCATCGAGGACACGCGCCTGTACTTCGGCCCGGTGATGGACGGGGAGGTGCTGCCGCGCCACCCGTTCTGGCCGGACGCGCCGCCGCAGTCGGCGCACATCCCCATGGTCATCGGCAACACCCGCGACGAGACCCGTGCCTTCCTCGGCGGCGACCCGGAGAACTTCACCCTGGACTGGGACCGGCTGCCGGAGCGGCTGGAGAAGCAGCAGTACGTGGACATCCGCGCCGACCTGGTGGTGGCGCACTACCGCGCGCTGTATCCGCACTACACACCCTCGGAGGTGTTCTTCGCCGCCACCACCGCCGGCCGTTCCTGGCGCGGTGCGGTGGAGGAACTGGAGGCGCGCGCACGCCAGCCGGCCGGGGCGGCGCCGACCTGGGCCTACCAGCTGGACTGGCCCTCGCCGGTCGAGGGCGGGCGCCTGCGCGCCTTCCACACCCTCGACATCCCGCTGGTGTTCGACAACGTGGACAAGCCCGGCGCGCGCGCCGGCGACGGCGAGGATGCCTGGCGCATGGCCGAACTGATGAGCCAGGCGCTGCTGGCCTTCGCCCGCCACGGCGATCCCAACCACGCCGGCCTGCCGCACTGGGAGCCGTACACGCTGCCGCGCCGTCAGACCCTGCTGTTCGATCTGCCGCCCGTGCTGGCCGACGATCCGCGCGGGGCCGAGCGCGCGTTCTGGCAGCAGGCGCCGTTCGTGCAGCGCGGGACCATGTAGGCGCGCCGGCAGCGCGGTGGCCGGGCACGGCGCGCGGGCGGACTGAAGACCGCCCGTGCGCGGCCGCTACCGTTGGTCTGTCCCCCGCAAACCGGAGCCTTCGCCCGTGAAACACCGCTTCCTCGCCGCCACGGTGGCGCTGTCCGCCGCCGCTTCCGCGCATGCCGCCCATCCCCGGTTCGTGGACTTCGTGGTCGGCAACGCGCACGACCGCGGGTTCACACAGTGTGATGCCGCCATCCGCGACGCCTTCGCTCACGCCGCCGGCGACGACGTGCGGGTGATCACCTTCCAGGGCGAGGACCGCTCCAGCCTGCGGATGGTCGCGGTCTATGGCAGCCCGGGGGACGTGGTCTACACCGAGGCCGAGTTCACCCGCGCCGGCGGCAGGTGCCGCTACTCCCTCAACCACACCATCGTCAGCAACCGCTCCTGCGCCGCCGAGATGGCGGCCCTGCCGGCGTTCCGCTTCGAGAACGAGACGGTGGGCGTGGTGTTCACCCGCAACGAGGGCGGCGTGAACCGGCTGCTGATCCCGGCCGGGCCGGCCGCGTGCACGGCCATCTTCATCCGCGACGGCGAGGCCTGATCGCCCGCCGCCGGCCGCGCGCTCAGTAGTCGAGCGCGCGGTAGCCGAACCGGAGGAAGCGCACGCTGCCCTCGCCGGCGGCATAGATGGCCGGCTTCAGCGCCAGGAACTGGCCGGCCACGTTGTGGTGGTAGCCGGACACCTCCATCTGCACCGGGTACTTCTCCCAGTGCCTGCCGTCGGTGCTGGTGTGGATGGTGACGATGTGCCGGTCGTTGGTCACCCGCAGCCACAGCCTGCCGCCCCGTCCGGGAGGCAGGCCGCCGGCCGGCCGCTCCTGGCCGTAGCGGTGCATGACCAGCTGCTCGCCGTTGCTGCCCACGCCGGCGTACAGCCGCTCGTTGTAGAACAGCAGGGCGCCGCCGATGGCGCCCGGCCCGATCTCCATCTCGACCTCGAACCGGTAGGCCTTGTCGCCGGCGGTCACCGTCAGCGGCGAACTGTCGGCCGGGGNGCGGCCCTTGCCGCGCACGGTCATCGCCCCGCCGCCAAAGGACAGGCGTGCGTACTCGTCCGGGCCGGGCGCGAAGAACGCCCACTGCGGGCCGAGACGGTCGCCGTCGAAGTCGTCCGACAGGGCCATGCCGGGCGTGCCCACCACCTCGCCGGCGGGCTTGGGCAGCGGCTTGCCGAGGTCGCCGCCGCGGGCCACGAACCAGCCGTCCTCCGTCCACTCGACCGGCTCCAGCAGGGTCTGCCGGCCCAGCGTCCAGTAGCCGTTCTCGTAGCCGTGGTAGACCATCCACCAGCGGCCGTCGGTGCCCTCGACCAGGGTGGCGTGGCCGCGCGACCACCACGGCTCGTCGCGGCTGGCGGTGCGCACGATCGGGTTGTACGGCGAGTTCTCCCACGGCCCGTGGATGGAGCGCGAGCGCGCCGCGATCACCATGTGCCCGGTCGGCGGGCCGGCGGTGCCGCCGACCGCGGTGACCATGTAGTACCAGCCGCCGCGCCGGAGGATCTTCGGGCCTTCCTGGGCGTAGGCCTCCACGTCCCAGTCCTCGGGGTAGCGCCAGCCGTCGTAGGCGTGCTTCGGCTCGCCGGCCACGCGCAGGCCGTCGTCGGACAGCGGCACGTAGTCGCCGCCGCTGAGGAACAGGTAGCGCCGGCCGTCCTCGCCCACCGCGTGGCCAGGGTCGATGTACCGGCCCAGGCCCAGTTCCACGGGCTCGCTCCAGGGGCCACGGATGTCGTCGGCCCACACCACCCAGTTGCTGCGTGCCTGGCCCTCGGTGCCGCCGCGGCGGGCGGCGAAGTAGATGTAGTAGCGCCCCTCGTGCTTGACCAGGTCCGGTGCCCAGATCGAACCGACGTTGCGGGTGATCGCGTGGCCCAGCGGTACCCAGTTGACCAGGTCGCGCGAATGCCAGATCGGCAGGCCGGGATAGGCGTCGAACGAGGACACCGTCAGGTAGTAGTCCTCGCCGTCGCGCAGCACGGAGGGGTCCGGGTGGTCGCCGGGCAGCACCGGGTTGAGGAAGGTGCCGTCACCCAGGTCGGCCTGGCGCTGGTTCTCGATGCCGCGCTTCCAGGTGGCCGGGCCGGCGGCGCCGGCCGTGGCCACGGCGCCGGCCAGCAGCACCGCGGCCAGGACGCGCAGGCCGAAGCGGCGTGGCAGGACGGGGATCATGGNGGGNCTCGCNGGTCCGGGGGCGCTCACGGCTGCACCGCGCGCCGGTTGTTGAGCAGGGTGATCTCCTCGCTGCCGTCGTCCAGGGCCACGCGCACCTGCAGGCCGGCCGGATCGCGCCCGCCCAGCGGCAGGCGCACCTGCACGGTCTTCGGCCGCAGGTCGGTGGGCGCCGGCAGCGGCGGCACCGCCACCCGCGCCAGCTCGCGGCCGCGCGCGTCCTCCAGCACCGCGTGGCCGGGTGGCGTGGCCACGTGGCCCAGGCTGTGCACGGTCACCTCGACCTCGTCGCNGTCCACGCGCACGTCGCCGCGGCCGATGCCCAGGTCCGGGCGCGTCTCCACCGGCGTGCCCGGCTCCACCAGCTCGAACTCGAACACCGTGTGGCGGCCGGGCGCGAACACCAGCTCCGTGGACAGGCTCTTCTCCAGGCGCAGGGTGCGCTCGCTGGCCTTGCNGTCGATGCGGCCGTCGCCGTCGCGGTCCACCCCGCTGCGCAGGCGCCACAGGCCGGGCGCCACGTTCCAGGTGGTCATGTGCGCGGCGACCTTGCGGGCGGCGGTGTTGAACGCGGTGACGGTGAAGCGCTCGCGCGAGGGCGCGTCCACCAGCAGCGCCACCTGCTCGGCCGCCTCGTCGCGGTCGAAGCGCCAGCTGACCGTGTGGCCCGGCCAGCTCTGGTTGCGCTTGAGGGCGATGCCGCCCAGGCGCACGCGCTGCAGGAACTCCGAAGGCGCCTCCACCCGGTCGGACCACCAGTGGCCCTCGGTGTTCATGTACTCGCGCTGGGCCTTGGCCTGGATGCCCTCGGCGTGCAGTTCCTCCAGGTAGCGGCGGTCGCCGGTCAGCTGCCAGGCCACCACGCTGGGGAAGCCGATGCTGCCCTGGTCGGCGGCCTCGACCAGGGCCCGGCCCCAGTCATGCTCGCGGCCGAGCACCTGCACGAAGTTCTCGCCCAGGTTGGACAGTGCCGCCGGGCCGCCGCGGGCCACGCGGTAGTCCAGCGCCCGCAGGTA
>JGI25331J36430_1000181_pt1 | contig 40114 bp, 37 predicted proteins | sample HigsolmetaAR206D_FD_36430 | JGI IMG/M metagenome (IMG submission 36430) | reverse complement strand
GCCGACGACAGGCCGGCGCCGAGCACGATGGCGGCGGCGCAGGCCGCCGCGAGCCACGGCGGCCGCGCCGTCCGGCCCGAGACCGCTCGCAACCGGCTACGCCTGCGAACCATCGCTCACATCAGCTTGCCGATCTCGATCTCGGCCCTGGCGATATGCCCGAGCACCTGCGAGACGTCGAGCACCGGCTTCTTCGGCGCGGTNACGCTCGGCCAGGCCTTCTTCAGTTCCGCGATCTCATGCTGCAGGGCGGCATACGCCTCGGCATTCTTTTTCTCGAGATCGGGCGCGACCGCCGCCAGCATCTTCTCGGCCTGGAGCACGAAGCCGCGCGAATCCTGGTACTCGACGACGAGCTTGAACTTGCCGTTCTCGATGGCCGCCTCGTATTCCTCGCCGGCGGTGTTGAGCACCTCGAGCACCGCCTCGAGCGTCAGGCCCGGCCAGTCGGCCGTCTTCGCCTTCACCGCCGCATCGGCTGCTGCGAGCCGCTCGCGCACCGTCTTCAGCGCGCCCTCGTAGGCGTCCTTCTTCTTCGCCTTCACCGTCTGCGCCAGCGCCTTGAGCGCAGCCGAGAACGGCGGGATGCCGAAGCTCTTGAGGTCGCCTGCGATGTCGCCGTAGAGCTCCTCGGCCGGGTGCAGGAAGTGAACCGTCGCCTCGCTCCAGCGTCCGGCCTCGACCAGCTCGTTGCCGACGGCGAGATGGCCACTGATGAGGGCGAGATCGCGCGTCAGGCGCAGGTCCGGCGCAAGCTCCGCGCCGCCGCCCTCGCCTTCGCCCTCCCCGGCCGCTGCGTGCCCGGCATGGCTCCCCGCCACGCGCAGGACGAGATCCTGCCGAGCCGAGGCGTCCCCCGGCGCCGCCTGCTCGATGCCGCGCGTCAGCGGCTGGGCCGTCGCCTCCGTGCCGATGCCCGTGCCGACAAGCACGGCCGCACCCAGGCCGACCCAGACTTTCCTGGACTTGATCATGGCGGTTCTCCAGGTCAGAGATTGGAACTGTTTCAATTAAAATTTCTATTCATTTTCATGTATTTAGCTATTTGCTATGGAGGCTCCGGTCAACGGAGAGAAAAACAATGCTCGTCCTCATCGCTGATATACTGACGGCGGAAGAGCTTGCGGACATTCGTGAAACGCTGGCCAGCCTGCGTTTCGGGGACGGGCGTGCGACGGCAGGCCGCAGCGCCCGGCTTGTCAAGGACAACCAGCAGGCCCGCGAGGGCGCTGCCGTGCGGCGCCTGCGCGAAAACGTCTCGGCGCGCATCCTCGCCAATCCCGTCTTCGCGGCGGCGGTCCGGCCCAAGGCGCTGACGCCGATCCTCTTCAGCCGCTACAGCGTCGGCCAGACCTACGGCACACATGTCGACAACCCGATCATGCACGGGCTGCGCACGGACGTGTCGTTCACGCTCTTCCTCGCCGATCCGCAGAGCTACGAGGGTGGTGAACTGGTGATCGAGAGCCCGGCAGGCGAGGAAGCGATCAAGCTGCCCGCGGGCCATCTCGTCGCCTATCCCTCGACGACGCTGCATCGGGTCGAGCCTGTACGGAGCGGCGAGCGCCTGGCCGCCGTCGGCTGGGCGCGCAGCTACGTACGGGATGCGGCGCGTCGCGAGCTGCTCTTCGACCTCGACACCGCGCGCACGCGGCTCTTCGAGCAGCACGGCAAGACGCCCGAATACGATCTGCTCGCGAAATGCGCCGCGAACCTGACACGCATGTGGGCGGAGGATTGAGAGGCGGCCGGCTTCGCCGTTCATCAATCGTCGAGCATCGAGTCGACGAACAGCTCGGGGTCGAGAAAGAACTCGCGCAGCACCCGGAAATGGTCCGTATCCTCGACGCGCACGGGAAAGAAGCCTGCCCGGTTGAGCATCCGCAGGTCCGCGCCGGGACAGGCCATGAGGAGTGGCGAATGGGTGGTGATGACCACCTGGCAGCGGCCGGAGCGCTCCATGGCGCGCAGGATCTTCATGAACTCGATCTGCCGCGAGGGCGAGAGAGCCGATTCCGGCTCGTCGAAGAAATAGACGCCCTGGTTCACGCAGCGCTCCCGGAAGAAGGCGAGAAAGCCCTCCCCGTGCGACATCTCGAGCCAGTCCGGCGGCGGTCCGCTGAACCATTCCTTTGCTGCCTCAACGAGATAGCGCGTGAGACAGAAGAAGGTCTCGGCACGGAAGAAATAGCCGCGCGTAATCCGCGGCAGCCAGCAGAGCTTCAGCGCGTCGGCCAGCGTCGCCTCGTCGTCGTGGCTGCCGAGCTTGTGGTCCGTCGCCCCGCCAAAATGGCCGAAGCCGGCCCTGATGGCGATACCCTCCAGCAGGGGTCGACTTGCCCACGCCGTTCTCACCCACGATGACGATGACCGGGGTGCGTGAAGGCGATCTCGAAGGCCCGTTCGCGGAAAATCGGCAGACAGAACGGATAGGCCGCCNAGTCCGCCACCTTCTCCGGCCGCAGCTCGACGTGCCTCAGATAGGGAGCCGGCAGGTTGATGGGACGGGCCCTGCGCATCTGCGCCTCGGATCATCCGTCGCCGGCCCGATCCCCCTCAGCCGCCGAACGTGTTGTTGCGCGGAAAGCCCTTCGGCGGCAGACGGCCGGCATCGCCACGGTTGCCGAGCCAGACCTTCAGGTCGTCGCCCGCCACCGTCCACGTGCGGCCGGATGTGTCCTTCCAGGTCAGGCCCTCGGCGAAGGTGAAGACCTTCACGTCCGACATGCCGCCGTCCTTGTACTTCTGCAGGCGCACGCCACGGCCGCGCGCCATCTCGGCCACCTGCGCCAGCGGGAAGATGAGGAGCTTGCGGTTCTCGCCGATGATGGCGACATGGTCACCCTCCGCCGGCACGCAGGCTGCCGCCCTGTAGGGCGCCGAGACGTTGAGCACCTGCTTGCCCTTGCGGGTGTTGGCAACGACGGCATCGGCCGAAGCGACGAAACCGCGCCCCTCCGTGGAGGCCAGCAGAAGTTTCGTCCCCGGCCGGTAGGGGAAGGCGGTGACGATGTCCGCGCCCTCCTCGAGATCGGCCATCAGGCGCACCGGATCGCCGAAACCGCGCCCGCCGGGCAGCTTGGATGCATCGAGTGTGAACACCTTGCCGTCGGTGGCGAGCACGAGAATCTTGGCCGTCGTCTCGGTGTGGAAGGCCACCTTGAGGGCGTCGTCGCCCTTGAACTGGAGGGTCGAGAAATCGGCCACGTGGCCCTTGAGCGCACGGATCCAGCCCTTCTCCGACAGCACGACGGTAATGGGCTCGCGCTCGACCATGGCCTCCGTCAGGTCGATGGAAGCCGCCTCGGGCGCCTCTGCGAAGGTGGTGCGGCGGCGGCCCAGCGGCGTCTCCGGCCCGAAGGTCTTCTTGACCTCGCGGATCTCCCAGGCAACCGTCTTCCACTGCTTGTCTTCGGAGGCCAGAAGGTCCTCGATGCTGCCCTTTTCGGCGGTCAGCTCGTCGAACTCCTTGCGCAGCTCCATCTCCTCCAGCTTGCGCAGGGAGCGCAGCCGCGTGTTGAGGATGGCGTCGGCCTGCACCTCCGTGAGCGAGAAGACCTTCATCAGCTCGGGCTTGGGCTCGTCTTCCTCGCGGATGATGCGGATCACCCTGTCAAGATCGAGATAGACGATCAGCAGGCCACCCAGGACCTCGAGGCGGCGCTCGATCTCTCCAAGGCGGTGACGGGAGCGGCGCAGCAGCACCTCCCGGCGATGGTCGAGCCACTCGCGCAGTGCCTCCGCCAGGCTGAGCACCCGCGGCACCTGCCCAGCCGTCAGCACGTTCATGTTGAGCGGCAGTCGGCTCTCGAGGTCCGTGAGCCGGAAGAGCGATTCCATCAGCAGGACGGGATCGACCGTGCGCGAGCGCGGCTCCAGCACGATGCGGATGTCCTCGGCCGATTCGTCGCGCACATCGGCCAGCAGCGGCAGCTTCCGCTCCTGCAGCAGCTCCGCGATCTTCTCGATGAGGCGCGCCTTGGCGACGCCGTAGGGGATCTCCGTGACGACGGCAACCCAGCCGCCGCGGCCCGTGTCCTCCTTCTCCCAGCGTGCCCGCACGCGGAAGGAGCCGCGGCCGGTGCTGTAGGCCTCCAGGATCGATTCCCGACTGTCGACGATGATGCCGCCGGTCGGCAGGTCCGGCCCCTGAACGAAAGTGAGCAGCTGCTCGGAGGATGCGCGCGGATGGCCGATGAGGTAGAGCGCAGCGTCGCACAGCTCGGCGACGTTGTGCGGCGGAATCGACGTCGCCATGCCCACGGCGATGCCCTGGCTGCCGTTGGCGAGCAGGTTCGGGAAGGCCGCCGGCAGCACGACGGGCTCCCGGTTGGCCTCGTCGTAGGTTTCGCGGAAATCGACGGCATCCTCGTCGATACCCTGCAGCAGCAGGCGCGCCACCTCCGTCATGCGCGCCTCGGTGTAGCGCATGGCGGCGGCGTTATCGCCGTCGATGTTGCCGAAGTTGCCCTGCCCCTCGATGAGCGGGTAGCGCTGGGCGAAGTCCTGCGCGAGCCGCACCAGCGCGTCGTAGATGGCCTGGTCGCCGTGCGGGTGGAACTGACCCATCACGTCGCCGACGACGCGGGCGGACTTCTTGAAAGCGGCGCCCGGATCGAGCCGCAGGAGGCGCATGCCGTACAGGATGCGCCGGTGGACCGGCTTCAGGCCATCGCGCGCATCGGGCAATGCCCGGTGCATGATGGTGGACAGCGCATAGGCGAGGTAGCGCTCCTCGAGCGCGTCCTTGAGATTGATGGTCTCGATGCTGCCACCGGACGGCGGATCGACAGGCTTGCCCATTACCAATTCCTCTCTCGGGGAACGGGTAGCGAACATGGCCGCGCATCGCAAGTGCGATGCAGGCGCGTCGCGGCTTCAGGCCTCGCGCCGTGCGNCGCTCCTCACGCTGCCGCCCTGCCCCGGCGCCCCGCCGCGCGCGACAAGCTCGACGAGGCGCCGGCGGGCGTCCGGCTCGGCAAGGCCGCGCGGCTCGTAGACGTGGCGGGAGAGGAAGAGCCCGGTGAGCCGAAACCCGGCGAGCACGTCGTCCGCGCCGATCGTGTCGACAAGCCCGCCCTGGCGCAGGAAGGAGGGCAGCGGCAGCAGCCGGTCGCGGTAGGGCTCGCCGGCGGCGCGCGAGACGGCGCGGCCTGACTTCGGCGAGACGTAGACGAGCTCCTGCGTGCCGCCGGTGGCCGCGCAGCAGGAGAGATCGAGACCGAAGCCCAGCTCCGCCAGCACGGCAAGCTCGAAGCGCACGATGAGTGCCGGGGCGACGGCCGGGTCATCGAGATGCTCCATGAGGACGCTCAGCGCCTCGTATAGGCCGGGGTGCGGATCGCGCTCCGGCATCAGCCTCAGCAAGGCCGTCAGCGTGCCGAGGCCGTGCAGGGCGAGCGGGGAATCGATGAAGCGGGCGGCGCGCATGGCGGTCGCCTCCACCGCATAGTGGCCGAGATGCTCCTCGATTCGGGCGCGCCAGACGACGCAGACCCCGTTGCCTGGCTGCAGGACGGGCTGCAGGCGGGGCGACCGGCCGCCACGCACGAGGCCCAGGTGGCGGCCGTGCGCCGCCGTCATCAGCTCGAGGATGACATTGGCCTCGCCGTGGCGCCTTGCGCCGAGCACGATGCCTTCGTCCTGCCATTCCATGGCGCACCCCGAGGCGGGCTCAGCCCTTGGGAAATTCCAGCCCCATCTCGCGGTAGCGGGCGGGATCGTCGCCCCAATTCTCGCGCACCTTCACGAAGAGAAACAGGTGCACCTTCGTCTCGACGATCTCGGCGATCTCGGCCCGGGCCAGCGAGCCGATGGTCTTGATGGTCTGGCCGCCCTTGCCGAGCACGATCTTGCGCTGGCTCTCGCGCTCCACGTAGATCGTCTGCTCGATGCGCACGGAGCCGTCCTTCATCTGCTGCCACTGGTCGGTCTCGACCGTGGAGGAGTAGGGCAGCTCGTCGTGCAGGCGCTCGAAGAGCTTCTCGCGCGTGATCTCGGCCGCGAGCATGCGCAGCGGCGCGTCCGACACCTGGTCCTCCGGATAGAGCCAAGGCCCCTCCGGCATCATCGCGGCAAGCCGGGCGCGCATGTCGTCGACGCCGTCGCCGGTGAGCGCCGAGATCATGAAGGTCTCGACGAAGGGCTGGCGGGCGTTGAGGTCGGCGGCGAGCTGAAGCAGCTTCTCCTTCCGCACCACGTCCACCTTGTTGAGGATGAGCACCTTCGGCTGACGGATGTCGGCGAGCTTCTCGAGGATGGCGGCGCTCTCCTCGTCGAGCCCCTTGCGCGCATCGATGAGGAGGCACACGACGTCCGCATCCCCCGCCCCGCCCCAGGCGGACGTCACCATGGCGCGGTCGAGCCGGCGCCTCGGCCGGAAGATGCCAGGCGTATCGACGAAGATGACCTGGCTCCCGCCCTCGAGCGCGATGCCGCGCACCAGGGTGCGTGTCGTCTGCACCTTGCGCGAGACGATCGACACCTTGGTGCCGACAAGCGCGTTGACGAGGGTCGACTTGCCGGCGTTGGGCGCACCGATGAGCGCCACGAAGCCGCAGCGCGTCCCCGCGCCCGCCGCGGAACCCGTTTCAGCGGCGTTTTCGTCACTCATCCCGGTTCACCGTCCAGATCTTTTCGCGCAGCAGGAAGGCCTCGGCAGCGGCTTGCTCGGCATTGCGCTTGGCNGTGCCGCGGCCCAGCGCCTGCTCCATGCCCTCGACGTTGACGCCGATGACGAACTCGGGCGCGTGGTCCGGCCCCGAGCGCTCGACAAGCTCATAGGTGGGCGCCGGCAGGCCGCGCCCCTGCGCCCACTCCTGCAGCGCCGTCTTGGCGTCGCGCAGGGGCCGGCGCGGAGCGTGCAGACGGGCAGAGAACGCCCGCTCGACCAGCCCGCGCGCAGCCTCGTAGCCTCCGTCGAGGAAGACCGCGCCGACGATGGCCTCGCACACNTCGGCGAGGATAGCACGGTTGCGCCGCGCGCCGGAGGAAACCTCGCCGTCGCCAAGGTGAAGGAAGGGCCCGACGTCCCANGCCTGCGCCACCTCGGCACAGCTCTCCTTGCGCACGAGCTCCGCAAGGCGGCGGGACAGTTCNCCCTCCTCCGCCGCAGGAAAGGCCTTGAGCAACATGTCGGCCACGCACAGGCCGAGCACCCTGTCACCCAGGAACTCGAGGCGCTGGTAGGAGCGCGTCTTGTCGGTGGGCGAGGCGCTGACGTGGGTCAGCGCGCGCTTCAGCAGGTCCTTGTCGGTGAAGGAATAGGAAAGCTGCGCTTCAAGCGCGGCAGTATCGGCGGATTTGCGGCCCAAGGTCAGTGCACCGTCTTTACTTGACCGGGGTGAAGATGCGGTCCCAGCGAACCGTCCACGGCCATTCCCACACCTTCCAGCCGGCGCTGCCCTCCTCGATGGAGAAGAAGATGATCTCCGCCCGGCCGACGATGTTCTCGAAGGGCACCTGGCCGACGGCATTCTCGTCCCGGCTGTCGGTGGAGTTGTCGCGGTTGTCGCCCATCATGAAATAGTGGCCNGGCTGCACCTTGTAGACATAGGTGTTGTCCCAGTAGCCACGGTCCCCATCGCGCTCGATGATGATGTGGCTCGTGCCGCCGGGCAGCGTCTCGCGGTACATGGGCACCTCGATGTCGCGGCCCCAGGAATCCTGCGTCACGTAGTTGCCGATGCGCTCGCGCTTCACCGGCTCGCCGTTGATGTGCAGCACGCCGTCGATCATCTGGATCGTGTCGCCCGGCAGGCCGACGACACGCTTGATGTAGTCCGTCGAGTTGTCCTTCGGCAGCTTGAACACGACGATGTCGCCGCGCTTGGGCTCGGAGCCCCAGATGCGGCCGGAGAACAGCGGCGGACCGAAGGGGAAGGAATAGCGCGAATAGCCGTAGGCGTATTTCGAGACAAAGAGATAGTCGCCGATCAGCAGCGTCGGAATCAGCGAGCCCGAGGGGATGTTGAAGGGCTGGAACAGGAAGGTGCGCACCACGAGGGCGATGAGCAGCGCCTGGACGATGACCTTGACCGTCTCGAGAATGCCGCCCTGGTCAGCTTTCTTCTTCGTTTCGTCCACGCGCGCCTCGTCCATCGATCGTGCCTTCCCGGGAACCTCGCGCCACCCGCACCCCGGCGGAGCAGCCCATCCCTGCCCTCGCGGCCGCGGTCCACCCGCCCCTGCCGCCCGGCTCAGGGAAACCGTTGCGGTCTAGCCGATACGCCCCCGCGCCGCAACGCGAACCCGCGCGGCCCATAGCAGATGTGAATGCGGCGCGAGCGTGACACGATCACTGCGGCCGCGCNAGCGCCTCGATGACGACGAAGGCCTGCGCCAGCGGCGGATCGTCCGTCAGCGAGACGTGCACCACCGCCTCGTGGCCGGGCGGCGTGATCTCCTTCAGCCGCGCGAGGGCGCCGCCCGTCAGCCGCATGGTGGGGCGTCCGCCGGGCAGGTTGACCACCTCCATGTCGCGCCAGAAGACGCCGAGCCGGATGCCCGTGCCGAGCGCCTTGGCGCAGGCCTCCTTGGCCGCGAAGCGCCGCGCATAGGAGGCGGCCCGGGCGGCGCGCCGCTCGCACTTCGTCCGCTCGCCCTCCGTGTAGATGCGGTGGGTGAAGCGCTCACCGAAGCGCTCCAGCGAGCGCTCGATGCGGCGGATGTCGCAAAGGTCGGAGCCGATGCCGATGATCATAACGCCCCTTATGCGCCGGCGCGGCCGGCCTCGATGGCGGCGCGCATGGCCCGCACGGCCCCTTCAAGCCCGAGGAACACGGCCTCGCCGATGATGTAGTGGCCGATGTTGAGCTCCACCACCTGCGGAATCGCCGCCACCGGACCACGTTGGCCGTGGTGAGGCCGTGGCCGGCGTGGACCTCGATGTTGTAGTGGGCAGCGCGCGCGGCAGCCTTGCGCAGGCGCTCCAGCTCGTGGGCGATGCGCGCCTCGTCCCCGGCGGCCACCGCCTCGGCATAGGCGCCGGTGTGCAGCTCGACCACCGGGGCGAGCAGCGCCGCCGCCGTCTCCATGATCGCCTCGTCAGGCTCGATGAAGAGCGAGACGCGGATGCCCGCGCGGCTGAGTTCGGCGACGATGGGCCGCAGGTGGGCGAAGCCGGCCACGATGTCGAGACCGCCCTCCGTCGTGCGCTCCTCGCGCTTTTCCGGCACGAGGCAGGCGGCATGCGGCAGGGTGGCGAGGGCAATGGCCACCATATCCTCCTCCGCCGCCATCTCGAGGTTGAGCGGCACGGGCAGCTCGGCCTTGAGGCGCGCGATGTCCTCGTCACGGATGTGGCGACGGTCCTCGCGCAGGTGCGCGGTGATGCCGTCCGCCCCGGCCGCGACGGCGGCATGGGCCGCGCGCACGGGGTCGGGATGGTCCCCGCCGCGCGCGTTGCGGATGGTGGCGACGTGATCGATGTTGACGCCCAGTCTCACAGTGGATGCCATGTGACGCACTTCTCCAGGCGGGCGAGGCCCCGGCCGGGCACGCGGCCGACTCCCCTGCCCGTGCCCCGGATTTAGCCGAAGTCGCGCCATCCAGCCATGGCGTTGTGCGGGAGGGGAAAGTGAGCGACGGAAGTGACAACGGCTTGTCCATGTCGGCAGCGCCGCAACTACCTTGCCATCGGAGACGTCTCCGGATTCTTCCTTCATCGCCTCTCCTTAANCCCCTTGCCTTCCCCCCGAAAATCCCTTAAAGGCCCGGCTTCACGTTCGCTCCGGCCGGGGGCTGAACGGACGGCGGCGTCTTGCCTGCGGGAGGGGATCCCGCGGTGAGGCCTGCAGGGGCTTCTGCCCCGGCGTCCCGTGTCTCCGCCTTCGAACAGCGCGCTCGGGCCTTGGCGACAGGGCTCGAAGGGCTCAGCGCCGGGGCGACGTCGGTTGAAAGGAAAGGCCACCCAATGGCTCTCTACGAGCACGTCTTCCTGGCACGCCAGGATATTTCTGCACAGCAGGTCGAGGCCCTGATCGAGCAGCTCAAGGGCATCNTCGAGGCGAACGGCGGCTCCGTCGGCAAGACCGAGTACTGGGGCATCAAGTCGCTCGCCTACCGCATCAAGAAGAACCGCAAGGCGCACTTCGCGCTGCTCAACATCGACGCCCCCCACGCGGCCGTGGCGGAGATGGAGCGCCAGATGCGCATCAACGAGGACATCCTGCGCTTCCTCACCCTGCGGGTCGAGGCGCACGAGGAGGGCCCCTCCGCGATGATGCAGAAGCGCGACCGTGACGAGCGCCGCGACCGCGACGGCTTCGACCGCGGCCCGCGCGCTGACCGCCNGCGCCGTGACCGCCGCGAAGACGAGGCGGCGACCGAGGAGGAGATCTGAGCCATGTCGAGCGCACCCCGCCGCCCCTTCTTCCGCCGCCGCAAGACCTGCCCGTTCTCGGGCCCNAACGCGCCGGTCATCGACTACAAGGACACGCGCCTGCTCTCGCGCTACATCTCCGAGCGCGGCAAGATCGTGCCCTCGCGCATCACGGCCGTCTCGGCCAAGAAGCAGCGCGAGCTCGCCCAGGCCATCAAGCGCGCGCGCTTCCTGGGCCTGCTGCCCTACGTCATCAAGTAAGGTGNCGGCCGACGCGGCATCCGGTCCGCCGGGTGCCGCGCGCCAGCGCCGGGCGGACGCCGCGCCCGCCCGGACATGATCGAACGAACACGANCCCGTCGCTCTCCCGTCTCGCAGCGTGGAGAGTTTTGTTGGGACGGACAAGGGATCCGCCCCTAACCCTGCGAAAGGCAGCGGGACAGCAGGACGATGATGAGCACCCTCGTCACAGGCGCAGGCGCCGGTCTGGTATCGGCCCTCCTCTTCACCGTGGTGATCACCGGATCGCCGCTGGCGGTGATGCTGTCCTATGTCGCGCCGCTTCCCGTCATCATCGCTGCCCTCGGCTGGAACCACCGGGCCGGCCTCGTGGCCACCGCAGCGGGCGCGCTCGCCGTGGGCGTCGCGCTGCGCTGGGCTGCGGCGCCCGCCTTCGCGCTCGGCGTCGCCCTGCCCGCCTGGTGGCTCGCCTACCTCGCCCTGCTCGGCCGCCCGACGGACGATGGGCGTATCGAGTGGTATCCCGTCGGCCGCCTCCTCCTGTGGGTGGCAGCGGTGGCCGGGCTCGTCACTTTCGCCGGCGCAGTCTCTCTTGGCTGGTCCTACGACAGCTACGAAGAGACCATGCGCCGGGCCATCAATTCCGTGCTGAAGGCCGAGCTTGGCGCCGCGGCCGACGGCGAGCTGCCGGCCGGCCTCTCCTCCGCCGCGCTGGTGGACACCATCGTCGCCGTGATGCCGCTTGCCGCCGCGGCCTCCTTCGTCCCGATGCTCGTCATCAACCTGTGGGGCGCGGCCAGGGCCGTGAGCCTCTCGGGCCGCCTGCCGCGGCCGTGGCCTGCACTGCCGCAGATGATGCTGCCGCGCCCGGCCCCCTTCCTGCTGCTTGTCGCGCTCGCCGGCTCTTTCGTGCTCACCGGCTTTGCCGGCGTGCTCGCCCAGGCGCTCACCGGTGCGCTTGCGGCTGCCTTCGCGCTGCAGGGCCTCGCTGCCATCCACCGCTGGACGGCGGGCAAGGCCGGGCGGCCGCTGATCCTCGGCCTCGTCTATCTCGTCGTCGTCATCTTTCTCATCTGGGCGCTGCCGGTGCTCGCCGTCGTCGGCGTCGCGGCTGCCTTCTTCGGCCCGCCCGAACAACAGATCACGCCGGGCGTCCCGCCCGTCGCGTCCTCCGACAACCGCACCTGAAGCTGAAACCGAAGGAGAACCACCATGGAAGTCATCCTGCTCGAGCGCGTGCCGAAGCTGGGCCAGATGGGCGACGTCGTGCGCGTGCGCGACGGCTATGCCCGCAATTTCCTCCTGCCGCGCGGCAAGGCGCTGCGCGCTACTGCCGCCAACAAGGCGCACTTCGAGCAGCAGCGCGCCCAGCTCGAGGCCCGCAACCTCGAGCTGCGCAGCGAGGCCGAGAAGGTGGCCGAGAAGCTCAACGGCGAGACCTTCGTCATCCTGCGCCAGGCCGGCGAGACGGGCGTGCTCTATGGCTCGGTCGCCACGCGCGACATCGCCGAGGCGCTGACCGAGGGCGGCTTCACCGTCACCCGCCAGCAGATCGTGCTCAACACGCCGATCAAGACGCTCGGCCTGCACACCGTGCCGGTGACGCTGCACCCCGAGGTTGAAGTGACGATCACCATCAACGTCGCCCGCAGCGCCGAGGAGGCCGAGCGCCAGCAGCGCGGCGAGGCCGTGTTCACGCGCGAGGAGACGACCTCGACGACCTCGGCCTCGAGGTGGGCGCGGCCCTGGCCGACGCCGCCGGCGACGAGGAAGCCTGATCGTCCGCAAGGCGGAAACGGGCCGGCGGCAGGGCCGCCGGCTTTCCACCTTCAGTCATGTTTGCTGTTCATGGGCGCCGCCGTCGGCGCCCATTGCTTTTCTGGGCAACCGTTCCTAACCTTTTTTCCCGTCGTTCCAGCACAGTTTGCAACGGCCGCAAGGCCGGGGGAGGTGCAGGTATGGACAGGTTGCTGCGACCGATGCTTCGCCGCCTCATCCGGCAGGGCTCGCTCGAGGTCCAGGTGGCGGACGAGCCGCCTTTCGTCGTCGGGGACGGCAGCGGTCCTCCCCTCTCTGTCCGCATCGCCGACAGGCGCGCCGTCCTCGCCCTGCTCCTCAACCCCGACCTTGCCCTCGGCGAGCTCTACATGGACGGCCGCCTTTCGATGCAGAAGGGTGACATCGCCGACCTCATCGCCCTCGGCATGATCAACCTGCGGCTCTCCACCCCGCCCCTGCCGGTGCGCCTCGTCCGCCGCTGGCGCAAGTGGCTGCGCGCCGTGATGCAGTGGAACCGCATGCCGCAGGCGCGGCGCAACGTGGCGCACCACTACGATCTCGACGGGCGGCTCTACAGCCTCTTTCTCGACGCCGACAGACAATATTCCTGTGCCTATTTCGAGACGCCGGACCAGTGCCTCGACGATGCACAGCTTGCCAAGAAGCGGCACATCACGGCCAAGCTCCTTGTCGAGCCGGGGCACAAGGTGCTCGACATCGGTTGCGGCTGGGGCGGCCTCGGCCTCTATCTCGGCGCCTATGCGGAAGCGGAGGTGCTCGGCATCACCCTGTCGCAGGAGCAGCTCGGCGTGGCCAACGCCCGCGCCAAGGAGCGCAACCTCGCCGACAAGGTGCAGTTCCGCCTGCAGGACTACCGCGCCGTCGAGGGACGGTTCGACCGCATCGTCTCGGTGGGCATGTTCGAGCACGTGGGCGTGCCCTATTACCAGACCTTCTTCGACACCGTGGCGCGCCTGCTCGACGACGACGGTGTGATGCTGCTGCACTCCATCGGCCGCATGGAGGAGCCGGGGGCGACCAACTCCTGGATCGCCAAATACATCTTCCCCGGCGGCTACATCCCGGCCCTGTCGGAGGTGCTGCCGGCCATCGAGCGCGCCGGCCTCATCGTGACGGACATCGAGATCCTGCGCCTGCACTATGCCGAGACGCTGAAGGCCTGGCGCCAGCGTTTCCACGCCCGCCGCGAGGAGGCTGTTGCTCTCTACGACGAGCGTTTCGCCCGCATGTGGGATTTCTATCTCGCCGGCTCGGAAATGTCCTTCCGCCACGACGGCATGATGGTGTTCCAGATCCAGCTCGCCAAGAAGGTCGACACGGTGCCGCTGACGCGCAACTACATCGCCGAGCGCGAGGCAGCGCTGCGGCGGCGCGAGGGCCAGCGCAGCCCCCTGCGGCTCGCGGGCGAATAGGCCGGCGCGGGGCGCCGTGGCGCCTCTGCGCCCCGCCGGAGAGTCACCTCGGCGACACGGTCAACAGAAGGTTAACGCTTCGTTAACGCCATCCCCGCTTTTCTGGCCTGTGCACGGCGTTTTTCCTGCCGGGCCCGGGCGCAGCTTCGGCGGGCGCGCGGACGTGTTAGTCTGCTCGTCCAGCGACTCGACGACCGAAGACCGATGGCACCGAATTCACTCGCAGCGCGGCTCGACGGCCCGGAAGAGCCACGCTACCGCCATGCCCCGCACAACATCGACGCCGAGCAGGCGCTGCTCGGTGCGATTCTCGTGAACAACGAGGCGTACTTCCGCGTCTCCGACTTCCTCGAGCCGCAACACTTCTACGAGGAGATCCACCGCCGCATCTACGAGGTGGCGTCGAGCCTCATCAAGGCGGGCAAGATCGCAACGCCGATCACGCTCAAGACCTTTCTTGGCGACCACGACCTGGGCGGCCTCACAGTCTCGCAGTATCTCGCGCGGCTCGCCGCCGANGCGACGACCATCATCAACGCCGAGGACTACGGGCGCACCATCCACGACCTCGCCATCCGCCGCGAGCTCATCGCCATTGGCGAGGAGATGGTGAACGCTGCCTATGACGCGCCGGTCGACGTCTCGCCCCGCGACCAGATCGAGGACGCGGAGCGCAAGCTCTACAGCCTGGCCGAGACGGGCCGCTATGACGGCGGGTTCCAGCGTTTCGCCGACGCGCTCACCGCGGCCATCGACGTTGCCGCCGCGGCCTACAAGCGCGAGGGCAAGCTCTCCGGCCTCGCCACGGGCCTGCACGACCTCGACCGCATGATGGGCGGCCTGCAGCCGTCGGACCTCGTCATCCTCGCCGGCCGCCCGGCTATGGGCAAGACGTCGCTCGCCACCAACATCGCCTTCAACATCGCCAAGGCCTATCGCGGGGAGAAGCAGCCGGACGGCTCGATGAAGACCGTCGATGGCGGCATCGTCGGCTTCTTCTCGCTCGAAATGTCGGCCGAGCAGCTCGCCAACCGCATCATTGCCGAGCAGTCGGGCATCCCCTCCTACAAGATCCGCCGCGGCGACATCCGGGAAGAGGAATTCTACCGCATCAGCGACGTCGCCCGGGAGATGCAGACCATCCCCTTCTACATCGACCAGACGGGCGGTCTCTCCATTGCCCAGCTTGCGGCGCGGGCGCGGCGCCTCAAGCGCCAGCGCGGGCTCGACCTGCTTGTGGTCGACTACCTGCAGCTGCTCTCGGGCTCGTCCAAGCGGGGCGACAACCGCGTGCAGGAGCTGACCGAGATCACNACGGGTCTGAAGGCGCTGGCCAAGGAGCTGCACGTGCCGATTATCGCGCTCTCGCAGCTCTCGCGTCAGGTCGAGGCCCGGGACGACAAGCGGCCGCAGTTGTCGGACCTGCGCGAATCGGGCTCGATCGAGCAGGATGCTGACGTCGTCCTGTTCGTCTATCGCGAGGAGTACTACCTCAAGAACAAGGAGCCGAAGCCCGGTACCGAGGAACATTTCAAATGGCAGGCCGAGATGGACAAGGCCCACGGCAAGGCCGAGGTCATCATCGGCAAGCAGCGCCACGGCCCGACCGGCACCGTGCANCTGTCCTTCCAGGCGGATGTCACGCGCTTCGGCAATCTCGCGCAGGAAGATCACCTGCCAGAGCAGTATTAGGCGCCCGCGAGGCGGAATNTCCATGACATGAGGCTCCGGACATTGTGACCAGCGCAGCGCACGGGCCCTGCCCCGCCGTCGGCGAGGATGAGGCGGGCGGGCTTCTCACCATCGACCTGGCCGCCCTGGTCGCCAACTGGCGCGCCCTGGCCGCAAGGGTCGGCTCCGCCGAGACGGCGGCGGTCGTCAAGGCCGACGCCTATGGCATTGGCATCGAGCAGGCTGTGTCTGCGCTCTATGGCGCCGGCTGCCGCACCTTCTTCGTCGCCCACCCCGTCGAGGGACGGCGCGTGCGCGCGGCCGCGCCCGATGCCGTGATCTACGTGCTGAACGGCCTTCTGCCCGGCACCGCNGCCGCCTNCCGGGCGCACGACCTGCGGCCGGTGCTCGGCTCGCTGGAAGAGATCGAGGAGTGGGCGGCNTTCTGCCGCGCCGGCGCAGGCCGCCTGCCGGCGGCCCTCCATGTCGACACCGGCATGAACCGCCTCGGCCTGCGGGTGGAAGCGGCGGTCCAGCTCGCCGAAAACACTGAGCTGCTCGGTGCCTTCACGCCAAGCCTCGTGATGAGCCATCTCGTCTCCGCCGAGGAGCCGGACGACCCCATCAATGCCCGGCAGATCGCTGCCTTCTCGCATGTGCGCGAGCGCTTTGCCGGCGTGCNGGCCTCGCTCGCCAATTCCTCCGGCATTTTCCTGCCCCAGGCGCCGCATTTCGATCTCGTGCGGCCAGGCTACGCGCTCTATGGCGGCAACCCGACACCCGAGCGGGNCAACCCCATGCGTCCCGTCGTCCAGCTCGAGGCGCGCGTCATCCAGCTGCGCTGGACGCCGGACGGCGAGACCGTGGGCTACAACGGCCACTGGACAGCACAGGGGCGGCGGCGCATCGCGACGCTCTCGGTGGGCTATGCCGACGGCTACCTGCGCACGGCAAGCGGCACCAACCTCAAGGCCGGCGGCGAGGCTGTCGTGGCCGGCGTGCGCTGCCCCTTCGCCGGGCGCATCTCGATGGACCTCATCACCCTCGATGTCAGCGCCGTGCCGGAAGGGGCCATCCAGCGTGGCGACAAGGTCACCCTCATCGGCAATGGCCTGACCATTGACGAGGTCGGCAAGCGCGCCGGCACCATAGGCTACGAGATCCTGACGAGCCTCGGCAGGCGCTATCATCGCCGCTACCTGCCGGCAACGGTCTAGCCCATGGCACGGCGTGCGCCCGCCTTCATCTGCCAGAGCTGCGGCGCGTCCTACACGCGCTGGCAGGGCAAGTGCGACGCCTGCGGCGCCTGGAACAGCCTGGCCGAGGAGACGACGAGCGCCCCGCCCATGCCTGTGCCGGGCGCGCGGCCGGGCGGCCGGCTGAAGGGGCGCATCTTCCCGCTCGAGGGCCTCACGGGCAGCGAGGCGCAGGCGCCGCGCGCGGTGAGCGGCATCGGCGAACTCGACCGCGTGACCGGCGGCGGCTTCGTCGAGGGTTCGGTCATCCTCATCGGCGGCGATCCGGGCATCGGCAAGTCGACCCTGCTCATCCAGGCCTGCGCCGCCCTGGCCCGGGCCGGCCACCGCATCGCCTACATCTCCGGCGAGGAGGCCATCGGTCAGGTGCGCCTCAGGGCGGAGCGGCTCGGCCTCACCGACGCGCCGGTGGAGCTCGCCTCGCAGACCAATGTTGAGGACATCGTCGCCACCCTGTCCCAGGGGCCGGCGCCGCGCCTCGTGGTCATCGATTCGATCCAGACCATGTGGAGCGGCCTCGTCGATGCCGCGCCCGGGACAGTGACGCAGGTGCGCGGCAGCGCGCAGACGCTCATCCGCTTCGCCAAGACGACGGGCACGTGCGTCATCCTCGTCGGCCACGTNACCAAGGACGGGCAGATCGCCGGCCCGCGCGTCGTCGAGCACATGGTGGATGCGGTCGTCTCCTTCGAGGGCGACAGCGGCCACCATTTCCGCATCCTGCGCGCGGTCAAGAACCGCTTCGGCCCCACGGATGAGATCGGCGTCTTCGAAATGACGGGCAACGGCCTCGCCGAGGTGCCGAACCCCTCCGCCCTCTTCCTTGCCGGACGTGACCACGAGGCGCCCGGAGCTGCCGTCTTTGCCGGCATGGAGGGCACGCGCCCTCTCCTCGTNGAGTTCCAGGCGCTCGTCGCCCCCACCGCCCTCGGNACGCCACGGCGCGCCGTGGTGGGCTGGGAGCAGAACCGGCTCGCGATGGTGCTGGCAGTGCTCGAGGCGCACGGCGGCCTCAAGCTCGGCATGCACGACGTCTACCTCAACGTCGCCGGCGGACTGAAAATCACCGAGCCGGCGGCAGACCTTGCCGCGGCGGCCGCGCTCGTCTCCTCCCTCGCCGGTCGGCCGCTGCCGCCCGAGGTGGTGTTCTTCGGGGAGATTGGTCTTTCCGGCGCGATCAGGCCGGTTGCCCAGAGCGCCCAGCGCCTCAAGGAGGCGGCCAAGCTCGGCTTTCGCCGCGCCGTGACGCCTGCCGCCCTGCGCGAGACGGGCGATGCGACGCTTGCGCTCACGGGCATGGCCCATATTGCCGANCTCGTCGCCATGGTGGCGGCCGGGCCCCGGCAAGGCGCATCCCGGATTGCTTATGACAGGTGACGAAAACGCAACGGCGGGCTATACAGCGCGNTGAGGCAGCAACGTGGCCGGCGGCATCCGAGGCCGAAGGCATAACGAAGACAGGGCTCAACGGCACGCGCTCATGCCAGTTCCGCTTCTTGATCTCATCGTCCTCGGCATCGTCGTTATTTCGGCGCTGCTTGCGACCGTCCGCGGCTTCACACGCGAGATCCTCGCCATCGCATCGTGGTGCGCCGCCGCCGTTGCCGCGCTGATGCTGCACCCGGCGCTGCTGCCCTATGTGAAGGAGCACATCTCCAACCCGACCATCGCTCTCGTCGTGGCCATCGCGGCGATCTTCCTGGTCACGCTGATCATCGTGTCCTTCATTACGGTGCAGCTGTCAGATCTCGTGCTCGATTCGCGCATCGGCGCGCTCGACCGTTCGCTGGGCTTCCTCTTTGGNGCCGCCCGCGGCTTCCTGATCTGCGCCGTTGCCTTCCTNTTCTTCAACTGGCTGGTTACGCCCGACATGCAGCCGGAATGGGCGCGNGAGGCCAAGACGCGCGGCATCCTGCAATCCACGGGCGACAGCCTGATGGCCCTTCTGCCGGACGACCCGGAAACCGCCATCCTGCAGCGCCTCAAGCGGGTGAAGCCGGAGGGCGAGACCGGGGAGCCGCCGGCCGAGGCCGTGCCGGAGCAGCGCACCCAGCAGACACCGGGCAGCTACGAGCAGAGCGACAAGCAGGGCATCCGAGCCCTGGCGGGGGGAAACAACTGAGGCGACCCGCGCTTTTCGCGCATGCGGCATGAACGCGNGTGCGAATTGCAACGATGGTGGTTAGACACGACATGAGGCTTTGACNGCCCGTCCCCATGACCTCATGGCCGACGGGCTGCCGTGCGTGCGGTGGACGAGATGATGGACAGCGACTTCGACGGGGATACCCTGCACGAGGAGTGCGGGGTGTTTGGCATTTTTGGGCATCCTGACGCCGCGGCGGTAACAGCGCTTGGTCTGCACGCGCTGCAGCACCGCGGGCAGGAGGCGGTCGGCATCGTCTCCTATGACGGGGCGAAGTTCCATGCCGAGAAGTATCTCGGCCTCGTCGGCGACAACTTTTCCGACGCCTCNGTGATCGCCCGCCTGCCGGGTGCCTCTGCCATCGGCCACGTGCGCTACGCCACGACGGGCGAGACGGCGCTGCGTAANGTGCAGCCGCTCTTCGCCGAGCTGCACGGCGGCGGNTTCGCCGTGGCGCACAACGGCAACCTCACCAACGCGCTCACCCTGCGCCGCCAGCTGGTGCAGGAGGGCTCCATCTGCCAGTCCACCAGCGACACCGAGGTCATCCTGCACCTCGTGGCACGCAGCCGNCGCACCCGGTTCATCGACCGCTTCATCGACGCGCTCAGGCGGCTCGAAGGGGCCTATTCCTTCGTCGGCCTCACCAACAAGAAGCTCATCGGCGCGCGCGACCCGCTCGGCATCCGCCCGCTGGTGCTGGGCCAGCTCGACGGCTGCTACATTCTCGCNTCGGAGACCTGCGCGCTCGACATCATCGGCGCCAAGTTCGTGCGCGACGTGGAGAACGGNGAGATNGTCGTCATCTCCGAGGAGGGGCTCGAGTCGATCAAGCCCTTCCCTCCGCAGCCGATGCGCCCCTGCATCTTCGAGTACATCTATTTCGCCCGNCCCGATTCCATCGTGCACGGGCGCAACGTCTACGAGGTCCGCAAGCGCATGGGCGAGCAGCTGGCGCGCGAGGCGCCGGCCGATGCCGACGTCGTGGTGCCGGTGCCGGATTCCGGCGTGCCGGCCGCCATCGGCTACGCNCAGGCCTGCAACCTGCCCTACGAGCTCGGCATCATCCGCAACCACTATGTCGGGCGCACCTTCATCCAGCCGACCCAGTCCGTGCGCGAGATCGGCGTGCGCATGAAGCACTCGGCCAACCGCGGCGTGGTCGCGGGCCGGCGCATCGTGCTTGTCGACGATTCCATCGTGCGCGGCACGACGTCTGTGAAGATCGTACAGATGATGCGCGATGCCGGCGCGACGGAGGTGCATTTCCGCATCGCCAGCCCGCCGATCACCCATCCCGACTACTACGGCATCGACACGCCCGAGCGCGACAAGCTGCTGGCCGCCACCCACACGCTCGAGGAGATGCGGGCCTACATCGGCGCCGACTCCCTCGCCTTCCTGTCGGTGGACGGCATCTACAGGGCGGTCGGCTACGAGGGCCGTGACCCGGTGCGCCCCCAGTTCACCGACCACTGCTTCACCGGCGACTACCCGACGCCGCTCACCGATGTGACGGGCGAGGCGCCCCGCCAGCTCTCCATGCTGGCCGAGGCGGGCTGACAAAGCCCTCTCCCAAAGAGAATCCCGCCTTCGCGAGAAGGCGGGTTTTTCTTTTGGCCGGAGGCGGCGCGGGGTCAGATCACGATGACCCGCGTCCCCGTCGGCACGCGCTGGTAGAGGTCGATGATGTCGTCGTTCATCAGCCGCACGCAGCCGGAGGAAACCGCCTGGCCGATGGTCCAAGCCTCGGACGTGCCGTGGATGCGATAGAGCGTGTCGACACCGTTCTTGTAGAGATAGAGGGCGCGGGCGCCGAGCGGATTCTTGAGGCCGCCCGCCATCATCGCCGGCAGCTCCGGCTGGCGCTTGCGCATCTCCGGCGGCGGATACCACGCCGGCCACACCGCCTTGCGCGCCACCGTCGCCTCGCCCGACCAGGCGAAGCCGTCGCGGCCGATGCCGCATCCGTAGCGCAGCGCCTGGCCGTCCGGCAGCACGAGGTAGACGAAGCGCGTCTTGGTGCGCACGACGATGGTGCCGGGNCGCCCGGGCCCCTCGTAGGGCACGATCTGGCGCATGTAGATGGGGTCGATGACGAAGTCGTCCCGCGTGCCGGCGAGCGCGTCCGCCGTCTGCTGCGCGGAGGCGCCGACGCCGGTCATCGCCGCGGCAGGCATGCCGGCGAGCGAGCAGGCGGCGGCGCCGAGGCCGAGGGAGAGAAAACTGCGACGATCCATGGACATGTGTTGAACCTCGGGAGGGGATGGACGCCGCCGGCAGCGGGCCCGGGCGGGCTTCGGCGCCCGCCTCGGCCGCCGGGCCGGCTCGCACCGGCAGGTCGCTCCTGCCCGTGCGCGCCTCCGGGGCGTCGTGAATGAAGGGAAAAGTCAGGTCACGGGTTGGCGAGGCGGACCGAGCGGCGGCGGCACCTCGCGTGTCGGCGGCATGCGGCCCTGCTCGCATGCGGCAATGCCGGAGAAGGTGCGGACCGGCGCTGCGGCCACACCGGCTGGCAGGATGCCCGGCTGGCAGGGCGACTTGGTCTCCGAGGCGGGTACTGCCCGGTCTTCGTCGGCCGACGGTGCGTCGAGCGGCAGGAGAGCAAGCTCGTTCGCGCCCGACGCCGCGAGGGCGCTGGCAATGCGCTCGGCCGTGCTCTGCGCATGGGCCGTCCGCCCGACAACCAGGGCTGTGACGAGGGCGATGACGAGCACGAGACAGGCCCCGCGCACACAGCGCCGCCAGCCTTCTTCGATGCCCGCCGCCATCGGCATGGTCGCCCCCGCAAATTCATCTATTCCGCCGCGCCATCTACACCGGCCAGATGCTTTTGCATTGCGGCAAAACTGGGCAAATCACAGCCGGGCGAATCAATAAGGCAACAGTGTTGCAAAAATTCCACACAGGGCACCCTGGCCTCGCCCGNCGGCGCAAATGGTGCTAGGGACGGGCAACCAGACTCGCGCTCAACTGCAGGATCTTCCATGTCCCGCCCCCTTGCTGACCGCATCGCCCTCGTCACCGGCGCATCGCGCGGTATTGGCCGTGCCGTCGCGCTCGAACTCGCCAAAGCCGGCGCCCACGTGATCGCCCTCGCCCGCACCACGGGCGCGCTGGAGGAGCTCGACGACGAGATCCGGGCTCTCGGCAGCTCGGCAACGCTCGTGCCGGTCGANCTCAAGGACTACGACGCGCTCGACCGGCTGGGCGCCGCGATCTACGAGCGCTGGGGCAAGCTCGACATCCTCGTCGCNAATGCCGGGCAGCTTGGCGCGCTCTCGCCGCTCGGCCACATCGAGCCGAAGGTGTGGGACGACGTCATGGCCGTGAACGTGACGGCCAACTGGCGCCTCATCCGCTCGCTCGATCCGCTGCTGCGCGCCTCCGATGCAGGCCGGGCTGTCTTCATCTCGTCCGGCGCGGCCCACAAGGGNACGGCCTACTGGGGCGTCTATGCCGTCTCGAAGGCGGCGCTCGAGATGCTGGCGCGGACCTACGCGGCCGAGACCGCCAGCACGCCGGTAAAGGTGATGCTTGCCAACCCGGGGCCGCTGCGCACGGNCATGCGCCGCGCGGCCATGCCGGGCGAAGACCCGCAGACCCTGCGTACGCCGGAAGACTTCGCGCCGCATCTCGTCAAGCTCGTCATGCCCGAGTGGCAGGAAAGCGGACTCATCTACGATTTCCGCGAGGACAGGCTGCTGCGGCCGCAAATGCCAGCGTAAGGCACGCCGGCTTCAGGCCGCGGCCGATGCCTAGGACCGGCCGCCCTTGTCGAACGGGTTCTTGCCCGTGCGCAGGGAGAGACGGATCGGCACGCCCGGCAGGTCGAAAGTCTCCCGCAGGCCGTTGACCAGGTAGCGCGTGTAGGACCGCGGCAGCTCCTGCAGCTGGTTGCCGAAGATGGCGAAGTGCGGCGGCCTCGCCTTCACCTGCGTCATGTAGCGGATCTTGATGCGACGGCCCGCGACTGCCGGCGGCGGATGGATCTCCAGCATGTCCCCGAGCCAGCGGTTGAGCTGGGCGGTCGGCACGCGGCGGTTCCATACCTCATAAGCCTCGAAGACGGCCTTCATCAGATCGTCGATGCCCTGGCCGGCGAGGCCGGACAGCGGAACGACCGGCACGCCCTTGACCTGGGCGAGCAGGCGCGAGGCCTCCTCCTTCAGCTCCTTGAGCAGGCCGGGCCTGTCGGCCACGAGATCCCACTTGTTGAGCCCGATGACGAGCGCCCTGCCCTCGCGCTCGACCAGGTCGACGATGGTGAGGTCCTGTTTCTCGAAGGGGATGGTGGCATCGAGCAGGACGACGACCACGTCGGCAAAGCGCACGGCGCGCAGGCCGTCGGCCACGGAAAGCTTCTCAAGCTTGTCCTCGACCCGCGCGCGCTTGCGCATGCCGGCCGTGTCGAACAGCTTCACGCGGCGGCCGCGCCAGTCCCAGTCGAGCGAGATGGTATCGCGCGTGATGCCGGCCTCCGGGCCGGTCAGCAGCCGCTCCTCGCCCAGCATGCGGTTGACGAGCGTGGACTTGCCGGCGTTGGGGCGGCCGACGATGGCGACACGGACGGGCCGGTCGGCATCCTCCTGCTCCTTCCCCTCCTCGTCGTCCGGCTCTGACGGCAGCAGGGCCGCGAGCGCGTCGTGCAACTCGCCGAGACCTTCGCCGTGTTCGGCCGAGATCGGCACGGGGTCGCCGAGGCCGAGGCCGAAGGCCTCGTAGGTGCCTTCCATACCCTTGCCGCCTTCGGCCTTGTTGGCGAGCAGGATGACCGGCTTGCCGGAGCGGCGCACGAGATCGGCAAAGGCGTGATCGCTCGGCGTCAGCCCCATCCGCGCGTCGATGACGAACAGGATGACGTCCGCTTCGGCGATTGCCACCTCTGTCTGCGCGCGCATGCGCCCGGCGAGGGAGGCCTCGTCCGCCTCTTCCAGGCCCGCCGTGTCGACNACNTTGAAGGTGAGCTCACCCAGCCGCGCCTCGCCCTCGCGCCGGTCTCGGGTCACGCCCGGCCGGTCGTCGACCAGAGCGAGCTTCTTGCCGACGAGGCGATTGAACAACGTCGACTTGCCGACGTTGGGCCGTCCGATGATGGCGACAGTGCCAGCCATGGCTTCCTACTTCGCAGGGTCAGCCGGCCTTGCCGACGGGGCCGCTGCGCACGAGCTCGAGATAGATGTTCACGCGCTGGCGCAGGGCCGGCGGCGCCTCGCGGTCGGCAGCGATCTGGTCGAACCAGCGGCCGGCAGCTTCGTAGTCGCCCGCCTTGAGGGCGGCGAGGCCAAGGAGCTCGCGCGCGGTGTTGCGCCACGTGGAGGTGGGGCTGGCGAGCGGCTCAAGCTTCGCCGTCACGGCGGCGGCGTCCAGCTGGTCGAAACCGGCGATGACGGCACGCAGGCGCGCGAGGTCGCGCAGGCCCGCGGGCACACTCGTGTCGGCCGCGATCGCTTCGTAGGCCTCGACGCCGCGCGCGGGATCGGCCTTGGCCGTTTCCGCCGCAAGGCGCAGACGCGACACGAGACGGTAGCCCCCCGAACCGTCGCGCTCCAGCTCCCGCAGCAGGGCGGTGCCCTCATCGGCCCGGTCGGAGCCGAGAAGCTCGAGCGCCTGCTCGTAGCGGGCGCCACTCGCCTCCGCCCGGCTGAGCTGCTGGTGCTGATAGAACCGCCAGCCGCCGACGGCCGCAACGAACGCGACCGCAAGAACGGCGACCTTGGTGCCGTGCTTCTTCCAGAAGGCGAGCGCCTTGTCGCGCCGCAGCTCCTCTTCGATCTCGTGAAAGATATCAGCCATCGAGCCCGTTGACCGCTGGCCCACGCAGCGCGCGGGCAAATTTCATCCAGCCGGTCGCGTAGCACAGTCACCGCGTAAAGGCGAGCGCCCATGCAAGGACGCCGTCACACCGGCAGACCGGGCGCACCGGCGCGAGACAGATGATCTGCCGACGGCGGAACTACTCTGCCGCGGCGCTGCGCTCGCGGCCGGGTGCGCTGGCCTCGGGCTCCTCGAAACCCGGGTCGGCGTAGGTATTCTCGACGCCGGGGAAGGTCCGGTTGCGCACGTCGTGCGCGTAGCGGGCGATGGCGTCCGCGGCGACGGAGCCGATCTCCGCATAACGCCGGACGAACTTGGGCACGCGCGGCATGAGGCCCAGCATGTCCTCCATGACGAGGATCTGCCCGTCGCAGACGACGGAGGCGCCGATGCCGATAGTCGGCACGGGCATGGCGCGCGTCAGGGCAGCGGCGACGCGCACCGGCACTGCTTCCACCACGACCGCGAAGGCACCGGCGGACACGACGGCCTCGGCATCGGCCGCGATCGCCTCGCTCTCGATGTCGTCCCGCCCGCGCGGACGGAAGGAGCCGAAGGTGTTGATCGACTGCGGCGTGAGGCCGACGTGCCCCATGACGGGGATGCCGCGCTCCACGAGATAGCCGACGGTGGCCGCCATGTGGCATCCGCCCTCGAGCTTCACCGCGCCGCAGCCGGTCTCCTTCATGATGCGCGAGGCGGCGCGGAAGGCGGCCTGCGGTCCCTCCTCGTAGGAGCCGAAGGGCAGATCGACGACGACGAGGGCATGGCGCGAGGCGCGCACCACGGCAGCGCCGTGCGCGATCATCATGTCGAGCGTCACGGGCACAGTCGTGTCATAGCCGTAGAGGACCATGCCGAGGGAATCGCCCACCAGGAGAAAGTCACAATGCTCGTCGGCAAGGCGCGCCGCAGGGGCGTGATAGGCGGTGAGCCCAACGATGGGAGCCCCACCCTTGCGCGCGCGAATGTCCGGCGCCGTCAGCCGGCGTACGCCACCAACAACCGACATACTCTATTTCCTTTCCCCCGTTCAGGCCGGCAGAACCGGTATCCCGATCAATAACGGATGCAGCCAGAACAAAAAAGCAACATAGATGATCGTACCGGCAAGGAGCGCCACCACATCATTGCGAAGGGAACCGGCCGGGACGGTTTCATCTGCGCCGGGACGACGTCTGGCGGCGATGCGCCCCACGACCGCCCAGGTGAGAAACGAGCCGAAGAGAAGCAGCGAGCCGAGATCGCCGTTGGCCAGAAGGTGGGCGAAGGCCCAGATCTTGACCGCCGCGAACATCGGGTGCCGGATCTTGCGCTTGATCGCACCGGGCAGATAGGCCGCAACGAGCAGCACGAAGACGGGCCACATCAGCGCCAGCGCCAGGTGCCGCCCCCATAGCGGCGGATCCCACAGCGGGACGTAGCCTTCAGCGCGGTAGCGGCCGAAGCCCCAGACGATCAGCACGAGACCGACGAGAGAAACAACCGAATAGAGCGCCTTGTAGCCGGCCTCTCCCAGCCGCGCGACGGCCGCGGCACGCGGTCCGCGAAACATCGTGAAGACATGCGCGGCAAAGAACACCGCGAGGCCGATGATCAGAAGCGCCATGCAAAGCGTCTCGACAGCAACGAGGGCTGAACAGTGCTTCATGCCGCGCAGCGATGCAAGAGCGCTCACCCCGGCCGCGGCCCTCGCGGGCGGCCGGCACCAGCCTCGTGCAAGCCGCGGGCGGCCGCTGCTCGGCATCGGCACAATGCCCTCTTGCAAGCCGGGACCGTTTCTGGTTCTAATCACCTATGGTTGTATATTGATTTTATAACAAACTNATAATTGCATATCGCGATCGTTTTTTCAGACCTGCCTGCGTCCACGACAAACGGGTCGAGCGTGTGTGAAACGCGTCGGCACGCCGCGCAGATTGCCTGCGGGCGCTATGGAGGAGGTCGTCATGAAAACTGCGGGATGGCGAACGGCGGCCGCCAAACTGCCCTGCCGCGGGCGCGCCCGCGGCAGGGGGATAGCCAACGGCTGTTGCGGACTATTCCGCCGCCGTCGCAAGCGAGGCGACGTCGATGCCCATGCGCCGCGCCACGCCCGCGCCATAGGCCGGATCGGCCCGGTGGAAGTGCACGATCTGGCGCCGCACGATTTCCTCCGGCACGCCTTCCATCGCAGCGGCGATGTTGTCCATCAGCCGCTCCCGCGCGTCCGGTGTCATCAGGCGGAAGAGGTTGCCCGGCTGCGTGTAGTCGTCATTGCCTTCGCGGTGGTCGTAGCGCGCCGCGTCGCCCGAGATCTTCAGCGGCGGCTCGGCATATTGCGGGTTCTGGGCCGGGCCGCCGAAGCTGTTCGGCTCGTAGTAGGCGTCGGGATTGGCCGGGCCCGCCAGGCGCATCGCGCCGTCCGCGTGGTAGGTGTGGACCGGGCAGCGCGGCTGGTTCACCGGGATCTGGTGGTAGTTGATGCCGAGCCGGTAGCGGTGTGCATCGGCGTAGGAGAAGAGGCGCGCCTGCAGCATCTTGTCGGGCGAGAAGCCGACGCCGGGCACGATGTTGGCCGGCGTCAGGCCCGCCTGCTCAACCTCCGCGAAGTAGTTCTGCGGGTTGCGGTTGAGCTCCAGGATGCCAACCTCGATGAGCGGATAGTCCTTGTGCGGCCAAACCTTCGTGAGGTCGAAGGGGTTGTAGGGCGTCTTCTCGGCGTCGAGCTCCGGCATGATCTGCACGCAGAAGCGCCAGCGCGGGTAGTTGCCCTGCTCAATCGCCTCGTAGAGGTCGCGCTGGTGCGATTCCCGGTCCTTGCCGATCACCTGCTCGGCCTCGGCATTGGTCCAGTTCGCGATGCCCTGCATCGACTTGAAGTGGAACTTGACCCAGAAACGCTCGCCCTCGGCGTTGATGAACGAGTACGTGTGCGAGCCAAAGCCGTGCATCTGCCGGTAGTTCCGCGGCAGGCCGCGGTCAGACATCAGGATCGTCACCTGGTGCAGGCTCTCCGGCGACAGGGACCAGAAGTCCCACATGGCCGTGTTCGAGCGCAGGTTGGTGACCGGGTGCCGCTTCTGCGTATGGATGAAGTCTGGGAACTTCAGCGGATCGCGCACGAAGAAGACCGGCGTGTTGTTGCCGACGATGTCCCAGTTGCCCTCCTCGGTGTAGAGGCGCAGGGCAAAGCCGCGCACGTCACGCTCGGCGTCGGCGGCGCCACGCTCGCCGGCAACCGTCGAGAAGCGGATGAAGGCCTCGGTCTTCTTGCCGACTTCGGAGAAGAGCTTCGCGCGCGAATAGCGGGTGATGTCGTTGGTGATGGTCAGCGTGCCATAGGCGCCCGAGCCCTTGGCGTGCACCGTGCGCTCGGGAATGCGCTCGCGGTTCTGGTGGGCCAGCTTCTCGAGCAGGAGGAAGTCCTGCAGCAGCAGCGGGCCGCGCGGGCCGGCACTCAGGCTGTTCTGGTTGTCTGCCACCGGCGCGCCGTTGGCCGTCGTCATGGTCGGTCGCGACATCGCACCTCTCCTAGTCATTGTTCCAGGCGCGACATTGCGACCAGTTCCCCATCAGGTCCAATTGTTTTACCTTACCGATTTAATAAGAAAGACTGATTTCCATGATCACTCTGCGCCATCTCCGATATTTCGAGGCTTTGTCTCGTCATCGTCACTTCCGCCGGGCGGCGGAGGAGTGCTCCGTCACCCAGCCTGCCCTCTCCATGCAGATGCAGGAGTTCGAGGCCCTGCTCGGCACGGTGCTCATCGAACGTCGCAGGGGCGATGTGCAGCTGACGGAAATGGGCCAGGAAATCGCGCGTCGCGCGCGGGAGATCCTCGTGGCCGCCCGCGATCTCGTGGAATATGCCCGCAGCCGGCAGGAGATCCTGTCCGGGCCGCTGCAGCTCGGCATCATCCCCTCTGTCGCGCCCTATATCCTGCCGCGCATCCTGCCGGAGATTACCGAGGCTTATCCCGCCCTGTCGCTCAACGTGCGCGAGACGCTGTCGGCCTCTCTCCTTGACGAGCTCGTGTCGGGCCGGGTGGACGCCGTTCTGATGTCGCTGCCCATTGACCACCCGGACGTCGAGTCCGTGCCACTGTTCGACGACGCTTTCCTGCTTGCGATGCCGGCGTCGGAGGATGTGCCGGCGCATCAGCGCCTGCAGCCGGAAGCGCTGGACCCGAAACGTCTCCTGCTTCTTGAGGAAGGCCACTGCCTGCGCGAGCAGGCGCTGGCCTTCTGCGGCATGTCGGGCGCTCCCCAGCGACAACAGTTCGGCGCCTCCAGCCTGGCGACAATCGTCCAGCTCGTCGCCAACGGCTTCGGCCTGACGCTGGTGCCGGANATCGCCGTGCCNGTCGANGTCGGGCAGGATTCGCGCATCCGGCTGGTGCGCTTNGCCGATCCGCAGCCCTATCGCACGATCGGCCTCGGCTGGCGGCGCAGCTCCTCCCGNCGCCGCGACTTCGAGGCGCTCGCAGCCGTCATCCGGCAGGTAGCGGGCCAGATCCTGAGCGACGTCAAGCAGCGCGAGCGCGAGGCGGCCTGAAACGGCAACGCGCCGGGGCAAGGCCCGGCGCGTTGCCGAGATTCGCCGCAGGGCTTCCCCTTCAGGCGAGCGCGGCCACTGCCTTCATCACCCCCCGGAGCTCGGCAAGCCCACGCAGCCGGCCGACGAGCGGATAGCCCGGATGGGCCTTGCGATTGCCGTCATCGAGCAGCACCTGGCCGTGATCGGGCCGTATCGGGATCTGCCAGTCCGCGCGTCCCTCGCGCAGGCGGCGCTGCTCCTCAGCGTGCAATGCGGCGATGACCGCCACCATGTCGACGTCGCCATCGAGATGCTCGCTCTCCATGAAGCTGCCGTCGGGGTCGCGCTTGACGTTGCGCAGATGCGCGAAATGGATGTGCGGGGCGAAACGGCGCGTGATCGCCGGCAGGTCGTTGCCCGCCCCGGCGCCGAGCGAGCCCGTGCACAGCGTGATGCCGTTCGCCGGCGACGGTACGGACTCAACGATGAAGGCGAGGTCCTCGGCGTTGGAGACGATGCGCGGCAGGCCGAAGAGCGGGCGCGGCGGATCGTCGGGATGCATGCACAGTCGCACCCCGACCTCCTCCGCCGTCGGCACGACCTCCTCAAGGAAGCGCTTGAGGTTGGCGCGCAGGTCCGCCGCGCTGAAGCCGTCGTAGCGCGCGAGAACGGCCTTGAGGCCCGGCACGTCGTAGCGCGTGTAGGCGCCCGGCAGGCCGGCCATGATCGTGTCGAGCAGACGCTGGCGGTCGGCCTCGGTGGAGGCGTCGAACCATTCCTTGGCGCGGGTAAGCACCTCGGGCGGGAACTCGGCGACCGCCCCCGGACGCTCCAGCATGAAGCAGTCGAAGGCCGCATGCAGGTGGGCGTCGAACCGCAGCGCCAGCGCGCCGCCGGGCTGCGGATAGGCAAGGTCCGTCCGCATCCAGTCCAGCAGCGGCATGAAGTTGTAGCAGACGGTGAAGATGCCGCAGGCGGCGAGGTTGCGCAGTGAGGTGCGGTAGTTGTCGAAGAGCGGGCGAAGGTCCCCCTCCCCGAGCTTGATGTTCTCGTGCACCGGCAGGCTCTCGACGACGCTCCAGCGCAGGCCGAGGCTGGCGTCGGCCTCGATCAGGCGCTTGCGCTCCATGATGGCCTCGACGCGCCACACCTCGCCGTAGGGAATGTCGTGCAGCGCCGTGACGATGCCGCGCGCACCGGCCTGCCTGATCTCGTGCAGGCGCACCGCGTCAGCCGGGCCGAACCATCGAAACGTCTCTTCCATCTGAGATGCCTCAGCCGAGAAGGTTGGGGAGGAACAGGACGACGCCGGGCATCAGGGCCAGGGCGAAGACGACGAGCATGATGGCGGCGAGGAAGGGCAGCGATTCCCAGAAGTACTCCTCAACCGGGCAGCGCAGGATGCCGCACACCGTGTACATGGCGACGCCCACCGGCGGGGTCATGCCGCCGAGCGTGACGACCGACATCATCAGGATGCCGAAGTGGACGGGGTCGACCCCGAGCCGCGTGACGAGCGGCACGAAGATCGGCGTCAGCATCAGGACGAGTACGGTCGACTCGACGAAAAGCCCGGCGATGAACAGGAAGAAGAGGATGAGCAGGACGACGAGCAGCGGCTCCTGCGTCAGCCCAAGCATCGCCGCGGCGATCGTCTGCGGCGCCTGCTCGAAGATGATGGCATAGCCCACCATGCCGGACATCACGATGATGAGCATGATGACGCCGACATCGAGCACCGCCTCCCCGAGCGCCTCGACGAGGCCTGTCCATGTCAGCTCCCGGTGCAGCAGCACGCCCACGAGCACGGCATAGATCACCGCGAAGGCGCCGACCTCCGAGGCGGTGAAGATGCCGCCGCGGATGGTGACGAGCAGGATCACGGGAAAGAGCAGCGCCCACTTGGCATCACACACCGCGCGCCAGACGTCGCGCGCCGACGGCAATGCCGTGCCCTCCGACTGGTAGCCCCGCTTGCGGGCTACGAGCCAGGCGGTGAGCATCATCGCAGCCATCATGACGAGGCCGGGGATGACGCCGGCGAGGAACAGCTTGCCGATGGAGACGTTGCCGACGAAGCCGTAGAGGATGAGGCCGAGGCTCGGCGGGATGGTGGCGGTNATGAGGGAGCCGACGGCGATGACGGCGCCGGTGAAGCCGCGCGAATAGCCGCGGCGGACCATGTCCGGCCCCAGAATGCGGGCCTCCATGGCCGCGTCGGCGACGGCAGAACCGGAGACGCCGCCCATGAGAGTCGACAAGACGATGCAGACCTGGGCGAGGCCGCCCGCCATCCACGAGACGAGCACGTTCGAGCAGGCGATGAGCCGCGGCGTGATGCCCGTGCGNTTCATCATGTGGCCGGCGAGCACGAAGAACGGCACGGCGAGCAGGGGAAAGCTCTGCGAGGCTGTNGCNACCTGCTGCACGCCGATGGACACCGGAATGGTGCCCGCCNCGAGGAAGAAGCTGAAGCCGGCGATGCCGATGGCGAAGGCGATCGGGAGCCCGGCGAACATNANGATGAAGAAGATNGCNGCAAGAAGCAGCATCGCCGGTTACTCCGCGGCGTGGCTCGCGCCGGCCATCTCCTCGTCGGGCCGGGCGAAGACGAGTGTTTCACCGCGCGCCCCCTGGGCGAGGCTGCGCACGATATGGGCGGCGAGCGTGATGGCGAGCAGCAGGCACCCTGCCGGGACGGCTCCCGTGACCCAGCCGTAGGAGATGCCGCTGTCGCCGTAGACGCGCTCGAGGTTGAGCATCGTCAGGCGCGCGCCCTGCCAGGCCATCGTCAGGAGAAAGGCCAGGGTGAGGAGCCCGAGCGCGATCTCGAGCCAGCGGCGCAGGCCCGCCGGCAGCTTGCGCACGAAATAGTCGACACCGACATGCGCCTTGATGCGCAGCGCCTTGTTGGCACCGAGCATGACCAGCCAGATGAACAGGAGCTGGGCAAGATCCACCGACCAGATCAGGGGATGGCCGAATGTGCGGCCCAGGGCGGCCGCAAAGACGAGGACGACGATCNCTCCGAGCAGAAGCTTGGCGAGGCCGTCCTCCAGCGCGAGCAACAAGCGCATGGAGTATCTCCGGGACGAAAAAGGCCACCGCCGGAAGGCGGTGGCCGCACGATCGACTGCCGTTACTTGAGCATTTCGTCGATGGTCTTCTTCAGCTCGGCGTAGCCCAGCTTGCCGTAGACCTCGGCCGTGGCCTCNCGGAAGGGGGTGACGTCGATCTCGGCGATCGTCATGCCTTTGTCGGCCATGTCCTTCTCGTAGGTGGCGATGGCCGCCTCGGTCGCGCGGGAGGCGAAGTCNCCCGCGGCCAGGGCTTCTTCCTTCAACGCGGTCTGCATCTCGGGAGGCAGGCTGTCGAACCAGCTGGCGCTGGTGACGAGGCCGGTGATGAGATTGATGTGGCCCGTCTTGGTCAGGTACTTCGTGACCTCATAAAGACGGGAGCCGTAGGCGGCCGGCGTCTGCGCCTCGACAGCGTCGATGGCCTGCTGCTGCAGCGCCGGATAGACCTCGGCCCAGCCCATGGGCGTGGGCGTCGCGCCCATGGCGCGGATGGTCTCCATCCACACCGGTGCGCCGGGTGTGCGCATGCGGACGCCGGCGAGATCCTCCGGCTTCGACACCGGCTTGTTGGTGAGCAGATGCCGCTCGCCCTGCCACCAGTTGAAGGACAGCACCTCGTGGCCGGACGCCTTGCGCAGCTTCTGCGCCCACGNGTCNAACAGCGGCGAGGTGACGACCTTGCGCACACCGTCATAGCCGCTGGCGAGGAACGGGCCGCCGAGAACGCCGAATTCCGGCACGAAGACGGCGAGACGGCCGCCGTCGACGACGACGGCGACGTTGGCGCCGGCGCGCGCCTGCTCCAGGACGTCCTCGTCCNTGCCAAGCTGCGAGCCGGAGAAGATGCGAATCTCGAACTCGCCGTTGCTGCGCTCCTTCATGCGGTCGCGCAGGCGCTCAAGCCCCTTGTAGATGGGGTCGTCCGTCGTCAGCGCCGTGTTGATGTTCAATTGATACTTGGCCGCGAGGGCGGCGGTCGACATGGTGGTGGCGGCGGCAAGCGCCGCAAGGCCCGCGCAGGCGGACAGGACGACACGATGGATGGACATCACCAATCTCCCAGACGTTTCCCCGGCGAACGAGCCTCATGCCTATCCCGCTCGCTTAACTGGTATGGTAGTATGGTTATGGGAAATTGCAAGACGCCCGGGAGGACTGCTGCGTGAGAAACGAAGTCGATCCGTCGGCCGCCATCGCCCCGCAGATCTATCGCCTGCTCAGGCAGGCGATCGTGACGCTCGAGTATCTGCCGGGCCAGCGTCTGTCGGAGCAGGAGATTGGCGCCCGCTTCGGCGTCAGCCGCCAGCCCGTGCGGGAAGCCTTCATCAAGCTGAGCGAGGCAGGGCTGGTGCGCATCCTGCCGCAACGCGGCACCTTCGTGGTGCGCATTTCGATGAGGGACGTCGCCAACGCGCGCTTCGTGCGCGAGGCGGTGGAAGTGGCGGTGGCGACCACGGCCTGCTCCGTGGCGCCGCCTGAGGCGCTCGACAGGCTCAACGAGCTCATCGCCCTGCAACGGGAGGCCGCCGCGAACGACGACCAGCGCCTCTTCCTGCGCTACGATGAAGCCTTCCACCGCACCCTGGCCGAGGCGGTGGAATGTGCGAGCGCCTGGCCCTTCATCGAGGACGTGAAGGCGCAGATGGACCGCGTGCGCTATCTCAGCCTGCCGGCCGCCTCGCCCATGTCGCGGCTGATCGACCAGCACGCGGAGATCGTCCGCGCCATCGCCCAGCGCGACGCCCGGAGGGCGGGCGATGCGATGCGCCTGCATCTGCGCGAGATCCTGAACTCCCTGCCCCGGCTGGCTGCGGCGCATCCCGATCTGTTNGAGGACGACGAGCTGCCGGCCCACGCCCGTGAGGCGGCGAACGCCACCTCCGGCCGCGACGTGGCGCCGGCCTGACGGCTCAGGCGTTGNCGCCGCCGTCGATGGTGAATTCGGCTCCGGTGACGGACGCTGCCGTCGGCCCGGCGAGCCACGCCACGAGATCGGCGACGTCCTCAGGCCTGCCGAAGCGCGGGATGGCCATGAGGCCGAGCTGCTGGTCGGCATGCTCGCCGCTGGNCGGGTTCATCTCCGTGTCGGTGGAGCCAGGATGGACGATGTTGGCCGTGATGCCGCGCGGGCCGAGATCACGCGCCATGGCCTTCGTCAGGCCGACAAGCGCCGCCTTGGTCATCGCATAGAGGCNGATTCCGGGCCACGGCACCCGCACGGCGAGCGTGCTGCCCGTGGTAATGATGCGCCCGCCCTGCCCCATCGCCCTGGCTGCCCGGCTCGACGCGATGAAGACGGCGCGCAGGTTGACATCGACCATCCGGTCGAAGTCCTCCGCGGTTATCTCGTCGATCAGCCCCGTCTCGAAGATGCCGGCGTTGTTGACGAGGATGTCGATGCGCTCCCTCGCCGAGACCACACTATCGACGGCAGCCTTGACTGCCCCGGCGTCGCGATTGTCGGCCCGGATCGCCCGCGCCCTTCCGCCGGACGCCTCGATCTCCGCGACGACCTGTTCTGCCCTGTCCTGCGCACGGGCGTAGGTGATCGCGACCTCGGCTCCCTCGGCGGCCAGACGACGCGCGACAGCCGCGCCGATGCCGCGGCTGCCACCGGTGACAAGGGCGACCTTGCCCTGAAGATTGGTCATGTCCGATCCTTTTATGTAATGAACGATACATAAAAGGTAGGTGATTGCTCTCGGGCGTCAAGGAATTTATTTTACCGATCGATACAGAATGGGAGCCTGACCGATGGCCCAGCGCGGACGGCCCCGCAGCTTCGATCGCACGACGGCGCTTCGCCGGGCGATGGAGGTCTTCTGGCGCAAGGGCTACGACAATGCCTCGATGGCGGATCTCACCGCCGCCATGGGCATCAACCCGCCGAGCCTCTATGCCGCCTTCGGCAGCAAGGAGGGGCTCTTCCGCGAGGCAGTGGCCCTTTATGCCGAGACGGAGGGCAGCGGCATCTGGGAGGGGGTGCCCGCGGCGCCCACCGCCCGGGCGGCGATGGAGCACCTGCTGCGGGCGACGGCCCTCGCCTATACGAAGGGGCCGGAGCCGCTCGGCTGCCTGATCGTGCTCGGCGCGCCACAGGCAGAATGCGCCAGCCCCGCCATTCGCGACGATCTCAAGAGACGCAGGGCGGACAACGTCCGCATCCTCGAGGAACGTCTGCGGCGGGCGGTCGCGGAGGGCGAGCTGCCGGCCCATGTCGACTGCACGGCCGTCGCGAACTTCTACGCCACCGTGCAGCACGGCATGTCCATCAGGGCCCGCGACGGCGCGACGCGCGAGGAGCTGCTGTCCGTGGCCGATTGCGCCATGGCCGCGTGGGACAGGTTGACGTCCACGGCATCACGTAATCGCGACCCCTCCGAGAAAAGCAAATGATATCAGTGATGCAGGAACAGCACCCGTCGAATGTTCTTGCATTTGGCGCTGTCACCGCGAACAATTGATGGTCATGACACTTCGACGGGGTAAGATCATCGGCCGCCGGGCATCACGCAGTGTCGATCGGATAGGTCGCCGATGAGCAATACCGACACCACCTCACGCCCGCGGAACCATGCGGGAACGGATCCGCCCGACAGTCCAGTCGACATCGAGCGCCTTCTCGACCTGTTTCCCGGCGCCTTTAACGTTTGCGACCGGGAGGGCCGTCTTCTCCGCTACAACCAGGTTGCTGCGGAACTCTGGGGTCGCAGGCCGCGGCTTCGCGACGCAAGCGAGCGCTTTTGCGGCGCCCATCGCCTCCGCCGCCCCGACGGATCCGAGCTGTCCCCCGACCAGAACCCGGTGGCCGAGACGTTGCGCACGGGCGCCCCGGTGCGCAACGCCGAGATCATGATCGAGCAGCCAGACGGGACGCGCATCCTGACACTGGTCAACATCAACGCACTGTACGGTGCGGCCGGTGAGATCACGGGAGCGGTGTGCTGCTTCCGCGACATCACGGATCATCGGGCGGGGCAGGCCAGCGCCTTCAGCGAGGCGCTGCGCTCGCACGAGCTGCTGAGACATCTCCCGGCTGCCATCTACATGACGGACGCGGAGGGGCGGCTCACCTACTACAACGAGGCGGCCGCCGAGCTCTGGGGCACCCGTCCGGAGCCGGGCACGAGCGAATTTGCCGCCTCTTGGAAGCTCTTCTGGCCAGACGGCCGGCCGATGCCCTACGCGATGAGCCCGATGGCGCTGGCGCTCCAGGAGAGGCGGCCGGTCCGCGGCGTGGATGTGGTCGGCGAGCGGCCGGACGGCACAAGGGTGCCGTTCCTGCCCTGCCCTGCCCCGCTCTTCGACGACAGGGGCAACCTCGTCGGTTCCGCCAACGTCCTCGTCGACATCACGGAGCGCCTGCACGCGGAGGAAGCCGCACGCCGGCTCGCCTTCATCGTCGAGTCGAGCGACGACGCCATCATCAGCACGGACCTTGAGGGCAGGATCAGCAGCTGGAACGGGGGAGCCGAGCGCCTCTACGGTTACCCGGCAGCCGAGGCCCTGGGCCAGCCGGTCACGATCCTTGTTCCCGAGGACCGGCCGGACGAGGAGCCGACCATTCTCGAGCGCATCCGGCGCGGCGAGCGGGTTGACCACTACGAGACGATGCGCCGGCGCAAGGACGGCAGCCTCGTCGACATCTCGCTCACCGTGTCGCCGATCCACGACGGCGCCGGACGGATCATCGGCGCCTCGAAGATCGCCCGCGACATCACCGACCGGCGGCGGGCCGAGCAGCAGCAGCGCCTGCTGCTGCGCGAGATGAACCACCGGATCAAGAACCTCTTCACCCTCGCCATCGGCATCGTGGGCCTCAGCGGTCGCGCGGCCGGCGCGGAAGATGTCACGAATGCCATCAGGGAGCGGCTCAGCGCCCTCGCCCGCGCGCACGAGTTGACGCTGCATGTTTTCGACGACCGGGCGCGCGTCACAACGCTGCGGGCACTGGTGGAGTCGATTCTGGAGCCCTATCGCGATCCTGCGGCGCCCGACCGTGTCGTCCTCGAGGGAGACGATCTGACCATCGGCGGCTCGGCCCTGACAGGCATCGCGCTGCTGATTCACGAGTTCGCCACCAACGCGACGAAATACGGCGCCCTCTCCAGCCCGACGGGGCGGATCACGATCCGCTGGGCGTCGCAGGACGACCATGTGACCATTCTCTGGCAGGAGCGTGACGGCCCGGCCATCGCGCATCCTCCGTCCGAGGAGGGCTTCGGCAGCTCGCTCGCCCGCTCGACCGTGCGACAGCTGGGCGGCGCGCTGGCCCGCGAGTGGTCACGCGACGGGCTCGTCATGCAGCTCAGCATTCCAGCCGAGCGTCTCGGCGGCTGACGCCGCCGAGACAGGCCTGCTGCGCCTCAGCGCATCGTTGGCATCACAAAGTCCGCCCCCGCGCGAATGCCGGTCGGCCAGCGGGTCGTGATGGTCTTGAGGCGCGTGTAGAAGCGCACCCCCTCCGGCCCGTGCATGTGGTGGTCGCCGAAGAGCGAGGCCTTCCAGCCGCCGAAGGAGTGGAAGGCCATCGGCACCGGGATCGGCACGTTGATGCCCACCATGCCCACCTGGATCTGGTGCGCGAACTCGCGCGCAGCATCGCCATCGCGGGTGAAGATGGCCGTGCCGTTGCCGTACTCGTGCTCGTTGATCATGCGCGCGGCGGTCTCGAAGGAGTCGGCACGGGCCACCGCAAGCACGGGTCCGAAGATCTCCTCCTTGTAGATCTTCATGTCGGTCGTCACGTGGTCGAACAGCGTGCCGCCGATGAAGTAGCCGTTCTCGTAGCCCTGCATCTTGAAGCCGCGACCGTCGACGACGAGCTTCGCCCCTTCGGCGACGCCGGCATCGATGTAGCCGCGCACGCGCTCCAGATGCTGCTTCGTGACCAGCGGGCCCATNTCGGCGTCGGGATCGGTGCCGGGGCCGATCTTGAGGGCACGCACGCGCGGCTCGAGCTTGGCGATGAGGGCATCCGCCGTCTTTTCGCCCACCGGTACCGCNACCGAGACAGCCATGCAGCGCTCGCCGGCCGAACCATAGGCGGCGCCCATGAGCGCATCGACCGCCTGGTCCAGGTCCGCGTCGGGCATGATGATCATGTGGTTCTTGGCGCCGCCGAGCGCNTGGCAGCGCTTGCCGGTGCGCGCGGCCGTCTCGTAGATGTAGCGCGCGATCGGCGTGGAGCCGACGAAGCTGACCGCCGAGACGTCGGGGTCGAAGAGGANGGCGTCCACCGCNTCCTTGTCGCCGTTGACAACGTTGAAGACGCCGTCCGGCAGGCCCGCCTCCTTCAGCCAAGCGGCGAGCAGCAGCGCGGCGGAGGGATCGCGCTCGGAAGGCTTCAGCACGAAGCAGTTGCCGCAGGCGAGCGCCACCGGGAACATCCACATCGGNACCATGGCCGGGAAATTGAAGGGCGTGATGCCGGCCACGACGCCGAGCGGCTGGCGCACCGAATGGCTGTCGACCCGCGTGCCGACGTTCTCGGTCACCTCGCCCTTGAGGAGGTGCGGCGCGGCGGTGGCGAACTCTACCACCTCCATGCCGCGCTGGATCTCGCCCTTCGCGTCCGACAGCACCTTGCCGTGCTCGGCGGTGATGACGGCGGCCAGCTCGTCCGTGCGCTCCTCGAGGATGCGCAGGAAGCGGTTGAGGATGCGCGCGCGGCGCAGCGGCGTCGTGGCCGCCCATTCTGGGAAAGCCTTCTTCGCCGCAGCGACGGCCTCGCGCACCTCCTCGGCGCTCGCGAGCGCGACGGAGCCCGTCTGCTCGCCCGTTGCCGGGTTGAAGACGGCACCGGTGCGGCCGCTGCGGCCGGCGACGCGGCGACCGTCGATGAAATGGGGAATGTCGGTCGGCATGGCAGATCCTCCCAGAAACGTCGGACGGCTGTCTGACCGGCGCTCGGCCCGCCGGTCGCACCGTGCCCTTATCATTTCATGAGATTTGCACATCAATGGCCGATATTGCGGCTCTGATGTGCGGAAAATATAGTCGGCGAATGGACTGGGACCGCATCCGCATCTTCCTTGCCGTCGCCCGCACGGGCCAGATCCTCGGCGCAGCGCGGCGCCTGGGTCTCAACCACGCCACGGTGGGCCGCCAGCTCACCGCCCTCGAGGANGAGCTCGCCACCAAGCTCGTCGAGCGCCAGACGACCGGCTGCGTGCTGACACCCGCGGGCGAGGCGCTGATGGCCGCCGCCGAGCGGGCGGAGTCCGAGTTTCTCAAGGTGGAGGCGCAGCTGTCCGGCACCGCCCAGTCAATCGGCGGCACGGTGCGCGTCGGTGCGCCCGACGGGCTCGGCAACTACTTTCTCTCGCGCGCGCTCGGCGCGCTGGCGGCCGAGCATCCTGACCTTGTCATCCAGCTCGTGCCCCTGCCGCGCACCTTCTCACTCTCGCGGCGCGAGGCCGATCTCGTCATCACGCTCGACAGGCCGAAGCAGGGCCGCGTCATCGTGAAGAAGCTGACGGACTACACGCTCAGCGTCTATGCCTCCGAGAGCTATCTCGCCCGCTATGGCGCCATCGCCCGCGAGGAGGATCTCGCCGGCCACCTCTTCGTCACCTACGTGGAGGACTTCGTCTACAGCCGGGCGCTCGACTACGCNGCGACCCTCGGCCGGCTGATGCACCGGCGCTTCGAATGCGGCAGCGTCGTCGGCCAGATGGAGGCGGTGCGGGCCGGCCACGGCGTCGGCATCCTGCACGACTACGCAGCGATGCAATATCCGGAGCTCAGGCGGCTCCTGCCCCACATCCGCTTCACCCGCAGCTACTGGCTGATTGCCCACCCCGACACCTACGACACGCGCCGCGTCGCGGCCGTGGCACGCTGCATCACC
>JGI25331J36430_1000172_pt1 | contig 41035 bp, 39 predicted proteins | sample HigsolmetaAR206D_FD_36430 | JGI IMG/M metagenome (IMG submission 36430) | reverse complement strand
GTAACGCTTCAATTCTTTTTTGCTCAATGGAATTCGCTCCTGTTTCATACTGACATTTTCACTGAAGCGTTACAATATGACAATATCACAGACGAACAACATTAGCATGTCGAACATTTGCCGAAAAATCAATCCCCTTGTTACAATAGGAATATCTTAAAACCCGATGCGCCGAACCGATGTGGCCGGATGCGCACTTACTCCATTCCATAGACGAAAATTCGATCGGCCATTGGAGAAACCGTCTGTACGCGAAAACCGTCGGCACAGACAAAGCCGCAGGGAAAAACGGCACGGTTTTTAAAGCGTCACCGGCAGTTTGCGATTCGGCCCCGTTCTTTCCGAATGTTTGAACGGACGGATTCTGTCTGCTAAAACCGGTTTCTCCCTCGACACGGAAACTTCTTGAATTCGTGGAAGGGCTGGCCATTCAAAGGTTTAGGCAGTGCTTCGCGGCGGCGCAATCCAGGCGGGTCTTGTGCGAACGATGCTGAACGGCAAAACGAAGGCGCCATGACGAAAGAGCACGTCAAGGCACGGCATGACAGCGCAGGACGCGGTCCTTACGGAGGATGATCATGGTGTGGGAGGCGGATAACATGACTCGGTCGGATTACCGTTCGCTGTGTGAAGGGCCGTCGGATAACCACTGTACGGTCTTCAACGAGCGCCAAAAAAAGCCGAAACCGATTGAAGTCTTCGTTTATATTGATCCGCTGTGTCCCAATTGCTGGCAGTTGGAAGCGGTCATGAAAAAATTGACGGTGGAGTACGGGCGATATTTGACGATGCGCCAGATCATCGTCACTGAACGGCCGATTCAGCCGATTCAAGGAAAAAAGCTGCGAGGCTCCGATATGCGGCGCGAGGAACCCCATCCCTTTCCGTCCTACAAAGCGGCCATCGCCATCAAAGCGGCCGAACTGCAAGGAAAAACTTATGGACGCCGTTTTCTGCAATCCTTACGGAGAAGGCTTTTTCTTGAAGATATCAACGTCGATTCCCCGGACGTGCTTTTGGAATGCGCGCGCTCGGCGAAATTGGACATCGGAGAGTTTCAAAAGGACATCGCTTCGCACGGACCGATCAAAGCGTTGCAATGCGACCGCCGTTTAATGGCGGAAATGGATGTCCATGAATTTCCGACGCTCGTCTTTTTCAACATTCGCGACGACAAAGAAGGCATCAAAATCAGCGGCAATTATCCCTATAGCGTTTATGTAGAGATTTTAACAGAGGCGCTCGGCGAAACGCCGACGCCCGAAGCGCCCCCTTCTCTGCTCGATTTTATGAAGCGGTTCGAATTCGTCACGACGGAAGAACTCGCCATCGTTTATAACATGGATGAGCCGGATGTCATTCGGGAAATGAAAAAACTCAAGCTCAAGCAGCTGGTCGACGCGGTCGTCGCCAAGTCGAAGACGTATTGGCACTATATCGGCGAATGACGTTTTGCTGATCCATAACATGAAACGCGGTTCGGGCGCATAACATGTTTAACAAAAACGAGAGGAAGTGTACGTGTGCCATGCGGGCGCTCGTCGTCTTGTTTTCCATCGCCGTGACGATGATCGCGTTTTTCTTTTACATGCTCGGTTTGATGCACCTGAAACCGCTCGCCCTTTCCGGCCTGGTGTTCTTTCTGTCCCTCCTCGTGACCGTGCGGCTGCTGACGCAAAGAAAGAAAACGACGATATAAAAGCCCGGCACGCCCAATCCCCGTCTCTCTAGCCTGCGATCCTTAAAACGTTAAATGGACCGGCCGCAAGGATGATCCTTGCGGCCGGTCCGCTTCTTTACAAAACATATGGATGCGGGCCATCGCCTGGCACAAGCGGCGGGTCCCCTTCTCTTCGCTTTCGTCGCGCATCATTCGATGGGAAGCCCTTCATGGAATGGCGCGGGTCATTCAAAAATCAAGGCTTCCATTTCGTTTAAGACGTTCTCGAAGACCTTGAACGCTTGCCGGATCGGTTCAGGAGACGTCATATCGACGCCGGCGCGTTTCAAGACCTCGATCGGATAATCGGAGCTGCCGGCGGAGAGGAAGGATTTGTAACGCTCGACCGCCGGAGCGCCTTCGTTCAAGATTTGCTGCGACAATGCGGCGGCCGCGCTGTACCCGGTCGCGTATTGGTAGACGTAGAAATTGTTGTAGAAATGGGGAATGCGCGCCCATTCGATCGCAATCTCCGGATCGATCGTCATCCCGTCGCCGAAATATTTTTTGTTTAAGTCATAATAGATCGAAGACAAGGTTTCGGCGGTCAACGCCACGCCTTCCGCCGCTTTTTCATGAGCGATTTGCTCGAATTCCGCAAACATCGTTTGCCGGAACACCGTGCCGCGGAAGCCTTCCAATTGGTTGTTCAGCAAATACAATTTTCGCCGCTTATCGTTTGTTTCCCGCAAAAGATATTCGTTCAACAATGCCTCGTTGCACGTCGACGCCACTTCGGCGACAAAGATAGAATAGTCGGCGTACGGATACGGCTGATTGGCCCGCGTATAATAGCTGTGCAGCGAATGCCCGAGTTCATGCGCCAGCGTAAATACGTCGTTGATGTCATCGGACCAGTTCAGCAATATGTACGGCATGGTGCCGTAAGTCCCCGATGAATAGGCCCCGCTCCGTTTGTTTTTCGTCTCGCGCACATCAATCCAACGGTTATCGAAGCCTTCGCGAACGATGTTCAAGTATTCTTCTCCGAGCGGCGCGAGCCCCTTCAAGACGATCTCTTTCGCTTCCTCGTAGCTCACGCGCATGTCCACATCTTTAACGAGCGGCACGTACAAGTCGTACATATGCAGATCATCCAGCCCGAGAACGCGGCGGCGCAGTTGGACGTAGCGGTGCAGGAGCGGAAGATGCTCATTCACCGTTTTCACGAGGTTATCGTACACTTCGACCGGAATGTTGTTGGCGTCAAGCGCCGCATGGCGGGCCGACGGATAATTGCGGATGCGCGCATAGAAATTGTCACGCTTGATGGCGCTTCCGAGCGTGCTTGCAAAAGTGTTTTTATATCGTTCATACGTGCCGAACATCGCCTTGAAAGCGGCCTCTCGGACGTTGCGGTCGCCGCTTTTGATCAAGGTGAGATAACGGCCGTGCGAGACGACGACCTCGTCGCCATTTTCATCCTTAATCTTCGGAAATTCCATATCGGCGTTGTTCAGCATGCCAAACGTGTTGGCCGCGGCGTTCAGCACTTCGCTCGCTTCCGCCAAAAGCGCTTCTTTTTCCTCGTCGAGAACGTGCGGCCGCTGCCGCGTGATTTCTTCAAGCGCATGGCGGTACAACTTCAAATCGTCGTTTTCTTCTATAAATCCTTTAAGCTTCTCTTCATCGATGGCGAGGATTTCCGGCACGATAAACGAAAGCTTGCTGCCGACGAGAGCGCCGAGCCCGCGAACGCGATCGTACAACGCTTGAAAGGTGGCGTTGGCCGTATCCTCATCGGCTTTCATGTGGGCGTAGGCGTACAATTTGTTGAGCGTCATCGTGAGCTCGTCTTGTTTTTGCAGGGCGCGATAGAGCGTTTCGCTCGATTCACCGAGCTTGCCTTTAAAGGCGACGACTTCAGGAATCAGCTCCTTCACCTTCGCAAAATCTTTCTCCCAGGCTTCTACATTTTCATAGATCGCTTCCAAATTCCATTTTTCGCTTTCCGGGACTTTGTCTCTGGTCGGTAGTTCTCTCAGAGCTTCTTTGGACATATCGACACCTCCATGATTTCGTTCAATGGTTTTCTCTTCCGGAATTCCCGGCGACGGCACCTTCTCTTTCGTTAAACCGTTGGGAAGGCTGCCAAAACGCCCAGACGACCGGCTAAGTTTTGAAGCCGCCAAGGCCTCACGCGTTGCCGTCCATGCGGTAAAATAAAGGGAAAACGGGTGCTGTTAGAAGTTTTTCCACTTTTTTACCCATTCTCCCCTTTATTTTATTCCGTCTGACCGGTGTCCATCAACTTCATGTGCCATTCTCCGCTTATGGTCCCACATTAACCGTTTTTTTGGGATTTTTCAACAGTTTTTTGAAGAGGAATGGCGGGCCAGCGCTTCCGGTTCCATGGATGCCGTCCGGAATAGGATGGCCTCTTAACGCGAAAACGACTCAAACGAGAAGGCTTTCCAACGCCGGAGCAATGCCCGGTCTTCCGCCATCCATTCATTCCATCCTTTCGGGCGCCATTCGATCGGCTTTATGAGCACATAACGGTCTGCACCGATCCTTTTTAAAAAGCCAAGACGGTCGAGAGCTGCGAGATAATCGGCGATCGGCCGGGACGGCGGCCGCGCCTGATCGGGCAGGGTCCGAATCTTAAAAACCCCTTTTTCGCAAAGATTCATGAACCGCTTTTCCATCGCCTGCAAGAAAACCATGGTTCCCGGCTTCTTGCCGTATAAAAAGCGGAGGATCAACCACGCTTGCCACAAAAACGGCTCCGTCGCCAGCCGTATTTGGCTGTCTACGGGCAAACCGACGCAAGCCGGCACATGGGACAGCGAAAGCCCGTGCCCGGAGGCGCTGACTTGCACGTAGCGAAACGCGCGGTGGGTTCTGGGAATCGCGGAACTTCGCCAACGCATTTTTTGTTCAAGCCATGCCGTGAGATTACGGTCGAGCCCGCTTGCCTCAGCCGGCGGTCGAAGCAAGTCGGTAAACGTCAAACGGCCCAACGCTTGGCTGTGTGCCTGGGCGATGATGGTCGCCGGTCCTACCGGCCAAATATGGTGTAAAACGGTCATTTTGTCCGTCAATGGATCGAAATAGAGAAGGCTGAAAAACGAGGGGGAGGCTTCGGAGGAAGGCGTGCGGCGGACGGTCATGACATCGGTTTCCGTCCATTTGTAAAGCGATGGACCAAGGCGTTTCAAGCGGTTGGCGCCCAATATCCACAGCGTTTGATAGCCGAGCGCCCGATACCCGCCGTCTCTCGCGCGAAATCGTTGCGGCGATAAGCTGGAACATTGATATTCGACGATGAACGGGGAAAGGCCGTCATGCAAACAAAGATCGGCCCGCTGCCGCAACGCGGGAAAGTATTGTTCCAGCGTCGGTTGGTCGTATTGTTTTTTGAGCCAATGGTAAATTTTCGTTTTGCCCAACCGGTGGCGGAACGATTCCGGCTCATGTTCAGCCGGACAGGTTTGCTTCGGATGATGCGCAAAATGCCATGACACCTTTTCACCCAATTTAAGATGAACCCGGGCGCCACAAGCCTCGCAATAAAAGCGGGTCTGTTCGCGAAGCCGTCTCCATTCGTCAAGGCGGCGGTCGTCCGTGAGAGAAAGGCGTTCACCGTCCGATGAAAGCGCGGTGAGCATGCTTTGATCATCTCCTTGTCTCGAAATCGGGAAAAGGATGGGAGCAACCTTCAAGGACAGCTTAAGGGGATGGGAATCGAAGAGAGGATGGGGCGCGGAGCGTCACCTCACCTGGGAAGCACACAGGCCATCGGAAACCTCCGCTTTTTAAACGGCATGAGGCAAGCGAACGGTCAGCGGCATGGGGATTTCGTTCAAAAAGGGACCCCGCGTCGTGAAAGAACAATGTTTTCGGCGGACCAGCCGATAAAACGCGGCGCCATGCCATGAGCCAACCGACCTTTCGGCTATAACAACGGGGACAGAAGCCTTGAAGTGGATTCCACGACGCGGCGGATGATCGGGCGCTTTTTGAACGTCTCCCATTCGATTTTCTTCGCATTGGCCAAGTCCTCGATGAAATCGCGAACGAGTTGGACCGTGCTCTCGGTCTTGTACAAAAACGCGTTCACTTCAAAATTCAAATGAAAACTGCGCATGTCCATGTTTGCCGTTCCGATGGAAGCCAATTCATGGTCGACGATGATGACTTTGCTGTGCATGAATCCCAATTGATATTCATAAATCTGGACGCCCGCCTGCAGCAATTCCGGGAAATATGAGTGCGAGGCATAAAAAACGATGCGCTTGTCGGGGCGGTTCGGGAAGAGCAATTTCACGTCGATGCCGCTCAACGCCGCGACCTTTAACGCGCTCAAAATGTCTTCATCCGGAATGATGTACGGCGAAGCGATCCATATCGAGCGCTTCGCCGAGACGATCATGGAAAAGAACAAATGCTTAATCACTTCCCACTCGTCATCCGGCGAAGAGGAAATCATTTGCACGGCGCCGTTTCCGGGCTTGATGACCGGCTCGGCCAGAAAGTAGTCATGATCGGAAATAAATTCCCCCGTCATGTAGTACCAGTCCTGAAGAAAAATGGCCTGCAGGCTTTTGACGGCCTCGCCGCGCACTTCCAGATGCGTGTCGCGCCAAAAACCGAAGGCAGGATGTTTCCCCAAATATTCGTCGCCGATGTTCAAACCGCCGACAAAGCCAATTTCTCCGTCGATGACGGCGATCTTTCGGTGGTTGCGAAAATTGATTTTATGGTTAAAAAACGGCAAACGGACCGGGAAAAACGGCACGATTTCGACGCCGGCCGCCCGCAGCTCGGCAATGTACTTTTTGGAAAGCCGCCAGCTGCCGACCGCATCGTAAAGAAAGCGGACTTCGACGCCCTCCTTGACCTTTTGAATGAGCAACTCCTTCAATCGGTTTCCGAGATGATCGTTGCGGACGATGTAGTACTCCAAATGGATGTGGCGTTTCGCGTTCGCGATCGCCTCGAAGATCGCCGCAAAGGTCGCCTCGCCGTTCGTCAGGACTTTCGTCTCCGTCGCAAAGGAAACGGGATATTGGCCGAGCCGCTGCGCCAGCCGAAGAGTGGATTGTTGGTGTTCCCCGACGATGTCCATTTTTTCGCGGTCAAGGATGCGCGACGCCGTCGACTCTTCAAAAGACAATTCATCTAAATAAGCCCGTTTGCGAAACAATCGCTTTTTGCGATAGCTTTGCCCGAAAAGGATGTAAAAAATGAAGCCGACAACGGGAAATACCGCGAGCACAATCAACCAGGTGATCGTGCGCGACGGATTGCGGTTTTCCAAAAAAATGATGATGCCGATAAAGACAACGGTCAAGGACAACCCGATGTTCAGCGTGTCGAGCATCCACTGCTGCCAATTTTGCAATAAGAAAAGAATAAGAACGACGATGATGATCAAAAACAATAATTGCGCATTTTTTTTCATGATCGGTTGCCTTCTCCTTCGTTCACCCGAACAACCGCAAATGCTCCAGGAAAGTTCGATAAAAATGCCGGATCGGTTGTGAACGGAAGTGTCTATGCCGCATTGGGATGATTCGGTTTTCCGGTAACCGGTCAACCATTCGATCCATTTTTTGCGCTCAAAGCGTGTGGAGGGATACCTATTTTTATAATTTTACATGAAATGCAAGCATTTTGAAAGGAAGATTCGCCTGGACTCAGGCCAGACATTACCGAAAGGGGCGGGCGTCAACACGGGAATGGTTGAGGAAATAAAAAAGCTTACTTTCAATTTAGAACATACATTCCCTTTTGTCAAGAAACCCCCGCCATAGGGAAAAAAGCGGATGAACCAGACACGCTTAAAGAAGACCTCCATAAGACCGCTTCGCTTTTCCGTGAGGGGACGGCTATAAAGCGAACCGGCTCCCATTCCGGAAGCCGGCTATTATTATACACTATTATAGGAAATGGCGGCGAATGACGTTCAAGGCATCGTGTTCAATGATCGCTTTTCCGTATTCTTGCAAAACATGGATCGTGATTCCGGTCTCTTCGCCGAACTCCAACATTTTGCTGAGATCGTTTTCCCATTCGTATTCCGTGGCATTTTCATCAAATAGCGCATAAAGATAGTAATGATCGTCATAGAGATAGATCGCCGTGTCGACGGTCGATTCCACCGTGCGCCGGCTCAAGTCGATGAGATCTTCAAAGTCATCGAAGCGCATGATAAAGGATAATTCTTCATCGCCCGCTTCGTCTTCAAAGGACGAAGGATCCTCGCTCTCCGGTTCCTGAAAATCGGGCGATATTGGAATGTCAATGCGCTTATCTTCGGAAATCGGCAATTCCAGTTTTTTGCCGTCTTTCGACAACTGTGCTCGCGTCACGATGATTTCGAGCCCTTTTTCCAACGCCTGGACTTGAATCCAAAGCGGTCCTTCGATCGGAAACGATTCGATATGATGAACTTCATCCATCATATCCCAGAACAATTCTTCGCCGCGTTCCCGATTAAACCATATTTCTTCACGATCAAAGCCGCGATCTTCGATGTCCCGATAGCTGATAAAAAACTTTATCGTGTGCTCGTTTACCCGTTCGATATCCATAGGAACCTCTCCCTTCCTGTAAAGTCGTAAAGTCGGGAGACCTCTCTCCTTTGAGACCGGATATCGGGACAAACCGCTCAGGCTTGTCTTCAGATGATCTTTCAACGGTCTCACCTCTATTGTATGACATCTCGCGAATAAAAGAAATAAAAAACAACAATCATCAGAACAATCAACGATTATCCCCCGCAACCGCCGAAAAAAATCCCTTCATTCAGCCGTCGCCGTTCGTCCCGACCGTCCGTCATATTTAGGACAAGTCCGCATATGATGGATGTAGAGAAGGAAAGGGGCGGTTAAATGATGACATGGTCCGGCGAAGCCATCATCCCGGTGATCAACATCATCTTCATTGATCTGATGCTCGGCGGCGATAACGCCGTCTTAATCGCCATGGCCTGCCGAAAGCTGCCGCCCAAACGGCGCAGTAAAGCGATCATCGTCGGCACCGGACTCGCCGTTATCCTCCGCGTGTTGCTGACGGCGATCGTCTTATCGCTCTTGCAAATCCCCTACCTATTAATCGTCGGCGGACTCTTGCTCGTCGGAATCGCCTACCGGCTGATCATCGACAAAGCGAACGATCTCAACGTCCAGGCCGGCACGACATTCTTCGGCGCCGTCCGGACGATCGTGTTCGCCGACCTCATCATGGGCCTTGACAACATTCTCGGCATCGCGGGGGCTGCCCACGGCAATCTCACCCTTGTCGTCTTCGGCTTATGCATTTCAGTGCCGATCATCATTTGGGGAAGCAAGCTGATCCTCACCGCCCTCGACCACATACCGGGATTGATCTACCTCGGCGGCGCGATCCTCGCGTACACCGCCGCTCAAATGATCATCAGCGAACCGAAGTTCCGCGCCTTTTTCGCCGCCTATCCCGCCCTCAAATCGACCGTAACCGTACTCATCATCGTCGGCGTGTTGCTCGGGGGCTGGATTCATAATCATGGCGAATCATCGCGGGTCTACTGATGCGGCTTCTCGGTCGGTCCGGATGCCGCCGAATGAATCATCTGTCGGTAAACGCGCCCGTAAAATCTCGAGGCGCTGCGCTTTTCCAGCCGACCGCATGCCGTTCGGTGAAACACGCCATTCCGATGACGAATCCGGATAATCAAAAAGCTGGCTTCCTAAGGCCATCGGCCATGACCTTATGAAGCCAGCTTTTTTAAATGGTGATTAATTGACCATGCGTTGCGCTTCTCTTAATTGGTATGTCCGTACTTTTCGCGGCAAGAAACGGCGGATTTCATCATCGTTATAACCGACTTGCAATCGTTTTTCATCGATGAGAATCGGGCGGCGCAACAAACCGGGATTGTTTTGAATCAGCTCATACAAATCTTGAAGCGGCATGTTGTCCAATTGGACATTCAGCTCTTGAAACGCCTTGGAACGCGTCGAAATGATTTCATCCGTGCCTTCTTCCGTCATCCGCAAAATTTCTTTGATTTCTTCAATCGAGAGCGGCTCCGCAAAGATGTTCCTCTCTCTGTACGGAATGTTATGTTCTTCAAGCCAAGCTTTCGCTTTCCGGCATGACGTGCAACTGGGAGACGTATATAGTGTAACCACGCGGCTTCACCCTCCTTTATGGACTGTGGTTCAACGAGCTCAGTTTCATCCTCTCATTATTATATTATAATGTTTCTAATTTGGCTAGACCCCAAAATTGAGAAACATTAAATCCATTCTTGTTCACGGACGGGTGTATTCTCAATTGTAATCAAAAAGAGAGAACCATGCGCGTTCGGTTCTCTCATGCGGGTATTTTCACTTGCGGCGCAGGGCTTTGCTGTTGCTTCGGCTGCCAGCTTCCCAGCCGTTCTTTCAGCCATTTCTTTAAAACGTCACGACGTCTTCGTTTTGCTTGCGCTTTCGGCTTCATCTTCAACGCCTCCCATGGGTTAAAGATTCAAGCACCGTGCCGTTCGTACGACGTCGTACCACGCAGCGTCGACGCTTCTAACTTATATTCTCCTCCTGAAGCCTCTCTTTTGTCAAGACTTCGGCTTAACGGATCGCATCCTGATAAACGGATAGGTCTTATTAAGAACAAACGGAGTGGTTAGCTGATGTTCAGCTCCTTTTGTATTATAATGAAGGCATTGGATTCATCTTGAAGGTTACCGTTTGTTAACAATTCCCATTTTTCGAGGGACAAAGTATAGAAAATAAAGGAGCGGGATTTAAGTGACAATCGCGGTCATTTATGGAGGGACACGGCCAAAAGGCAATACAGAGATTCTAACCGAAATGGCCATAGAGGGGCTTGACGTAGAAAAAATATATTTAAAGGATTATCATATTCAACCGATCACCGATCAACGCCATACAGAAGAAGGATTTCAGGAGATCAATGATGATTACAACTCTGTGATTGAACGTGTTTTAAAGCATGACATTCTGATCTTTTCAACACCTATTTATTGGTACAGCATGTCAGGAACCATGAAGAATTTCATTGATCGATGGTCACAGACATTAAGGGATCCCAAATTTCCTGATTTTAAAAAGAAAATGTCTGCCAAACAAGCCTATGTTATTGCAGTCGGGGGAGACAATCCCTATATAAAAGGGCTGCCCATGATCCAGCAATTCCAATTTATCTTTGATTTTATGGGGATTTCGTTTGCGGGATATGTACTCGGAAAAGGAAACAAGCCCGGTGATATTTATCAAGACAAAAAGGCGATTTACGCTGCCGAACAGCTGCTAAAGAATACCAAGTAATCATGACCAAAAGGAAACTTTTTTATTGAATGGGCTCTGATTCCGGCATTGATGGAGAATCAGACCCTTTTTCTTCAAAAAAGAAAGCAATCGTTTCGTTTTCCATTTTTCTTTTTTTCTTTTTCAATCGCTAAAATGTATGGAACATGGATGGGCTCCTTTGCCCTCACCCACTCAAATTTATTTAGGTCTTGATCTATTTTATAAGATTCATCTTTTTTCTCCTTTCTTCGCCTGATCCTGCGAATCTGAATGCCACGGCGGCTGGCACAAGCCCGTGCAACCGCCTCCATGACGTGATATATTTAAAAATAGATATTTACATAGGAAGAAACAGGATACCGAGAAACGTTCGCTCATCATTAAGTCACTTTTTAATGTGGACAAAACAGGCGAGCTTATCTGCCCGTTGTACGCGATGGCTGTCAACATGAGAAAAGGCAGGCTATCGCCGACGCTTCTCCTGCCTAATATTTAAACAGCGCAGAACAAAAGAAATAGGTGATGGTTGTGTTGATGAAGGCGGTCTCCGTTGCTGCCGCGATCCTTATTGTCCTTATCCTCGTCCAATATTTCACGAATGCCTTGCCCTCGTTACTCTTGCAAATCGTCTTATGGATAACGGCTCTTTTGTTTATCCTCCATTTGGCGCTTAACCATCGCAAAAAAATATGAGCGGGTTCGAGCGCCGGCCGCAACCGCCCGCCATCGAAACCGGCCGGGAAAACGATCAATTAAAGAATCGGTAAACATGAAAAGGTGTTCCGCAACAAACGGAACACCTTTTCTCATTTATTGAACGCGTGCTTATATTCGTCGTCATAAAGATGGCAGGCCACCCAGTGACCTTCCCGCGCTTCCCGCAACTTCGGCGCGACTTGCGCGCAAATATCCGTCGCCAATGGGCAGCGCGTCCGGAAACGGCAGCCGCTCGGCGGGTTCACCGGGCTCGGAACGTCGCCTTTTAAAATGATGCGTTCGCGGCTGCGTTCGTAGTTCGGATCGGGAACCGGGATCGCCGACAAGAGCGCTTCGGTGTACGGGTGAAGCGGATTGTCGTAAAGCTCGTCGCTTGCGGCGACTTCCACCATGTTGCCGAGATACATGACGCCGACGCGATCGCTGATGTGTTTAACCATCGACAAATCGTGCGCGATGAACAAATAGGTCAGGCCGCGTTCTTTTTGCAGTTTCTGCAGAAGATTGACGACTTGCGCCTGAATGGAAACGTCGAGCGCCGAGATCGGTTCGTCGGCAATGATGAAATCCGGGTCGACCGCCAAGGCGCGGGCGATGCCGATCCGCTGCCTTTGCCCGCCGCTGAACTCGTGGGGAAAGCGGTTGGCGTGTTCCTTGTTCAATCCGACGGTTTCGAGCAATTCATAAACTTTTTCGTCGCGCTCTTTTTTGCTCTTTGCCAAGCCGTGAATATCGATGCCCTCGGCGATGATGTCCTTGACCGTCATGCGCGGGTTGAGCGAGGCATACGGATCTTGGAAGATCATTTGCATTTTCTTGTTGAATTCTTTTAACTCTTTGCGCGACATTTTGGCGTGGACGTTTTTCCCCTCAAAGAGGACTTCTCCGTCCGTCGCTTCATACAGGCGGATAATCGTGCGCCCGGTCGTCGACTTGCCGCAGCCGGATTCTCCGACGAGGCCGAACGTTTCCCCTCTATATATATGGAAAGATACGTCGTCGACGGCTTTTAAGATCGCCTTTTTGCCGACTTTAAAATATTTCTTCAGGTTCTTTACTTCGATTAATTTCTCCCGTTCCGCGGTTTCGGTCATTTTCCGGCACCTCCGACTGCGATGATTTCAGGCGGTTCGACTTTCGGGGCCCGTTCATCGAGCAGCCAGCATGCGGTTTTCTGCGTTTCCGACAACGTCGTATAATCCGGCATATATTCCACACAGACTTTCATCGCATGCGGGCAACGCGGCGCGAACGGGCAGCCCTTCGGCGGATTGGAGAGATCCGGAGGGGTGCCGGGAATCGCCAACAGTTCGTCCGTCTTCGAATGCAGACGCGGCATGGACGACAACAAACCCCATGTGTACGGATGTTTCGGCCGGTAAAAGATTTCATCAACCGTTCCCGTTTCCACGATCTTTCCGCCATACATGACGGCAACGCGCTGCGCCATGTTGGCGACCACGCCGAGGTCATGGGTGATGAGGATGATCGACGTCTGCATTTTATTTTGCAGATCCTTCATCAAGTCCAGAATCTGCGCTTGGATCGTCACGTCGAGCGCGGTGGTCGGTTCGTCGGCGATGAGAACCTTCGGGTTGCAGGCGAGCGCGATCGCGATGACGACCCGTTGCCGCATCCCGCCGGAAAATTGGTGCGGATATTGTTTGACCCGCGCCTCCGGATTCGGAATGCCGACGAGATCGAGCAGCTCAATCGCCCGTTGCAACGCTTCTTGCTTGCCCAACTTCTGGTGTTTGCGCAAGCCTTCCATGATTTGTTTGCCGATGCTCATGGTCGGGTTGAGCGACGTCATCGGGTCTTGGAAAATCATCGAGATTTCCGAACCGCGAATCTTTTGCATCTCCTTTTCGGAGAGCTTCGTCAAATCTTTGCCGTTAAACCAGATTTCCCCGGATTTGATGCGGGCCGCCGGCTTCGGCAAGAGCCTCATGATCGTTTTCGACGTGACGGATTTGCCGGAACCGGACTCGCCGACGATGGCCAAGGTTTCGCCTTTTTTCAGTTCGAGATTGACGCCGCGGACGGCTTGGACCTCGCCCCCATACGTATCAAATGAAACGTGCAAGTCTTTGATCTCTAGGATGTTCTCCAATCGTGTCNCCCCCTATTGTCTTAACTTCGGATCAAATGCGTCGCGCAAGCCGTCGCCGAAGATGTTGAAGCAGATGAGCAGAAGGCTGATGATGACGCCTGGGAACAGCGCCTGATACGGATGAAGCGACAACATTTTGTAGCCTTCGTTGATCAACACCCCTAGAGATGCCTTCGGCGGCTGGAGACCGAGACCGATGAAGCTCAAAAACGCTTCGAAGAAAATCGCTCCGGGAACCGAAAACATCGTGTGGATGATGATCATGCTCATCGTGTTCGGCACCATGTGCTTCGAGATGATCCGACTGTCGCTCGCGCCGAGGGTGCGGGCGGCGAGGACGAATTCCAAATTTTTAAGTTTTAAAACTTCTCCGCGTATGATCCGCGCCATGCCGATCCAACCGGTCATGGCGATCGCCAGGATGATCGCGGGTATGCCCGGTTGCATGACGATGATCAACAATATGATGATCACCAGGTTGGGAATGCCATTGAGCACTTCGAGTATCCTCTGCATGATGTTGTCGACCTGGCCGCCGAAATAGGCGGAAATCCCCCCGTAAGCGACGCCGATAATCAGGTCGGCCGCAGCGGCGACGACGGCGATGAAGAGGGAAATTTGCGTGCCTTTCCAAACCCGTGTCCACAGGTCGCGGCCGAGTTTGTCCGCGCCAAACCACAAATCTTGTTTGATGCCGCGCTCTTTGTAAACGTCGACGCCTTGTTCGTTTTTGCCGTCAAAAGGCAGCCAATGAATGTTAGCCAATGCGGAAATGCGCGGCGGCAAGTTCGAGCGTTTCAAGTCTTGGTCATCGATGCCGTATTTGCTCATGTGCGGCCCGACGAGCGCCATGATGACGATGAGCAGGATAATGAACGCGCTCACCATCGCCGCTTTATTTTTGCGCAGGCGCCGGAAACCGTCGCTCCAAAAGCCGATGCTCGGTCCCGAAACTTGTTCTTGCAGGCTTTTATCGATGACCGCCGGCTGGAACATGTCTTGGGTGATTTCGTTTTTGGATACAGCCATCATGATTCGCCTCCAGCCAGCCGAATTCTCGGGTCTATGACCCCGTACAAAAGATCGACGATGAACACAACGACGATGAAAGCGACCGAATACATGATCGTCGTCCCCATGATCATCGGATAGTCGTTTGTATAAACGGACGTGACGAACTGGTCTCCGATGCCGGGAATGGCGAAAATGTTTTCAATGACGAGCACCCCGGTCATCAGGTTGACGGCCATCGGACCGACGATCGTCACGATCGGTATGAGCGAGTTGCGCACGGCGTGTTTAAACGTCACCGCCGGCCGGGACAGCCCTTTGGCCCGCGCCATTTCGATGTAATCTTGGTTGAGGGTGTCGACCATCGCCGTTCTCATGTACCGGGCAATGGTTGCGACCGGCCCGAAACCCAAAGCGATGTCCGGCAGGATGTGATACGCCGGCCCTTCCCAATAAGCGACGGGCAGCCAATGGTGCTTAACGGCGAAATAATATTGCATCAACTGGGCGAGAACGAACGACGGCACCGACACGCCGATGACGGCGACGATCATCGAGCCGTAATCCCAAACGGTGTTTCGCCGCAAGCCGGCGATGATGCCGAGCAGAAGGCCGAAGACGAGCCCGATGACCATAGCCTCGAAGCCGAGATCGGCCGATACCGGCAGGCGTTCGCCGATGATTTCCGTGACCGGGCGTCCGTCAAATTGGAAAGAAACCCCCAGATCGCCTTTCAGCAAGTCACCGACATATTTGACGAACTGCACGGGAAGAGGTTTGTCGAGCCCGTATTTATGGTTCAAAAGTTCGATCATTTCGGGTGATAGTTTCTCCTGGTTTTTATAAGGCGTACCAGGCAATAATTTCATAGAAAAAAACGTGAGCGCGACAATCACGAACATTGTCACGATCATGTAGATGATGCGCTGTACGATATAACGTCCCAATGCTGCAGTCACCCCCTGTGAATTCTATGTGTCTATTTTCCGGGATAATAGGACTAAAGTCAAGGATTAATTCCATTTTTCACAATTATTGAGTGCATGAAAGAAGAGCATGCGCCGCGATGACGCATGCTCTCCTGAGAACCGCCGCGGTGAAACGCGATCAGTGTTTATAGACCTTGGCGTGACGGAAGTCGGTTCTCGGGCTGCTGTTTTGGAATTCGAGGCCTTTGACGTACGGCTTCACGAGGAACGCGGAACCATCTTGATACGTCGGGATGACCGGCGCTTCTTCAAGCAGCACTTTTTCGGCTTCTTGAAGTTTTTTCCAGCGTTCTTCGGGCTTGTTGCCGAGGTTTTGCGCTTCGTTGATCAATTGGTCGTATGTTTTGTTCGACCATTTGCCGGTGTTTTCTTGGTTTCCGGTCGTGAACATATCGAGGAACGTCATCGGGTCTTGATAGTCCGGGCACCAGCCGCTGCCGCCGCCGATGTCAAAGTTGCCCGCATCGTCGCGTTTCAAATATTCGCCCCACGGTTGTTTGTTGATCGTGATTTTCAGGCCGTCGAGCGCTTTTTCGATCTGGTTGGCGTTGTATTCGGCGAGCTTGCCGCTGACCGTCGTGTCCGTCGTCATGAATTCAAGCTTGGCCGTATTAATGCCGAGTTCTTTCTTCGCTTCATCCCAAAGCTTTTTCGCTTCATCCTTGCCGCCGAGGAGATAACCTTTCGGGGCCGCGGCGCGGAAATCCTTGCCGTCCGGTCCGAAGGTGAAATCTTTCGGCACAAGGTAATGGGCCGGAATCGAGCCGTCATTCAACAGCGTTTTCGTCAAGCCTTCGCGGTCAAGCGCCATCGCGATCGCTTGGCGGACTTTTTTGTTGGCCAAAATTTTGTTTTTCGAAACGTTCAATTTCAGGAAGAAGACGCAGTTGCCGGCTTGCGTGTGGAATTCCGGGCTGTCCTTGTATTGATCGATGTAATCAGCAGTCAAGGTGTCCATATAGATTTTGTCGGTCTTATAAAGGTTGAGCATTGTGACGTCGTCTTTCACGATGTTGTAATTGACTTCGTCGATCGTGATGTTTTTCGCATCCCAATAATCCGGGTTTTTCACGAGCGTCCAGCCTTTGCCGTGATCCCATTTGGCCAGCTTATACGCGCCGCTGTAAATCATGTTTTCCGGTTCTTTCGCGTAATTCTTCCCTTGTTTTTCAACGAAATCCTTCTTGAGCGGGAAGAACGGCGGGAACGCCATCAAGCTTAAGAAGTAAGGCGTCGGTTTTTCCAGCGTGACTTGCAGCGTTTTGTCGTCGAGCGCCTTTACGCCGAGCTGGTCGACTTTTCCGAACAGGTCGCTGTTTTTGTCCATGATTTTCGCCGCGTTCTTAATATTAGCGGAAGCGTAAATGTACGCGTAAGCCGCGGCGGTCTTCGGATTGACAAAACGTTGCCAAGCATAGACGAAATCTTGCGCCGTGATCGGCGAACCGTCCGACCATTTGATGCCGTCGCGCAGCTTAAATGTATATACTTTGCCGTCCGCGCTCACTTCCGGTTGACCGGCCGCGAGATCCGGAACGGGCTTATCCTTGCGCATCGTCATGAGACCGCTAAAAATGTTCGTCAGCACGCCAAAGGATGTCGTATCGGTCGCTACGCTAAAATCAAGCGACGGAATGTCAGAACCTGATGCAAAATACAGGACTTGTTTGTCGGCGAGCTGGTTCTCGCTCTTCTTTTTGCCCCCGCCGTCGCCGCTGCTTTGGCTGGAGCCGCCGCAGGCCGCGAGGAACAAGCTCAAGACGAGCATGATCGAAACAAAGATCGACCATTTCGCTTTGCCTCTCATCTCAAGTATGACCTCCCTAATATTTTGTATACAACGGGCAATATGAATTATTCTAATTATACTGTCATATCGCCCATATCGGTATTATACAAGTTTTCCTTTAACTTTGCATCAGTTATTTTTGTTTTTTTTCAATCATGGCGAAATGATAACGATTTCATTGCAAAAATACTACTTTCGGCGTACTTGTTTTCTTCCCACTTTCTGCCATTTATGTCATTGATTTGAATGGCCGTGAATGTCAGACGCTTTAAAGATAAGCGCTTGCGGAAACGGATTTGCAGAAACGAGCAAAATATGGAAAAGAACCCGGAATCAGCGTTCCGGGTTCTGTTTTTCCTGCCGACCGCCGCGTTCAGTGTTTGAGCAGCTTCGCGTGGCGGAAATCGGTGCTCGGCCCGTAGCTTTCATAGATGAGACCCTTGACGTAAGGCTTCGTCAAGATGGCGCTGCCGCTTTGGTAAATCGGGATCATCGGCGCTTGTTCGATCAAATATTTCTCCGCCTCTTGGAGTTTTTTCCAACGTTCGGCCGGTTTGGTGCCGAGCGCTTTGGCTTCGGCCATCAGTTGGTCATAATGCTTGTCGTTCCATTTGCCGGAGTTGATCATGTTGCCGGTGGTCCACAGATCGAGGAACGTCGTCGGGTCTTGATAGTCCGGGCACCAGGAGCTGCCGGCGCTCACGTCGAAGTTCGTGCTTTTTGAGCGTTCCAAATAATTGGCCCAAGGCTGTTTGTTGATTTTAAATTCGATGCCCGGCAAAGTCTTTTCGATTTGATTCGCGTTGTATTCCGCGAATTTTTCCGCCGTCGGCGTATCGGTCGTCAAATATTCCAGCTTCAGCGTTTTGATTCCCAGTTCTTTTTTCGCTTCTTCCCAAAGTTTCTTCGCTTCCGCTTTATCGTCTTTCAAATACCCCTCCGGAGCGACGTCGCGGAAGTCTTTGCCATCCGGTCCAAACGTAAAGTTTTTCGGAACGAAGAAGCGCGCCGGAATCGAGCCGTTGTTCAGCAAGGTATTGACCAGGCCTTCCCGATCGACGGCCATGAACATCGCTTGCCGGACTTTAAGATTTTTGAACGCCGGGATCTTCGCGATGTTCAGCTTCATGTAGAAGACGCAGTTGCCCGGGATGGCTTTAAATTCAGGGCTGTCTTTGTATTTGTCGACGTATTCTTCGGAGAGTCCGACGTCGTAGATTTTATCGGTATTGTAAAGATTCAAACGGGTCGTTTGGTCTTTGACGACTTTATAGTTGACCTCATCGATGGTGATGTTTTTGGCATCCCAATAATCGGGGTTTTTCACCAAGGTCCAGCCTTCGCCGTGTTGCCATTCTTTGAGTTTGTAGGCGCCGTTAAAGAGCATGTTTGCCGGCTCTTTCGCATATTTGTCGCCTTGTTTTTCAACAAAATCTTTCTTGAGCGGGAAGAACGGCGGGAACGCCATCAAGCTCAAGAAATATGGCGTCGCCGTTTCCAAGGTGACTTGCAAGGTTTTGTCGTCGAGCGCTTTCACGCCGAGCTGGTCGACTTTGCCGTATAAATCGCTGTTTTTATCCATGATTTTGGAAGCGTTTTTAATATTGGCCGCTTCATAAATGTAAGCATAAGGGGCCGCGGTCTTCGGATCCAGTTCGCGCTGCCAGGCGTAGACGAAGTCTTGCGCCGTCACCGGGCTGCCGTCGGACCATTTGATGCCGTCGCGCAATTTAAAGGTGTACACTTTGCCGTCCGCGCTGACTTGCGGCATGCCCTCGGCCAAATCCGGCACGGTTTTGCTATTATAGACGGTCATGAGGCCGCTTTGGATCATATAGAGCACGTCAAAAGACGTGGTATCCGTCGCTTGGGCGATGTCGAGCGACGGGATGTCCGCGGACGACGCAAAATAGAGGACTTGATCCTTGGCGAGTTCGGAACTGCCTCCTTTCGAGCTGCTCGTTTTATCGGTTTTTCCGCCGCCGCCGCATGCCGTGAGGAACAAACCGAAGATCAGCAAAAGCGTCAGCAGCATTGACAGTTTCTTCTTTCTCTTCATTCCGTATGACCCTCCTTGGCTTGCCGTTTCTATAGTCCGGCTATTCTGACCATATAGCCTTATCTGGTATTATACAGACTTTTCTTGATATGTCACTACCTTTTTATTAAAGATTTTAAATTTAAAATTATGTATGCGCTTTAATTAATATCATCTTCTAAAATATGGAAAACACACGGCCGATGACTCGAATTTGTCTAAATTAACAGCTCCCGCCTGAACGGCAGGAGCTGTTTTTGTTTATATATGGCTCGCCGCTTTTCGGCGCCGAACATCAGTGTTGCAAAATTTTGGCGTGGCGGTAATCAATGCTCGCGCCGTAGTTTTGGAAGACCAAACCTTTCACGTACGGCTTGACGAGGACCGCTTGGCCGGTTTGATATTCGGGCACGATCGGCGCTTCCGTGATCAAAAGTTTTTCAGCTTCTTGCAGTTTGGCCCAGCGTTCGGCGGGCTTGTTGCCGAGATTGACCGCGTCTTGGATCAATTGGTCGTATTGTTTGTTCGACCATTTCCCGGTATTGTTTTGGCTGCCGGTCGTCCACATGTCGAGGAACGTCATCGGGTCTTGATAGTCCGGGCACCAAGCCGCACCGCCGCCGATGTCGTAATCGCCTTGATCATTCCGCTTCAGATATTCGTTCCACGGTTGTTTGTCGATCGTGATTTTGACGCCGTCCAGCGTTTTTTCAATTTGATTGGCGTCGTATTCCGCAAATTTCGATGCGGTATCGCTGTCGGTCGTCAAATATTCAAGTTTGAGCGTGGAGATGCCCAACTCTTTCTTGGCTTCATTCCAAAGTTTTTTCGCTTCATCCTTGCCGCCGAGGAGATAACCGTTCGGGGCCGCGGCGCGGAAATCCTTGCCGTCCGGACCTTTGGTAAAGTTCTTCGGCACGAAATAATGAGCCGGAATCGAGCCGTTGTTCAAGAGCACTTTCGTCAGGCCGTCGCGATCAATCGCCATGGAAATCGCTTGACGCACTTTCGTATTTTTGAAAGCCGGAACTTTCGCGACGTTGAGTTTTAAGTAGAACATGCAATTGCCGGGCACATATTTGAATTCACTGCTGTTTTTATATTCATCGACGAATTCCGATGACAGGTATTTCACGAAAACTTTATCCGTTTTGTAAAGGTTCAGCGACGTCGTCGAATCTTTTACGACTTGATAGTTGACTTCATCAATGGTGATGTTTTTCGCATCCCAATAGTTCGGGTTTTTCTTAAACGTCCAGCCTTGGCCGTGGTCCCACTTCGCGAGGACGTACGGTCCGTTGTAGAGCATGTTTTCCGGTTCCTTCGCGTACTTGTCGCCTTGTTTTTCGACGAAGTCCTTCTTCACGGGCAGGAACGGATAGAACGACATCAGGCTGACGAAGTACGGGGTCGGTTTTTCCAGCGTGACTTGCAGCGTTTTGTCGTCGAGGGCTTTGACGCCGAGTTGATCGACTTTGCCGTACAAGTCGCTGTTTTTGTCCAAAATTTTCGCCGCGTTTTTAATGTTGGCGGACGCGTAAATGTAGGCGTAAGGCGCCCCAGTCTTCGGATCCAGTTCACGGTGCCAAGCGTAGACAAAATCTTGCGCCGTCACCGGGCTGCCGTCGGACCACTTGGCATTGTCCCGGATTTTAAAGGTATAAACCTTGCCGTCCGCGCTCACTTTCGGCTGTGCGGCGGCCATGTCCGGAACCACTTTATTGTTGTCGACCATCATCAGGCCGCCTTGGAGCATGCTCAGCATATCGCCCGAAGTCGAATCCGTCGCTTTCGCATAGTCCAGCGTCGGGATGTCGGCCGTTTGATACAAATAGAGCACTTGCTTATCCGCAAGCTTGCCGCTGCTTTGGCTGCCGCTTGAGCTTTTTTCATTTCCTCCCCCGCCGCACGCGGCTAAGAAAAGACTCACGACGAGCAGGAGCGAAACAAAGATCAACCCTTTCGCTTTGCCTCTCATGCTGTGACCTCCCTCGGTTGATTTCTTTATACAGTCTTACTTTAGTATATTCAGACTATATTGTCTAATACTAAAGTATGACCATGATGACATTATACCAACAATTTTTTTCTTTTTCACCACACTTTTCTAAGGAAATGCATTAAAGTTAATAAATCTTTTAAGTACTACTTTTGTTTTATTTTAGATTGTTCAATCTTTCATCTGATATACGCGGACTGCAATGTTGGCTAAAACGAAATGGAGATGATAAAAAAAGTCGTAACGGAGGATGGCGGCTCGGGGAATGGAGTGGGCATGAATCGGCATTCCGGCCGGTTGCAAATATGAATCGTTTTTTTCGATCCGTTTGCAAAAACGATGCTTCTGACGGTACGCCCCGGCTTCAATCCATGGCCATAAAAAAACGGCCGTAATGGAACATAGCAACGGGGTTCAGCGGCGCGTGAAACGACATCGGCCGATGCTTGCATTTGGCAGGCGGGACAGCCATTGCATCCGAAACGGATTCCGAAAAAACAAGGTCATGCGGGCAAAAAATTTGTAAGAGGAATGGCGTTTTTTATGATATGATAAACCGTAACGGAGGGATGGCCAATGAATACACGCTGGATCAAACTCGCCGCCGTCCTATTTGTCATCGGCATCCTGTTCACGTGTCTCTTTTATCTGTTCGGCCATCAGGGCAAGGGATGGCTCGGCATCATTAATTCGGCGTTTTTGGTCAGCTTGGCATACTTTGTGATCGGCGGATTTATGTTCGTTTACTACGGCGGCTTTTTTCGCGGCATCGCTTTCAGTTTCCGCAACTTTTTCAGATCCAAAGGCGACATTTACGCCCAAGAGCTGTCAAAAAGCCAAGATGAAATCCTCAATATACAAAAGCGCGAAGATCCGGAGATTCCGGCGCGCCATAAAAACAAACAGCCCCCGCGCACATGGGCTTTTCTCATCAATGCCGCCATTTATTTCATCTTCTCGATGACGCTGGCTTATGTTCTTTATTAAAAGAAAATGCCGTTCCATTCAACGGCCAAAGGATTTGAGGCAAACGGCGGACGGAAAAACGAACGCCTACGCACTTTTCAATGGAGAATGGATCTGTTCCCGTTCATGACGCGGATGGCAGCAGGCGCCATGGTCAAACCGGGAGCCGGCTTTTGATGGGACCGGTTGGGCGACGCCCCATGCCGTATTCCGTCGGACGGCTCATCAATTCACTTTGGCGCCGTTTTCCAGCTCCCATATTTTTTCAAAATAAGGCTGGCCTTTGATGATCCGCTCGCAAAGGTCATAATGCTTGTCCGACCATCCAGCCTTGACGGCGTTAAACAACCGCTCCCAAGCCTCGCCGAACGATAACCTCCGGCTTTCAGCATAGTGTTTCGGAAACCATTCGGTATACCAATAGCGCATCTCTTCCAAGTTGCCGACCGATTTGAGCTGATCGAGCGCCATTAAAAGAATCTGCTTCAATTGCCTTTCCTTTCTCGTCAAACCGCGCATCCAATCGGGATGCGGAGATAGAATATGATATTCCCGGTTTCCGGCTGCGCGGTTCCATTCATATATCCTCGTTTCCATGCTTCTCGCCTTTTCCAAAACCGTCTTTTCCTGGCGGGGAATCAGCCGGCTTTTGCGGATGGGCACGGTGTAGCCGAGCGTATCCACGACAAGGTGGCGCTTTTCATCCGTCGCAATAAAGCAATATTCGATGACTTCCCTTTGGTTGTTTTTCCGTATATAGCTTTTATTGCGGACGTCTTCCAGCAATCTTGACGGCAAGTCGTTCAAACCGTTTTCTATGTATAAGAAGAGATCGGTTTCGATTTTCACGAGCGGCACTTGATCGAGCAATTCGATGAAATCGTGTTTGCGCCATTCATGGAATTCGCACACGTTATAACCGTTCTCTTCCCCCTCAAACCAGTTGACCCATACGTCGCCAATGAGTTCCATCGTGTGTCCCTCACTTTGATCCTTGTTTAGCTTTCAGTATGGGCAGGACGTCATGGATTTATTCCCTCATCATTGTGTTTTTGGATGGCCTGGCAAATTCATTGACGGCTTGGAAAATAAATGCTCAGCCACATGATGAAAAGGCCGCCGAGGAACAAATAGGTTTCAAAGCGGCCGGTGAGAAAGCTTAAATAACCGCCGAAGTCATGTCCGGTCGCGAGCAAATTCAAAAAAACGATGAGCGTCACACCGCCGGCCACCGCGAAGCCGAAGCCGACGAACAAAAAGAAAATGCGCAAAATCACGCATCGCCCACCCCTTCACAGCGAGAATGACCGGAGGCCTGTCCCCCATTAACCAAACTATGCGCGTCCGTCGCCGATTATGATAGAAGGCCATCCCGCTCCGACGGCGTTTGCGTTTTTATCAATTTATCATCGCCTTATCTGTCCATGTCTAAGATGGCAAAAAAGAACCGCCCTTAATGGGCGGTTCCGCGTGAAAATCATTCGGTATATTTTTTGAAAACGAGCGTGGCGTTGTGACCGCCAAAGCCGAAGGAATTGGACATCGCGTATTCAATGTTCATCGGACGCGCTTCGTTCGGCACGTAATCGAGATCACACGCTTCGTCTTTTTCATGCAAATGAATCGTCGGCGGCGCCACGCTGTTCACGATCGACAGGATGGTAAAGATCGCTTCCACGCCACCGGACGCGCCGAGCAAATGGCCGGTCGACGATTTGGTCGAACTCATGGCGAGTTTATACGCATGTTCCCCGAAAACGGTTTTCACGGCAAGGGTTTCGGTCGAATCGTTGATCGGCGTGCTCGTGCCGTGGGCATTGATATAGTCGATTTGGTCGGGCGTGATGCCGGCGTCATCGAGCGCTTGCCGCATGGAACGGACGGCGCCGTTGCCGTCGGGAGCCATCGCCGTGAGATGGTAAGCATCGCCCGTCGCGCCGTATCCCACGACTTCCGCGTAGATGCGGGCGCCGCGTTTTTTGGCGGATTCCAGGCTTTCCAATACGATGACGCCCGCGCCTTCGCCCATGACAAAGCCGTCGCGGTTTTTGTCAAAAGGACGGCAGGCCGTCTCCGGATCCGGATTAAAGGACAAGGCCTTTGCGGAGCTGAATCCGGCAAAAGCGAGCGGGACGAGCGGCGCTTCCGTTCCGCCGGTGATGATGATATCGTTGTCGCCGCGCTGAATCGCTTTGAAAGCGTCGCCGATCGAGTTCGTCCCCGTCGCGCACGCGGTCACCGTACACGAGTTGATGCCTTTGGCCCCGAGCTGAATCGACACTTGCCCCGAAGCCATATCCGGGATCATCATCGGGACAAAAAACGGACTGACCCGACGATAGCCTTTCTCCATGGCGATGCGGAACTGTTCTTCAAACGTTTCCATGCCGCCGATGCCCGAACCGATCCAAACGCCGACGCGCGGCGCGATGTCCTCCGTGATGGTCAGATCGGCGTCTTTTACGGCCATTTTTGCGGCAACGACCGCATATTGCGTGAAGCGATCCATCTTGCGCAAATCTTTTTTATCAATATAAGGGCTCGGATCAAAATCCTTCAATTCACCGGCGACTTTTGCCGGAAAGTCATCGGGATTGACGCGGGTGACCGGCGCGATCCCATTTTTCCCGGCGACGACGTTTTTCCAGCTGGTTTCCACGTCATTGCCGAGAGGCGTGAGGGCACCCAGCCCCGTCACGACGACTCGACGTTTCATTCCTTATTCTCCTTTCCGTTACGGTTGCGAATCACTCAAAGACCCACATCGGGATATATTCATCATCGCATAATTTGGATCGAATGTATAAAAAACGGTCCTACAAGCTTCGTCTCGGCAGGAGCCATGCCCGCGCGGACGCGCGCCGCCGGCATCCGCGCTGTTATTTTCCCCAGCGCAAAGCGACGGCGCCCCAGGTCAATCCGCCGCCGAAACCGACCAATACAACGACGTCTCCGTCCTTCATTTTACCTTCTTTTCTCGCGTCATACAATGCGAGAGGTATGGAGGAAGAGGACGTGTTGCCGTATTTGTGGACGGTTTTATAGAGCTTGTCTTCCTCAAGCCCCAGCCGTTCACGGGAAGCTTCCATAATCCGGATGTTCGCTTGGTGCGGGATGAGCAAATCGATATCGTCCTTCGTCAGACCCGCTTTGTTGATGACGTCGACCGCCGATTCGCCCATCTGGCGCACGGCGAATTTGAACACTTCCCGGCCGTTCATGGCGATGTAGGGGCCGTCTTGGTACAAATCTTTTGCACCGCTTCCGTCCGCACCAAGCTCAAAGGACAGGATGCCTTTGCCTTCCGACACCGGCCCCATGACCACGGCCCCGGCGCCATCGCCAAAGAGCACAGCGGTGCTGCGGTCCTCCCAGTTGGTAATCTTCGACAACTTCTCAGAGCCCACGACAAGTATATTTTTGTATACCTTATTTTCAATAAACTGTTGCGCCACGATCATCCCGTACATAAACCCGGCGCAAGCGGCGCCGAGATCCATCGCGGCCGCACGTTTAGCGCCGAGGCGGTCTTGGATGAGACAGGCGACCGATGGGAACGCCATGTCCGGCGTCACCGTCGCCACGATGATCAAGTCGATATCCTCAGCGGACAGCCCGGCGTCTTCCAGCGCTTCCGCCGACGCATGGTACGCCATATCGGACGTGTCCGTGTTATCATCGGCGATTCTTCTTTCTTCTATACCCGTCCGGGTGCGGATCCATTCGTCCGATGTATCCATCATTTTTTCAAGATCGAAGTTGGTCAGCACCCGGTCTGGAACATAACGGCCAATCCCTAAAATTCCGACGCTCATATTGGGTCCCCCACTCATTTTATTAGTTAATATTATGACTTGGTACTAATTTTAGCGGATATTCAATTTTTTGTCTAGAAAATCGTTCAAAAACTTAATATGCCCAGCATTTCGCGACATGGGCCAACCGCTGGCGATTTTTTCATGGGTCGCAGCGCGGCTTATTATGGTTGGCGGCCTGTTTGCGCGCATAAAGGAATTATTGTAAAGTGGCAGTGTATCAAGCTTCTATCTGGCCTGATCCGAGCCGATCCGTGCAACATGATGCGGAAAAGGAGGGGTAGAAGTTGCAAGCATCCACGATGGAACAGCTTGCGCCCGGATCACAAGATGAACGGATCCAAAAGCTGTTGGAGACGGGGTTGTTGCGGGAAGAGGAACGCTGGATATGGGAGATGATTCGGCCCGAGCGCTTGCTGCGGTTTTATCAAGTGTTGAATCAGCGGACGCGTTATATCTCCATTTTGCTTGAAGCCGTCGATGACGGGCACAATCAGGCGGCGGTCCTCCGGACGGCGGACGCCTTTGGCATTCAGGATGTCTCCATCATCACCGGGGGCAAACCGTTTGAGCCGAACAAAAACGTCACCCAAGGCGCCCATAAATGGCTGACGATCAGCAAAAAGCCGGACGTGCAAACGGCGGTTCGAGATTTGAAGAAGAAAGGCTATCAAATCTACGCCACATACCTTGGGGACGGCGCGGTGCCGATCGGAGAGATCGATCTGTCCCAACCGCTCGTTCTCCTGTTCGGCAATGAACACCAAGGCATTTCCGAAGAAGCGGCTGAATTAGCCGATGGAAAATTTTACATTCCCATGTACGGCTTTGTGCAAAGCTTCAATATCTCCGTGGCGGCGGCGCTCGCTTTGCAAGAAATCACGAAGCGGGCCCGTGAAACGGCAAAAGCGCGTTATTATCTCACCGATGAAGAAAAGCGCGAGCTGTTTTGGGAATGGATCATGAAAACCCTCAGCCCCAGACTCCGGCAAAAGGTGCAAAAGAAATTGGAAAGCCTGAGTTCAGTGCCCTCCGGTCAACATGGCCCGACGCGCCGGCTGACCGGCTGACGATCCGTAGCGGACGGACGCACAAAGAACAACTCCCGTTTATGAGCGGAAACGCATGGATATAGACAAACGATTGCCCCCAGCGAGCCGCATGTCGGCGAGCTGGGGTTTTTCGCATCTCCCGCCAGCTGGATTTCGAGAAGCCAGCCCGTGCAGGCGTCCATTTTTCTCAAGGGCGGGCTCCCTTCCCGCCCCGCTATTACACCTCGGCGCAGACAACTCATATAATATGAATGCCACACGCAAACGGTTAGGAGGGGTGTAAATGGCAGATTCCAATCAAAATCAAAACCGGCAGTACATGCCTCCCGTCGATCCCTTTACTCCATTCATGTGGGGGCCGCCCGGGCCTCGGCCCATGATGCCGCCGGGGCAATCGGACCCGTACCCAACCGGCGCTCCGCCCGGCCCTTTTCCAGGCACTATGAATGCGAACGACAATTTTGACATCAATAAAATGTTGGACGGCGCCGACAAATTTATTAAATTTATGAATCAAACCCAACCGATGCTCAAATCGCTCGCCCCGCTCTTCAATATGTTTAAAAAATAACCCATCCGGCAGATCGGATCGGCTAACCGCGATGGTCTTTGAGCGTCATCGCCGGGTAGAACCCAAGCTGTTCGGCGGCCTTTTCAAAAGAAAACCGCGATAAACCGTTTCCGAATTGAAAAACATGAAGCCCCGGCGAGAGCGCGGCCGTCAACGCCCGATAAACGCCCGACGCCGCATCGAGGACATGCAAATGCTCCGTCCGCTTCGAACGCTTCTTCCCTTCTTCATAAACGGACGGCATCCGGCAGACGACCACCCGCAGCCCAGGGGCTTTTTCTCTTTTCGCCAACAGCGTTTCAATCGCCGCCCGTTCCGCCGCATCGGCTTGACGTCCCGCCGCGCTGACCGGGGCAACCCGGTGCCTTTCATGAACAACGCCCGACGGCTTCCCATAAATGTCCGTGTGAGAAAGGAGAATGATCCGCTGCAAATCCGGCGAAAGCGTAAGCAGTGTCTCCAGGCGGAGGGCGAGCTCTTCTTTCGTCAACGGCGAACGGGAGGCGCGAAAATCGACATGGCTGTCCAAGCAAACAGCCGCGTCGGGGCGTTCGGCGACGGCCTCCCAATCGTTGTCGTCCACGGTTTGAAAAAAGGCATGGCGGCCGAAAAACATCGCGCGGTCTTCTTCGGCCGCCCGCTCTGAAGAACCGCTGTACACCGACGCGACGACCATTTCTTGGTCCAATAAATATTCCGTGATCCGGACCCCAAAACGGCTCAAGCCTCCATAAATCACTACCCGGCTCATGCCTCTTTCCCCCGCGCAGGCGGATCGGGCGCCCCGCGCACTTCCGTTTTTTCGCTCCGGCTTTCCGCCTTAAATTTGGACTCCAGTTCTGAAAGCCGCGCGCTTCCCTTCTCCGTCAAATTGCGGGGATCTTGATTCAAAAGCGCCAACCATTCCTCGCGTTCGGCGTCCAATTGGACCACCCCTTTCACCATAAAAATATGTTGGATTCACGAAATCATGCGTTTTTAGCCGAAACGACGCGTGCGGACGTCCGGCGGGCAGCCGTGCGGATGAAAACAAGCTCAGCGAAGCGCGGAAAGGATAAAAAAAACATTCCCCGAAGCGGGGAATGCCTGAAACATCAAGAAATGCCCAATGCGATTTTGGCATAGCGCGATAAGCGGTCTTTCGTCCACGGCGGATCCCAAACGATATTGACGTCTACATTGTTGACGCCTTCGATCGGCATCAGGGCGGCCCTGACGTCCTGTTGAATGGTCGCGGCCAGCGGACAGCCCATCGCGGTAAGGGTCATCGTGACGAGAACATCGCCGTTCTCATCGACGTCGACGCCGTAGACGAGGCCCAAGTTTATAATATCGATCCCCAGCTCGGGGTCGATGACTTGTTCAAGCGCTTCCATGATCTCTTCGCGCAATTTTTTTTCGTTGACTTCGGCCACGATTACCCTCCCCTTCTTTTTTCTTTATTATTATAATATAACCCCTTTACGTTTTAAATAAAACGAATTGGCCTATCCTCGCGGCCGATGCGCACGTTTAGCCAGGTGTTGAACGACAGCGCACCTCTGCCGTTGGCCGCTGAACGGCCGTCAAAGACCGGCGAAAGTGGAACGCGCCTTTTCCGCCCTGTTCGTTTTTGCAGATGAAGATTTTTACCGTTGTTTCTTCAACTGTGATTGTCAAAAACGGCAGCCCTGAAAGGCGTCTGGCTCCAACGGCGCGGTGCATTACAAAAAGGGATGGACCGCACGGTTCGCCAACGGGTCAACCGGCATCTTGTTTTTGCTGTCCGGACGTGTCGATCAGGCGTCCGGGCAAAGCGAGGATCGACGCATTGAGTTCGTCCAGTTTATTCTCTATTCGATGGAGCAAATAGAGCGTCACGACGATCGGAAATCCGACATCCTTGACCATCCCGAGCCATTCCGCCATCCGTCTCCCCCTTTCCAAAGACCTCCTGATTTCTGATGTCATCGGCCAGCAAACGCGTCATGCGGCGTCTTTTGTCACGGTGCGCCAACATCGCGGCCCGATGTTTGCGGAGCAGCAGGACGACGCACCTTGCATAAATGGTTGCCAAAGCCTTTTGCTGGGACATTGCCCCGTTGTTTGAAAAAAGAGGGCCGTCCATCCGGCCCTCCCTACCGTCACGTCAACGGAATTTCAGTGACATTGCGTTCGACGATGCGCGCGGCGACCTTCTTTACCAAATCGCCGCCGGAAGACGTCAAGGCGTTTTGCGCCAAGATGACATCCATCGCTTGATTCACCGCTTGCGCGTTGACCGGCTCAACGGGGTTGTCCAAGGCATAGCGGACAGTCTTGCCGGCGGCGTTTTCAAACAACAGTTCAATCGTCTTCGCCACGTCTTTCCCCCCTTCCGCTTTTCATGATTCCATTCTGGCCCGTTCCTTCCGCTTCTGCGCACGGATGACTCATGCCGCGTGGGACAGGCATGGCATCCTCCTACGCGCTGATGGACGAGCGGTCGCTCCGTTCGATCGCCACAAGCGGATGTTGTTGCACCGACGCCAGCGCTTGACCGATCGCAAACAATTGATCGTTCGTCGCCGATGTTTTCAAATTGTTAAAGGTTTTGCGCTTGACGATCGGATTGCCTTTTTCGTCCACGCCCGCATCAAGCGTAAGGATCAGGCTTGAATCCATGAGATTGGCGGTCGCCATCCTCTCACCCCCTTCTTCACTTAATAAATCGCCGGCTCATCCGCATTTCGGTGAGATGGACTGAAAAAAAAAGCGAGCGCCCCGGACAACCGAACGCCTTCGCGGGCGGGATACCTCCAAGCGTCGTCAGGCGCCCAGCTTAAACCGTCGAGCGCTCAACCGCTTTGATGCATGGGCGGATGCGGCGGCGCCCGCCCCAGAACAAACCGGGACAGCTCTTGCCGGATCCGTGCCGGCCGCACGCCGAAGCCGCCGGCCAATCCCGGCATAAACGAAGGATGGAAAAACTCCGGAAGGAAGGGTATGATTTGAAATAAGGCGCGCATGCCCCCAAGCCTTCGCCTTTTAAAACAGAGAAAGGAGAAAACCATGAAACCGCATTTAATTTGTCTCGATTTGGACGGCACACTTCTTAGGACGGATAAAACGATCAGCAAGCGAACGGAAGCGGTCATCCAAGCATTAAAAGAAAAAGGCCATCTCATCATGATCGCGACCGGCCGCCCCTATCGCGTGAGCAAGGAATATTACCGGCAATTGCGCCTCGAAACGCCCATCGTCAATTTCAACGGCGCATACGTGCATCATCCCGATGATCCCGGCTGGGGCGTCTACCACACCCCGATTCCGCTCCCCGTCGTTGAAAACATTTTGCGGACGTGCGAAGCGTTCCACTTGCAAAACATCATCGTCGAGCATATGGATGACGTTTATATCAAAAACCACGATGCGGAGTTGACGGAATCCTTCAAGGTCAATGTCGGCCAACTGCAAATCGGACCGATTTTCGAAAACCTTAAAACCGATCCGACGTGCGTGCTCATCCAGACGGAAAACAGCGAAACGGAACGGCTGCTGAAAGCGCTCGATACCCAATATACTGATGCCGTGCATCAACGCTCATGGGGAAATCCGTCCAACATGATTGAAATCATCCGCAATGGCGTAAACAAAGCAGTCGGGATCAAACGGGTGGCTGAATATTATCATATCCCGCGCGAGCGGATCATCGCCTTTGGCGACGAAGACAACGATTTGGAAATGCTGGCTTACGCCGGCCGAGGCATTGCGATGGGAAATGCCGCCGAACGCATCAAGCAAGCCGCAGACGACGTCACGCTGACCAACGACGAAGACGGCATTGCCGCCTATTTGGAACGCCTTCTGTGATCGCCGCGGTTTTGAACGCCCCTCGCCGCGCTGCGGCTTCAGAAAAGCGTTCCACCCGGCTCCCCGCGTTTGCTCGCGCTTCCCAATAGAACCTTTATAAATTGTTGACAAAGGCGAAGCACAAATCCTAAGTTTATAATGGGTTGTTTTTTGCAGAATGGGGTGACGCGAATGCACGTCTATGAATTGACAAAAGATGCGAAGGACGACATCATCAACAACCTCGCCGAATTATACATGCAGCAGATTTCAGTCGGAAAAAATGAAAAAACGTTCAAGCTTGCCGTACAAGGCATCCGTTTATCTTTGGAAGACCATTCTCCGGCGCGGATCGTCATTGCCGAGGACGGCAATGAAATTCTCGGCTTCGCCTTTCTTAATGTCGGCGTGAGCCTCCGCACCGGCGGCCATTATCTCTGGCTGAACGAACTCTACGTGCACAATCAATACCGCAACAAAGGGATCGGCAGGAAATTGCTCTTATATGTCATCCACATGGCGGAAAGGGAAAATATCAAAACCATCGAGCTTGAAACCGGCGTAAACAATTCCATCACGAAACACATCTATCAATCCCTCGGATTCTATGAGATCGTCTCCAAGCGCTACGGATTTTCTTTTTAACGTTTTTCGAACCGGAAAGCGGACGAGCGCCGCTCATGACGCCAAACTCATCCTTCAGGCGGCGATCGAAACGGGCGCGCAACCACGGGATCCCTATGGCCGTTGCGGAAGTGACCGGACTCATTGTCACGCCGCCGGCGGTTATTGTAAAATGAATCAAGAGATATGCGAGACGGTATCGCCTTCATCCAAGCAAACCTTGCAAGCATTTAAATAAGGAGGAAGACGCCATGGCCATTGATGTGAGACCGGAGCGGACACCCAACCCGAACGCGATGAAATTTACCGCCGCCAGACAATTGTTTAACGGAAGATTGATCGCCAAAAAAGGCGACAACGTCGATCATCCGTTGGCGCAAAAATTGCTGGAATTGAACGGGGTTGACAACATTTTCGGCTACGAACATTTTGTCACCGTAAACAAAACCTTTGATGCCGACTGGAACGACTTGCTCCCCGAAATTGAGAAAGTGTTCGAAACCACTTCGATCTAAACGCAGACATCCTCGACGGCTGAACAGGCAATCGCAGTTATTTGTTGCCAAATCAGTCCGTCTTTTTTTATGACCGAAAAAGGGTCTCCCCATGCTTTTCACGGCATCGCCACTCTATCGGCCGACCGACGGAAACGCGGCTGGGGACGACTGCATCCCTTTTTTCAATCCTCCTTCCGGAAAAAACCGACGATTTCCGTCGTCTCCATAATGTTCGTAAACGCGCGGGGATCCGTTTCCTGAATGATGCGCTCGAGCGTATACAATTCATAACGCGTCAAGACGATCAACAGCAAATCCTTATCCTTGCCGGTATAGCCCCCCTTGGCAGCCACCTTGGTGATCCCGCGGACAAGGCGATGGTAGATCGCCTGGGTGAGCTCCTCCCCTTTTTCGGTGACGATCATCGCCGTCAATTTGACATAACGCGTATGGATGGCATCGATCACCCTGGAAGTGACGTATAAAGTCACCATGGTGTACAGCGCCCGCTCCCACCCGAAGAAGAAACCGGCGGACAGGACGATTAGGCCGTTCAAGATGAAGTAATAAATCCCAATCGGGCGATCCTGGGTCTTGGACAAAATCATGGCAATGATGTCCATGCCGCCGGTAGATGCCCCGTACTTGAGGGTCAAGCCGACGCCGATCGCCCCAATGACGCCCCCGAACACGGCGTTCAACAACGCGTTTCCCGAAAGCGCCTGGACGGGAATGAGCGTTAAGGCGAACGTGGTGACCAAGACGCTCAACATGCTGTATAGAGTAAAGCGGCGACCGACGCGGAGCCAGGCGAGTACGGTAACCGGAATGTTCAAAAGAAAGAGGACGACGCCGGTATTCAAAGAAAGCTGCGTGTATTGATGCGCCAGCGCCGCGAGCAATTGCGCCGCCCCAGTAAAGCCGCTTGATAATATGTGGGCGGGGATGAGAAACGCGTTCAAAGCGAAGGCGTTCAAAACGGCGCACGCGATCACGATGCACGTGACTTTGATTTCATTCCACAATAGCCGCAACCTTCTTCCCAAATGGCCTCTGTAAAAAAGTGTGCCCTTTTGCCAAAAAATCACACGCACCGGTCGGCCGCCGCCGGAACCCCGTCCTTCCGGCTTCTCCCGAAAGGAAAATCAGACGCACGACCAGCCGTTGCCACGCAACGGTGACATGGAGCCGATTGAAAAAGGCGCCAGTCATGCATCGGGGCGGATATTTGCCCGCTTCGCCCGCAACTTTTTGATGGTGCTTTTTTTCCACGACCGGACGGTATCTTGGCTGACGCCGTACAATTCAGCGATCGCGGCGGTCGGAAGGTCATGGACTAAAGCCGCTTGAACCCATTGTTTCTCCCTTTTGGACAAGGTCCGCATGGCCTCATCGAGCCATAATCCATCCTGTACGACGTGAGCGGGCGCCGCGGTTTCGAGGAGCGCGGGATCCGTCGACACAAAGCGCGCCTCGCGTCTTCTGCGTCTCCTCAGTTCCGAAAGCAGCCGGCCGCGGACAACCGCCTGGGCATAAGCGGGAAACGGACCTTTTTCGGGTTGATAACGACGCGCGGCTTCCCAAAGCGCAATGAGGGCGATCTGCCGGCATTCATCCGGTTCCCGCAGCCCGCGGACCTGTGCGATCCATTTTCGGATCAAAGGGTCATATTGACGGACGAGGCGGTCAAACTCTTGCCCACCTCCAAACAACACGAAAGCCCCCCATTGGGCAGCGCTGTCCCGCATTTCCCGGGTATCCCCATCATAATGAAAAGGCCCGAGGCTTCACCAAGAGGCAAAACGCCGTTTCCGGAAAAATCGGGCGAACGAATCCGGCGGAACCTTGCGGATTGCGCGCATTTTCCGGTCCGGCCGCCGCCGAAAAGAAGAGTTCTCCCCTTTTGTCGCATCTTTCTGCGTGCCCCGCGGCCCTTCGGCGCCGCTCCTATAAGACGCAGTCCCCGGTACCCGGCAGCCCGGAGATCGAATGGTAAAAGCTGTTATCGTTCGTTTGCGCGTTCGGTGGAAAGCTAACGGAAAACGCCAGAGGAGTGAAGACGATGCACACGATGTGGAAAGGGTCGATCGGATTCGGCCTCGTCCATATTCCGATCAAGCTTTACGCCGCAACGGAGTCCAAAGACGTTCATTTCCGCTCGCTCCACGCGGCTTGCCATACCCCGATCCGTTACCGAAAATATTGTCCGGTCTGTGAAAAAACCGTGGAAAACGAAGAAATCGTCAAGGGGTACGAGCATCAGCCCGGGGAATTCGTCCCGGTCACCGAAGAAGAAATCGAGGAGATCAGGGGGGAAAACGCCCGCACGGTGGAAATTCTCGACTTCATCCGCCTCGAAGAAATCGACCCGATTTACTACAACAAATCCTATTTTGTCGGCCCGAGCGAAAGCGGCGAAAAGGCCTACGCCTTGCTGCGGCAAGCGATGACCGACACCGGGAAGATCGGCCTTGCGCGCTTCACGTTTCATTCCAAAAGGCATTTGGCGGCCGTCCGCGTTTATCAAAACGGCTTATTGTTGGAAACCTTGTTTTATCCGGATGAAATTCGCCCGGTCGAACGCGTTCCGGGGCTGGACAAGACGGTCGGCGTGAACGAACGGGAACTGGAAACCGCCAAGCAGCTCATCAATCAGCTCACCGCGCCGTTCGATCCGAAAAAATACAAGAACGACGATCGTGAAGCGCTTGAGCGCTTAATCGCGGACAAAATCGCCGGCCATAAAACGGTGGCGCCGCCGCAAACCGCGAAGCCGGCGAACATCGTCGATCTTTTGTCCGCGCTGGAAGCGAGCCTCGCGGAAACACCGGCCAAACGGCCGGCCGCCGGCGCCCGTCCGGCGAAAAAGAAACCGCTCACCGCGCAAAAGAAAAAGAAAGCGTGAAAAGACCAGCGCGGGCGGACAGCCGTCGGAAAGGGAACGGGCGGGCATAAGCCGCCTGGCCTTTTAACGAACGCTACAAAGCCCGGCGGCACACGCCTTTGTATTCGGCTAAACTTTCTTGACTGATCCGAACCGCGTGCGTGTTTTTAGACAAGGTGACGCGGCATGCGCTAGGCGTCCGGATCGCGCATCAATCTTTCCTCAAACACGCAGGTTTCCGGAGAGGCGTCCACGACCGCTTGAATCACAGGCTGGCGAAGCGTTTGTCCCTTCAGCCATTCCGCAAAACGCACTTTGACGGCGATGGCCGGTTTCACCCAGACGACGGCGCGATCGCTTGCCGGCTTATTATTAAATGGCCGTTCATGTATCTTCATGCGCATGAGGCGATCGGTTAACTTTCGCCATTCCTCGTGCGTGAATTTGCCGGCGCCCGCATGCCCGATGTAAAACAAGCGGCCTTGGTCATCATACAAACCAAGCAACACGGCGTTCGGCGCGCCGTCCTTCATCGCCNCCCCGCCGATGACGGCCAGCACGTCCTTGTAATTTTTTATTTTGATCCATTCCTTCTTTTCGCCTAAAAAATAAGGAGAGGTCAAGCGCTTCATGACGACGCCCTCCATGTCGTGCGCCTTGACCGCTTGAAAAAGCCGGTCGCCGTCTGGGTGCGAGGCGACGATTTGCACGCGCGAATCCGGCACGATGATGTCCTTCAAAATATCTAAACGCTCCTGCAACGGCCGGCGGCAGAGCCAGACATCATCCGCCAGCAAAACGTCAAAAACCATATAAACGATCGGCACGCGGGCGGCCACTTGGCCGATCCGATCCAACCGCCTGAGACCGTCGCGCTTCATCACCTCGTGAAAGGACGGTTTCCCGTCTTCGGCCAGCGCGATCACTTCCCCGTCCAATATAACGGAAGCGGCGCGGCAATAGGCCTTGATTTCCGCCAATTCCGGATAATGCGCGGTCCTTTCCCGCCGCTTCCGGTTGTACAGTTTGACCGTTCTCCCGTCAAAATACGTCAACACCCGGACGCCGTCCCACTTGATCTGGGCAATCCATTCACCGCCCTCTGGTATTCGTTCTCCGGAAACCGGCTCCATCGGCACGACCGGCTGCCATTTCATCGCCTTTTCCTCCCATCCGTTCCCCGCGAAGAGCCTGGGCAACCCCATGATGGCATCCGCTAAACATTATGGCGGACAACCTGCCTTTCTATAACCCGCCCATTCGCATATTTCGCGCCGTTTGCCGCAGATTATATAAATAAGAAGTCCGCTCGCGGCAAAAAACGGCGGAAGGAAAGCGGAAACGCTTTTGCAAGGCACCTAACGCTGGCCTTGATTTAACGGCAAAATGGGGTATTGCATGGCCTCTTGCGGCAAAGCAAACATCACGGCCGTAAACAGATTTTTCGCTTCTGCTCAGGCTCTGTCAATCTTGTGGCGAAATATGAACGGCAAAAAGAAAGCGGATGATTTGCGAAAGGAAGGATCGCGGATGGGGACGAGCGACGGGCAAACCGTTTCGATCGACGGCAAAGAATTGCGGTTCACGCATTTGTCCAAGGTTTTGTGGCCGAAGAAAGGGCTCCGCAAGGCGGATTACTTGAAATACGTCTATGAGGTCTCGGCATATATGTTGCCGTTTCTTCGCGGACGCGCCTTGACTTTGTTGCGCTACCCCGATGGCGCGGACGGAGAAGCCTTTTATCAAAAAAACTGTCCGGATTATGCGCCGGAATTTATCAAAACCGTGAGAATCGGCGATATCAATTATATCGTCGGCGACGGCCTGCCGACGCTCATGTGGTTGGCCAATCAGCTGGCGTTCGAAATCCACGTCCCGTTTCAAACGGCCGACCTTACCCGCCCGAGCGAGATCGTTTTGGATCTCGATCCCCCGTCGCGGGCCGAATTTGCCTTGGCGGTGCGCGCCGCGCTCATGATTAAAGCGATTCTCGACCGCTTTCGCCTCGCGAGCTTTGTCAAAACATCGGGCAATAAAGGGCTGCAGGTTTACATCCCGCTGCCCGACGATGTTTTTACGTATGAAGAAACGCGAACGTTCACCGCTTTTCTCGCTCGCTATTTGACCGAAAGCGAACCCGGCCTGTTTACGACCGAGCGCTTGAAAAAGAACCGTGGACGAAGGCTGTACATCGATATCGTCCAGCATGCCGAAGGCAAAACGATCATCGCCCCATATGCCGTCCGCGGCAACGCCGATGCGCTCGTCGCCACCCCGCTGTATTGGGAAGAAGTGACGCCCGGGCTGCGCCCGGAGCAATTTCCGCTTGATCAAATACCGAAGCGCCTGGCCGCGAACGGCTGCCCGTTCTCTTCATTCTTTGAGGCGAAAGCTTCCCAACCGTTTCGCCAAATCATCGACACGCTTAAACATCAACAGCAGAAAGGGGCTTCCGTATGATTGTCAATCTGGTGTTAAAATTGGTGCTATCCCCGATCATCGTGATTTTGTGCGACCTGTTCAGCCCTTATCAAATCAACTACGGCTCCGTCTATGAAGCGCTCGTGGTCGGCCTTTTCGTCGCCGTGGTCAATTTTGCGATTGAATGGCTGATGCTGACCAGAGGCACGTTGTGGGTGACGACGATTTTGGACTTCGTCGTGACGATGTCGATCGTCTTTTTCGGCACGATGGCCTATAACGACGCCATCATAAGCACCGTTGGCGCCCTGATGATCAGCTTGCTGATCACCATTATGGAATATTTGCTGCACGCCTGGCTCTTGCGGCAAAATTGGAAAACCCGGCTGGTCGCAAAATGACCCAAAAAGCCCGCACTGTGATAACCGCCGGCGCACGGCTAACGGTCGTCGATGTCAACGCCGTACGTTTCCAGCCAGTAGTTGATTTGCGCGAGATGGGCGATAAGCTGCGGGCCGGTCATCAGTTGTCCGAACCACGGCACTTTAAAAGACCGCCCTTCGCTTTCCAAAATGTCTTCAACGTTGCCCTTATCGACCAAGTTCAGGAGCGGCGCCGACGGCCGAGCGATCACATCCTTGAGCCATGCGCTCACCGCTTTCGTGTAAGCCGGATGGTGCGTTTTCGGATATGGGCTTTTTTGGCGATTCAACACAACCTCTGGCAGCACATCTGCGAGCGCCGCCCGCAATACCCCTTTTTCGCGGCCGTTCAGCATTTTTATTTCCCAAGGAATATTCCAGACGTACTCGACCAAGCGGTGGTCGGCGTAAGGCACGCGCACTTCCAGGCTCGCCCCCATCGACATGCGGTCTTTGCGGTCCAAAAGTGCGGTCATGAACCAATTCATGTTTAAATAAAATAGTTTGCGGCGCTCGGCATCGCGCTCTTCTTCCCCGTCCAATAGCGGCGTTTCTTCTGCAGATTCCAGATAGCGGTCATAGGCGTAGTCCTTTAACCTTAAACGCCGGCGCCAGACGTCGTTCAACAGCGCTTGGCGTTGATCGAGCGACCGCATCCACGGGAATCCTTCGCGCGCCGACGTTTCCGGCTTGTGGAACCAAGGGTAGCCGCCAAAAATTTCATCGGCGCATTCGCCGGACAAGGCCACCGTCGCTTCTTCTTTGATCCTTTCGCAAAACCACAAAAGCGAGGCGTCGACATCGGCATAGCCGGGCATGTCGCGCAGTTGGACGGCCCGTTTCAACGCAGCGACGAGCGCTTCGTTCGCAATGACTTCGCTGTGGTGCACCGATCCGATGAAGCGGGACATCAAATCTACGTAATCGCGATCCGCATTCGGCTGAAACACGCTCGCTGTAAAGTATTGGTCATTCCCTTCATAATCGATGGAATACGTGTGCAGAGGGCCTTTGCCGTTTTCTCGGTAGTATTCGGCCGCAATCGCCGAGATCGCGCTGGAATCTACGCCGCCGGAAAGAAAGGTGGCAACGGGGACATCGGCGTACAATTGGCGGCGAACGGCATCCGTGACCAAGGCTTTCACACGCGCGACCGTATCGCCGACGGAATCCGCATGCACCTCGCTTTTTACGTTCCAATAGCGAAACACGTTCACGCCGGCTTCCGTATAAGTCAACGCGTGGCCCGGGCGCAGCTCGGAAATGCCCTTATAGACGCCGTGCCCCGGGGTTTTCGACGGGCCGAGCCCAAAGATTTCCGCCAGGCCTTCGCGGCCGATAACCGGCTTCACTTCGGGATGTACGAGCAACGCTTTGATCTCTGAACCGAATAAAAAATACCCGTTGCCGACGTGATAAAAGAACGGTTTAACGCCCAGGCGGTCGCGGGCGGCAAACAATTTTCTTTCGCTTTCGTCCCAGACGGCAAAGGCGTAAATGCCGTTCAAGCGCTCAAGGCACGCTTCTTTCCATTCCATATAAGAGGCAAGCAGAACTTCCGAATCGGAATGGCCGCGAAACTTATAACCTTTCGCCAGAAGTTCTTTGCGCAATTCCTCTGTGTTATACAATTCGCCGTTATATACCAGGGTGTACACGGCGTGGTTCAGCGTTTTTTGCATCGGCTGGCGGCCGCCTTCGGGGTCGACGACGATGAGCCGGGCATGTCCGAAGGCGGCGTTCGGTGTCAGCCAAATGTTTTGTTCATCCGGTCCGCGATGATGCAGGCTCTCCGCCATACGGACGATCGTCGGCCTTTCTTTGCGCAAATCCCTTCGCCAGTCAATCCAACCCGTTATACCGCACATTCACCTCATCCTTTCTTAACGAGTGCGGGCGTTGGCCCAATGCTACCCGTGGTTAATGTATGCGGCCGCGGTGAAGGTGTGACTGGCGCGGCATTTGGCGCCTGGGTCACCGTTGGCCGCCGCCAGCCCACGCCTCATCGCCGGCGTTTGGCGGATAAAAAAAGAGACCGGAGAGCCCCCTGCGCGCCTCCGGACAACGATATGACGTTATGACCACTTGGTGTGATCCGCTCACGCCTCGCGAGCTTCCGTCTTCCTCATGTGATTTATGCAGGAGATAAAGATAATATAAATGGATCTTTAAAAGCTATGTTTTATAAAGCTATGAAAATGCCAGTTTTAAAGGATTTACCTGAAAAGTTATTTTAAAAAATCGAGTAGGAGGGGGTGACGAACCCCCGTCCCCTCACACCACCTAGCATGCGGGTCCGCACTAGGCGGTTCGCCAATCTTGACGGAGTTCAGAATA